>Ga0123338_10001292_pt1 | contig 24354 bp, 14 predicted proteins | sample grotaG_FD_89793 | JGI IMG/M metagenome (GOLD analysis project Ga0123338, IMG submission 89793) | Glacier valley bacterial and archeal communities from Borup Fiord, Nunavut, Canada, to study Microbial Dark Matter (Phase II) -... | ecosystem: Environmental > Aquatic > Freshwater > Ice > Glacier ...
GGAGCTATGGCGGCTTCATGACGAACTGGCTGGTGAGCCATTACGATACGTTCAAGGCGGCGGTAACGGATCGTTGTGTCACCAACCTGGCGTCGTTTTTCGGAAGTAGCGATGTGGGTTGGGACATGGGCTACGACAATCTGGACACAACGCCCTGGGAAAATTTGGAAAAGTACATGCATATGTCGCCGATGAAATATGTGCAGAACATCAAGGTCCCCCTGCTCATCATTCACAGTGAGCAGGACCTACGTTGTCCAATTGAACAGGCGGAGCAGTTGTTCGCGGCACTCAAGTGGCTCGGACGTGAGGTGCAACTGGTGCGTTTCGAGGGGCAAAGTCACGGTCTCTCGCGTGGCGGACATCCCAAATCGCGCCTTGAGCGGCTGCGCCACATCATGGGTTGGTTCGAGAAATACCTGTAGGTTGTAGGTACACACAGACAAACACTTGTCTGTGTGTACCTCTACACTTCGTTAGTTGATCGCCAGCATCCCAACATTGTCGCTACCGGCTTCGGTAAACCAAATGTTCTGCTGGGTATCGGTTACAAGGCCAAATGGGAAGCTGCCAGGTGAGGGAATTGTGTGGTAAACGAAGCGGAGCGTGGTTGTATCAAAACGCGCAACGGCGTTTTCGGCGGGAATTGTCACCCATATGTCATTGTTTGACGTAACTACTAATCCGTATAAGCCGTTACTTCCCTGTGTCGCGGAGGGGGCGGTGTACGAGGTAATTATTCCAGTTAGTGGGTCGAGCCGTAGCAGCAGGTTGCCGCTAAACGATGTGACCCAAACGATACCGTACGTGTCGCTGGCAATCTCCATCAGTTGTGCCGACTGGTTGGCGACGGTGAAACGGCGAATTACACCCGTGCTGGGGTCGAGCCGCCCAATATTTCTTGTTGTGGCTTCGGTAAACCAGACCATACCGAGTGTATCGACAGTGATACCATAGGGGCTACGTGTCTGCACCGTCTGTGTGTGTGAAAGTGGGTACTGTTTTAGCGCGCCCGTGTGTGTGTTGAGCATCCCCAACGAATCGGCGTTCATCTCTGCGAACCACAGATTGCCGTGTGCGTCAAGCGCAATATCGTTGGGCGCGCTTGGAAGGGCAAGTATATTTTTTGCATTGGTGGGGTCGGGTATATGCAAGGTTGGTAAGCTGTACGTCTCGAAGCGTTTCGTGGTGGGAACGTAATGTCCGATATAGTTCGCGTCCTGTTCCGCAAACCAGATTGTGTCATCGTGTGCGACAGTGATGCCCATGATGCTATAAGCACCGCGCGGTGGGCTAGTCTCAACAAATGTCTGCGTATGTGGGTCAAACATCGTCAAGACATTATGGCTCATCTCGCCAAACCAGAGCCGCCCCTTCGAGTCGATAGCGGGCCGCATCAGGCCGTTCCCTTTGCGGGGTAGGGGGTACTCTATAAAGCTTCCTATAGCCGTGAGACGCTTGGAATTGCTTGCTTTATTGCCTGGTGTTACACTCGAAGAGTCTGCACAGGCTGTACTAAGGAAAAGCAAACAGAGAAAAGCGAGAAAAAGTGAGCGTGTAGGTATATGCAAGGGTTGACCTCTATACTGCTTCGTGTTACCGCTTCAGAAAATCTCTTACTGGGTAGAGCGTGTCAATGGACGGTGTAACTGCTGTGAGGGTGGTGGGGTCGTCTCTTCAATTGTCTTTTGCATAAAGGGCAACGTGAACCAGATACTTCCCACGCCAAAGAGTGTACCGGTCAGGAGGCGTAGTTCCCAGGTGCTTTCGCGCAGACCAAACAGTTGTGTTGTGCCATCCAAAGCCATTGGCAACATCATCAGCACCCAGACCCACCAGGGGATGCCGGGGAGCCGTTTTTTGCTGAGGACAAAGACGATGCTTGTAAAAAACATAGAGGCATAAATGGAAAAGTTACGCGCGCACATACCGAGTTGATGACCAAGAATATAGAAAGAGTGTGATGGAATTTGGGCGCAAACATAGTGGAGCGAGAAAAAAATAGATTTAGAGAAGCTATCAAGGCCAAAGTAAGAGAGAAACGGTACAAGCATTGCTGAGAGTACAAGTAGGCCCAACAAGACCATTGTAATGGTTGCCCACTGCTCAAGGAGGAAGTTTCCCACTACATTGGTGAACGTAGTGAAGCGGCCACGCTTTTGCATTGCTGCCCCAACAGGTTGTCCAGGTAATATATGTTGTGCTGACATACTATGTATCCTCAATATATTTGCTTGCGTGGTCATAGTTGAAACGCGTGTGCAACATCGGTATAGAGTATACGGCCCTCGGCAACCAGTGTTGCATCGAGCAAGATAACCGGAATGCGGTAGCGATATAATGCAAAGAGTTCGGGACTGGTACGGATGTCTAACTCGGTAAGTTCATAGTCGATATGTGTTGCGATTTCGTCGAGTATTGCGCGTGCCTCGTCACAGAGGTGACAACCGGCCTTTGTGTAGAATGTCACTTTGGGAGGCAATATTGCTTCTGTACTCACGTGCATTGCTCCATGCTTTTACTCGTATCGTACTATATCGGCGCGGATTTGTGTAGGTGGTACAAAAAGTGAAAATTTTCAGACATTGTGTGCTAGGGCATGATGGGGGCTTGCCCCCGTCATGCCCCCATTCTAGCCACTTACTCGCGGTTACGCATACGCTCGTGCTGTGTCAAGAACTTCTTGCGTAAGCGAATGTTGAGCGGTGTGACCTCAACGAGTTCGTCGTTGTTGATGAAGTCGAGTGATTGCTCCAGGCTCATCAGAATTGGCGGCGTTAGACGCACCGAAATGTCTGATGTAGAGGAGCGGATGTTGGTCTTCTGCTTCTCTTTACAGATGTTGACAGTCATGTCGTCAGGCCGTGAATTGAGGCCAACGATCATGCCTTCGTAGACGGGAGTCCCCGGCTCGATGAAGGTATCGCCGCGCTGCTGGGCGTTGTTGAGGCCATAGGTCATCGCGTTCCCAGGCTCGGATGCGACCATTGCGCCCATGCGTGTATTGTTCATCTTGCCAAGCCATGGCTCAAACCCGATGAGAATACTGCTCATGGCTCCATTGCCCTTTGTGAGAGTCAGGAAGGCGTTACGGAAACCGATTAGGCCGCGTGTAGGAATCCGGTACTCGATACGCACGTTGCTGGACCCGTCGCTCGTCATGTTAATCAACTGCGCTTTACGAGACGAAAGGTTCTCGGTCAGGGGGCCGATATAAGTATCTTTTGTGTCGATGATCAGATGCTCAACAGGCTCTGTTGTCTTACCGTCTGCATCCTCTTTTGTGATGACCTCTGGGCGCGATACCTGGAACTCGTATCCTTCGCGACGCATGGCCTCAATAAGCACGGACAGGTGAAGCTCGCCACGTCCTGAGACAATGAACTCATCGGGCGAACCGCCGTCCTCGACGCGCAAACTGACGTTTGTTTCTAGCTCGCGGTAGAGACGCGCGCGGAGCTGGCGGGAGGTCGGGTACTTGCTTTCGCGTCCCGCAAGTGGACTGCTATTGACGCCGAAGGTCATTTTCAAGGTTGGTTGTGTGATCTCGATGGTTGGCAATGCCTCTGGTGTGTTGACATCAGCGATGGTTTCACCGATATTTGCATCAGCAATACCCGTCAGGGCGACAATTTCGCCGGCCTGTGCCTCGTCTACTTCGGTGCGTTGTAGGCCCTTATAGCTCAACACGAGGTTGATTTTCTGACGCGAGACAACGCCGTCGCGGTTGATGCGCGAGACAAACGTGTTCGAGCCGATTTTGCCGCGTACGATACGCCCAATCGCATACTTGCCTTTGTAGTCGTCATAGTCGAGCGCGGCTACAAGCATCTGCAATGGTGCGTCGATATCCACGAGTGGAGCGGGGATGGTATTGATGATGGTCTCAAACAACGGCTCCAGGTTGACGCGCTCGTCGGTGGGATTGTACATTGCCACGCCGTCACGTCCGATTGCGTACAGCACGGGGAAGTTGAGGTGTGCATCGGTGGTTGCCAGTTCCAGGAACAGGTCTTGTGTCCACTCTAGTACCTGGTCGATACGGGCGTCGCGGCGGTCAATCTTGTTGATGATGACGACGGGTTGAAGATTTAGCTCAAATGCTTTCTGCAAGACAAAGCGGGTTTGTGGCATCGGCCCTTCAACGGCGTCGATGAGCAGAATACAGCCATCGGCCATGTTGAGAACGCGCTCAACTTCGCCGCCGAAGTCTGCGTGGCCGGGGGTATCAATGATGTTGATTTTGACGCCACGATAACTGATGGCGGTATTTTTTGAGAGAATGGTAATGCCACGCTCGCGCTCTTGATCGTTCGAGTCCATAATCAACTCGCCCATATCTTGATTTTCGCGGAAGATGTGGCTCTGCTTGAGCATACCATCAACAAGGGTGGTCTTACCATGATCGACGTGCGCGATAATTGCAACATTGCGAATGTCGGTACGTTTAACCAAATGTTCTGCTGTCTGTGTCATATTGTTATTCATAACCTGCATACTCTTCGGGTGCTTTCCTCGGATACTCTCTTCAAAGACATAATAAAACCGAGCGGTCTTCGTCGCCCGGTGGATAAGTAGGCTATTTACCCGACACTCCATTGCTTACATTGTATCTGTTCCATGAAATTACGTCAAGCATGACTAGGACTTCTATAGTGCGCCTCTGTAGGACACGAACAAGTGTGTTCTACAGAGGTGGCTTCAACCGCGATGGTTAGCCATGTAGCGTCCCGTTTAACGCACGATCCATATTGTAACAGGTGCTAATAAGCGAAAGGTGGGTAAACGCTTGGGGGAAGTTGCCCAGTGCCTCGCCCGTTGGCCCAATTTCTTCTGCGTAAAGTCCAACATGGTTAGAGTAGGTGAGCATCTTTTCCAGCACCAAGCGCGCTTCATCCGTCCGACCCGCGCGCGCCAGAGCTTCAGAGAGCCAGAAGCTGCAAGGGCTAAATGTCCCTTCCGAGCTTCCTAAACCGTCGTCCGCCGCGACCTTTGGATTGTAGCGATACACATGGGAGTCGCTGGTAAGTTCTCTTTGGATACGGTTGATTGTCGCGTTCATGCGTGGGTCAGTGGGGCCAGTGAACTTTGTCAAAACCATGAGGAGCGCACTAGCATCAACTGCATCACTTCCATAGTATTGAACAAAACTCTTGGCCTTTTCATTCCAGCCGAGGCGCATAACCTCCTCATAAATGTCCGAGCTGGTCTGTGTCCAGCGTCCAATGGGCGCGGGCAGGCCGCGATGCCGTGCGATGCGGAGGGCGCGGTCAAACGCAACCCAGCTCATCACGCGTGAATGTAGGAATGGTTTGGGGCCACCGCGCACCTCCCAGATGCCCTCATCGTTGCTTTGCCAATTGGCCGCGAGCCAATCGAGGAGGCGACGCAGATTAGACCACAGATCGTAGGAGATATCTTTATAGCGGTCAAAGATGTAGATGGAGTCCATCAGTTCGCCATAGATGTCTAGCTGTTGCTGCTTGTACGCACCGTTGCCGATGCGAACGGGACCACTTTTTCGGTAGCCTTCGAGGTGATCGAGTGTGGTTTCGGTCAAATCGTGTCCGCCGTCGATAGTGTACATTGGTTGTAGTGTGCCGTTTGGTTTCATTTCATGACAACGAGCGTCGAGCCAGCCCATGAATGCTTCCGCCTCTTGTGTGAAGCCGAGAATGAGTAGACTATAGAGGGTGAACGCGGCGTCACGCAGCCATGTGTAGCGGTAATCCCAATTGCGGGTCCCGCCGACGGTCTCAGGCAAGCTTGTAGTTGGAGCGGCAACAATCGCGCCCGTTGGCGCGTAGGTGAGCAACTTCAGGGCAAGCGCGGAGCGGTGGACCATCTCGCGCCATCGTCCCTGGTACTGGCACTGCGCGAGCCAGTGATGCCAGTAGTCTTTTGTCCCTTGAAGCAACGTTTGATAGTGCCGGGTTGTGAGACGTTGCGGTGCTACATCATGATTTTTTGCGCTTTCTAATACGAAGTAGGCATATTGTCCCTCTTGCAGCATGAATGTCGCGCGTACTCCGCCCTGGCCGTCGGCCTCTACAGGAACGGTGGATGCGAGTCCGAGGCACAAGTGTTGGCTTATGAAGATCGCGCCCTCTTGTGAAAGATGAACGTCGTGTGTGTCGCGGGCGTAGTTGAACGCGGGCCGACAGACCATCTCAATCGTCATTGAGCCACGCGCCATATGTACCGAACGGATAATATGGTGTTGATGTGTCTTGCTATCGACCTCTTTAATCGGCATAAAGTCGATGATTTCGCACACGCCATCAACACTGAGAAAGCGTGTAATCAGGATGTTGGTCTCTGGGACATACATCTGTTTGCGACTCATCCCCGATGTATAGGGTGGCGCGATGCGAAAGAAGCCGCCCTTGTTGGAGTCGAGGAGCGCGCCAAAGACGCTGGGTGCATCAAAACGAGGAATGCAGCACCAATCAATGGAGCCGTTTTTCCCGATCAACGCGACGGTGTGCAGATCGCCAATAATGCCATAATCTTCGATGGGCAGGTAGCCATCCGAAAGTCCCGGTGGGGTCTGTGCCTGGTCAGGTTGTTGCATCTCTGTTTCCTCTATTCCATCCTACTACAAAAACATATCGGTGTAGCCATTATAGCCTGTGCTATAGATACGTTTCTTGTGAGCGGGATGGATATAAACGAGAATAAGCCGTTACCCGCTAAATTAGGTCCCTTCCCTACGTATTTCCTACACCCAGCCTTGACGGATTTCTGCTGCGCGACGGATCACCCTTTCTTTCAAGGAGGTATCCAGGACACCGCGATTTGTCTCCGTTTGCTTGCCTTCGGGCGGTATGCCGAGGAAGCGGAGACGGGCGAAGATAGGCTCCATTGCCTTGTCTGGTGTGCGGAAAAACTGGCTCCCGCGAATACGCTCAAACCGCCAGCCGAGACGCTCCAAAATAGCTTGTCGTGCCATGTCTTCCGCCAACTTTTCGATTGGATGCCAGCGATCACCATCACACTCGACGGCCAACCGCTTTCCCCCGCCTTCAACAACAAGATCGATGCGATATGCGCCAACGCGCCATTGGGGAACGACACGATACCCCGCCTGCATCAACCTGTGCAACACCTGTTTTTCAAACTCGGACTCCACCCTTTGCTCTTGTTCCGCAAGTTCAAGCGCGAACGCTTTAGGATTTTCAGCGTGGAGAATGAGACGCTTGCGAATGTCGCCGTCTTTCAGGTCTGTGTGTGGATTCAAAGAATGTACCACCCACATCTGATCGCGGGCGCGACTCGCAGCCACGTTGAAACGCTTCTTGTACATGGAGTCATTGCCATCTTCACTATGAAGCGGAAGGGGGCCTTCTGATGTATCGACCATAGAAAGCAGGATAACGTCTCGTTCATCGCCCTGAAATTGGGCCGCGTTTCCGCATAGTATCTCGCGGCGCGCGTACTCTGTCGCAGTAAGATACTTGCGAAGTAACATATCAATGTAGAGTGCCTGCTCATCTTTTGCCATTGAGATGACACCGAAACTTGCATCTTTGTATGCTGACTGCTCTGTCATCGCCATTAGCAATGACACGATTGTTTGCGCCTCCTCCTCGTTCCGATGCCCTTTGACCGACGACGCTTTCACCGCGTAGGCAACGGTTGGTGGGATACGCTGAACCTCGCTGTCGTCTCGTAGTGGCTTGATTTTGCCTTGATAGGACAGGTTATTGCTGAATTGAATAATTGGCGCAACACAACGAAAATGCTCTTGCAAACACACAGGTGTGCCATAGGCGGTCTGGGCGAGGGTGTAGATGGAGAGCTTGCCATCGAACATTTTCGCTAAGGGGATTCCCTGCAAATGTTCGTCTATGATGCGTTCGATGTCATCAATATTTTGTCCAACGGCGAGTGGCGTCACCTGCTCGTGATCGCCTACAACCACAACCTGCTCGCCCATATACAACGCGGTCAACGCTTTGATATCCGCTTGACTTGCTTCGTCAATGATTACAACGTCAAAATGATTGTCGCGCGGATTGAAGTTTTGCACAACGCGGTTGAGCGGCATGATCCAGACTGGGACAGCGGTCTGGCAGAGCGGCATGAGTTTTTGCGCCTCGATGCGTAATTGCGCCGCCCTTTTGCCTGTTCCTTTGCCAATCTTCCGCGTGATTTCCTTCCATCCTTGCAAGGCGCGTCGCTGCTCGCCTGTTGTACGCCGTACTTGATTTACCCACGCCTGCTTCTCGACTAGCTCGGTGGTAATGATACGGAGTGTAGTACCCAGTTGCGTAATGCGATCTTGCAATTGCTCTAGCGAAACCTGGGCGCGCCGGTCAAGTTCATCGGAGAGTTGCCGCCATATCCAGGCCGCCTCTGCGTTCTCTGGTAGTCCGGCCTTGCCATGAATACCTTCGCGGCGACGAATTGCCACGGCCCATAGTGGCGCACTTTTTTCTAATTTCAGCAAGAGAGTAGAACGTTCCTGCAACTCTGCGTGCTGTTCCTGCAACGCGACAAGTCGTTGATATGCCTGTGAGTAGCCTTGTACGTCACGCGCTTGGGCCGAACGACAGAGTAACTGTATAACCTCTGTTCGCGCCGCATTGCCCGCTACTGTTTGTAGGGTTGTGCGGAGCTGTACTAATTTCACTTCGTTTACTTCGTATTGCCGCCGCAGGGTCTCCGCATGTAGTACGGGCGATAAATGTATCTGCACGGCGTCAATGAGGCGTAAGAGGTCGCTATGGTTTATCATATTGACGGGCATTTCGGCGAGAAACTTGGTCCATAATAGCCCATGCTGTGTCAATTCGTGTTCTAATGGCCCCCAAATTGTGCTGTACCAATCCAGGCATTGGCGAAGCGGATAGACAAACTGTTTACAGATACGTTCTGGTTCTGCTCCAAGCGTTTGTCTATCTGGCCCACCTAAAATCGTCATCTGTCTTTGCCAGCGTTCCGCTAAATCTTCACGTGCCGCAAAGAGTTGAAGCGACATTTGTAATGCCTTGAAATGTTCGAGTATTTCGGGTGGGCGACCTCTAACCTGTGTACTGTCGATGAATGTTTTCCACTCTTTATGCATAAAGAGCGTAATACCGTTGATTTTCCCACCGCGTGTAAGATGATCAATAATTTCATCGTTTGTTTTGAGAAGTTTGTCAAGCCCGTTTTGTGCATAACTATGAAGGATAATAGGATTATAGGTAAGCTGCGATGTATAATTCTGGTTCGCCAAAGCTTCCGTGCGCTCAATTTTTGCGATGAGGTCGTCCCATGCTTGACGCCGTATCCCCCCCGCGTGCCCAACGGTAAGTGCCTCTAAACGCCAGCGTGTCGTGTCGCGCAACGGCTCGATGGCCTTAATGAGCTGTGTGTGTAGCTCTGCAAATTTTTCGGGTGCTGTACTGTTCGCGCTTTGCGTCCAGAGGTCGCGGCGATAAGCGAGGTTCTCTTGCAACAGCTTGGTACGTTCTGCTATTAGTTGTGTAAACAGCAGGGGTGCTAGCAACGTGCGAGCATCGGGAAGGCCAAGTGCTATCTCGCGTTCGTCGGCGGGTGGGACGGTAACATTGGTCTTGTAGAGACGGGCAAGTTCTGCCTGTGCTAGCGGAAGCGGTGTTCCTAGCACTATAGGCGCGGGTATCCACCCCAAATCTTCTCGATGTTGGGCGACATAGCGCGCCGCTTCCGAAGGGGTATACTGCTGACCCGCAATGATGATTGGTTGGTATTCGCCATTGCGGGCGTCTTTGAGTTGCTCCCGTAGCCTTTGAATTTCGTGTAGCACATCAAGGCGTTGTCGTGCCAATGAGGTCGCGTCACGTTGGAGCTGTTCAACGTTGGCATGAGAAAGCTTCTCCGTGATAGCATCAATCGCCCCTTCCATTTGCTTTCTGCTATCGTCGTCCAGAATGCTGACACATAATGGCTGAAGTGGTTTTACCACCTTCTCACGCAGTACTTTTAGAGCTTTAGATGTGTGGCTGGTGACAAGAACACTTTTCCCTTCCGCCAATAAGTGACCGAGAAGATTGGCGATTGTATGGGTCTTGCCGGTTCCGGGCGGGCCTTGCACCACAACCGCGCCATGCCTCTCCAGGCGACGTGCAATCTCTAGCTGCTCCGCATTCGCGGGCTTGCTCAACAATATGTGTTCATCTTCGCCGTTTGGTGAGTGCAAGGAACTGCGCGAGCTATCCAGGCTTCCTGTATACTGATACATGTTGGCATCGCTTGTTATAAGGCTGGTCACTGATTGTGGTAAGCGAGAACTCGTTGGGAGTGCTTCAAGAATAGCATCTATGGCTGTACTGAAACCGAGTGTGCGCTTTCGTAAAAAGAGCACAGGGTCACGCGTTATGAGCGGAATACTTTTGTTGCGCTGCTCGGTAACGCTCTCTACGAACTGCCCTCTTGCAGAGAGTTGGTTGACGAGTCTTTGCAAGAACTGTGATGTTTCTGCCCCACCGAGAGGGTGATAGCCACCTTGCTCAAAATCTCGACGGCTTCGACCTATGTCTGTCGCGTTGATTTCGGGAAGTGTTTGAAATAAAGCTGTGTATAGCTCTGTGGGATGCTCGGTCTCTGTTATGATAAATTCGGGTACTTGTGGATTGAAATGGAGTTGCAGGCGGAGCAATAAGACGGGATGATGAACGCCGTTAGTGGGTGTGGGACACCACGAAAGAACACCGTTTCCCAATACAAGTTCGCTATGTTCGGCCTCACGTGTGAGGGTCGCACTTAACTCATACAGGCGATTATAGATATCCAGTACGCGCAAATTTGGTCGTTCTACTTTAGCCCATGCTTCCCGACGCGAAACCCATTCGCTGAAAAGTCTTTGCCTCCTGAAATCATTTGCAAAACTTGCACTTTTGGATGGCTCAATCGTTACCCTGGCATCAATATTTTGCCAACCGCTCTGTAGGAACGGGACAATATCCTTTGGCGGTTCTGGTGCTTCTGTGAGTTTGGGACGACGCACCTTTAGGATGAAGCTGTCGTCGCTTTCTGCGTTCTCTTTTGTTCCAGGTGCAACAAGACCGTTCGCTTCTTGTTGTATACCAGTATGGATGCAGGGGTGATTGGGGAGATCATGAAACCAGAGAACCCATGATTGTGCCTCTATATTTTGCTGTACCGGATTTTGCAGGTTATTAAATGCTTGCACGTAACGGAACACCTGGATAAGTTTAGAGCGCGTTTGATCGAGTGTATCTTTACTGTGAACCACAAAATTCTCTCTTCCATAAACGTTGTCGCAGGGGACCCATACGCCTTGAGGCTAGGGGAGGAATGCGACACCCCTTTCTACTACATTGACGCACTTCATTCGACAAGAACTACCCATATATGGTATATTTCTTGTATGGGCAGAACCGTAAAAATACAACTTCATCCGACACCTGAACAAGCGATACTCCTGAGTGAAACGCTTGCACAGTTCACGTACGCCTTCAATCTGGTATGTCGGTATGGGTGGGACAATCAAGAACGCAACGGGGTACGCTTGCATCACGCGACGTACTACGAGAGTAAAGCGGCCTGTCCTGGGCTTGTCTCTGATATCCTCATTCAAGCTCGTGTTAAGGCAACCGAAGCCGTGAAATCTGCTTTGACTTGGAAAGCCAAGAAAGAAGCAAGTCACGTCAAGAAGGTAGAAAAGGCATGTACACAGGGCAAGTCTGAACCACGTTTCAAGCCTGTCAAGTGTCCTGAGAGTGTATCGTGTCCTATCCGCTACAACGTGCATACCTACACCCTCAAATGGGACAAGCAGGTTGTCAGGCTTTCGACAAGTGGCGGGAAAGTCACTGTTCCCTTTACGGTCCCTCACTACAGCGTGAAGTACGTTGGTAACACGATTGCTACTGCTGACCTGTTGTGTCGCAATGGGAAATGGTGGTTGCATGTGGTTATCTCTGTACCCGAACCTATTGTGCCTCAAGACAATACGGTTATTGGTATTGATCTGGGACTCAATCGCCCCGCCGTTACCAGCAATCGTCAGTTTCTTGGAAGCAAGCGATGGAAAGAGATTGACCGTCGCTCGTTTCGCCTCAAGCGCAAACTGCAATCCAACGGAAGTAAGTCGGCTAAGAGACACTTGAAAAAGGTGTCTCAAAAACAGTCGCGTTTCCATCGGGATTGTGACCATGTACTCAGTAAACAAATTATTGCCAGTACCCCCACTGGTGCAACTATCGTCTTGGAAAATCTTACCAATATACGGGAGAGTTCCAAGATGGGACGCGGCAAGAACAAGAAGAACGTCGAGAATAAGCGCAAGTTGCACAGTTGGACATTTGCTCAACTGTATGGCTTCATTGCCTATAAAGGGCAAGAGCGCGGTATCCGTGTCGAGAAGATTGACCCACGTCATACGTCGCAAACGTGTAGCAAATGTGGGCATCAAGCCCGAAACAATCGACGTTCTCAAAGTTTGTTCCTTTGCCGTTCTTGCGGCTACTGCCTCAATGCAGACCTTAACGCGTCCGTTAATATAAGAGACAAGCATATCGCTTCTCTTGCTACCTTCGATACACTCTTGGGTAGTGGGTCTTCGTCAACAGACCTATCGTCTCAGTCTTCGGACTAGGGACAAGCCTTTCCCGTTCTACGGGGTAGGTAGTTGACTTATGTCTGTCTACAAGCAAGAATTGACCAGAGGGGCAGTATGTCGAGATGGAAAAATCTTGTCTCAGCCTATCATCTTTTATTGCTACACAACGGGTGTGCTTTAGTATAACAAAGTTGTTGTGTCTGTTCAAGACCACCAATATTCCTATGTAGTGGAAATTGGGATGGATTCGCAACCAAAAATCGTTATACATCGTATATACTAATAAGAGTAGCCAGAAGCAGGCTACCCTCTCTGACTCAGACATATAAAGGGACACATTCATGCAAAATCAACGACCCGCCCAGCGTCGCTCAAGTGGCGCAAAAGCCATTGCTCTCGATGAACGCGCCACAATCGCTCGTTATCGTGTACTTCAAATCGTTGCGTTGCTGCTCTCTGGAAGTTTTGCTCTTTACCTCCATTTCTTTTTTGGACGCTAAAGTAAACATTCCCTAAGCGGGCTATATATAAAAAGCACAGACACCTTGCACAAGGTGTCTGTGTGCGTTTTGGTGCAAAAACTGGGTACGACCCCTCTTGCAGTCTTTCGCTATAATACTACAATGCTAACAGAACTATGTATACTTGTAGTGGAGTAGTACAAAAATATGAGTACCTCATTCTCACAGCAAGCCTCAGCGCACCCGATGCGTGATACTGCACCCAGACGGTTGATTGTCACCGCCAGCGTTGTCGCGTTTACTGTGCGCGATTGGTCGCTCTGGGTGTTGTTGCGCGAAGGTCCCTGGGGCGCACCGATGCGACTGGTCCTCGATACCGAGTCGGTGACAAACGCCGTCGATAGCACACTCGATGCTCTGCTTGTGTGGCCCGAACGCGCCTCGCTTATGCAATTGAAAGCTGGTTGGCAGGAGCAGCATGTCACCGTGTGGGGGAGCGAGGAGCAGGGAATGGCGGTCTCGCTCATCCATAGTATTTTGCTTCGGGCAAACCATGATGCCCTGCGCCCGACGTTACACAAGCAGGCGATACCCAGTTTACGGGTGAGGTGGGTTCCGGTGGTAGAGATTGAACTGGGACGCAAGATGCTCGACGCGGATGTTTTTCCTGGTGTACAAACAGCTCTGCACGTGCTACGCTCACAGATACAGCACAACCCCGAAAACATTTTACGTTTTCTGGCGGATATGTCTACAATGCCTATCGCCAAATTTGCTCCTCCACTCCAGCACAACAACGAGCCTGTTGTCCGCAAAGAACCGCACCAAACGGATGATTTGGGAGAACCTATGTCAGGTGATGGTATACTAACACTGGCTGAGGCCGCGCTACTCTATCGGGCTTTCTTTCCGCCGGATGAGCAGATTGATCTGTCGAACTTACGGCGGCGTTTTCTGGCGACGAACACACTGGAAGCACTGAATGAAGAGCGGCTCGTGCGTGGCCGTGAAGCGGATTGGCGACGGGTGAGCCGCGCATACCACTATAGAGGCTAATATGATTCCCCATATAAAGGAGAGGATGCTATGGCAAAAGTGACAACGGGCGCAGGCGATACAGGCTATACAGGTTTGTTGGGAGCGGAGCGCGTCGCAAAGTACGATCCGCGTCCCGATACGTTTGGTACGGTAGACGAAGCCACATCAGCGTTAGGGCTGGCGCGAGCAATGACGCAGGATCAGAAGGTCAAGGACATCATTTATCACGTGCAGCAGGAACTCTATCTGTTGATGGGAGAACTGGCGACGACCCCAGAAGTATATGAAAAGATGGGCCTGCGAATGACGATTGAGCATGTGCAAGGGCTTGAGAAGGTCGAAGAACAGCTCAAGCAAGAAGTAGAAATCCCTAACAAGTTTATTATTCCAGGCGATACGCTCGCTGGGGCCGCACTTGACCTTGCGCGCACGATTATCCGCAGGGCGGAGCGCATGGTGGTAAAATTGCTCCATGATGGCGTCATTCAGAATGGAGAGGTTGTACGCTATCTCAACCGCCTTTCTGATATGATTTTCATCCTCGCACGCTACATTGAGGTTAAGTCCTCAGTTGCTGAGTTGCCGCAATAAAACGTTTCTGGTTGATACCCCGCTTGTGGTAGGAGCGATTCATATCCTCTTGTGCTACGCTGATGTATCGGTTCCTACTCTTGCTTCATTCTTGTTGTGTTCTCCTTATTCCTAACTAGATGGGATGCTTTGATAGTATTACACGCCATTTGTGATAGCCTGGTGTCCAATACCTTGCACATCTGGGCTGAATCTTCCGCTACCCCCTTTGCTCTCACGGAAAGCAAAACGTCATCTGTGAAAGCAACGACGCGCAAACATCCATTTGTGCTTGCTCATACGGACCTCAAAGAGGCAATGGGGGAAATACTGAGTTCGCCTTTGCTGAAAAGTACCCGCACTGGCGTACTGTCGCTACGCCTACCATCAACCGCAAAGACGCCGACCCACTCGCCCGAACTGGTTGTTGAAGAAGAGCCGAGCGTGGCGACGAGCCTGAAATGGTGGGATGTCGAAACGCTGACCTGCTCGGCTCTGCTTGCGCTTGACGTTCTGCTTGCGCTTCCAGAAGAGACTACCCACGACATTGTATATGGGAGTTCGCTGCGCTTTTGGATGACGGTAGCGAAATTCGCGCTGGAACTCTTGACAAAACAGGCGTTTATTCCTGCGTTGCGCGAGACAAAGCAGGGCCAAACAACGCTGTATCAGGCCACATGGAAAGCGTTTCTTTCGCAAGAAGATACCAGGCGTGTGGAGGTACTGACACAGGCGATGCCGCCGATTTGTTGGTCTTTCATGCCCTCTAGCGAAAAAAAGATGTCGCTTTTACAGGCAAATGTGCAACAATTTCTCGATGCAAGCGTAGATGCGTTTGTCCGTACAAGCCTGTCGCCGCACACCCTAGTCGCGGGCCATACGGGTCGCAAAGCCGCACCGCTTGCGGAACAGTGGGTACGCGCTCTGTCTTCTGAGAACGCGATACTCACAGGTACACCGGAGGCGTTGCAACTGTTCGCGCGCTCACTCGCGGACTGGTTGGCGACGTTGCAAGCAATCGCTACGAACGCGCCGTTTCGCACCTGTTTTCGCTTAGATACGCCCGAAGACGAGCAGCAATCGTGGCGTGTTAGCTTTCACCTTCAGGCCAACGATGATCGAAGTCTGCTTGTGCCAGCGGATGATGTGTGGCAAGAACGCTCCGACACCCTGACCTTTCTCAACCATCAATTCGAGAATCCACAGGAGCGACTCTTGACTGATCTTGGCAAGGCGTCGCGTGTGTTTCCGGTGCTTGAAGAGAGCTTGAAGACGGCGCATCCGCGCGAACTGGCGTTAAGTACAGAAGAGGCGTATGCGTTCTTACGTCAGTCAGCTCCATTATTGGAGCAGAGTGGATTTGGAGTACTTGTTCCCCCCTGGTGGCAAAAAAGCTCGACGCGCCTCAAGGTAAAAATGAAGGTCAAGCCCAAAGTTGAAGTTGGCGTTTCGTTGGGGCTTGTGGGACTCGATAGCATCGTTACCTACGATTGGAACGTGGCGGTTGGTGAATCAACGCTCACAGATGAAGAATTTATGCGGCTTGTTGACCTGAAAACGTCGCTTGTGCATGTGCGTGGGCAATGGGTCGAGCTGCGACCAGAGGAGATTGAGGCGGCGATTAGTTTCTTCCAGAAGAAGCGGAAGCGTGGCGAGATGAAGCTGGGTGAGGTGTTAGAGCTTGGGCTTGGGCAAGGCATAACAGAGACAGGGCTACAGGTTGCCGAGGTTGAGGGCGATGGTTGGGTCAAGGACCTGCTTGCCGGCCTGACACAAAACGTAGCCTGGTCAACGGTGGATGTACCTGACACGTTTCATGGAACGTTGCGCCCGTATCAATTAAAGGGTGTGTCGTGGCTGGCGTTCCTCAAACAGTTTGGCCTGGGCGCATGTTTAGCGGACGATATGGGCATGGGGAAATGCCTGAGCGGGGATGCGTTGATTGCAGTGAATGGTACGATGCAAAAAGCAGAGGATATCTGGATGCATTATGCCGGTGAGATGGTATCCGACGGAGTTGGTGATTGGACGCGTCCCAAGCATGAAATACGCGTTGCTGCGCTCGATGAGGCAACGGGAAAAATAGTACACGCGACGGTTACACAGCTCTACCGTCAGTCCGTTTCTGAAAAACTGCGTACCGTACGGCTAGAAAATGGGGATGCGGTGACGATTACCGCAGCACACAAACTGCTCACAGCTAATGGTTGGACAAATACATTATGTGTTGGCGACGTTGTTTGTGTTCGTGAGCAGCGAGCCGAAAAAGTTTGTGGGGTCGCGGTGGATGCACACGAGGTATGTTACTGTACGATTGAAGCGATTGAGAATGTGCACTATGAGGGCTGGGTATATGACTTTGAGGTTGAAACCTATCATAACTTTGTCGCGAACAACATTCTGTGTCATAATACGATACAGCTCATTACGTTCTTATTGCATGATCGTGAGCAGCAACAGAAAAATGCGCCTCTGCATCCTACGCTGCTAATTTGTCCCATGTCGATTGTGGGAAACTGGCAACGTGAGTTACAGCGTTTTTCACCATCGCTAAAGGTGATGGTACATCATGGTGTGGAGCGGCTGTCTGGTCAGGCATTTGCTGATGAGGTGAAGAAGCATGATATTGTGCTTACAACTTACGCGCTTGCTCTGCGCGATAAAGAGCAGTTCGCGCCGATTACCTGGGAACACGTGGTCATAGATGAAGCGCAGAATATCAAGAACGAAGTGGCACAGCAGACACAGGCGATCAAAAAACTTGACGCGAACTATAGAATCGCGTTGACAGGAACGCCCGTTGAGAATAGACTTTCGGAACTCTGGTCAATCATGGAATTCCTCAATCCGGGCTATCTGGGTTCTGGTTCAGAGTTTCACAAAAACTACGCATTGCCTATCGAACGCTTTCATAACGCGGAACGTGCGGACTCATTGAAACGTCTCACGCAACCCTTTATCCTGCGTCGCTTGAAGACGGATAAAGCGATTATTCAAGATTTGCCCGATAAGATGGAGATGAAAGTTTTCTGTAACCTAACGCAAGAACAGGCGACACTATACGAGGCCGTGGTTAAAGAGATGCTAGCGCGGATTGAGATGGCGGAAAGCCCGATGGCGCGTAGAGGGTTGGTACTGGCGACGTTGACGAAGTTGAAGCAAGTGTGTAACCATCCCGCGCAATTTGTTGGTGATGGGAGCCGCCTGGAGCATCGTTCGGGAAAACTTACTCGGCTCGAAGAGATGTTGGAGGAGGTACTCGCGGCTGGCGATAAGGCACTGATTTTTACGCAATTCGCTGAAATGGGGGCGTTGTTGCGTCTAACGTTACAGCAACGGCTGAACCGTGAGGTGTTGTTCTTGCATGGCGGGACCGCGAAGAAGCAGCGCGACCTCATGGTGCAGCGTTTCCAGGATGAGCGGGGTGGGTCACCACTGTTCATCTTGTCGCTAAAAGCTGGTGGCGTCGGGCTAAACCTGACGGCTGCAAACCATGTGTTCCATTTTGATCGTTGGTGGAACCCCGCCGTGGAAAATCAGGCGACGGACAGGGCGTTTCGTATTGGGCAAAAGAAAAATGTGCAGGTACACAAGTTTGTATGTATTGGTACGCTGGAGGAGCGTATCGACCAGATGATTGAACAGAAAAAAGAGCTTGCCGAGAACATTATCGGCAATGGCGAAGGCTGGCTAACCGAGATGTCTACTTCCCAATTAAAAGAGTTGTTTGCGTTGAGCCGTGAAGCGGTAGCAGAGTGAGTGAGGAAAAGGTGAGCGAAATGGGGAAACGATTGCACGGTGGCTATGATGATTTTGAGTGGAATTATTATTCAGAGAACAGGCCGCGCAAAGTTGAAGGTGGCCTCAAAGCAAAAAGCGAACGGGGCGCGATTGGCGAGACATGGTGGTCGAAACGTTGGGTTGAAGTGCTGGAGTCGCTCGGTATAGGAACGCGGCTCACGCGGGGCCGTTCGTATGCGCGCAAGGGGCAGGTCCTCTCGATAGAGGTGACGGCGGGCCAAGTCAACGCGAAGGTGCAGGGGTCGATGCGGCAACCGTATACCATCAAGATACGCCTGCAACCATTTTCTAAACGTGATTGGGAGCAGGCAACGGGTGCGATGGCGGCGCAGGCGATTTTCGCGGCGAAGTTGCTCGCGGGTGAGATGCCGAGAAATATCGAGGAAGCCTTTGATAGTGTCGATCTTTCACTCTTTCCAGAGGTAGAGGAAGACCTGCTGACGACGTGTAGTTGTCCCGATTGGGCGAATCCGTGCAAGCATATTGCCGCCGTGTACTACATTCTTGCTGAACGTTTCGATAAAGATCCTTTTCTGCTGTTTACGTTGCGCGGACGTGACAAAGACGCGATTATCGCGGCGTTGCGCGAGAAGCGTGTCGAGCGTCTTGAAGAGAAAAACAAGGGTGCACAGCGAGCGATAGCCAGGGGGGAAACGCAGGAAGCGGCGGTACGAAACGAAGAAACGTTACGCCTCGAAGACCAACTGCATACGTTCTGGCAAGCAGGCGAGGCACTTGGCACGTTCGCGGTGGATATGAGCTTACCAGAGGTAGATAACGCACTACTCAAAAGACTTGGTGACGCGCCATTTGTTGTTGAGAAGAAGAATGTCTCCACCGTGCTTGAGAACGCGTATGAGAGGGTGCGTACCGCAATAGCAAAAAAGAATAGCTAAGTGTATATTTGGGTGGAATAGAAAAAAGATTTCTATAAAAATGTGACGTATTTCACAGTATTTTTGGCGTATTCCTTGCATACTAACTGAGAGAATATATTTTTGTCTATGAACTGGCTCACTTTTTTTCTTTTTTATGAGACGAAGCGAACATTTTATGCGTTGATATTACTAGAGAATCTGAATTCAGCCAGACTGCTGAATACTGATGGGATCAAATGAACGCAGTGGAAGATGATTCTCAATTGACCATTGAAGCCGCACATGGCTCGATAGAGGCATTTGAGAAACTTGTAACACAGTATGAACCGCGTGTTAGACGCATGATCTATGGCTTAACACAGGATGTACAACTCACACAGGACCTTTGTCAAGAGACCTTTCTCTCGGCGTACAAGGCATTGCCTCGCATGGATGGGGCTGAGTTGCGGTTTGCGCCCTGGCTCTACCGTATTGCGCTCAACCAGGTACGTAGCGAGTGGCGACGCCGTAAGCATGTCACGGTGATACCGTTCTCGACGCCATCAGGAAGCAACGACGAAGGGTTCGACGAAGCCAATCAGGATATCATGATGAGTAATGAGCAATTTGAAGAGGGCGTTGTCCAACGTGATCTGGTGCGGCGCGTTCTCGCTCAACTGCCGGCGGCTTCAGCGATGTGCCTTTTACTGGATGCCGAAGGATACTCGTACAACGAAATTGCGTCGGCTATGCAAGACACGCTTTCCGCAGTACGAAGCAGGTTGGCCCGCGCTCGCCAATCGTTTCAGCGTATCTATGCAGGACTTGACCAAGAAGGAAGATGATGAAGGACGACGATCAAGACTCGTATAGGCCCACCCATACGAAGAGTCTTTCCATGTGCCAAAAGAGTAGTCAGTGTCTCGATTTTGTGGACGAACTTAATGGAAACGCGACGCAAAACGGAGCCGTTCCAGAAGATGAGCAAGACGCGCAAGATTTGGAGCAGTTGCGTATCCACGTTCCAACGTGTGCCACCTGTACTGCTACCCTTGCCAATGCAAACAAAATGGTGGCACAGCAACGACTCGCGCTACGGATGCTGCTTGAAGAGGGTGAACAAAAAGTTCCTTCGACACATACGCAGATCATGGCGGCCTTGCGTCAAGGGCAGGGCGCGGCACACAAGATAGGCGCGAACAATCATCACGAAGTAACGTCCATTGTACCATTTCTGGTGGAACACAATATCGAGACACCACGACCCAGGCGTATAAGGAAAAAACGCTACAGTGCATTCGCTATCGCCGCTGTCGCCGCCATTCTCATCGCCTCGTTCGGCTTGTTTAGCTACACGTTACCGCGCCACTCTGCGACAAGTAGCTCCGCGGCAGCGAGTCATCCCGCGGCCCCTACCTCTGTTGCAACCCTGTCCACCTCTATTGTGCCAGGGGTACTCTCTACCTGGTCGTCAGTAGTCATCATGTATCAACTCAATGGCACTATGGTTATCGCCAATTATGACCCACTCCATGAAAAATCTGCGGTGTTGGCAACCTCTCTGTATGCGGAAACCACCGTCAACGGTGTATCACATGATGGACACATGCTGCTGTACTCGACCTATGATGGGTTTAGAAGATCGTATTTTCTTTATCCGCAGTCAACAACAGATGCGTTCTTTACTACACCAGAAAAAGGTGGTTCTGCTATCTGGAGTACCGATGATCGTTCTCTCTTTATCAATACCGCGCAAGGGGTTACACAAATAGATGTGCGGACGCATCATACAAGCCAGCTTTTGCCTACACTTGCCTCGACCTCGCTGTTAAACTACCGCGATGGGTATTTATATTTTGTCAAGGGGTATCAAGGGCGGGCATATTCCCCTGAAGGTATATTGAACCGTGCCAACGTCACTACCGGAAGTGTGCAACAGGTTACTGATTGTGAGCGTGGAGCCAATTTCTGGTTAAGCCCTGGTGGAATACGGGTGTATTATACCTGTCCTACCCAGGATACTGCTTTGCACACGGTGAGCAGCGATGGTATTTCTCCTGTCCCCTCTGTCTTTCGCGCCAACACAAACGTGTTGATCGGCTATAGAGACGATGGTTCGCCACTGACCGTGACAAGCGTTACCAGTAGGCAGCAGGTTGTACGGTGCAGTCTGAATACCACGGTGCAGGATACCGTTGTACTTAATGACATTGCGCCAGGGGCGGGAACTCTTACGGCTGATGCCGTTGCGGTTGCCCCCGGTGGCTACACGCTTGTGGCAAAGGGATTGTATGGCACGAGTAAACCCACAGAGCAGTTTTGGTACGGTGATCTCGTGACGGGCAAGACGCAACGCCTGCTCCTTCCCCCAAATGCGCGTAACGTACACGCGATAGGGTGGGACAGATTGCAGGTTGGATGACGGTTAAGAGAGTGTGCTATACTTTCTAAGGATAGAATATTCGGAGAAAGAAAAAACGAATTATGCTCCCATTTGATGCAAATGTGGCACGTACACAGTATCTGGACGCATTGCTCGCTCGTTACGGTCAACTTACACTTCCTCTGGCCTCGGTAGAGCGGGCGGTTCCGCTGCACACAGTATTTCAGCCATTGATACTGCGTCGTGATCCGTCGGTACTACAGGCTCATACCTCTAGCGAGGTTGTCACCGCCCGCAATAGTAGCGACGCGCTCGTGCGAAGCGAGCAGCCGCGTATTGTGATTCTGGGTGGGCCTGGGATGGGTAAGACAACGGCCTTGAAAGATCTATTGCAACAGGCAATTAGCCGTGCCCAGCGTGATATAGCCGCGCCATTGCCTCTGTTCATTTCTCTCCCCGATCTGGCTTCCTCTGGTCTCTCGCTGCTTGCCTATATAGAAAAACTTGTTACTGCTTCTAATGTTGATGAGCGATTCATGGAAATAGTGGTAGAGGCGGTTACAACAGGACACGCTATGCTTTGCCTCGATAGTCTGGATGAAGTAGTTCCTGTACTGCGCCCTGACGTGATTGCGCTGATTAACCGCGAAGTGGTGCGTTACGGTGGAACCTGGATAATTGGTTCTCGCTTCACAGAATACAAGGGTGGGCAGTTTACGCATGGACAGTTCGCGGAGTGGGAATTGCAGCCGCTCGACGAAAAGATGCGGCTAAAGCTAGCTGAACATCTCTTTCCTGTACTTATCCAAGCCCTTGCGCCATCTCCCACGCTCACCATACCTTCTGCATCGGCATTTGTTGCTCTGCTCAAGGACGATGTGCATAATGCTACGTGGGGCGAAAATCCACTCCTGTTTAGCCTCGCTGCGACTATATATGTACAATCTGGTACGTTGCCAACTAGTCGCGCTTTGCTATACCGCGAGATAATCGAGGCTATGCTTACCGCACGTTTGCATGAGCAAGAGCAGCGGGATCATGTACGGGGTATACTTGCCCAACTTGCCCTACACCTGTATCAGACGAAGGGACGCAATTTTGCCGTACAAGACGTGCTGGATTTTCTCGTAGCAGTAGATGTAAACAGTACCGCGAGTGAACGTTATACAATGGTGGCGCACGTCTTAGACTCCGGTGTATTGGAAGTTGTTGCATCCCAAACCTATGGCTTTAAACACCAGATGTTTCAAGAATATCTTGTAGCTTCCGCGCTAGCAAGTCAGTTGTGTAGCGATGATGAAGGTAAAAAGAGCGCGGCGTGGACGTTGCTGTGGCGTAAACGCTTGTATAGTCGCTGGACTGAGATACTGCGGTTGCTCGTTGGCGTACTGGTACAAGAGTACGGTGCTGAGGGGCGACAGAGCGCGTTACACTGGTTTACCGCTCTTGCGAACGAACAGAAGACGTTAACAGGTGATGTTGGCTATCTGTGTCTGCTCTTAGCGATTAGCTCACTACGCGAGTTCTCGTTGGTGATAGACGAACCGCTCGCAGTGCTGGCAAGTAGGCTACTTGTGCAGTGGGCCGAGGAACTTATTAGGGCGGAGCGTGCGGAGCGAGATGTGTATAGGCAGCGTCTAGTTTCGGTGCACGAACATATACGTGTGCTTCCTCTTGGTGTTGTTGCGCCAGCATTTGCGCTCCTCGATGCAGCTACACATAGATGGAGCGATAACGAAACGAAAGTATTGCTTGCTGCTTTTGGTGATGCGGATGTTACGTTAGAGGCAGGTGATACTGTTGAGTTGGTCAAGCACCTTGTGTCTATCGAACCATTACTTGCTTTGCTGTACGATGCTCAAGAGTCATGGAAAGTTCACCGCTCTGTGATTGTCGTGCTTGGTAAACTCGGCGAACGGACACCACTTGCAGTATTACGTGAAGTATTTCAAAACAAAAGTATGAGTATAGAAGTACGTGAAGCCGCATTGAGAGGGTTAGGGCTGCACTACGAACGTGCAGAGCCTAAATTCTTTATAAACGCTCTGTATGACTCTACATGGAGTATTCGAGTTACGGCTTCGTTGGTTTTAAAAACAATAGATACAAGTACCGTTATCAATGAACTTATCACATTTCTGCACGATAAAAATTCTTCTGTACGCGCAAATGTTGTAGAAATATTGGGTCAAAGAGCGGATAGCACGCTCTTGAATTTTCTTGTAACTGCATGTCACGATGAAGATAGCTTTGTGCGTAATATTGCCTTACAAACTGTAGCCAGACAAAAAAAATTAGTGCCAGCCACACTTTTTCTAGAAGCACTCCACGATGAAGATGTGGATGTGCGTGTGAGCGCGATTACGATATTGGGAACTTCTTACCCAGAAGTGCCAGTTGAGGTATTTATAGGAATGCTCACTTCACAGGATGAACGTGAGGCGAAAATCAGATGTGCCGCGCTCTCAGCGTTATTGCAACGGGATGAACCGTTTTTGGCAAAGCTTCCCTTTTCCTTCTTGTATGATAGTTGTGCTAGCCCCGCAATCATTAAGCAATTCGCTGAGTTCCTGGGTGTAGAGAAGACCATACAAAGGCTGCTGGCGATGTTAAACACCATACAAACGCTGCTAGCGATGTCAAACACCTACGACAAGACAGAAAGAAAAAATTCTGAAAAATATCAGAGTA
>Ga0123338_10001294_pt1 | contig 24346 bp, 26 predicted proteins | sample grotaG_FD_89793 | JGI IMG/M metagenome (GOLD analysis project Ga0123338, IMG submission 89793) | Glacier valley bacterial and archeal communities from Borup Fiord, Nunavut, Canada, to study Microbial Dark Matter (Phase II) -... | ecosystem: Environmental > Aquatic > Freshwater > Ice > Glacier ...
CACGCTCAGCCACTCCTTCGATGCTGTCGCGCGGTAACCACCCTCGGCGAACATCGCCAACGCTGATTCGATGATGACCTCGTCGAGCTGCGGATCGCGCCGCCGGCCAGGCTTCGCAAGGGCTTCGACGGCGGTCATCAGGCGGGTTGGCTTTCGAACTCCGGCACGGCCGCCGGCTCGTCTTGCGCAGCCCGCGCCGGCAGGAAGACTGCGACACCGACCGCTGCGAGCAACGTGACAGCTGCAGCGACGAACCCACAATGTGCAATCCGGCGACGAAGGCGTCCTTCGATGCCGCCAGGATCTGCGGCGCGTACTGCTTGGCGGCTGGAGACTCGTTCGCCACGCCCACGGCCTGCCCGACGTTGTCACCGATCTGGCGCAGCACGTCTGCGGGCACAACGGAGCGCAGGGATGTGGCCACGCCCGAGGTGAAATGTCCGGCCATCAACGACCCGAAAACGGCGACGCCGATTGCGCCACCCATTTGACACGTCGTGTCGTTCACCGCAGATCCGACTCCGGCCTTTGCCCGTGGCAGCGAACCCATGGTCGAGTCGGTGCACGGCGCCATCACGTTCGCCATGCCGATACCCATCAACATCGTGATGCCGATGAGATGGAACGCGCTGACGGTCGGTTGGAACGTCGAGAGGAGCACGAGCGAAACCGTGATCAACAGCAGGCCGAAAGGTCACGACGACCTTGTTGCCGACCTTGGCGACGAAGCCACTCGACAGTGGCGCAAAGATCATCATCATCGGCGCCTGCGGCAGGAGCACCGCACCGGCTTTGACCGTCGGGTAGCCGAGCACGGACTGCAGGTACTGCGTCAACACGAACAGGGTGCCGAACAGTGCGAGGAACACGAGCGTGATCGCCCCGCTCGCCGCACTGAATCGCGGATTCTCGCAGAAGTGGATTCGAGCATCGGGTGGGTCGATCGCGATTCCCAGATGAAGAACGAGCCGAGCAGCACGACGCCGAGGACGAATCCACCGACGATCACGCCGAAACCCCAGCCGTGACTCGGCGCTTCGATGATCGACCACAGCAGCGATCCGAGCGCGCCGATCGACAACACCGCGCGAACAGGATCGAGTGCGGCATGGTTCGGGTCTCTCGACTCCGGCACGAGCAGGAAGCCGAGAACGGGACCGACGACGACGATCGGCACGTTGACCATGAAGACCGAGCCCCACCAGAAGTGTTCGAGTAGTACGCCGCCGGTGATCGGGCCGAACCCGATGCCGAGCGCAGAAACGCCGGCCCAGATGCCGATCGCCTTGCTGCGTTCGGCGGGATCGGTGAACACGTTGGTGATGATCGACAGCGTGGACGGCATGATGAACGCACCACCGATGCCCGTCAGCCCGCGAGTGAGGATCAGCATCGTGGCGCTACGGGCAAATGCCGACAGCAACGAGCCGACCCCGAAGACAGCGAGCCCGAACGCCAGGAAGCGGTAGCGCCCGAAGCGGTCCCCGAGACTGCCTGCCGTCAGCAGCAAGCCGGCGAACACCAGCGTGTAGGAGTCGACGATTTACTGCAACTGGCTCGCACTTGCGCCGACACCGCCATCGGCCTTGGTGTGCGCAAGCGTCGGTATCGCCACGTTGAGGATCGTGTTGTCGAGCGTGATCACGATCAGGCTGATGCACAGCACGAGCAATGTCAGCCAACGGCGACGGTGAACGAGCTCAGGATCGCGCAATGCGGCGCGAGCGTTGCAAACTCCCCGTACCTCTATCCGCTTGCGTATCGATACGGCACCGCCTCGGAAAGTCTTTCTCTCCGTTTGCATCCGGGGTGCTCCAGTCGACGGGATGGCCGATCTCGGCGAGTGCACGAAGGTTGCGGGCGGAGTCGTCGCCGCAACCGAGTGTCCTGACGCCGGTAGACGTCGCCATCGCACTCGGGTGCGGCCGCCACACTCGGGTGCTATTCGTTGCTGGTCGCTACGTGTTCGGTTTGCTGCGTGTCACGATCCTCGGCGGGTGATGGGCACGAACGGGTGGCAGTTCACCCGTCCATTTCTCGATCTGCACGAGCACGTGCTGGCCCGTGCACCCCTGGGCCAGTCGGGACGTACCGACGTCCGCTGTCAACACGTTGGGGTTGCCATGGACACACATCGTCACCGCGGCCGCCGGATCGAGCGGATCGAACCACGCGCCGGTCGACAGTTGCACCACATGCTCTCGGACTGCATCGGTGACAACGGCCCCGGCAAGACATGCGCCACGGTCGTTGAACACTCTGACGACATCGCCGTCGTCGATGTCGCGAGCGGCTGCGTCTGCCGGCGACATGCGGATCGGCTCGCGGTCGTGCACCTTCGAGGCGAGGCTCGTCGCTCCCATGTCCAGTTGGCTGTGCAGCCTGGTGGCCGGCTGATTGGCGATCAGGTGGAGCGGGAACTGTTTCGCTCGTTCGCCACCGAGCCACTCCTGCGGGGCGATCCACACCGGATGTCCCGGGCAGTCGTCGTAGCCGAAGCTCTCGATACGTTCGCTGAACAATTGGATCCGACCGGACGGCGTCGACAGTTTCGCATGGAGCGGATCGTTGCGGAACTTGGCGAACGTCACATGCTCGCCGTGGTTCGGCAATTCGATCTCGCCGAATCGTTCGAAGTCGTCCAAATCGGGAACCTCGATCTGGTCTTCGGCTAAGCGGTCCTGCCATTCGTTGTAGCGGATCCGGCGCCAATCGTCGATCGTGCGACCCTGGGTGAAGTCCAGTTCGAGATCGAGCGCCGCAGCGACGCCGGCGAGGATGTCGTAGTCGTTGCGCGATTCGGCGAAGGGAGCAAGCGCCTGACGCATGAACATCAGCCGACTGTCATAGCTGCCGGCGGCGTAGTCGTCGCGCTCCAGTGAAACCGTCGACGGCAGCACGATGTCTGCATGTCTGGCCATCGCCGTCCAATACGGATCCTGTACGACGACGGTGTCGGTCGACCGCAACGCCCGGCGCAGGCGATTGAGGTCCTGATGATGATGGAACGGATTCCCGCCTGCCCACCACACGAGATGGATGTCCGGGTACCGCCGCGTGTGGCCGTTGTACTGGTACTGCTCGCCGGGATGCAGCAGCATGTCCGAGACGCGGGCGACGGGGATGAACTGGCGCACGGCATTCGAGCCCTGCGGGAACGCCGGCAGCGGAACCGACAGTGGTGCCAGTCCGCCGTCGGCCATCGAGCCGTAGCTCAGGCCGACCCCGCCGCCCGGTAGTCCGATCTGACCGAGCAGCGAAGCCAGGGCGATCGCCGCCCAGACCGGCTGCTCGCCGTGTTCGATGCGCTGCAGCGAATACGTGACCGTGACGAGGGTCCGGGTGGCCGCCATCTGCCTTGCGAGTTTGCGGATCCGATCGGCACCGATCCCGCTGATCGCCGACGCCCATTCCGCATCCTTGACGACCCCGTCGTCCGAGCCGGTGAGGTACCGGTTGAACCGGTCGAAACCGTGGGTGTATCGATCGATGAAGTCGGTGTCGTGCAGGCCTTCGGCGACGAGCGTGTGAGCCAACGCGAGCATCACCACGACATCGGTTCCCGGCACGACAGCGAACCAGTCGGACACGACGGCTGGCTCGACATCATCACGCAGCGGGCTGAAGTTGGCGATCTGCATCCCCTTGGCGGCAGCGTCGCGCAGGCCGGCGCCGCCATGGTGTTCGGTGATCCCGCCAGGACTGACGGCGATGTTCTTGAGCGGTACTCCCCCGAAGGCGACCCACAGTTTAGTGTTGTCGGCGATGACCTGCCAGGTATGCGGGAAGCTCATCAGCTCCATGTTGCTGCCGAGGACATGGGGCACGATGACCGACGCAGCTCCCGTGCTGTAGCTGTTGACCGATGAGACGTAACCGCCGATGGTGTTGAGAAAGCGGTGGATCTGGCTCTGCGCGTGATGCATGCGCCCGGCACTCGCCCAACCGTAGGATCCGCCGTAGATCGCCTCGTTGCCGTAGGTATTGCGGACCCTGCGGATCTCGGTGGCCAACAGGTGCGAGACCTCGTCCCATTCGACCTCGACGAATTCTTCTGCGCCGCGTCGGTCGTCGGCGCCAGGACCGCGATCGAGCCAACCCCGACGCACTGCTGGCTTGGCGATCCGCGCAGGGTGATGCACCGAATCGGCGAAATTCGCCAGCAGCGCAGACGGCTCCGGATCGTCACGGTGACCGGTGACGGCGACGATCGCGCCGTCGTCGACGGTGACCTCGAACGCACCCCAGTGCGACTTGCTGGATGTCGTCGTGCTCATGTCGGAGTTCCTTCGAGGGTCACACTGCCGGTCGGGCATTCGATCACTGCGGTGATACCGGCGATCGGTCGCTGCTGGACGGGCATGGCGAAACCGATCGCCGCCAGCGCATGCTCGATCGACGGGGCGAGTGGATGGGTGAGGCGTAGTTCGACGAGGTCCGCATGTGCGTTGATGGTCGTCGACGGATGCGTAGAGTCCAGCCAGTCGACGAGGAACGGCGCCACGCCATCTGCCCACGTCGTCACGTCGGTCAGCGTCCAGCTGAGGACACCGCCATCCGGGGTCGCCCGTTGCATCGCCAGCGCCTCACCGGGGTCGTAGCCGTGGCGGCGCGCCGATTCGATCGCCTCCGGCATCGACTGCACCCGGATGGCGAACGTCACGAGCCGAGCTGACGTCAACTCGTCGACACCGAAGGGTCGTGGACGGCTCGGGGTCGGTTGGTCGGGGTCTGGTCCGATGATTTCGAGATACGCACCGTTGCCGAGACCGATGAGCGTGTTCGCAGTGCCACGTCCGATATGTCGTCCGCCGACGTCGGGCGTGACGCCGAGTGCAGCCGAAATCGCCGCCGTAGTCCCCGCCAAGTCGGGCGTGGCGTAGACAAGATGATCGAGTGCCGCACTCACGATCGGGCGACTGCCAGCAGGTCAGCGTGGTGGCGTGCTGCGACATCGGGGTGCGAGCGCATCCGGAACTTCATGAAGTTGTCGCCGAAAACGGCATGCACGGTGTCGGCTGCGTCGGCGTTCTGACCGCCATCGGTCTGTTCAGCAAGCACCTCCGGGAGCACGACAGCCGGCAGCGTTGCTGCGAGATTCGGGTTGTAGAAGTAGGCGACCGACAGGCGTTCGCGGCCGACAGGTGGCGAGACGACCCGGTGGCGTGTCGCTCTGAGGTACCCGGACGATGTCAACTGCAGCATCTCGCCGAGGTTCAGCAAATATGCACCGGCGACGGGCGCCGCATCGATCACCTCGCCACCGAAGCGGGCCGGGAGCTGCACCTGCAGACCGCCGATGTCGTCCTGGTGGATGAACGTCAGCAGGCCGCCGTCCTGGTGCCAACCGACCCCCTGGCCATCGTTCGCTTCGCTCGCTGCCTGCGCCGGGTAGCGGATGATCTTGGCAACCGCGTGCGGGTCTCGAACGCTGGCGTCGAAGTGGTTGGCGCGCTGTCCGAGACCGACGGCGATCGCCCGCAGGACGTCCTGTCCGAGCGCCTGCATCTGCTCCATCCATGCAGACACCACCGGCCGCATCAACGGCACGGTCGCCGGCCACTGGTTCGGGCCACGCAGACGCAGCCAGGGCGGATCGCTCTGGCTGACTGCCTCCGCCACATCTTCCGGCCCGATGTCGATCTGATCACGCCAGTCCTGTAAGCCACCCGTGCGCTCATGACCGAGCCGCGTATATCCACGGAAGTGCGGCGAGTTCGTATTGACGATCGCCAGCCGCTCGGCCTCGTCCAGATCGAAGAACTGCCGGCTCAGCGACTGCACATCGGCGGCGAGCACGTCACTCACTCCGTGGCCGACGATGTGGGCGAAGCCGATCCGGTGCAGTGCGTCACGCAACTCGTGAACCACGTCGGCAGCGGCAGGCGACGACGGGTCCGAACGAAACGGACTGATGTCGAGCACCGCCAGTTCGGTCATGGGTCGAGGCTACCGACGCCCCTGCAGTTCACTCAGACAAAGCCGCCCGTCGCCCGGGCTGCGGTCTCGAACCACGTTCCGAAGGCCTCGCGCGTGACGAGGCGGCCGAGTTTGCGCAACTCTCGGGCGACGCCGCGCACGAGCGAGGACATCTCGATCGGCGTGTCGTCGGCAGCCGCCAGGAAGGCGGCATCGAGGATCGCGTTCCGGATCGCCGCACCCGGAATATCGAATCGTTTGGCAAGCCAGGCGAAGTCGACGTCGTCGGAGACCTGCGCCCCGGCGCTGCTGTGGCGCCGCCAGATCAACAGGCGTTCCGGCTCGGTCGGTAAGGCGAAATCGACACGGACATGGATTCGCCTCATGAACGCCGGGTCGATGTTCTTCTCGAAGTTCGTCGCCATCACCACGACCCCGTCGTAGCGTTCCAGCCGCTGCAGCAGATAGCTCGTCTCGATGTTGGCGTACCGATCGGTGGCATCGCTGACTTCGCCACGCTTGCCGAACAGCGAGTCCGCCTCGTCGAAGAACAGTATGAAGTTGCCGGTCCCTGCAGCGTCGAACAGGCCGTCGAGATTCTTCTCCGTCTCGCCGATGTACTTGCTGACGACCGACGACAGGTTGAGCTTGTAGAGATCGAGTCCCAATTGCCCGGCGACGACTTCGGCAGCGAGCGTCTTGCCGGTACCGGACGGGCCGGAGAACAGGGCGACGAGACCGCGCGACGGAACGGCTGGAAATCCCCAGTCGTCGTAGACGCGATGGGCGAGGTGGTAGCGGCTGACGAGATCGCGCAACTGCGCCTCGTGGGACGGCGACAGGATCAGGTCGTCCCAACCGTGACGGGGCCGGATGCGCGACGCCAATGCTTCGAGCTTCGGGCTGACGAGGCGTTTGAAGGCGGCGGCGAAGTCGCCGCCGTGCGCCGCCATCGCCACCCGCGTCTGTTCGAGCTGATCCGCTGAGAGATGATGCGAACGCGGCGTGCCGGCCCCGAAGGCCGCTGCCCATTCAGCATCGGTCGGTTCGGTCGCCGGTGCTTCGAACTCGCGCCAATCGAGCCGCGGCAGCTCACGAAGGTCGAGTGGTGCCGTGGCGGACAACGCCCATCGCAAGTGCGTCGCCCGTTCGATCCAGCGCCTGCCGATCGGATCGAGCGACCCGGAAACCTCGACCACAACGGCCGCATCGGTGAGCGTCGCTTCCTGGACGATGGCCGCCCATGCGGCCTCGACGCTCGCCGGATGCGCTGCGACCGAGACACCGTTCAGCACCGCCGACGTCGTCGGGGCGGGAACGATCAGGCTGTAGGGCATGCCGAGCAGGCCCGCAGCCAGTTGTCGACGCCGGATCCTGTCCGTTCCGCTGACCAGGACAGCACCGAAGGCGACCTCGTGATCGGACGCCGTACCGCCGACGATCTCCGTCTCGATCGGCAACGCCGGATCCATCTGGCGATCCCCGACGAGGGCCCACATCACGCGTTCCTCGACGCACAGTCCCGCACGACCGAACGCTCCGGCCGGTTGCAGCCTGACGAGTGCGGCGCGCTGCAAACCCGAATGCGGCCCGGCAACGAAGGCGCCTGCATGACCTCCGCCAAACAGCTCGTCGAGCATGCCGACTTCGACCCGATGGCGCTCTCGATCGCCTGTCAGGCTGACGATGAGCTGGCGGAGTGTCTCGTGAAGTTCGACGCCAACGGCGACGGCGAACACCTCTGCCTCTTCAACCGTGAGCGCCGCCCGTGCAGCGACAACCGACAGCGGAAACGCTTCGCTCAGCGATTCAGCGAAATCGGCCCGCGCCGCGGCAAGGCCGCTGTCGAGTGTTGCGATCGAGATGGCTGGTGCCGTCGTCGATGTCGATTGAGCCCGGATCGCCACGGCCCGCTCGATGACGACGGACGCGAGAAGGTCAGCTGGGGTCGTGAAGAGTGACATTGAGGCGAGTCAATCAGATCGACGAACAGTGCGTGGTTCCACGGACGATTTTCAGCGCTGCCGGCAGCTATTGTCGCGAGGGCGGGACGCTCCGGATTTCGGGCGAACGCGCGGCAACACGGGAGCGGAATGGTTGGGATGGCGAGTACCCACACCGACAACGATCGGCAGCGATCGTTCGACGAGGACAGACAACAGACCCAGGCAGCGCCGGCACCGGCGTTGACGATCCAGAAGAAGTTCAGTGTCGGTGCGTCAGACGATCGCTATGAGCGAGAGGCTGACGCCGTCGCCGCCCAGGTGGTCCAACGTCTCAGCTCCGGCGGACGAATCGGGGCGTCGACCGGTGAAGCGACCGCTGAAACGACCGGCCGAACAGCGCGACGGTTTGACGCCGTCGCACCGCTGCTCGGCTCGATTCAGCGACTGACCAACGCGACGGCCGTGGGGTTGGACGGCGGCGACCTCGACGAGGACACGTCGGAGCGGGTCGAGCGTTCCCGAGGCGGTGGCAGCGCCATGCCTGCACCGCTGCGTCGCTCGATGGAGGAAGCCTTCGGCGGGGTCGACTTCGGGGGCGTGCGTCTGCACAGCGGTCCGGAATCGAAGCAACTGAACAACCAGATGGGTGCTAGGGCGTTCACCGTCGGGAGCGACATCTATTTCAACGAGGCGATGCCGAGTGCTTCGTCGTCGAGCGGTCAGAGCCTCCTCGCCCACGAACTCACCCACACATTGCAACAGGGCGGTGCCGGCAGACGCAGTGTGCAGCGCAAAGATCTCCCAGACCTGTCAAAGGCACAGGCAGATTTCGGAACGCAGGGCGAGAAGACGGGCGGCCACGAAAAGGCCAACGACGTGATGGAGAGCCTGAAGGGCGGCACCGGCGCGATCGGCGAGTTCGACTCCGCCAACAGCTACCGCACGGATCAGCAGACCGCTGCGACCGGCAAGGACATCAACACGACAGGTCTTGCCGGTGACGACGTACATCAGGGCCAGATCACGATGGCAGCCGGCGGATTGTCGACATTCGACCTGATCCTCGACATCAGCAAAGCCGTCAAGGTGTTTACCGACACCGAGGCCAAGGCCATGGAGAAGGTCGGTGCCGGTATGAGCCTCGCCAGTTCTGGAACGAAAACGGCAGCAGGCATGAGCAGCATCACCAAGACGGCGCAGGGGTCCGATAAGGGCAGCACCACCGATGTCGCCGACAAGGTGCTCGGTGAGATCGCCGGATTCATCTCCATCTTCCAGGGTGGCTACAACATGGTGAAGTCGATCTACGAACTCGTCAGCAAAGGTGCCGAGATGTCAGACCCTGAGAAGGCGGCAGGCGTCGGTGAACTCGTCAAAGCGATCCTCGAGACCGGCAAGGGCACCGTCGAACTATGCAACAAGTTCATGTCCCATCTCAGCACCGTCTCCGGTCCGGCGCTCGCGGCAGTACCAGGTATCGGCATCGCCATCAACTGCATCGACATGATCATGAACGGCATCAATATCGGCTACGCATTCTGCGCGTTGATCGAGATGAAAGACGACAAGCGCACGTTCAAGCCGCCGGGCAGGGAATCGCTCTTGAGTAGCAACAAGTCCTACAAGAAGACGGCGCAGGGCCTCATCGACAACAGCGGCTCGATCGACACGGAACTCGCAGACGCGACGACGGCCCTGACTAATGCAGCAGCACTCGTCACCAGTAGTGGACGGAAAGCGCACCAGCTCGACAAAAAATTGAAGGCGCTGAAACTCGAGAAGAAGACACTCGAAGCGAAGAAGCCGAAGACCAAGGACGACGCGACCCGACTCGGCCTGCTGCCGGGACTGATCACCACCAAAACGCGCCAGCTCACCGGTGCCAGGACGAAGGAGGAAGCACACACGACATCCCATGGCTCGTTGACCGCCCAGGTCGACGAGAAGAACGCTGTCAAGACCAAAGCTGTAGAAGCCAAGAACTACATGCTTGCCAAGAACCTCCAGGAGATCGCTGCCAAACGCATTAAGCGCGGAGCGTTGAATATCGGCCTGACACTGCCGGCGATCGCCGGTGACATCGCCATCCTGTCCGGTGCCGGTGCCGCCGTCGGCGCAGGTCTCAAAGTCGGCAGCGGCGGCGGCAAGATGCTCGCCGTCGGCGTACGGATGGCCAAGCAGGCGTACCACAACAGCAAGGGCGACGACAAGAGCGAGACCAGCAAACTTGCGCTGTACGACCGGCTGATCAAGGGGATGACGGACAACGTCATCAACTCGGCAGGCAATCCCGCCAAGGAAAAGTCCGCCACCCGTCAGGTCATGGCCTCCGGCCTTTCGATACATGTGATGACGGCGAACAAGGACAAGGGCCCGGAGCTCTACGAAGAGTGGATCAAAGCCCTGAAGAAGCGCTGACCGATGACCGTCGACAGAGCGGAGGCGTTCATCGAACTCAGCGGTCTGCAGGATCCGCTGGAAGCCCTCGGCTACACGGTGACCGTGGACGAGTCGACGGCGACACTCGACGTCGGCAGACCGGCGGTGCAGGCGGCGGCGAAGGTGAATATCCTGCTCTCACAGCACCCGGCGCACGGCGTTCGCCTGCTCGCCCTCGACGCCGCATACCCCTTCGCGGTCGAAGCGAGCGCAATGCAGGACCTGCCGACGTCGTTGTCGATTATCAACAATTACCTGCCGACCGGACACGTCCGCCTGGATGGCGACGGCTCCGTTCACGCTTCGTGGACGCTCTCGTCGGATGCCGACGAACCCATTGGAAACGCCGCCACGATCGAGTCGATCGTCGCCTTCGACCAGATGCAGCAGCACTTCGGGGATTACGTTGAGGGCGTGTGCTCTGGCGACATCCCGGCACCGATACTCGACGAGCTGATCCAGCAGGCCGGCGATGGTGGCTGACGAGCCGACGCTACCGCTCGAGCTGATCCTCATCGAGGTCGCCCTCAACCGCCTCGGCTACCGCACCGCACCGAACCCGCCGCTCGGCGAACTGTTCGTCGAAATGGCAGACGACCGCCAGTTCCAACAGGGTCGGGTCAGTACCCACCAACTGCTGGTGCGCAGCTTGACACTGAACGGCGACGATGGCCCAGCTTCGCGTCTGATGACCTTCGACCTCGCCTATCCGCTCGACGTTCCGGAGCTCCTACGCGCCGACGTACTCCAGGCACTGCCGCAACTCGCCGGCCAACTCGTACTCGGCCACTTCGAACTCGACGACGACGCCTCGTTGCACATGAGATATTCGATGCTCATCGATTCGATCGCCCCGCTGTCCGATGAGATTCTGCTGCAGATCTTCAGCCTGCTCGACTATCAGCAGTTGCACTTCGGCGACTACCTGGAGGAGATGTGCGCCGGGCGGTTGACCGCCGACGTGCTTCCCGACGTGATGGCAGAGGCGGAGGGCGACGACTGACGGGCGGGGTCAGCGACCCTGATGGAGATAGTCCATCAGCGCGTCGTTGTCGGCCTGCAATGCGTTGAGGCGGCTTTTGACGACATCGCCGATCGAGACGATGCCGCAGAGCTGGTCATCGGCATCGACGACCGGCATATGGCGGAAACGACCGACGGTCATCGATTCCATCAGGCTCTCGACCGAATCCTCCGCTGAGCAGGTCACAACGCTGCGTGACATCGCCGACTCGACGCTGCGCCCCAACACGCTGGCTCCGTGGGCGGCAAGTGCCGTCACCACGTCTCGTTCGGAAAGGATGCCGTCGATGTACCGCCCATCTCTGGAAACGACAAGCGCCCCGATCTTACGATCGCGCAGTGTCGCGACTGCGTCGCCAAGTGACGTTTCCCTCGTCACCGTTTCGACGGCAGAACCCTTGGTGGACAGAATGGATCGAACGTTCATGTGGTCCTGCTTCCCCTGACGAGCAACTCCCTCGAACGCCTTCACCATAGCCACTCGGCAGTCACGACGCAGTGAGGTCGCCTGCGGCTATTCGGCGAGCGCGTCCTCCATGCCGAAGTGCTTGAGGAACGTCAGCAGATCATCTGCGTGCTCCTCTTCGACGGCGAGGATACTCTCCATCAGCCGACGGGTGGTGATGTCCTTGTCACCGAGCCACTGGGCGATCTCGTCGTAGGAGGCAATCGCGACCCGTTCTGCGACGAGATCCTCTTTGATCATGTCGACGAGCGACTCGCCGGGTACGTACTCCGCATGGCTGCGGGCGACGAGCGTCGCCGGGTTGAAGTCCGGCTCGCCCTGCAGCTGGACGATGCGCGCGGCAATCTGATCGGCGTGGCCCTGTTCTTCGCCGGCGTGCTGGAGAAACTCGGCCGCAACGGGGCCGGAGTCGATCCCCTCTGCCATGTAATAGTGCCGCTTGTAGCGCAGCACACAAACGAGTTCGGTTGCCAACGCTTCGTTGAGCACCTCGATTACGCGCTTGCGGTCGGCACCGTAGGCTTCGGTGATCGGACCCTTGTTGATGTGCTTACGGGCGTTCTTGCGGAGGGTTGCAACGTCTGACAAATGATCACTCATGCTGTCGGACTTACCCGGAATTCCGAGTGGCGATACATGCTCATACCTCCGTTGCCCACCGTCGACGCCGGGGCCGTGCGTGGCTACCCTGAAGGCATGAGCGATCAGTGCAATCACCTCGACAGCGTGCAGACCGAAGCATTCAGCGGCAACGGCTGCGTCGACTGCGAGCGCATCGGTGCCAGTTGGGTGCACCCCAGGCGCTACACGACGTGGTCAGCGACCTGACATCCGACCACAGCGTGCCGACAGACCCGCTGGCGGCAGACTCCACCATCGGCGTCTGGACGTCTGCGTACCGTCGGCGTGGGACGTTCCGCGTCAGCAACGGATTGACATTCCAGTCGGGACCATTCGTCCAGGTATCGCGTCTCGGCAACCCGCTGTTCAACGAAGTCATCGTGCCGATGCACGACAAGGATCGTTGGAACTCACTCCCGCCGACGGCAGATTCGCAGTTCGCCAAATATGTCGTCCCGCCGGAACTCGCCACGCTGATCCCGGCGCTGTACGCGGGGGTGTTCGCGAATTGCGGCGGACTGACGGCCGATCGTGCCGATCTGTTGGCGATCCTGCTGACCGGCATTCCCGCCGGCATCATCCCCGGCTTCCAGAACTGCACCGGGCCGACGCAGGCCGACGAACTCCGACTCAACGTGGCGATCCCGCCGGCGTCAACGCCGAATATCAACGGCATTTTTGGCGGTGACCTCGCTGGATTCCCGAATGGGCGTCGAGTGATGAACGATGTCGTGACGATCGAGTTGCGCGCTATCGCCGGGGCGACCTACCCGCTCGTTGCGCCGGGCTACACGCCGGATGGCGCGGTAGCACTCGTGACGGACGGTGTGACGCCACCGAGCAACGTCACGTTCCTGGCCAACTTCCCGTATCCCGGTCATCCCAAGAGCGGCTACGACGTCGTTCCGTTGTCATGACCACGACGACGATCAACCGCCGACCGGATCACGATCACTGGCACTCACACAACCACGACCACGCGGTCAGCGTCGTCGGATCCGCACGGTCCGCCGAGCGGGCGCCGACCGGACACACTGTTGTCTTCGACATCGGCGATGGCATCGGTGCACTGATCGTCCGATTGGACGACCGGCGCGCCGGCACGGAGTTGCCGATCGAATGCATCGACGGCCCGTCGCTCCATGTTCACACCGGCGTATGGCGACGTGTCATGAACGGCAACGACGTCGTCATCGTCAGCGGCGAAATCGCCGACCTCGACCTGCGTACAGCTCCAGCGGCCAGCTAGCGGACCGGGGAGGCGGCGCTCGACGCCGGAGCCGCAACAGGCCCAGGCGACGAGTGTTCGCTCGCATCGACCCATTTCACGATGGTGTGCCAACATGGCGTTCCGGACGAACGTGGGGGTCGCCGTGAAATTTACGTGGTTCAACCTGATGCCGTGGCCGAATCTGCCTGACGACTTCCGCGAGAAGAACCGATCGGTCTGGGTCGACATCCCGAGCCGCTTGTTCGACCCGGTGAAAGCCAACCGGGTCTACAACGAATACATGGATCAGCTCGAATATGCCGAGGAGCTCGGCTTCGACGGCATCGGCTGCAACGAGCACCACCAGAACGGCTACGGCATCATGCCGAGCCCGAACATCATCGCCGCCGGCCTGGCGCGCCGCACGAGCAAGGCGGCGATCTGTGTGATCGGCAACTCGATCGCCCTGTACAACCCGCCGATCCGCGTCGCCGAGGAATTCGCCATGCTCGACTGCATCTCCGGCGGCCGACTCGTCGCCGGGTTCCCGGTCGGGACGCCGATGGATACGAACTTCTGTTATGGGCAGATCCCGGCGCTCACCCGTGACAAGTACTACGAGGGGCACGAGCTGATCATGCGGGCGTGGGCGGAGGACGAGCCGTTCGCCTTCGACGGCAAGTACAACCAGTTGCGCTACGTCAACTGCTGGCCGAAGCCGATCCAGAAACCGCACCCTCCTGTCTACATCCCAGGCGGCGGCTCGATCGAGACATGGGACTTTTGCCTCGATCACGACTACAACTACTCGTACCTGTCCTTCGGCGGGTACCTCGCCGGCAAGAAACTGCTCGACGGCTACTGGGATCAGGTCGCAGCCAGGGACAAGGACGACTCACCGTACCGTGCGGCCTTCGCCCAGATCATCGCCGTCGCCGACAGCGACGCCGAAGCCGAAGAGCTGTACGCAGAACACATCCTGTACTTCTTCAACCGCTGCCTGCACGTCTACCCCGGCTTCTCCGATCCGCCCGGCTACCGGACGATCTCGACGATCAAGGCCGGTGTGCTCGATCAGTTGCGCGCCGAGAACATGCGGGTGTTCTCCAACCTCACGTGGAAGGACCTCGTCGACGGTGGCTATGTCATCGCCGGCGGTCCTGACACCGTCATCGACCGGATGAAAGAGATGATCACGACGTTGCGCCTCGGCCACGTTTTCTGCCTGATGCACAACGGCAACCAGCCCGACTGGAAGACCCGGTACTCGACGAAGCTGTTCGCCGAAAAGGTCATGCCACAGCTGCGCAACATGTGGCCGGAATACGACGGCGACGATCGCTGGTGGATCCATCCACTGGAAGATCGGGTACGGGCGGACGAGACGATGGCCGCCGCTCGTCGCCATCCGCAGCTGCCGACTGAAGCGGCCGAATAATGGCCGATTCGACAGACGGATCACCAAACGGTTCACCAAACGGTTTACCAAACGGTTCAACGAGGGGATCAACGAAGGGATCGACGAACGGTTCGACAGCGACATCGCCGTTCGAGCGAATCGTCGTCACGACCCGGCGCGGCATCGACTCCGAAGTCCTCGTAACGGGTCCGTCCGACGGCACCCCCGTTGTCGCCCTGCACGGCTTCACCGGCCACCTCGGCGGCGAAGTGATGCTGGCGACATTGGCCGAGCAGGGCTTGCGCGTTCATGCGCCCGTGTGGCCCGGCTACAGCGATTCGGTCGGCGAAACGGAGATCGACGACATGCTCGACTTCGCCCTGCACGGTGGCGATGTCATCGCTGCGCTCGGCCTCGGCCCATCCAACGGTTTCGCGCCGGTCGATCTGATCGGCCATTCGATGGGGGCGATGATCGCCGCCGAAATGGTGGCACTGGCGCCGTACGGCTACGGGAAGCTGGTGCTGATCTCACCGCTCGGACTGTGGCTGAAAGACCATCCGATCACCGATATTTTTACGCAACTGCCGTTCGAATTCCCCGGTCTGCTGTTCCACGACGTTGCCGTCGGAACGGAGTTGCTCGCCGGCGGAGGCGTCGACTTCAACGACCCGCAGGCAATTCAGCGTTTCCTGATCGGCAACTCCCGCCGCCTCGGCACCGCCGGCAAAATTCTCTTCCCGATCCCCAACCGTCGCCTCAGCAAGCGGCTCTACCGCATCACCAATCCGACATTGCTGCTCTGGGGTGACGACGACCGTCTCCTTCCCCGGCCGTACGCCGACGCATGGTCGACCGCGTTGGCGCACGCCGAGCGCCAGACGATCGAAGCCGCCGGCCACATGGCCCCCTACGAACAGCCAGCCAGCGTCGCCGCTGCGCTGGCGACCTTCCTCACTGCCTGAGTGTGGTGCCCGGTCAGTTACGGACGTCGACGACGGCTCTGCCGGTCTGTCCGCCCTGCATGATCGAGTCCAACTCGGCACTGACTCCGTCAAGACCGACATCATGGGCGATGTCGTCGAGTCCGCGCGGCTTGAGGTCCGAGCCGAGCCGCTGCCACACGGCGCGGCGGCGGGCGATCGGGGTCTGCACGGAGTCGATCCCGAGCAGGGCGACGTTGCGGAGGATGAACGGCAACACCGTCGTCGCGACCGCGGCACCGCCGGTCAGACCGCTGGCGGCGACGGCACCTCCGTAACGCAGACGGGACAACACGTTGGCGAGCGTCGTTCCACCGACGCAGTCCACCGCCGCCGCCCACACCGTCGATTCCAACGGCTTGCCACCGTCGCCGGAGAGCGCAGATCGTTCGATGACGTCCGAGGCACCGAGTGCACGCAGGTACGGCACTGCATCCGCCTTGCCGCTGCTGGCGATGACTTCGTAGCCGCGACCGGCGAGGATGCTGACGGCGATACTGCCGACGCCGCCGGTCGCGCCGGTCACCAGCACTGGCCCGTCCCCAGGTGCCAGACCGCGGTCCTCGAGGGCGACGACGGACAGCGCCGCAGTAAACCCGGCTGTACCGATGATCATCGCCTGGCGCAGGTCGAGGCCTTCCGGCAGGGCGACGATCCACTCCGCAGGGACGCTCGCCAACTCTCCATAGCCGCCGTGCCTCGATACACCGATGTCGTAACCATGAGCGATGACGCGTGTTCCGGCGGCCAGACCGCTGGCCTCGTCACCGTCGACGATCGTGCCGGCAAGATCGATACCGGGGATGATCGGCGAAATCCTCGCGACCCGGCCGTTCGCTGAACTGGCAAGGGCATCTTTGAAGTTGACGCTCGAGTAGTGGACGGCGATTCGCACGCCCTCTGGTAAGGCATCGGTCGAGACCGTCGTCACCCTGCGCTCGACAGCACCATCCTTCGTTGTCGCAGTGAAGGCGCGGAACTCAGTCGAAGACATGCGTCGAAGCTAACGGATCATGGCAGCAGCGAGCCAACGGTCCATGTCATCACGAGCCCGCCTGGCGACCGTCGTGCCGGGAGCGAAGGCATCGAAGCCATGCGGAGCACCGGGATACACGAGCAGTTCTGTCGGCACGCCCGCATGGCGAAGGCGAACGGCATAGTCGATGTCCTCATCGGAGAATCCGTCGAGCGCTCCGACGCAGACGAACGTCGGTGGAAGCCCTGCGAGGTTGACTGCCCTGGCAGGCGCGGCGCGGTAGGGCACCTCGTCGCTGCCGTACAGCGCGCCGAGGTAGGAGCTCCAGCCGTAGCGATTCGCCACTGGTGGCCACACCGGATCGTCCCACTGGCTCGACACGGTCGTCATGCGGTCATCGATCATCGGATAGATCAACAGCTGGAAGGCAATGTTGAACTCGGCATTGTCGCGGGCCAACAGAGCCAGGCCTGCCGCCAGTCCCCCGCCGGCACTGGCTCCGGCGATACCGACACGACTCGGATCGATACCCAGATGCTCTGCATTGTCGATCACCCATCGAAGACCCTCGTAACAATCGTCCAGCGGTCCGGGGAACGGGGTTTCGGGCGCCAGTGCGTACTGCACCGACACACCGACACAGGGGAACGTCTGGCACCAACGGTCGAATCGGAAGTCGTCGTTGAGGTTCGTTCCCGCAACCATCCCGCCGCCGTGCATCCAGTAGATGCACGGCAGTAGCTCGTTCTGGCCGACGGGCTGATGTACTCGCACAGACGCTCCGAAGCGGCGAGGTATGTCGAAGTCCTTTCGCGTGACGGAGTCCGACAATTCCATCGGCGGGAGCGACGCCATCTCCTTACGGACGAGGGGCAGCGTGTGATCCGAGAGCTGCGACAGGTCGATCGCCAGCCCGGCGAGCACCTCGGCGATTTCAGGATCGAGCAACGAGCGGACATCAACCGGTTCCGTCATCGGCGTAGTCTTTCATCGAAACGCCGACAAAACATTGTCGGCCACTGGTTCGGACAGACTCCAAATGTGGTGGTTTGACGCTCGGCTCGGCCGGGTATCCATGAGGTGTCAATGGTGCAATAGCCCCGATTCTGCGGAACGGTTGCGCCGACGCTTTCCTCTCCCATACGAAAGGCGCACTTCATGGACAACGATCTCGATCAGGCAAAAGGCAGGATCAAGCAGGCCGCCGGCGACCTCACCGATAACGACGATCTCAAGCAGGACGGCAAGACCGACGAGAACGCCGGCAAGGTCAAGGAATTCCTCGAAGACGCAAAGGACAAGGCAGACGACCTCGTCGACAAGGTCAAGGAGAAGTTGCACCGCGACTGAGTTTCATCTCTGACAGAGCCAAGAACGGGCTCCGACTGTCGTCGGAGCCCGTTCTTCGTTTTCAGCATGCTCTGTAAATCAGGCAGCTCGCCGGTCACGTCAGTTCGGCGAGACGGATCCGCTTGCGGACGGTGAGGCGGCCGGTCCCGCCGTCGGACACGTACGTTCCGGCTGTCGGTGCGACATCTCGATAGTCACGGCCCACAGCAGTCGTGATGTAGCGCAGGTCGGTACGTCTGGAGTGAGTGGGGTCGACGGCAACAGTTGCCTGCCTGCGTTCGTCGTACACCTCGACCCAGGCGTGACTGGCGCCATCGCCCACGAGGTGGCCCGACACGTACCGGCTGGGAAGACCGATACTCGTGCAGATGGCGATCATCACGTGGGCCATGTCCTGACACACCCCAGTCCTGCCACCCCACGCTTGGGCTGCGGTCGTGCGCACAGATGTCACGTCATGGCCGTAGCTGAACGCATCGCGCACGAACTCGCCGATGCGATCGGCAGTTTCCTCGACGTCACCAATGCCGGCGAATTGAACGGCAGCGTCGCGTATCGCCTCGTCCGGGTCGGTGAGCGGCGTGATCGTCGGCGTTCGTTGGTCCCAATCGTCGTGCGCCGGCACGAGTTTCGGGTGCCGGGTGACGACGGCCCTCGCCTGGAAATGGATGCTCTCCGGCACGATCGCCACGGTGATGTGGAGCACCGGGTTTCCGAAGCGGTCTATCCGGCACCTGACGGTCGCACCGTCGCACGATCGCACGTGGAAACGATGTCCGATTCGACGCTGATCGCCATGACGCCAGCGCGGAAGTATCACCAGCCGCTGGTGTAGATGCGTGACCGGTTCCGTGTAGTCGTAGCAAACGTCCTGGTGGATGACGTACGTCGCAGTCGCCGCCGACGACAGCGCCGAACGGTCGTACGTGCTCGGGAGCGTCTCCAGCAGCTCATCGCGCAGGAACTGCTCGACCATCTTCATGCGTGCGAACTCATCCCCTCGACAGTGACGCCATTGTCGTCACACGTCGGCTTTCTGCAGGGCTCGAACGGTCATCGAATTCAACAGCACTGGCCCGAACGACGTCACCATGGCGACATCGGCGGCGTCCCGGCCCCGACCGATGACGGTACGTCCGATGCGGCGCTCGTTATTCCGCGGATCGAAGGTGTGCCATTCGTGACCGAGGAAGACTTCCATCCAGGCGCAGAAATCCATCGGTGTCCCTGGATCCGGCACGCCGATATCAGGGAGGTAGCCGAAGACGTACCGGGCCGGGATATTGAGCGATCTGCACATGGCGATTGCCAGGTGCGTGAAATCACGGCAGACGCCGATACGCGACTCGAAAATGTCCATCGCCGAATACGACGGAGACGATGCGCCGTATTCGAAGGTCACAGAGCCGTGGACCCAATCGCAGATCGCCTGCACCCGAGACCAGCCCGGAGCGAGATGGCCGAACTGCTGGATGACCGAGTCGGCGATGCGGTCCGATTCACAGTACCGGCTCGGCAGCACGAACATCAAGACGTCGTCCGGCAGGTCGGCCGGTGCTACCTCGTCGGCACCGTGGACGGTGGGGTCGGGGTCTTCGACAGCCGACACCTCGGCGTCGAACGTCATCACCACGGGTCCGGCGGCGATGTTCACCCTGCGGCATGAGTTGGCGAACTGATCGAGGTAGACATTGGACGCCGCGTGCGGGGTGATGTCGAACCTCGTCTCAGCGACGCGGCCGATCTCCGAGAAGTGCGGTTCGACCATCACGATGGCATGAGTGTCCCGTGCGGCCTCGAACTCGAATGTGCAACCAACTTCGATTTGAATCACGACAGCCTGTCACAGAGAACTTGGGTCAGCGCGCACCGACGAATGGACATCATGTTTCGGGCTCTTGGCATCGTCGGACTCGTCATTGCCTGGCGCCGCAAAGGCGGTCAGCATCTCGCGCTCGAAGGCCGGCAGATCGTCCGGCTTGCGGCTGCTGACGATCACACCAGGCCCATAATCACAGACGATGACCTCGGCATCGACCCATTTGGCGCCCGCATTCGACAGATCGGTCTGCAGGCTCGGCCAGCTCGTGATCCGCCTCCCGTTGAGCACATCGGCCTCGACCAGGGTCCACGGTCCGTGACAGATCACCGCGACCGGTCGGCCACTGCGGACCATCTCTCGCACGAAGCGGACCGCGGAGCGATTCATTCTCAGCTGGTCGGGATTGGCAACGCCACCCGGCAGCACGAGGCCGTCGAAGTCCTCAACGCGGGCATCCGCCGTCGCCACCGTCGCCTCGAAGACGTCCGCTTTGTCGAGATGATCGAACGCCTGTACCTTGCCAACTTCAGGAGAAATCAGTGTCGGTACTCCGCCTGCGGCTTCGACGGCTTTCCACGGACCGGTCAGCTCGATCTGCTCGACCCCGTCATTGGCGACCAGGAAGGCGACCCTTCTCCCATGCAACTCGCTCCCCTGTGAACTTGCGGACATCGTTGATCCCTTTCCCGAACGACGCGCCACGGCGGAGCGCCGCGTCTCCATTACCCGGTCCCCCGAACGATGTACCCTTCGAACACTGCACTGAACCACCCGTTCGGGTGAATCATCTCCGTCGCCGAATCGCTCGGCGCCACTCACGGACCGTTGTACGACGCTCGCGGACGGAAGCGCAGTGGTGGCTCGGCGTACTCCTCGATGGCGTGTGCCAGCCATCCGGAGGTTCTGGCGACCGCCATCACGACTTCGCCGGCGTCCGGCGACATACCGGCGAGATGCCCGAGTGTTGCGAGGGCGAGGTCGATGTTCGGGTGGCGACCTGTCCGCTCGACGGTTGCGGCGATCACGGCGTCGACTGCGGCCATCTGCGAGCCTGAACCGACAGCGGTCCGTAGCAGGCCGAACAGCACGACGGCACGAGGATCTGCATCGGCATAGACCGTGTGGCCGAAGCCGGGCACGATCTTGGCGTTTCGCAGTGCCCGATCGGCGGCGACGCGTCCCCCTTCGACCTCCGCCACGGCGAGCAGGTCCCGCGCCAGGCGACTCGCCCCACCATGGAGTGGTCCGCTCAATGCCGCCAGGCCGGCGCTGACGACTGCGTACGGACCTGCTCCGGTCGAGGCCGCAACGCGCGCTGCAAGCGTCGAGGCGGCCAAATCGTGGTCCGCCAGCAGTACGAGCGCGGCGTTCAGCACGCCGACCAGTTCGGCGGTCGGTCGTCTCGGCGTGAGTCGCCCCCACAGTCGCCCGGCGATGGTGCCACGGATCGGGCCGGTCCCATTCGGCAACGTCAGACGCGTCGACCTGGCACCTCCGAGTGTCGGCAGCGAGTCGACGATCGTCGAGATGAGCAATCTGCCGGTCGCCGCCATCGACTCGGGGTCGCGCCGACCGGTGTCGTCGCCCGCTAGTGCCCACGCTTCAGCGACCGTCACGCGAATCGCTGCACCTGCGGAGAACCCGTCGCCGCCATCGACGATCCGCCCCTTCCACGGGAACTCGCAGCGCGGCCCATCGCCAGCCGGTTGTCGACCGAGCCAGAGCAACGCTGCTGCGTCTTCGAACGTGGACGTTCGAGCCAAGGTGCCGGCATCGATGCCGCGATAGCGCACGCCACGCATCGACAGGGACGTCAACCGTGTTTCGATCAGCAGATCGATGGACGTCGAACGACTGCTCGATCGTGGACGACCACGTCTCGCCAACGCTTCGATCGCACGCCGGTCGAAGAGACTCGACCGCCCATCGTCGGCAACGTCGCGATCGAGCACACCCCGACTCACGTATGCGTAGAGCGTCTCGACCTTGACGCCGAGCCGCTGTGCTGCCTGCCGTGTCGTCATCGTCGACATACGTGCATCATAATCAACGTTGACTTTGTCGCGCCGACGACCGCACGCTTGGCGCATGACAATCGCTGAATCTCCGATCCTCGGCCCCCTCGAACTACCCGGCCAGTCTGCAGATGCCGCAACGACCGTCGATGTCCCTCGGGGGCTGAAGGGAGTCATCGTCAGCGAGACCGGCGTCGGTGACGTACGCGGGGCGGAGGGCTTCTATCACTATCGCCAGTATTCGGCGATCGATCTCGCCGAGCAGCGGCCGTTGGAAGATGTCTGGCGATTGATGATCGACGGCGCGCTTCCGAGCAGCGCTACGCAACGGCAGGACTTCATCGCCGAGGTCGGGCGGCTCCGTTCGATTCCGCTACCGATCGTCGCTGTCCTGCCGGCGATCGCAGCCGCGAGTGAGCCGCTGGAAGGTCTGCGGTCCGCTCTGTCGCTGGCTGCTGCACATCGAATACTTCGGCCGACCATCGACATCGCTCCAGCACAACGACGAGCCGACGCGCTGTTCCTGTGCGCCGTGACACCGACGCTGCTGTGCGCGCTGTACCGATTGCGGCGCGGGATGACACGTGTCGAGCCGCGTGATGACCTCTGCTATGCCGCCAACTACCTGTGGATGCTGCACGGCACCGAGCCGCTGGCCGATCACGCCGATGCTGTCGAGCAGTACATGATCTCGACGATCGACCACGGCTTCAACGCCTCGACGTTCACCGCCCGCGTCGTCGCTTCGACCGGAGCGGACCTCGGCGCATGTGTCGTCGCCGCCATCGGAGCGCTGAGCGGCCCACTGCACGGCGGCGCCCCGAGCCGGGCGCTGGCGCTCCTCGACGAGGTCCAGACGCCCGACCGCCTCGATGCAGTTGTGCGGCCGATGATTGCGCGTGGCGACAAGATCATGGGATTCGGCCATCCCGTCTACAAGACAGACGATCCACGCTCGGTCATGCTCAAAGCCGTGGCCCGACGCCTCGCCGGCAACGACACGGCCTCAGGCCGATTCGTCGCCTTCGCCGAGGCGACAGAGCACCGTGTCCTGCAGTTGCTCGACGAGATGAAACCGGGGCGGAGGTTGCACACCAACGTCGAGTTCTACGCCGGCGTCGTGATGGAGTTGGCAGGCATACCGCGTGAGATGTTCACGCCGACGTTCGCCTCGAGCAGGGTCATCGGCTGGTGTGCGAACATTCTCGAACAGGCAGCAGACAACAAGATCATCAGGCCGAGCGCCCGCTATGTCGGGCTGCAACCGCCGGTGCGGGTACCGCAGTTCGCGGACCGCCACCCGGCCGGATAGCGAGTCCCGCCCCTGCGGGCTATCCGGATGTGCTTCTGCGGGTCGCGTGGTCGTCGAGTTCCGTCGACAACCTGGCGGCATCCCACTCTTCGACGAGCGCTCGCCAGACCGTCTCCGCCTGCGTCTCCGGGGCCAGACCCTTGACCGGCTGGTCCCGATCGAGGTTTGTCGGGAACGCATATCCCTCCGAGCAGGCGGCGATGACGTGGTGGAGCGAGGCGTTTGTCGCTCCACCAGTTCGCATCTTGACGAGCGACGGGTAGACGGCCTTGGACATCGCCAGACGGTCGACGGATTCCATCGCCCGGCCGAACGGCGATGACACCTGGAAGAGGTTTGCCATCCGCTTCACATCGAGCGATTGGTTGTGTCCGGCGGCGTGGAACAGCGCCGGGTTGAAGAACACCGCATCGCCCTTATGGAGCGCCAACTGCACGTAGTGCCGTGCGAAGTACTCCTTGAATTCGGGACGGCGCCATGCGAGGAAGCCGGCGAAATATTTCTGAGAATGCGGCAGGTACATCGTTGGAACCGTCCCCTTGTAATACACCCTATTTCGGTGCCCGCTGTCCCTCGTGATGGCGGGTCGAACTGAGTGCTCTATCGTCGCGCCGATGGCCCGCACCTATACCCCTGCTGTCTGGCTTCGCCAGGAGGATTGCGACCTCGACGAATTCATCGCGATCGTCGAGCAGCCGACCGACGCCCTCGACTATCCGCATGCCGTGTCGATCGATCACGGTGTCGTGATCTACGACTCGGACCACCTTTGCGACGTCGCCACGAGCCCGCAGGGACGAAGAGAGGTCCGGGCGGAACTCGTCCAGACGTTCCTCGAGGGTCCGGGCATCGCAGTGTTCCAGGG
>Ga0123338_10001300_pt1 | contig 24285 bp, 20 predicted proteins | sample grotaG_FD_89793 | JGI IMG/M metagenome (GOLD analysis project Ga0123338, IMG submission 89793) | Glacier valley bacterial and archeal communities from Borup Fiord, Nunavut, Canada, to study Microbial Dark Matter (Phase II) -... | ecosystem: Environmental > Aquatic > Freshwater > Ice > Glacier ...
CTTCGGACGTGCCGGAGGGGCTTTTTATGTTTTGTAAATGTCGGGTGCTTTACGCTTTTACGCCCACCGCCTTTTCTTCATCCAGAAAGGCTTCGGCCTGGTCCACCAGCGTTCGGCTGCCGATGAAGACGGGGCACCGCTCGTGGGGGGTTTTGGGCTCGATTTCCATGGTGCGCTGCTGGCCGTTACTGCTTTTGCCGCCGGCCTGCTCCACGATGAAGGCCAGAGGATTGCACTCGTACATGAGGCGCAGCTTGCCCTGGGGGCTTTTGGTGGTGGCGGGGTAAATGTAGATGCCGCCTTTGAGGAGGTTGCGGTGGAAGTCGGCCACGAGCGAGCCGATGTAGCGGGCCGAGAAGCTGCGTTCCTTGCAGTCTTTGAGGAAAGACACCAGGCCGGGGGAAAAGTAGTCGGAGCTGCCTTCGTTGATGGAGTAGATGGCGCCGGTTTTGGGCGTCTGGATGTCGGGGTGCGAGAGGAAGAATTCGCCCAGCGAATGCTCGTAGGTGAAGCCGTTGACGCCGTTGCCGGTCGTGTACACGAGCATGGTGCTGGAGCCGTAGATGACGTAGCCGGCGGCTACCTGGTGGGTGCCGGGCTGCTGGCAGTCGGCCACGGTGCCTTCGCGGCCGGTAGGCGACACGCGGCGGTAAACGCTGAAAATGGTGCCGATGCTCACGTTCACGTCGATGTTGCTGCTGCCGTCGAGCGGGTCGATGGCCACCACGTACTTGCCCTGGTTGTTGCCGGTCTGAATCATCTCGTCGTCTTCCTCGGAAATGATGGTGCAGACTTCGCCGCCGTTGCGCAGGGCGCGAATGAAGCGGATGTTGGCGATGACGTCGAGCTTCTGCTGGTCTTCGCCCTGAATGTTCTGGCTTCCGTAGGCGCCGGCGATGTCGATGAGGCCGGAGCGGTTGATTTCGCGGTTGACGATTTTGGCGGCCAGGGCGATGTCGCGCAGCAGTTGGGAGAGCTCGCCCGTGGCGTAGGGGAAGTCTTCCTGCTTGCGCATGATGAAGCGGTCGAGGGTGGTGCCGACGGGCAGGGCCAGTTTGTTGTGGTCCATATGGGGGGTTGAGTGGGAGGCTGGCGACAAATTTACCCGATTCCGGGCGAGAAAGCTATGCGCCGGCCTGCTGCGGGCGGCCTTTTGTCTGGAAACGTCGTTTTACGACCCGGCAAGGGCATTGCGCTTTCCGGCACCAGCATTGCACGGCCCGGCAGCGGCATCCGTGTGTCAGGCAATGGCATCCATCTAACTTGGTGATGGCATACAGTGAACCGGAGAGCCTTTTCTAGCAAGGCTGCCTACTTTTGGCCTTATGAAGGAGTTGACAGGCTTGCAGGTGTACAAATTTGGGGGCGCCTCGGTGAAGGATGCGGCGGCTATCCTGAACCTCTGCCGCATTGTGCGGGACTTTGGGCCGCAGGGGCCGCTGGTGATTGTGGTGTCGGCGATGGGTAAGACGACTAATGCGTTGGAGGAGATTTATGACTTGGCTTATTCAAGCCAGGATTGGAAACGGCAAGTAGGGCGTTTGACGGCCTACCACGAACAAGCTTGTGTGGAATTAGCCGACTTGATTCCTATGCTGAATCTTCCGCAGCTACAGAAGCAATTGAAGCAGCTTCTTTCGGAATTTACCGAGGAACTGCAGTTTATGGAGCTTGTTCACAAACCCGAATCATACGACCAAGGCTATGACAAAATAGTATCCTTTGGCGAACGGTTTTCGGCCCTATTAGCCAGCACAGCGCTTACGCACTTCTTGCCTGCTGCTGGGGTGCGCCATGCTTCAGCTCAGGCGATGCTCTGTACGGATGATACCTGGCGTGAAGGCAAGGTAAATTGGTCTGCAACGGAAAATCGAACGAAATACATAGTAGAAAAGGGGTTAGCATCGGGGGCAAATTTTTTTGTGACAGAAGGCTTCACAGGCGGCACGGCGACCTACGGCCTCCCAATTACCCTCGGCCGAGAGGGCTCCGACTACACGGCCGCCATCCTCGCCTACTGCCTGCGGGCCGAGTCGGTGACCATCTGGAAGGACGTGGCGGGGCTGCTGAATGCTGACCCCAAGATATTCGAGGACACGGTGCGCTACCCCGAAATCAGCTACCGGGAAACCATTGAAATGGCGTATTACGGGGCGTCGGTCATTCACCCGAAAACGCTGAAGCCGCTGGCCGAGCGCAACATTCCGCTGCGGGTGAAGTCGTTTCTGGACCCCGAGGCTGAGGGCACCCTCATCCACGACTGCCAGCACCCGGCGCTGGCCCCGGCTTTTATCCGCAAGACTGACCAGTGCCTGTTGTCATTTGAGAGCAAGGACTTTTCATTTATTTCGGAGGAGAACATGGCAGTAATCTTTGGAGCGCTGGCGCAGGCCAAGCTCAAGATTAACGTGATGCAGAACTCGGCCATCAGCTTTTCGGTGTGCGTCGATTTTTCGGAGCGGCGGGTGCACCAGCTGCTTGATTTGTTGCGCGAGCAGTTCACGCTGCATTACAATACCGGGCTGATGCTATTTACCATTAAGAATTACGACGCGGCCAGCGTGGCGCGGCTCACGGAGGGTCGGCGGCTGCTGCTGGAGCAGCGCACGCGGAGCACGTTTCAGTTTGTGTGCCAGTAGGGTTGTGCGGGCTTAAGCCCGCAGCATAAGCCGCCCGAACAATCAAGCTCTTTTTTAATCCACTGCGGGCTGAAGCCCGCGCCACCTACTATCATGGAATTCATTCTAGTAACGCCACAAGCCCGGCCTGGCGTGGCCCTCATTCAGCTCAACCGGCCCAAAGAACTGAATGCGCTGAACCTACAGCTGATGCTGGAAATCCGCGATGCGCTGAAGGCGCTGGACGAGGACGACAGCGTGCGCGTGGTCATTATCACGGGCAACGAGCGGGCCTTTGCCGCCGGGGCCGACATTAAGCAAATGGCCGGCAAGACGGCCATCGACATGCTCATTACCGACCAGTTCAGCACCTGGGACCAGATTCGCAAGTTCCGCAAGCCGCTGATTGGGGCCGTGTCGGGCTTCGCGCTGGGCGGCGGCTGCGAGCTGGCCATGACCTGCGACATGCTGATGGCCTCGGAAACAGCGCAGTTCGGGCAGCCCGAAATCCGCATTGGCACCATGCCCGGCGCGGGCGGCACCCAGCGCCTCACCCGCGCCGTGGGCAAGGCCAAGGCCATGGAAATGGTGCTCACCGGCGAATTCATCTCGGCCCGGGAAGCCCTGCGCGTGGGCTTGGTGAACCGCGTGGTGCCCGTGGGCCAGTACCTGGAAGAAGCCTACCGCCTGGCCGCCAGCATTGCGGCCATGAGCCCGGTGGCCGCCCGCTTGGCCAAGGAATCGGTGAACCGCGCCTACGAAACCCACCTGGACGAAGGCCTGCATTTTGAGCGCAAGAACTTTTATTTAACGTTTGCCTCCGAGGACCAAAAGGAAGGCATGGCGGCCTTTGTGGAGAAACGCAAACCGGAATTCAAGGGCCGCTAGAATATTTTTTGCCGTCTCAATCTGTCATCCTGCGCGCAGCGAAGGACCTTATTTCAGTTGTGACGTTTGAATCACTGTCTGTTGTTCTGCGGAGATAAGGTCCTTCGCTGCGCTCGGGATGACAGGACCCCATCTCCTCACCACCTCACCACCAAGAACCATGGCCGTACTCGTGGGCAAGCGCGCCCCCTCTTTCAAAGCCACCGCCGTCATCGACGGCACCTTCGAAGAAGACTATTCACTGGACCGCTACCTGGGCAAAAAGCACGTGCTTTTCTATTTCTACCCCGCCGATTTTAGCCGGGTGTGCCCCACCGAGATACTGGCGTTTCAGGACCGGCTGGAGGAATTTGAACGGCGGGGCGTGGCCGTGGTGGGCTGTTCCACGGATTCGCAGTACGCCCACTTGGCTTGGCAGCTGCAGCCGCGCGACAAGGGCGGCATTGCCGGGGTGAAGTACCCGCTGGTGGCCGACGCCACCAAAACCATTGCGGCCAACTACGACGTGCTGGGCGGCCACTACGACTACACCGACCAGGGCGAAATGACCTACGTGGGCTCGCCCATGGCCTACCGGGGCCTGTTTCTAATTGACCGCGACGGCATTGTGCGCCACCAGTTGGTGAACGACCGGCCCCTGGGCCGCAGCCTGACCGAAGCGCTGCGCATGATTGATGCGCTGCAGCATTTCGAGAAAAACGGCGAATCCTGCCCCGTTGATTGGGAAGCCGATGCGCAACTTTAGGCCGGCCCCTTCCGGCAACTGGGTAATGCTGGCGTAATTTTGGGTTCTTGCTGCTGCTTTACGATATTGCCCTGCGCCTTTACGCCATACTGTTGCGCGTGCTGGCGCCCTTTGTGCCCAAGGCGGCGGCTTGGGTGGCGGGCCGCCGCGGGCTGCTGGCTCACATCCGCCGCACCGTCGGGCCAGACCCGGCGCCGCGGGTGTGGTTTCACTGCGCCTCGCTGGGCGAGTTTGAGCAAGGCCGGCCGTTGCTGGAAGCCTACCGCGCGGCCAACCCCGGCACGAAGCTGGTGCTCACGTTCTTCTCGCCCTCGGGCTACGAAATCCGCCGGAATTGGCCGGGGGCCGACTACGTTTTTTACCTGCCGCTGGACACCCGCGCCAACGCCCGGGCCTTTTTTGACGCGGTGCAGCCCCAATTGGTGGTGTTCGTGAAGTACGAGTTCTGGTACCATTTCCTCACGGCCGCGCAGCGGCGCAACGTGCCAGCGGTGCTGGTGTCGGCCATCTTCCGGCCCGAGCAAGTGTTTTTTCAGCCCTGGGGCGGTTTTTTCCGCCAAATCCTCACGCGCTTTGCCCACATCTTCACCCAGAACGAAGCCTCCGCGGCCCTGCTCCGCGCCCGCGGCCTGCCCCACGTGAGCGTGGCCGGCGACACGCGCTTCGACACGGTGGTGGCCACGGCCTCGACGCCGGCGCGGGCCTTGCCCGTCGTCGACGCCTTTGTGGCCGACGGGGCCCCGGTGCTGGTGGCCGGCAGCATGTGGCCCGAAGACCTGCCGGTGCTGGCGCCGCTGCTGCACGATTATGCGGGCCGGCTGCGCACCATCCTGGCCCCTCACGAAATCGACGAAGCCACCTTGCGGGCTGTGGAAGCGCAGTGGCCGGGGCAGGTGGTGCGCTACTCGCGGGCCACCGCCGAAAGCGTGGGCCAGGCCCGCGTGCTGCTGATTGACAACATCGGGTTACTCAGCCAGCTATACCGGTTCGGCGACTATGCCTACATCGGCGGGGCGTTTGGCAAAGGCTTGCACAACACGCTGGAGGCCGCCGCTTTCGGGCTGCCGCTGTTCTTTGGGCCCACCTACGGCAAGTTCCAGGAGGCCGTGGAGCTGGTGGCCCTCAAGTGCGCGTTTCCCGTGCGCGACGCCGCCGAGTTGGAAGCCGCATTCCCGTACTGGTGGCACCACGAAGACGCCCGCTTGCGGCTGCAAGACACCATGCTCGACTACGTGCACGGCCAAGCGGGCGCCACCCGCACCATCATGGCCGCCCTGCCCGGCCTCACCGCCGCATGACCCCCGACCTCCCTCCTACTTTCGGCCAGTTGCTTTCCGGCACCGTGGTGAAATCCACCGGTTCGTGGTACGTGGTGCGCGGAACCACGGGCCAGCTCTACCGCTGCCGCCTGCGCGGCAAATTCAAAATCAAGGGCCTGAAGGTGAGCAACCCGCTGGCCGTGGGCGACCAGGTCGATTTCACGGTGGAAGCCCAGGGCGAGGGCGCGGCGGTGATTTCGCACATTGCCCCGCGCCGCAACTACATCATCCGCCGCTCGGTGCACAAAACCGGCCACTCGCACATCGTGGCCGCCAACCTGGACCAGGCCCTGCTGGTGGTCACGCTGGTGTCGCCGGCCACCTCGTTCGGGTTCATCGACCGGTTCCTGGTCACCGCCGAAGCTTACCACGTGCCCGTGACGCTGCTATTCAACAAAACCGACTTATACGACGCCGACGGCTTTGAGTACCAGGCCGAGATTGCGGGGATGTACGCCAGCTTGGGCTACCCCAGCCGCACCTGCGCCGCCACCACCGGCGAGGGCGTGGCCGAAATCGACCAGCTGCTCGACGGCAAGGTGAGCCTGCTGGCCGGCCATTCCGGCGTGGGCAAAAGCACACTAATCAATGCCCTGGTGCCCGATTTGGATTTGAAAACCGCGGAAATCAGCGAATTTTCCGATAAAGGCGTGCACACCACGACCTTTGCCGAAATGCTGGAAGTGCGCCCTGGCACATTCATTATCGACACGCCCGGCATCAAAGAACTCGGCCTGGTGGACATGCCGCCCGCCGAACTGGGCGGCTACTTCCCCGAAATGCGCGCCCTGCTGGGCCAGTGTCGCTACCACAACTGCCAGCACACCCACGAGCCCGGCTGCGCCGTGCGCGACGCCGTGGACCAGGGCCGCATTGCCCTGCCGCGCTACGACAGCTACCTAAGCATGCTGGCCGGCGAGGACAACCGCCATTAAAAAACGGGGTTGTCAGTGCGAGCGCAACGCAGTGGAGCGTGGCAATTCGTCCTCTCGAAGCAACCAGCCGCGAAATGTGGCAATGTCCTTTTTGACGCAAAAAAGCCCTGGCACTTCGCAGTGCCAGGGCTTTTCACTTTGTTAAATTAGTCGCTGAGAACCGGACGGTTTGACGCCGCTTGATGCGCGGAATGTCGTGCCGCCTCGCAACGACTGGCGGAAACTTACTTGGCGGCGGGCAGCACCACCGTGTCAATCACGTGGGTGACGCCGTTGCTCGAAATCACGTCGGCAATTTGCACGGTGGCGGGCGCGTCTTTGCCGTTGCCCACCATCACCTTGCCGTCTTTCACCGTGATGTGCAGTTTTTCCCCGTTCACCGTGGTCAGCTCCTGGCCGTCCTTTAAATCAGCGGCCACGAGGCGACCGGGGATGACGTGGTAGGTGAGCACGCCGGCCAGCTTGGCCTTGCTGGCGGGGTCCATCAGGCCGGCTACGGCGCCTTTGGGTAGCTTGTCGAAGGCCGCGTTGGTGGGCGCGAACACCGTGAAAGGGCCTTTGCCTTTCAGCGTTTCCACCAAGCAGGCGGCTTTCACGGCGGCCACCAGCGTGCTCACGCTCTTGGCGGCCATGGCGTTATCCACGATGTCTTTGTCGGCCGTCATGGCCACGCCGTCCACCATCACGCCGGCGGGCTTGGCCATCCGGGCCGAATCGCCGGCCATGGCGGCCACCGAATCGGCGGGGTTGGCGGTGGTCACGGTTTCGGTTTTCTTGGTGTCGGTGCCGCAGCCAGTCAGCACGAGCGAAGTAGCCAGCGCGGCCATCAAAGGAGCAAAATGTTTTTTCATGAAAAGGGTGTTGTGAAAAAATGGGTAAGTGTGAATATGCCGATGTGGCAGTCGAGTTTACGAAGCAACGAAGCGCCTTAGATGTTTAGCCACCCGCCCGGGTTTCTTACCTTCGCCCCCCGAAATGCCGTCTGGCTTTCGGTCCATCCCTCAATCCGCTTAAACCCGCGAATCCATGAAAACCGCCGAAATTCACACCAAAAAGGGCACCATGAAAGTGGAGTTCTACGAGCAGGACGCTCCCAAGACCGTAAAAAACTTTCTCGACCTGGCCGAAAAAGGCTACTACAACGGACTGAAATTTCACCGCGTCATTCCCAATTTCGTTATTCAGGGCGGCTGCCCCAACACCCGCGCTGGCGCCACAGGACAGCCCGGCACCGGCGGCCCCGGCCACAAGATTGACTGCGAAACCGGCGGCGGCCACCAGTACCACGAGCGCGGCGCCCTGAGCATGGCCCACGCCGGCAAAAACACCGGCGGCTCGCAGTTCTTCATCGTGCACTCGCGCGACAACACCGCCCACCTCGACCGCGTGCACACCGTGTTTGGCAAAGTTGTGGAGGGCGTCGACGTCATCGACCAGATTCAGGCCAACGACGAAATCGAGAAGATTGTGGTGACGGAAAAGGCGTAAAGTTGACTTGTTTGTCATCCTGAACGCAGTGAAGGACCTAATCACGTCGGTACGACTTGCGTCGACGTGATTAGGTCCTTCACTGCGTTCAGGATGACAGAGTTTATTTATTTTCAGAAGAAGGGTTTTCAATTTCCCGCACCAGCTCCCCGTACCAGCCCGCGCCGTACTTGCGAATGAGCGGCTCCTTCAGAAACTGGTACACCTTCACCCCCAGCGAGCCACCGAAGCTGCAGGCCGGGTTGCAAATGCCCCACCGGTCGTAGTTCAACGCTTCAAATCCCTCGTATTTAGTGATGCGAATGGGGTACAGGTGGCAGCTGATGGGCTTTTTGAACGTGGTGGCCCCGGCCAGATAGGCCTGCTCGATGCCGCATTTCAGGATGCCGCGCTGGTCGTACAGCGCATAAGCGCACTCTTTGTCCTCGATGGTGGTGGTGCTGAAATCCCCTTCCCAGTCCTTGATGTACAGGCCCTGCGCCTCGATAGCCGCCCGGCCCGCCGCCGTGAGAAAGGGCTTAATGTTGGCGTACTCCTGCTCCAGAATCTTCAGCTCGGGCTCTTCCAGCGGGGCGCCGAGGTCGCCTTCGACGCAGCACGCGCCTTTGCAGGCCTCCATGTTGCAGACGAAAAAGTTGTCGGCAATGTCGTCGGAGATGACCGTTTCTTGAATAATAATCATTGTACAAAGATAACCCCGGCCGCGGGGCCAGAAATTGGTTGCGCCCCCTGCCCGGCGGGCCGTATCTTTGTAGAAACGCCCAAAAGGCGGCTTAATTCGCAGATGGCACTAGATTATTTATCCCTCCTCAACGGCTCGCAGGCGGCCGCGGTCATGCAAACCGAAGGCCCGTGCATGATTATCGCGGGCGCCGGCTCGGGCAAAACGCGGGTGCTCACCTACCGCATCGCCAACCTGCTGGAAAAAGGCGTCGCCCCGTACAACATCCTCGCCCTCACCTTTACCAACAAGGCCGCTAAAGAAATGCGCGCCCGGGTGGAAAAGGTGGTGGGGCCCGCCGCCCGTAGCCTCTGGATGGGCACCTTTCACTCCGTGTTCGCCAAAATCCTGCGCTCGGAAGCCGACAAGATTGGCTACCCGCGCAGCTTCACCATCTACGACACCCAGGATTCTAAAACCCTGATTGGGCAGATTGTGAAAGAGCTGGAGCTGGACGACAAGCTGTACAAATCCAGCTTGGTGCTGGGGCGCATCTCGGCCGCCAAAAACAAGTTAATTTCGGTGAACCAGTACCTCAACGACGCGGCCATCAGGGCAGATGACGAGGCGGCACTGCGGCCCAAAATCGGGGTGCTCTATCAGCAGTACCAGCAGCGCTGCTTCAAGGCCGGCGCCATGGATTTTGATGACCTGTTGTTCAACACCAACGTGCTGTTTAAGGAGCACACCGACATTCTGAATAAATACCAGAACATGTTTCGGTTTGTGATGGTGGACGAATACCAGGACACTAATTATTCGCAGTATTTAATTACGCGTAAGCTGGCAGCCAAGGAGCGGAATATCTGCGTGGTGGGCGACGATGCGCAGAGTATATACGCTTTCCGCGGAGCGGACATTACCAACATTCTCAATTTTGAGAAAGACTACCCGGAATTGCAGGTATTTAAATTGGAGCAGAATTACCGCTCCACGAAAAATATCGTGTGGGCTGCTAATTCCGTCATTAAAAACAACCAGGCGCAGTTGCGCAAAGACGTTTTTTCGGAGAACGAAGACGGAACGTTGATTGAGGTGCTGAAAGCCGCTTCCGACAACGAGGAGGGCAAATTGGTGGCCTCTTCCATTTTTGAGGACAAGATGAACGGGCATTTGTCGTACGACAATTTCGCCATTCTCTACCGCACCAATGCGCAAAGCCGCGCGATGGAAGAAGCGTTGCGGAAATTAAATATTAAATACAAAATTGTTGGGGGCCTGTCGTTTTATCAGCGCAAGGAAATCAAGGATTTGGTGGCCTATTTGCGCTTGACGGTTAACCAAAATGACGAGCAGGCCCTGCGCCGGGTTATTAATTACCCCAAGCGCGGTATTGGCGATACCACCATCAGCAAGTTGATTACCACGGCCGACGAGCACAATCACTCGCTGTGGGAAGTGGTGGCCAACGCCGACCAATTCTTGGCGGCGCGGGTGTCGAACCCGGTGGTGGGTTTTGCCGAGAAAATCAAGAACTACATGGTGATTGCGGGCAAGGAGGACGCCTTTGAGGCCGCCAAATTCATCGCCAAGAACTCCGGTATGCTGGAGGAGCTATACGCCGACAAGAGCATTGAAGGCCTCTCCCGCTACGAAAACATGCAGGAACTCCTCAACGGCATCAAGGAATACGTGGACGACCCGGAGCGGGAGGACAAGGGCCTCGGGGCCTTTCTGCAGGACATTGCCCTGGTGACGGACTCCGACGTGAAGGACGCCCAGCAGGACGGGGAAGCCGTGACGCTGATGACGATTCACTCGGCCAAGGGCCTGGAATTCCGCAACGTGTACATCGTGGGCATGGAGGAAAACCTGTTTCCAAGCCAGATGATGATTACTTCGCGCGCCGATTTGGAGGAAGAGCGGCGCTTGTTTTACGTGGCCATCACGCGGGCCGAAAAGAAGCTCACGCTGAGCTACGCCACCTCGCGCTACCAGTGGGGCAACCTGCGCAGCTGCGAGAAAAGCCGCTTTCTGGACGAAATCGACCCACAGTACGTCAACTTCAAGTTTGCCACCGGGCCGGGCGCGGGCGAGTCGCCGTTTCAGCACGTGTTCGAGCGGCGCTCCAACCTGATTCCGACGGCGCCGCGCAAGGTGCAGGCCACTAATTATGTGGCCCCGGCCGACTTCGCGCCTTCCGACACTTCCAACCTGCAAAGCGGGCAACGCGTGGAGCACGCCAAGTTCGGCTTTGGCGTGGTGAGCGCGCTCGAAACCCAGCAGGGTACCACCAAGGCCACCATTCTGTTCGAAGAAGTGGGCGAAAAAGTGCTGCTGCTGAGCTTTGCCAAGCTGCGGGTGCATTGAGGTGCGGGTTGCGCCAGAAAAGGCGTTTAGCCAGATAAGAACGTCCGGCTGGGCTTGTTGAAGCGTCTCTTGCGCTTCGTTGTTTCGGCTTAAACGGAGCGGGAGAGGCGCTTCGACAAGCTCAGCCGGACGTTCCGAGCAGATTGTTAATTGCGCCTGCCCCCCACAAGACCCTATCTTTGGGCCAAGTGCTGCCCGCGCCGCCTCCCCTACTTATTCCCATGACCGACATTACAACCCTGCCCTTTCATCTGCAACTGCTGGTGCGCGAATACGGGCACAGCACCTACCAGCTCATCCTGGGCCTCAAAGACATTGAAGACGCGGCCGAGCGCACCAAGCGCGCCGGGCAGATTGTGCAGCTGATGCTGCGCCTGCAGCCCGCCCTGCGCGAGCTGCCCGAGATACAAACCCGACTGTGGAACCACCTGCACGCCTTGGCGGGCGAAGAAGTATCCCTGGAGGCCCCGGTGCCGTTGCGCAGCCTCACGGTGCGCACCGAAAAGCCCACCCGCGTCCCTTATCCGCGCACGGCCCCCAAGCTCCGGGCCTACGGCGCGGCCATCGAGGCCCTCATTGCCAAAGCCCTCACTTTGGATGATGCCGCCGAACGCGAGCAGGCCACCGTGCTGATTGGCCGCACGATGAAGTTTCTGTACCGCCAGCACAACAAGGAAAACGCCAAGGACGTGACCATCCTGCGGCACTTGGGCGAGCTTTCGGGCGGCCAGCTTCGGCTCGACCCGGCGTTGGTGGACAGCGAAAACTTGTTTGAAATGCCCGTGGGCACCGGCCGCACGCCGGCGTTTATTGTGCCGCAACCGCAGCCGCGCGAAGGCCGCGACCGGCGCGAAGGCCGCGAAACCCGCGAAAGCCGGGGCAATGGTTTTGGCAATAAAAACGGCAAGAAGCGCAAAAAAGGCCGCAGCCAGGAGCCCCAGCAGCCCCCCCAGTAATTTTTAGTTGACCGTCATGCTGAGCTGGGCGAAGCATCTTTACCGCACTAGTAAACATTTACTTCTCCGGTAAAGATGCTTCGCCCAGCTCAGCGTGGCGTTTTCATTTTTAGAACAACTCAGAACCCCACAAATGGCAGCATTTGAAGTACGCGGCGGCAAGGCGTTACGCGGCGAAATCACGCCCCAGGGCGCCAAAAACGAAGCCCTTCAGGTTCTCTGCGCGGTATTGCTAACCCCCGAGCCGGTTACCATCAGCAACATTCCGGACATCCGCGACGTCAATAAGCTTATTGAGCTGTTGCGCGACATGGGCGTGAAAGTGGGCAAGCTGGCCACCGACACGTATGTTTTTCAGGCCGAGGACGTGAACCTCGACTACATGGACACGCCGGCATTTGTGGCCCAGGCCGGCGCCCTGCGCGGTTCAGTGATGATACTCGGGCCCATGCTGGGGCGCTACGGCCGCTGCCAGCTGCCCAAGCCGGGCGGCGACAAAATCGGCCGCCGGCCCATGGACACCCACTTCCTTGGCCTGGAGAAACTGGGCGGCAAGCTCACGCTGGAAGGCACCGACTTCTACCGCATCAAAGTTAACGGCAAGCTGAGGGGTACCCACATGCTGCTGGACGAGGCCTCGGTGACGGGCACGGCCAACATTCTGATGGCGGCCGTGCTGGCCGAGGGCACCACCACCATTTACAACGCCGCCTGCGAGCCGTATTTGCAGCAGCTGTGCCGGATGCTGGTGCGCATGGGCGCCAATATCCAGGGCATTGGCTCGAACCTACTCACCATCGAAGGGGTGGAAAGCCTGGGCGGCACCGCGCACCGCATGCTGCCGGACATGATTGAAATTGGCTCCTTCATCGGCCTGGCGGCTATGACGGGCTCCGAAATTACCATCAAAGACTGCCAGATTCCGCAACTCGGCCTCATCCCCGACACGTTTCGCAAGCTGGGCATTCAGCTGGAGTTTCGCGGCGACGACATCCACATTCCGGCGCAGGCGCACTACGAAATCAGCACCTACCTCGACGGCTCCATCCTCACGGTTTCGGACCACACCTGGCCGGGGTTCACGCCCGATTTGCTCAGCATTGTGCTGGTGGTGGCCTGCCAGGCCAAGGGCATGGTGCTCATTCATCAGAAGATGTTTGAATCGCGCCTGTTCTTCGTCGACAAGCTCATCGACATGGGCGCCCAAGTAATCCTCTGCGACCCGCACCGCGCCACGGTCATTGGCCTCGACCAACGCACCCGCCTGCGCGGCATCACCATGACCTCGCCCGACATCCGGGCCGGGGTGGCGCTGCTCATCGCCGCGCTTTCGGCCGAAGGCAAAAGCACGATTGAAAACGTTGAACAGATTGACCGCGGCTACCAGAACATCGACGTCCGCTTAAACGCACTGGGGGCGGATATTCGGCGGTTGTAGTGCCCACTCCTGCTTTGTCTCCGCAACGCCCGGCTCCTCAGAGTCGGGCGTTTTTGGTGGCGGGTATACGGGTTACTTCTGGTTACGCGTTGGCATAAAGGCAGCTGCGCAGCTTCTGTTTCTGGTCTCACCTCAATGCTGACGAATCATGAAGTACACCCTGGGGGTTGCCCTCGGGCTGGCCGCGCTGTTGAGCGGCTGCAGCCACACTAAGAAAAGCTCAGACGCCGTAGCCGACGTTAACGTTACGGAATCGGCTCCATCCGCGCGTCTTATGGAAGCGCCGGCTATGGTAGCCGCTCCGCCTGTGCAGGATGCCTCTTATGAGGAAAAGTCAACGGCCGAAGTTTCGGCCGACCCTTTGCCAATTCCCACGGCCGTGCTGGCCCCGGCCCGGCTGCTCATTTACCACGCTGACTTGCGGTTGAAAGTGGCCAGCCTGGCCCGCGCCAGCGCCGGCCTCGACAGCCTGGTGCGCCGTAACGGCGGCTACCTCAGCGCCGCCACCGAGGCCCGTTCCGATGGCGAATGGCGCCAGGCCATGACCATCAGGGTGCTACCCGGGCGGTTTCAGGCCCTGCTGGCGGCCCTGGGCGGCCTGGGTACCGTGGAAGAAAAGAAACTGACTACCGACGACGTCACGGCCCAACACGCCGATGTGGCGGCCCGCCTCAGCACCAAGCGCGCCGTGGAAAAGCGCTACATCGACCTGCTTTCCCGCGCCCATAAAATCAGCGAAGTGTTGGCCGTAGAAGAAAAAATCGGGGAAGTGCGCGAAGAAATTGAAAGTACCGAGAGCCGACTCAAAGCCCTGAACGACGAGGTATCGTATTCCACCATCTCGCTTACCTGCTACCAAGTGCTGCCCCAGGCCGTGCCCGATGCGCCCGTGATTTCGCTGGCCGGCCACCTGGTCGACTCGTTCTACACCGGATGGACGCTGCTTACCAGCCTGCTGATTGGCGTGGTGGCCATCTGGCCCTTGCTGATTGTGGGCGGCGGGGCGTGGTGGGCCCTGCGCCGCTGGCGCCGCAGCGTGGCGTAGGCCGACCGGACCGGCAGGCGACTAAACAAGAAAGCCTCCTGGGTCCAGGAGGCTTTGTTGTTGAATCCGGAAACCGGCGTTAGTCGACCACCAGGTCCACCACGGAATTTACCAGCGACAGCGCTATGCTAAAAATCAAGGTGTTGACGAAGCCGTGAATGTCAAAGCTGCTCATCAGGTAATCGGCCAGCTTCACGATGATGACGTTGATGACAATCAGAAAAAGGCCCAGCGTGAGCACCGTGATGGGGAAGCCAAGTATCTTGAGAATAGGCTTGACAGTGGCATTGAGCAAGCCCAGAACTACCACCAGAATGGCCGCGCTGCCTACCCCGCCTAACGTAACGCCCGGCAGCACCATGCTCAGCCCATACACGAGCACGGCGGTGAGAATAAATTTGAGGATGAAACCCAACATGGTTCGTGCAATTAAGGTGAAATTTTATTCCGCCGCCACGCCTTTGGCGGTCAGCTTGCCTTGCGATACGGCCATCCAGTTGCAAAGTTGGTAGAGCAGGCGGGCGCCCACAATGGCATTCCACTCGGAGTCGCCGGGGGCCACTTCGTTCAGGTCGCAGCCGATGATGGTGATGCCGGCCCGCACAATGGAACGGATGAGGTAGGTGGCTTCCTCGTACTCCAGGCCGCCGGGCACGGGCGTGCCGGTGCCGGGGCACAGCTTGGGGTCCAGCCCGTCGATGTCGAAGCTGATGTAGACTTTGGGAGGCAGTTGGGCAATGATTTTGCCGCACACTTTTTTCCACGACTTTTTGACGAATTTTTCGTCGCTCAGAAACCGCTGCCCAAAAAGCGCCACTCGCCCGTTGGAATGCTCGATGAATTCGGCTTCCTGCTGGCAGTAGTCGCGAATGCCCACCTGCACCAGCTTCTTTACCTGCGGCAGTTCCAGCGCATTGTGCATGATGCTGGCGTGCGAATATTGGAAGCCTTCGTAAGCCGGGCGCAGGTCGCAGTGCGCATCGAATTGCAGGATGGCGAATTCCTCATGGCGCTCGGCCAGGGCGTGCAGGTAGCCCAGGGGCGTGCTGTGGTCGCCGCCCAGCACCACCACGCTTTTGCCGGCGTCGAGCAAAGCACCGGTTTTCTCTTTCAGCCAGGTCAGCATTTTTGCGCCTTCGGCATTGACCAGGGCCGGGACGCTCCCCAGCTTTCCTTGGTCGGCCTCGGGCTGGCCTGCTTCCAGCCAAGCAATGTAGTCAGCAGCTTGGGGGCGCAGCTGGCGGCTGGCCGCGGCAACGGTGGCGTCTTCGGCGTCCATAGCCAAGCCCAGTTTCCAGGCCTCGGGCAGGTCGGGGTCGTACAGGTCCACCTGGAGCGAAGCCGCGTGGATGGCGGCCGGGCCCTGGGCCGTGCCGGCGCGGTAGCTCACCGTGACCTCCCACGGCACGGGCACCACCACCACCTGCGCTTCATCGGGGGTAAACGGCAAACCAAAAAGCCCGGCCGCTGCGTCGCCCGGGGCATCGGGGTCGAAGGATTTTATTTTGTACTCAAGCGAAGATTTGGGCATGTTGAAAGTTCGGGAACAGAGGTGAAGAAAGGACGGTGAAATACGACGCGACTTCGTTTAAAGCAACTCATGCCGAGCTGGCCAAAGCGTCCTCCCCACGCCGCCAATTGGTATAGGGCTGCGGGACGGATGTTTCGGCCAGCTCAGCATGAGGGGTTGGGTGCCGGGCGCAGCGGGCTCAAGCCGACATCTGGCTGCCCAAAAAGTCGTAGCTGCGGATAATATCCAGGATTTTGGCGAACGTCACCCGGTCAAAAAACAGCATCAGGGGCAACTCCACCATGTTGTCTTTGTCCGAAAACTGCGTGATGACCGAGAAGATGAGCGGCTGGAGCTGCTGCTGGGGCATCAAGGCCTGCAGGGTGGCGGCAATGTCGCCGCGCGGGGCCGTGGGCGGAGCCCCGTAAATATTGGCCTTGAGGATGTTGGCCAACTGCGTGACCAGCGCGCCCGTGATGATGTTGCTGATTTCGAGCAGCAACGATTCCTGCAACTCGTTCAGGTCCAGCGTTTCGAGCGTCTGCATGCGCAGACACACCCGCGAAAGACGCTGCACGTGCTGGCCCGAGAAGAACATGAGCGTGGTGCCGTTAAAGTCTCCCCGGATGTCCGACTGAATGGGCACGTGCTTGGACTGGTACTCGCGCACCCGGAGTATAATGTCGTCGCTCACGAGCAGGTCGATGTTGGGCACTTCCAGCAGCACCCGTTCCTGGGCAATGACCGCAAATGAATCGGCGGCGCGGGCCAGGCCGATGTTCAAAATCTCGCGGATAATATCACGCTCTAAGTCAGTCATCGATAAATCCATAGCGCAAAAGAAAAAGGGAGAGCAACGGCGAGAACCGGGGTGAAAGAAAATTACGGGCGTTTGGCCAGGAACAGGCGCGTGAGCGCCGGCACGTCCAGCACGAGGCACACCTGCCCGCTCCCGAGCAAGGTGACGCCGCCAAACAGGTCGATGGTGTCAAGGGGTTTGCTCAGGGGCTTGATGACGATGTTTTGCTGACGCAAAAACCGGTCGACCAACAAGCCCAGGCGGCGGTTGCTGTAGTTCACGATGAGCACTTGCTGGGGGCCGTGCAAATCGTCCCGGGTGGCCATGGGCAAGGGCTCATCGCCTTCGTCGTGCAGCAGCTGGCGCAGCGGCACCAGCGGCACGGCCTGGTCCTGGAAGTGCGTGACCAACACCCCGCCTACAACAGAGATTTGACCGGGGTGCAGGGCCAGCACGGTATCGGTGTGCAGCAGGGGCACGGCGTAGGGCCGGTCTTCCACTTCCACCAGCAGGGCCCCCTTCACCGCAATGGAGGTGGGCAGCACCAAGGTGAACGTGGTGCCCACGCCCAGCTGCGACTCCACGCGCAGTTGCCCGCCCAGCGAGTCGAGGGCCAGCTTTACCACGTCGAGGCCCACGCCCCGGCCCGAAATATCAGTAACTTCCTTGGCCATCGAAAAGCCGGGTTCGAAGAGAAAGGCCCAGACCGCCTGCTCGTCGAGGCCGGCGGCCAGGGCGGCCGTGGTCAGGCCGCGCTCCACGGCCTTGCGGCGCACGGCTTCGGTGTCGATGCCGCGACCGTCGTCGCGCACCTGAATCAGGATGTCGTCGCGCTCGGTCAGGGCCGAGAGAGTGAGCTGGCCCACGAGCGGCTTGCCGGCCGCTTGGCGCTGCGCAGTGGTTTCGAGGCCGTGGCTCACGGCGTTGCGCACCAAATGCAGCAACGCATCGGTGATAATTTGCAGGATGTTGCGGTCAATTTGCACGTCCTGCCCGCTCAGGGTCAACTCCACTTCCTTATTTTCGGCGGTGGACACGTCCCGCACCACCCGCGGAAACTTGTTCAACAGCACGCCCACGCCCACCAAGCGGGCGTCCATCACGCTGTACTGCAAGTCGTCCGAAATGCGGAACAGGTGCTGGGCAGTGGCCAGCAAAGCGGGGTTGTCGATTTCCTGGGCTAAGGTCATGATGCGGTCGCGGTCTATCACCAGTTCCCCCACCAGATTCAGCAGGTTGTCGAGCTTCTTAACCTGGATGTACACCAGGTCCGACAGCTCCATCTTGCGGCTGGCTTCCTCCTCCGAGTCCAGGGCATCCGCCTCTGCCAACACGGGCGCCTCGCCCCGCACGAGGCGGTCCAGGTTGTCGAGCAGGGCCGTGGCGTCGGGCAGCGGCTGGTTGGCACCCACCGCCCGAATCATGCCGCCCAAGGCATCGACCCCCGCAAACACCACCCGGATGAGGGGCCCACTAAACGTGCGTTCCTGGTCCCGAATCAGCCCAAACAAGGTTTCGAGGTGGTGCGCCACTTCGCCCAAATCCGTGAAGCCCATGGCCCGGGCATTGGCCTTCAGGTTGTGCATGAGCCGGAACAGCTCGTTGAGGGCCGGGCCCGCAGTGGGCGTTCGCTCCAACTCGCTCAGGTGCCGGCTCATGGAGTCGTAATACTCCAAGGCCTCGGCCATGAACAGCTCCCGGTATTCCTGGTCCCGCGTTTTCATTGGCCAACCGGGTTCTTGGTGGAACGGACTGGCTCTTTCGTGCGCGCACCTGGTCCACCAATCTTGGCGGGCGCACCGGTTGCAACGAAAAAAGAAGACCGCACAGCTTAGGCGTTCGGGTCAGTGGCGGCATCCTTCAGGGCCGCACCCACGATTTCCAGTACTTTTTCTTCGGAAAAAGGTTTGACGATGTAAGCCAAAGCACCGTTTTCAATGGCTTCGTTCACGATGACTTCCTGCCCCACGGCGCTGCACATCACCACTTTGGCACTGGGCTGCTGCACCCGCAGGCTCTTGAGCACGTCGAGGCCGGTGTTGTCGGGCAAAATCACGTCGAGCGTGATGAGGTCGGGCGAGGTCGCAACGGCCATCTCCAAGGCTTGGGCACCGTTAGCGGCTTCCCCCACCACTTCGTAGCCGGCGTCGGTGAGCATATTTTTGAGCATCGTGCGCATGTAAAAGGAGTCGTCGACGATGAGGATGCGCTTGTTCATGAAATTGGGGAACTTGAGGGGTGAGACGAATGCGGGGCCGGGCCACCCGGCCCCGCGTTGTACGGCCGGGCGGCTACGAAGATGCCCCTTTCGTGGGCAGCCGCATTACCTCGCTCGGGGTTAGCAGCTTGCGCATGTCGAGCACGATGATGACGCCGCCTTCGGGCAGCTTGGCCACGCCCTCGAGGTACTTGTCGCGGGTGCCGGCGTCCTGCACAAACTCGGGGGCCGGCTCAATCTGGCTGAGCGGCAGGGTAAACGGCCGCGGCACCTCGCGCACGGCCAGGCCCAGGGTATAATCGGCCGCTTCCACGGCCACGGTGTAGGTACGTTCGGGCAACGGGCGGCCCACCGGCCGCAGCCGGAACCGTTCTTCGAGGTCAATGATGGCGATGATGTCCCCCCGGAGGTTCACGATGCCCTTGATGAAAGGCGGCGTTTTGGGCATGCGCGCCACTTCGGGGGTCACGGTCACTTCTTTCACTTGCTCAATGCGGATGCCGTAATCCTCGTCGCCCAATCGGAAAACGATGAGTTGCACCATCTCGGCCGTTTTGGCCCGTTGGGGTTTGGCGTTGGGAGTTGTCGTTTCAATTTCGGCCATGCGGGAGGTACTGAAAGGCGTGCCTGATGGATTGAAAAATTACTTTGCGTTGGCTTTCGCCTTCGCTTTGGCCACCGGTTTCGCGGCAGCTGCGGCCCGGCCGTTGCTTGCCGGCACTGCCGGGGCGGTTGGGGCCGGGGCTGCGGGCTTGCGGGCCGCCGGGGCGGTGGGCTGGGCGGCTCGCGGCGGGGCGGGGGCGACTACCCGGGCTGGGCGCACCGGGCGGGCAGCCGCTGCCGCAGGACGAGCAGGGCGCCGGCTGGTGCTGTTCGGGCGGCCACCCGCGGCGAGGTGGGGCGCTTCCGCGCGGGGTTGCGAACGCCGGGCAGCCAGCCCGTTTTGCGGCGCCGTGGCGGGCTCGAAGGCCGCGCGATTGGCATAGCGGGCCATGCCGTTTCGACGCACCGGCTCGGGTTCGGGCTCGGGCGCATAGTGGCTGAGCTGGAAGGTTTCGAGGCCGGCCTGCAAGTCGTCGGCAATGTCGGTGAGGCGCTGCGAACTGGTTGTCAGCTCCTGCATGGCCGTGGAGAGCTGCTTGGCGGTGCCGGCCACTTGCTGGGTGCCGGTGGCCGTTTGCTCGGCGATGGCCACCACTTCCTCCACGTACTTCACCACGTCGCCAATCGAGGTTTTCTGCACCTCGGTGGCCGTGAGGATGTCGCGCGAGGTACGGAGCGTTTCGCCGCTGCTTGTGGCAATGTTTTTAAATGCCGAGCTGGCTTCAAACGTGGCGTTTTTGCCCTTGAGCACCCGGCCCTCCATGGTCGAAATAGCGGTGGCGGCCGAGGTGGTGTCTTTCCGCACGTCCTCTACCAGGGTGGCAATTTCATTGGCCGATTTGCGGGAGCCCTCGGCCAGCTTGCGGATTTCCTCGGCCACCACGGCGAACCCGCGGCCCGCTTCGCCCGCGCGGGCGGCTTCGATGGCGGCGTTCAGCGCCAACAGATTGGTTTGCGAGGCAATGTCGGTAATCACGCCCAGCGACTTGCTGATTTCGCCCGACCGGGTACTCAGCACCTCGATGGTGCGCGAGGTTTGCATGGCGGCGCTGGATATTTCTTCCATGTTTTTCACCACTTCCGCCACCGTTTTCAGGCCGAGCTGGGAAGTCTGCTCACCCAAAATAGCCGCTTTGTTCACCACGTCGGCCTTGTTGGCCGTTTCCTTGGTGGCTTGCATGATTTCTTCAATCAGCTTGAAGGCCTGGTCGGTTTTCAACGCCTGGTTCTGGGCACCTTCGGCCATTTGCTGCATGGCCAGGGCTACGTCCACGGTTACCCGGCTCATCTCCTGGCCTTTGCCGGCCATTTCTTCCGAAGAAGTCCCCACGATTTGCGAGGAATCGTTGATTTCGCCCAGCAGCTCGTTCAGGTTTTCCACGGCCAGGTTCAGGGCGCTCGACATGGCCAGGATGTCGCCGGTCGTGGCCACTTCCACGCGCTGGGTGAGGTCGCCTTCCGAAATGGCGCGCACCACGCGGCTCACTTCCAGCACCGGCGAGGCAATGGATTCGAGCAGGGCGTTGAGCGTGTCCACCAGTTCTTTCCACGAGCCCGACACGCCGCCCACGGTGGCCCGCTCGGTCAGCTTGCCTTCCACGCCGGCCACTTTGGCCACGCGGCTGACTTCGACGGCGAGGCGGTTCAGGTCGTCCACCATGCTGTTGATGGTGTCGGCCAGGTCGGCCACTTCGCCTTTGGCCTGCAGGGTCAGCTTTTGGGTCAGGTCACCCTTCGAAACGGCGGTAACCACTTTCACCAGGCCCCGCACCTGCGTGGTGAGGTTGCTGGCCATGTAGTTCACGTTGTCCGTCAGGTCCTTCCACACGCCGCCCACGTTGGGCACCGAGGCCTGCCCGCCGAGCTTGCCCTCGGTGCCCACCTCCTGGGCCACGCGGGTCACCTCGCCGGCGAAAATGTTGAGCGAGTCCACCATCTGGTTCAGGTTGTCCTTCAGGTCCAGCAGCTCGCCGTTGACGTTTACCGACACCTTCTGGCTGAGGTCGCCGCGCGATACGGCCGTGGCCACGTTGGCAATGTCCCGCACCTGAGAGGTCAGGTTGCTGGCCATGGTATTTACGTTGTCGGTCAGGTCTTTCCAGGTGCCGCGCACGTTAGGCACCCGGGCCTGGCCGCCGAGCTTGCCCTCGGTGCCCACTTCGCGGGCCACCCGGGTTACCTCGTCGCCAAAGATGTTGAGCGAGTCCACCATCTGGTTGAGAATGTTCTTCAGGTCCAGGATTTCCCCCTTCACGTCCACCACAATCTTCTGGGTCAGGTCGCCTTTGGCCACGGCGGTGGCCACGTTGGCAATGTCCCGCACCTGAGACGTCAGGTTCGAGGCCATGTAGTTTACGTTGTCGGTCAGGTCCTTCCACACGCCGGCCACGTTGGGCACGGAGGCTTGGCCGCCGAGCTTGCCCTCGGTGCCCACTTCCTGGGCCACGCGCGTTACCTCGCCGGCGAACAAGTTGAGCGAGTCCACCATCTGGTTCAGGTTCTGCTTCAGCTGCAGGATTTCACCTTTCACGTCCACGGTGATTTTCTGGCTCAAATCGCCGCGGGCCACGGCGGTGGCCACGTTGGCAATGTCCCGCACCTGAGACGTCAGGTTCGAGGCCATGTTGTTCACGTTGTCCGTCAGGTCCTTCCACACGCCGGCCACGTTGGGTACCGAGGCCTGGCCGCCGAGCTTGCCTTCGGTGCCCACTTCCTGGGCCACGCGCGTTACCTCGCCGGCGAACAGGTTCAGCGAGTCCACCATCTGGTTCAGGTTCTGCTTCAGCTGGAGCAGCTCGCCTTTCACATCCACGGTAATTTTCTGGGTCAGGTCACCTTTGGCCACGGCGGTGGCCACGTTGGCAATGTCCCGCACCTGACTCGTCAGGTTGGAGGCCATCGTGTTCACGTTGTCGGTGAGGTCCTTCCACACGCCGGCCACGTTGGGCACCGAGGCCTGGCCGCCGAGCTTGCCCTCGGTGCCCACCTCCTGGGCCACGCGCGTTACCTCGCCGGCGAACAAGTTGAGCGAGTCCACCATCTGGTTCAGGTTCTGCTTCAGCTGCAAAAATTCGCCCTTTACGTCCACCGTCACCTTTTGGGTCAGGTCGCCCTTGGCCACGGCGGTAGCCACGTTGGCGATGTCCCGCACCTGGCTCGTCAGGTTGCTGGCCATGTTGTTAACGTTGTCCGTCAGGTCCTTCCAGATGCCGCCCACGTTGGGCACCGAGGCCTGCCCGCCAAGACGGCCCTCGGTGCCCACTTCCTGGGCCACGCGGGTCACCTCGCCGGCGAAGATGTTCAGGTTGTCAATCGTTTTGTTGATGGTTTCGGCCATCAGCCTGAAGTCACCCGACACCGGAATCTGGAAACTTTCGTCCAGGTTGCCGCGGCTGATGTTCTTGAGCACTTTGCCCACTTCGAGCACCGGCACGGCGATGCTGTCTACCAAGCCGTTGATGTTGGTGAGCATGTCGCGCCAGAAGCCCGCCGCGCCGTCGGCCGAGGCCCGAGCCTTGAGGTTGCCCTCCACCCCGACTACTTTGCTGATGCGCGACACCTCGCCGCCCACCCCGCCAATCATCTCCACCATCGAGTTGTAGGCCTCGGCGATTTCGGCGAAAATATCGTCGTTCTGCTTGGTGAGGCGCACCGACACGTCGCCTTTCTTGAAGGCGTCGAGGGCAAACAGCACCCGGTTGAGCTGGTCGTTGACGTAGCCGGGGTCCTGGGTGTCAACCGAGCCGCGCTCGCCGCCGCGCTTGCGGGTCAGGTCGTTGTTGGTCCGCACCACGTCGAGGGCCGACACGGCGCCGACCGTTTTGCCGTGCGCGGCGTCCGACGAGTGGGCCAAGGCAGCTTCCGCGCGGGCCGGGCGGGGCTTGGATTGCGGGGTATTGGGGGAAGCCATATAATATAGGTATCGGGCGGTATCAGGAAGGGCAATGGAAAGGCGAAGTACGGCGCCGCGACGCGCATACGCAAAGGTAGGCCCGAGGGATGGAGGAGGAAAAGCGATAAAGACCTGAACGATGTGAAATAGGAAATTACGGGGCTTGGCCATGGTCCTGGCAAAGCATTGTATTGGGCTCGTTCAGCGATTAAGCCAGCGCTGCGAACTACCTGACTTGGTACCAAAGGCAAGGCGGGCAGCCCGCTTGTTGGTAGCCTCGTCCCCCGCCGCCGGGAATAAACCAGCATCTTTGCGGCCGATTTTAACTTTTCGGGGCGGCTGGTCGTTTCACCTGCCGCTGCCACCCCGCCCGCCTTTCCCTCCCCCGCCCTCATGGTAAAAAATCTAGTCATCGTCGAGTCGCCCGCCAAGGCCAAAACCATCGAGGGCTACCTCGGGGCTGATTTTGTGGTGCGCTCCAGCTACGGCCACGTGCGCGACCTGCCCAAGGACAACAACGCCATCGACATCGCCAACGGCTTCAAGCCCACTTACGTGGTGTCGGCCGACAAGCGCGAGCTGATTGCGCAGCTCAAGAAGCTGGCCAAGGAAGCCGAAACCGTGTGGCTGGCGAGCGACGACGACCGCGAAGGCGAGGCCATCAGCTGGCACCTGGCCGAGACCCTGAACCTGGCGCCGGCCAAAACCCGGCGCATCGTGTTCCGCGAAATCACGAAGAACGCCATCCTGGGCGCCATCGCCAACCCGCGCGAGGTGAACCAGAACCTGGTGAATGCCCA
>Ga0123338_10001304_pt1 | contig 24276 bp, 23 predicted proteins | sample grotaG_FD_89793 | JGI IMG/M metagenome (GOLD analysis project Ga0123338, IMG submission 89793) | Glacier valley bacterial and archeal communities from Borup Fiord, Nunavut, Canada, to study Microbial Dark Matter (Phase II) -... | ecosystem: Environmental > Aquatic > Freshwater > Ice > Glacier ...
CAGACAGCACTGGCCGATGTCATCGCCGGTCGCCGAGATATCCGCCGCTACCGGCCGGATCCGGTGCCGCCCGAGACCTTGCTCCAGATCCTCGCCGCTGGCCACGCTGCACCGTCCGTCGGGCATTCGCAGCCGTGGCGCTTCGTCGTTGTCACCGCCGCAGCGACCAGGGACCGTGCAGCCTCGCTCGCCGATCGCGCCCGGCACGCGCAGGCGGCGGTAATGGACGACATCTCCGGCCAGCACCTGCTCGACCTGCAACTCGACGGTATCCGTGAGGCTCCGGTCGGCATCGTCGTCTGCTGCGATCGCCGGGTGACGCCCCAAGGCGTGCTCGGCAGAGGCACCTTCCACGACGCCGATATCTGGTCCTGCGCCTGTGCGATCCAGAACATGTGGCTCACTGCCCGTGCCGGCGGGCTCGGTATGGGTTGGGTCACGCTCTTCGAACCGCACGACCTTGCTGAGCTCGTCGGGCTGCCGGCCGGTGTCGTGTCGCTCGGCTGGATGTGTCTCGGCTATCCGGACGAACGCCCACCGGAACCGGGTCTGTCGCGCGCAGGCTGGTCGTCGCGTCTGGACCTCGGTCAGGTCGTGATCTCCGAGCATTGGCAGCACGATGCGCCTGAACCACCGCGCGACCGCATCGGCGCGCCGGCCAGCGATCGGGTCGTGGCTGCCCATGATGATGCCGACTCCGTACTGACCGTGCCTGGCTCGCTCGGCCGGCTCGATCAGGCCGTCGATCGTGTCATCGCCAGTTGCGGACGGGATGTTGCCACGGCGACCCTCGTTCTCGTCGGAGGCGACCATCCGGTGGCCGATCTCGGCGTCACCGCCTACTCCCGAGACGTGACCGCCGAAGTGCTCGCCGCAGCCCGCGCCGGCGAATCGATCGGTGTGGCGACGGCGCGCACCGCCGGCGTGGCAACGATCGTGATCGATGCCGGCGCGAGCACCGGCAACCTCGTGGACGCCGACGCGATGTCGCTCGATCGTGTCGAGCAACTGCTCGCTGGAGGAACCGCGCTCGGCGTCGAACTCGCCCCGATCGGTCTGGTGCTGCTCGGTGAAGTCGGCATCGGCAACACCACTGTTGCGGCGGCGTTGGCGTGTGCACTGCTCGGTGCAGACCCTGGCGACATCGTCGGGCTCGGCGCCGGCTCCGACAGCGCCATCGTCGAACACAAACGTCAGATCGTTGCAGCCGCACTGAGCCGAATCGAGTCGACTCAGAACGACGGACGATCGATGGCGGCCCTGCTGGCTGCGATCGGCGGACCGGAGATCGCCTACCTCACCGGTCTCGTACTCGGCGTCGCCCGAACCGGCGGCATGGTGGTGCTCGATGGCATGGTCACCGGCGTCGCAGCCCTGCTGGCGTGCGAACACGAACCTGCCACTGCGTCTCACCTGATCGCTGGGCAGCGAAGTCGTGAGATCGGCCATACCGCAGTCCTCCAGCACCTCGGGCTCACGGCTCTGCTCGACTTGCGGCTGCGCTCCGGCGAAGGTGTGGGTGCCGTGATCGCCACACGCATGCTGCTCGACGCCCTCACCACCCGACGAGCAGTCGCCAGAGTCGACCGATAGCCACCGTCGCCCCCCGGCAGGATCGCCCGCAGCGATATCGTCGGCAGCGACCGGTTCTGGCCGCGACCGGTTCTGGCCGGGGTCCTGGCAGCTGTCACTCCCCTGGCGCATGAGTGCGCGCTGCGCTTCCTCGCCTCATCCTCGAACCACACTTCTGGCACGCTTCGATGCGTACATTGCGTCGTCGGCGGCGGCGAGCAGGGCACCGGCGTGGTGTCCGACCGTTCGCGTGTCGGCGATGCCGACGCTCGCCGGGCAGCAGACCGACAGCGTCGGTGAGATTTCGATCGGCGCCGACAACGCCGTGTCGATACGCAGCAGGAGGTCGGCCGAATCGGTGTCGTCCGGTTCGAAGGCGATGACGAATTCGTCGCCACCGAGGCGGGCGACGACATCGGCATCTCGGACGATCGAAGTCAGTCGGCGAGCGGTCTCACACAGCACGACATCCCCGGCATCGTGACCGTAGGCATCGTTCACCCGCTTCAAACCGTCGAGGTCGAGAAAGGCAACAGCGAGCGGTCGACCGCTTCGGACCATGCGTGCCAGCTGCGCTTCGACGAGTTCGTTGAAGAGCCGGCGATTGGCGAGCCCGGTGAGCGGGTCACGGAGCGCCAACGCAGTCAGTTCCGCCTGCAGGTGCCGCAGTTCAGTGACGTCACGGCTCATCCCCTGCAGCCCGCCGGACACGAACGTGGTATGCGTCTCGCCGATCACGATCGTTCCGTTGGCATGCCGGAACGTGAAGTCGACGCGATTCTGCAGGGACTCACCAGTGGTCGCTCGTTCGATCAGCTCCCTACCGTGGTCGTCGAGGATGCCGAGGAATTGAGAGAAGTCGTCGAGGAAGAACGACGGTGGGTAGCCGAGGGTCCGTTCGACGGACGGACTGATGTAGTCGAGATGCGGAGCGGGGTCGACCACGAAGCGCCAGACGACATCGACGGCATTGTCGGCGAGTTCCCGGAGACGAGCCTCGCTCTCGGCCAACTTCAATTCTGCCGAGTGTCGTTTCGTCACATCTCGTCCGACAGCGACGATTTCGGGACCGGTGGGTGTCACGACGTATTGGTCGACCCATTCGAACCACTGATCAGGCGACTTGCGTTCGACGCGAACCTCTTCGTCCGTCAGGATCGGATGCTCCGGTCCGAGCCTGGCGAGTTGTGCATTGAGGCCATCCAGCGCATGGGACGACAGGAACTCGACGAGCGGACGCCCGACAGCTTCCGGCGGTGCAATTCCGTAGTACGAAGCCCAAGCGACGTTGCAGTAGACGATCACGAGGTCCGGAAGGCGATATCGCACGACGCGCTCCGGGAGTGCATCGAGCATCGCTCCGGCGCCCTCGTAGTTCCCTTCAGTCCACACTATGGGTACATTATCACTGCCTTGAGTCAGGGGTCCTGCGCTCGGCGTGAGAATTCAATTCGACGATGATCGTGGCGGCCGTCAATACCCGTGCAAACCCGCGCCGCAGCGTCCGCAGGGACGCCTCATGAGCCTCGACCAGATCCGAGGCGCACACGTCGGAGCCGACGACCACGTGATATCCGAGGTTGAATGCGCTCCGAGCGGTCCCTTCACAACAGAAATTCGTCATCGTTCCGGCGATCACCACCGTCTCGATACCGGCATCTCGCAGCAGGGTGTCCAACTCGGTGCCGGCAAATGCGTCGTAGCTCCGCTTCGAGGAGAGGACGTAGTGACCTTCGACCTCGAACGCCGGCCAGATGGCGTTGTACGGATGACCTGTCGCCAGTTGGCCGTCGGCGATCGGCGGGCAATACAACGGCATATCGTTCGGCATCTTCGCCGGATACGTCGCCTGGGTGAAGATCACCAGCCGTTGCTGCGCCGCAAATTCGTCGATCAACTGACCGATCAGCGGAGCAATACGCGTCGCCTCTGGAACCCATAGTTCGCTTTGCGGATCGACGAAACCGACCTGCATGTCGACGACGATCAGCGCTGTCGTCGAACTTTCGATCGTGAAGGCGTCAGGCCAACCCTGGCTGTATTGACGCTCGGCCTCGGCAAGCAACGCCGGGTTCTCGGCGTCGCCAGACAGTGGTGACACGACAGTCCGCATACGGGCGATCCTAGGACCCTGCGACGGCCATTTTGCGAGCGATCGATCGCGTAACTGCACCACCACAGGTGGCACCACCACAGGAACCACCCCCACTGGCGTTGACGGAGAGGATGCCGCCGGTGGGTGTCGGGGTGCCGTTGGGCAGTTGTTGATCTGGGCGGTGGCGATGCCGGCGACGTTGGCGCAGACGTCGACGGGCAGGATCGGTGCGGTCACTACGACTTGCACGGGGGCTGCGCCGCCGCTACCGGTCACCGCTGGTGCAGGAACACCGGGAGCACCGGGAACAGCCGGGAACAGCCGGGAACAGCCGGGAACAGCCGGGAACAGCCGGCACGAGCGGGATGACGACGGGTGGAACCACGGTGCCGGCGACTGGCAGGTTCGGCACGGCGATCACGATCGGGGCAGGGGCTGGTGCTGGTGCTGGTGCGGGCGGGATGTTGACGGCGACGGTCGCGGCGACCGTGGCGGCGACACCGGCCGTCGGGGCGGGTGGGGTGGGGCAGATGACATCCCGTAGCCCGGCTGTCTGCTCATTGGTCCTTCGGCGGTGGTGGGACTGCTCCGCAGCTTCGTAGCGCGGCGATCGCTTCACCGTCGAAGCCGGCCTCTGCAAGGATCTCGTCGGTGTGCTCTCCGACCAACGGCGCCGGATACCGAAGCCGTTGCGGTGCCTGCTCGAATCTCACAGGCGGAGGGATCAGCTTGTAGCGGCCGGCGTGGGGATGCTCGGCGTCCGGCAGCGCCTCGACGAGTTCTTCGAGCGTCGCCACCTCACTCGCCGGCAGTCCCGCCCGACGGCAGAAGCTCAGCCATTCGCCGCTCGTTCGTGTCTGCAGTACCTGCGCAACCCGCTGATAGAGCATGTCGGCGTTGGCGATGCGGTTGCGCCCGGTGTCATACAGCGACGAGTCCATCAGATCGTCACGGCCGGACTCGATGAACAGCGCGTCGTAGTGCGCCCGCGAATACGGCAGTACCTGGATCCAGCCGTCGAGAGTGGCTTGCGGACGCCGATTGGGTGTGAGGATCCTGCTGTAGCCGGCTGGTGCGAGCGGAGGGCGGGGAATCGCTCCGGCACCGTGCTCGACGAGCATGAAGGCCCTGGCCGTGTCCTGCATCGGCACCTCGATATGTTCTCCGAGTCCGGTCGTCGCCCGCCGGTAGAGGGCTGCGAGCACCGCGTAGCCGATGGTCAGGCCGCACACCTTGTCGATGAAAATCGAGGGCACCAGTGCGGGTCTGCCGTTCTGCAGCCGGTTGGCGTCGGCGACTCCGGATGCCGCCTGCATCACGTCGTCATATGCCGGATCGTCCTGGCGGTCGCTGCCGGTCGGGTAGCCGTGCGCCTCGCAGTAGATGATGTCCTGCCGCACGCTCGCCAGATCGGAGTACGTCAACTTCGCCCTTGCCAATGCACCTGGGCGGATGTTGGTGATCACGACGTCGCACGTCGCAGCGATGGCGAGGAGCGCTGCACGTCCGGCAGCGGTCTTGTAGTCGAGACGGACACTGCGTTTGTTGCGCATCAGGTTGAGGGCGATGCCGGACAACTGCGGATTCGGACCCGGGCCCATGATGCGGTTGGTGTCGAGTCTGGTGCCTTCGACGACGAGCACGTCGGCACCGAGATCGCCGAGAATCTGCGTGGCGTATGGACCCATGATCACCGTTGAAAGATCGAGCACACGCACCCCCGTGAGCGGCCCCGACGGCGGTTCGTGCAGCCCCTCGAGCGGATCGCCGCCCGTCTCGGTCGGTAGTGAAGAGTCGTTCACGAGCTGGCCGCTGGTTTCATGCCGCCAGCATTGCCGACGCGTCGAGGTCACCGCGTCTCGCCGATCCGACGAGATGCGGTGACGTCGCTGATGTACGAGGGTTTTCTGGATCGTCAGTTCGTGTCTCGCCGGTAGAGCAGCACGGTTCCGACGGCGATAGCCGCAAGGCTGTACCCGGAGAAGAGCAGGGCGTCGTGCACCCGGCTGAGGGCGACCGCCCTCGTCGCCGGCGTGTCGCCAGCCGATTGGATTCCGAGGAGTCCGTTCGCTGCGCTGAACGGCATGAGGCGGGTCAGCTTCGGCGGAGCGAGGCTCTTGATCAGGTTCTCCAGGACGAGTGCCCAGACGAGCACGGTCGAGGCGGCCGCTGCGCTATGGCGGATGATCATGCCGACGCCGAGCCCGAAGACTGGGGCAAGTGTCGTGAGCAGTAGTCCCCATAGCGCAGTTGCGGTCATACCGGACGTGTTGCCTGTCTCGAGACCGCCGAGCATCGCTCCGGTGAAGCCGGCGACCATTCCGGCGATGCCCATCACGAGACCGAAGCCAGCGCCCACCATCGCTTTCGCAGCAACGATGACCCAACGCGCCGGTTGGGAGGTGATGGCGTTCGCCAGGGTGCCGTGATGCACTTCGGACGTGAACAGGAGGGTGCCCATGACGATGGCGAGCACGGTCGAGAGCCAGGTCGAGAAGATGAATGTCTGCCCGACCGTGAAGACCTCGTGCGTGTTGGGGTCGGTCTTGACGAAGGTCGCGAGGATCCACGACAGCAGGACGCCGATGACAATGGTGAGGCAGAGAATCGCGGGCGTCGAGCGGAGCGAGCGCAGCTTGATCCACTCGCTCCTGACCGCTGCCGGGACGGCTGCAAGATCGTCGTCTCGGTCACGGGTCATCGGAACCGTAGGTGGAGGACCTGTGGGCGTCGGAGTGGGTAGTGGACGGGGCGACGTCGGCCCGAGCGGGGTCGAATGGGTGGTACTGGTCATGGCGGTGAGTCCTTGGTTCGGGGTGGTGGTGGTTCGGCTGGTGCTGGTGGTTCAGGCGTTGCTGGAGATTCGGGTGGTGGCGAATTCGGCGCTGGCGCCGGTGAGGTCGAGCAGGATCTCTTCGAGCGAACGTGATGTCCCGGTGATTTCGACGACCTGGATCCGTTGTTCGAAGACGAGCTCGGAGACGAATGCAGTGCTCGTGCCGTGGGAGCAGACACGGTCGCCCGAGATGTCGGCGGCGATGCCGTGCTGGTTCAGTAGGCGGGCGAGTTCCGCTGTGTGGGGTGTCCGCACCACGACCGTGGATTCACCCCTGGCGAGTGTCGTTGCGACCGGTTCGGCGGCGAGCAGTTTCCCTCCGCCGACCACGACGAGGTCGTCGGCGAACATTGCCAACTCAGCAATCAGGTGGCTCGACACGAACACGGTTCCGCCGCGCCTGGCGAACTCGATGAGCGAGTTCCGCAGCCAGCGGATGCCGTCGGGGTCGAGCCCGTTGGACGGCTCGTCGAGCAGCAGAACCTCGGGTTCGCCGAGCAGTGCGCCGGCCAGTGCGAGCCGCTGGCGCATGCCGAGGGAGAAGCCGCCGGCGCGCTGGTCGGCGGCACTGTCGAGCCCGACTTCGTGCAGCACGTCTTCGACACGTCTGGACGGGATCTTGCTGAGGGCGGCGGCCGCCCGAAGGTGGTTGCGGGCGGTGCGGCCCGGGTGCATGCATCGTGCGTCGAGGACGGAGCCGACGACGCGTGCGGGGTGCGGCAACCGGGTGTAGCTGACGCCGTGGTAGCGGACGTCGCCGCGGTCGGGCCGGGTGAGCCCGACCATCATCCGCATCGTCGTCGACTTGCCGGCACCATTTGGTCCGACGAAGCCGGTGACACGGCCGGCGGCCACCTCGAAGGTGATGTCATCGACGGCGATGCGTTGGCCGTACTGCTTCGTGAGTGCTGAGACGGTGATCATGGGTTATGGCTCGTTCCGTTGTATGTGGGTGAGAGGGCGGTGGCAGGCAGTGCGGAGGCGCGCCGGGTGATGGAGATCAGCTCGGCGTTGACCGATGTCAGATGGGCGACGATGCCGTGGAGATGAGCGGCGTCGCGGATCTCGCCGAGCAATCGGGTGACGCCGCCGACGCTCTCGACAGTGAAGTCGTCGAGCAGTGGGCGCAGGAAGTGAGCGCTGGCCCGTCCGTTGATGACGATCTCGTAGGTGGTCGGTGCGGTCATGAACCCACCGTGCTCCCCGCAAGCGTGAGTGCGCCTCACCCCATCGGCCATCTCACCCGGGTGATCTGGGAACGGTAGGGTCCACCGATGGCGGCGGACGAGATCGGGGTGGCAGCCACCAGATTGCGGCCGCCGGCCCCACCTCGGCGGCTCGTCGAGCGGGCTCGCTTGGACGTCATTCTCGACGACGGCATCGAGCGGCACGTTCCGTTGATGTTGATCAGCGCACCAGCAGGTTCCGGGAAGTCGACGCTCGTCGCATCGTGGGCGTCTGAACGAGCCCGAGCCATTGCGTGGCTGCAGATCGAGGACGGCGACTCCGATCCCGCAAGCTTCTGGTCATCGCTTGTCGCCGCAGTCGGGAAAAAGTTGCCGGACTTCGCAGCGATCGTCAGACCGCTCGTCGTCGGCTCGCAGGGCGACGAACGAGTCGTCGTGCCGGCGATTGTCAACGCGATCGTCGACGACTGCGGACCGCTCGTCGTCGTGATCGACGACTACCAACTGATCGAGAGCGCCGGCATCCACCGGGGAATGGAGCGTCTGCTCGATCTGGCCCCGGAGCAACTGACCGTAGTGCTCTGCACCCGAGTCGATCCGCCGTTCCGACTCGGCCGGATGCGCGTCCGCAAGCGGATCACCGAGGTCAGAGCGCACGACCTTCGCTTCGCCACCGATGAGGCGATTGCGCTGTTGGGTCCTGTCGCCGCTGCGCTCTCGTCGTCGAGGCTCGACGATCTGTGTTCGCGCACCGAGGGATGGGCCGCCGGACTGGTTCTCGCCGGGCTCTCGATGGAACGAGCACCTAACCCAGACAGCTTCGTGGACGTCTTCCGAGGCGACGATCAGCTCGTCGTCAACTACCTCAGCGACGAACTGCTCGCCACGATGGGAGCCGGTGATCGTCAGCGACTGCTCGAAACGGCAGTGCTCGATCACCTCACCGGCCCATTGGTCGACGCGGTCACGGGTTCATCGGACGGCGCGAACTGGCTCAACGACATCGCTCACCGCAATCAACTCGTCGTCCGCCTGGACAGCACCGGCGAGTGGTTCCGCTACCACCACCTGCTCCGCGATCTGCTGGCTCTGGAAGCAAAGCGATCGTTCCCCGAACGGCTGCCAGAACTCCATGGTCTGGCCGCCGCCTGGTTCGAGACGCACGCCGAACCGGGTCGAGCCGTGGTACACCGTTTCGCTGCCGGAGATCTCGCCGGAGCAATGGCGTTGATGCGCCTCGTCGGTCCGGACCTGCTCGGCCGCGGACAGGTGAAAAAGCTTCGTTCACTGCTCGAGCAGGTCGGCTCGGCGGCAACGACCGACGCCGGCTGCGCCTTGCTGCGGGGGTGGTGCGACTACCTCGCCAGTCGATACAGCGCCGCCCAACACTGGCTCGACCTCTCACTCGATGTCTGGCCCGCCGAGTTCGACCCGATGATCGCCATGCCGCTGAGGATCAACGTCGCGCTCGGCAGGGGCGATGTCGCCATCGCCCTGGCACTCGCCGAACTCGTCACCGCCTCCGATGAGTTGTGGGATCGCCCCGCCGAACTGGCGACGGCGATCGGCGCGGCGTACACCTGGGCAGGCCGCACCGCCGAGGCCGAAAAATTCCTCGCTGTGGCCGTCGCTCGCGCGAAAACCCAACAGCGATTCACCGCTCACGTTCTGGCACTCATCTCGATCGCTATCAACGAAGCCGAGCAAGGCAACACCCACGCCGCACACGCCTCCGCCAACGAAGCGGTAGTGACAGCGGAGTCGTTCGGACTCGCCACCTACCACGGCGTCGCTCCGGCTTTCGCGATCAGGGCTCGGACTGCGAACGACGGAGACAGGTCACGGTCTGACATCTTTCATGCACTCGAACAGGCACGCAGGGCCGGCACGAACCTTGGTCTCGCCTACGTTCTCACGACCTGTGGCGACACGCTCCTCGATCTCGGCGATGATGCCGGCGCGCGTCTCGTCACCGAAGCCAGAGGTCTGATCGATCGCTGCGTCGATCCGGGAATCGCCGGCCGCTCGCTGATGCGCACGGAGTCACGACATCACCTGCGGGCAAAGGCGGTGATGTCGACATCGTTGATCGAGCAACTGACTGACCGAGAGCTCGCCGTGCTGCGCTACCTGCCGACCAAACTGACCCAACGCGACATCTCGATCGAGCTCTACGTGTCGCTGAACACGGTGAAGACCCACTGCAGCGCCATCTTCCGCAAACTCGGCGTCGGTGATCGCAAGAGCGCAGTGCAGACCGCACGCGACCTCCACCTGCTCCGCTAGGCGCAAAAGGTGCACCACATCCGATCATCGCGTCAGCGGACACGCTGAAGGGCGCGTCGCACTCGTTCGGCACCCCGGTGGTTGGCCATGTCTGGCTGAACCAAGCGTCGGTCTGCCTCCTCGATCGTGAACAGGCTGCGGTCGAGGCAGTCGGCAATCATCTCGACGAGGTGATCGGGTTCGACCTCCGTCGCAAGGTCGATGACCGTGCGCAGCGCCGTCGTGCAGCGGATGCCTTCGATCGTCGTGATGTCGGTCGGGGGGTAGGGGTCGACGCGGTGCACGACCACGGACACTCCGCCGATGAACGTCATCTCGGTCGGCGCGCCGTTGCCATCGACCCCGTGCGGAGCTAAGGGCGTGTCGAACTGATCGTCCTGTTCTGGATCCTCCTCGTCATCACCCTCGTCATGACCGTCGTCGCGCGGTCCGTCCTCGTCGAATCGGCAGCCGCACGAAAGCAGCTGTCGGCGGCACAGCGGGCAGCGTTGAAGATCACAACCAGGGTGGTACCACCCGCCGCTGGCAACCCCGCAGTCGTCGCACCGACGGCGTGCACCCGACCCGGACCTGCGACCATTGGGGATCATCTTGACGCTGCGGCCGTCGAGGTGCAGTGCGTCGACAGTGCACGTCACAGCGGTGGTCATCTCTGCAAGGCACCATGTGCATGTCGCCATCACGCCACCTTCCGATGCTGCGAGTCGATATCGAAAATGGCTGCGTTGGTGCGGCGTGAGTACAAGCTCGGTGACATAGGGCCTCCTCGGCGTTCGAGCTCGGAAAGGGGCATGTTGTAGCCCGAGACGGAAGCGAACGCTTCGAAGTGGCAGCACGAGAGCGAACGAGATCGGTGGCCGCAGAGACCAACCCCGAACTCAGCTCGATAACGAGTGCGAGGCCGATAGTACGGCGGCAGACGGCGACAACCAACCGCAGAGTGATTCATCGCCAATGTCGTGGCGACGACGGGGCGGCGTGCACCGTTGCCGGGCGGCGTGCACCGTCGACGTTCGCTGACGAAGTGGTAATCGAGAGGGCAGCGCCGACGTTCGATGACCTTGTGCTCTGGCGCAAACAGCGCTCATTCCAGAGACTCGCACTTCGGGGAATGCTCCGCAGAGGGAGAACGTCATGAACCAGGTCAGCATGGACGACGGCCAGCCATACCTGGTCGTCGACTCGCCGTTCGAGCTGGCGAGGTGGCGACCGCTCGTGAACTGGTTGCTGTACATCCCGCACGGCGTCATCCTCTACGCACTGCAGATCCTGGCGCGCATCGCTTTCGTCGTCTACTGGCTGATGTTCGTCCTCACCAGAAAGCTGCACCCGGTCTCTACGGTTTGATGGTCATGTACGAGCGCTACAACGCTCGCGCCACTGGATTCCTGATCGGCTACTCGGAGACCTTTCCGCCGTTCGACTTCAGCACCGACACCGCCGACAACAACGCCTATCCACCCCTGCGGTTGGCCCTACCGGCGGTGCCTGAGTCGGTGCCCCGTTCAGCAGCGCTCAACCTGTTCAAGGCAATTCCCCACTACATCGTACTGATGGTCTTCCTCTTCGGCGCAGCGGTGGTGGCGGTGATCGGCTGGTTTGCCGTCCTGTTCACCGGCGCATGGCCCCCAGGGATGCGTAGCTTCCTGGTTCGAGTCAACAACTACTACTATCGAGTCTGGACCTACATCACGATGGTCGAGAACGACTATCCCACGTTCGATCTGCCCTCACGCTGAACCGTTCGCCGACGCATCCTTGACGCAGGTACGGAATGTTGCTGCCGCTGCAACATTTGGTGCCCGCGTTCGACTCACTGGCTGGTTTGGGATTCTCAGGCGGCTGGTGCCGATTGCGCTGCGCGTATCAATCGGCCGGGAAGGCCACCGGTCGGTTGTCCTGACTGGTAAGTGATTGTTCCGCTGACGATGGTGGTAGCGATTCCAGGATGTGCCGGTAATGCACCTCCAACTCGTCGCCGTCGCGGTCGAGCAGCGACTGCCAGTCCAGCCCGATAGTAACGACCTCGCCGAGCCCTGCCTTCTGACGTTCAACAGCCATCTTCAAGAAGGGCAAGTACGTGAGTTGCTCGACGTATTCGATCGTCGAAACGCCGTCGTCTCGGAGCACGTTGCAGAAGTTACACAACTTCTGAACCAGCCGATTCGAGCTATTCACAGGTTGACTCCGATGTCATCTTGGGACCCCTATGTACTGCTCGTATCGAACTCCCATTTTCTCAGCCAAGTCCGCTGGCACGAGCACCAGCCAGTACCGGCTCGCGCCGGTTGAGTTCTCGAACCCATCGATCCCGACAAGTGGTGATCGCTCGCCATTCGGGAACTCTGCGACCGTCTCGTCGCCTGACTCAAGCAATGACGTCAGCTCGATGAACTTCACCGCCATCCGACTTTCGTCGGGCCCGTTGTCGCCCTGGACGACGCTCGTTGCCCAGCCGTCGCATGCAGCGGTTTCGAGCACCACTCGACCGTTCTCGCGGCGAACACGGAGCACCTTGCCGGCTAGTTCAGCGTTCCAGCCCACCAAGAGTCGCGCGTCCTCTGGGAGCACCGCTTGCCGGATACGTTCGGCAAGCGCAACTGAGGTGCCCGTGACGAAGGCGTCAACGAACTGGCTGACATCGCTGACCTCCTCGCCGACAAGCCCGCTGAGCGTGAAGAGCGACATTTGCACGCCAGCGGGGTAGGGGTTCACAACCGTCACCGGGAGTTCCAGGCCAACAAGAGTTTTGGAGATCATCCCGGCTGCTGTGAGATCGGTCAACGGGAGGCTGTACCCGACAAGCGCGACTGAAGTTGCTGCGTCCAGTGCATCCTGCGCCCGGCGCCACGTCTCCGCCAAAGCGGGGCTAGTGAAGGGCTAGTGAATCATGTACGTCGCTCGTTGCCTGCTCTGTCGGGCCCGTGCGACGACTCGACCGTGCGGGAATGGATTGCGCTCGGCGGCCTTTGCCCGAACCCGTCATCCGGCGAGAGCTCGATGCGCTCTGCCTGTGGAGACACCTCTTTGCGCCCGTCAACGGCAAGCAACCATCGATGCATGAACTCGGCTCAACTTGAACCCCAACCAGCCAGCACATGCGCTGCGCTCAAGATCGCGCCTGACAGCAAGATCGTGTTTGCGCGCAGCATCCACGACATCGTGCGTTCGTCGACGGGCTCCACGACGTGGATGTTCGGTCACCTGATCCAGGCGCTGTGGCTCCGGACGTCGCCGCCGCTCGGCCGCCTCATCCACGGATAGGGGTGGGTCGCGACAACGTTCAGGAGTGCTGTGCGACGCTGGTAGCCGGGCACCGGCGCGAACGTCGACGCCAGCGCGACACCGTGCAGCTCCACAACGGGGTCTCCCAGAACAATCCTCAGCGGCCGACGTTCCGCGAGATCGGCCAGCGTCTCGGCGATGAACACGAGGCGCTTCGCACTGAGGCGGAGCCGGTCGAGGAGCGGCTCGTCGAACACGAACACAGCCGGGCTCGTCGGCCATGCCATCAACGCCGGGTCGCGGTCGCCGAGCGATTCGGCCGTCAGCCACACCTGCTCAGGCGCAGCAGTGATCTCGGCCTCGTCCGGTCCAGCGAGATCCGGGCCCGCACGGAGCAGAGCGTCGTCGATCCGTTCGCCGGGAGACGCTGTGGGCCAGTCCTGGATAGGGCACTCCGATGCGAGTGGACACGAGGCGCACCACGCTGGCGCACGTCGCTCGACTTGCCAACGCGAGAAGCCGTACGCCTCTGACGTCATCGCGCCCACCGACCATTGCCACCCGTACCGGTTCGCTGCCCGCGACCCGTCGAGCAGGTGCCGAAACATCCACTCTTCGCCGACGCGCCAGTCGTGACCTGCCCGAACCGACCAGTGCGACGCCAACCACATCCTGGTCTGGTTCACGAGCCACCCGGTCTGTTCGAGCTCATCGCTGACGCTCTGCACACACGACATGTCGTTGCGTATCGCATCTGGCCATTGCCCCGCTGCAGTCGCCGGTCGGCGCCGTAGCGGCGCCGTGTTACGGGTACCGACGCGTGCATACAGGTGTCGCGTGTACTCCTGCCACCACAGCTCGTCGATGAACTTTCGGCGGTCCGCAGCAGGCGCGCCAGCAACAGCAGCGGAAGCTTCGGCCAGGGTGAGCAACCCGTGACGGATGTATGGCGAGAGCACCGTCGCGGCTCGCTGCTGCAACGGATGCACCTGACTGCGACGCTCGGCGTAGCCGGTCACATCGAGCGCTGCGAGGGCCGCATCCGCAACCCGCTGACCGCCACGTCGGGCCGGAATCGCGACCGCACCCCAGTCACACACGAGGTGGCCGAGGTGCTGCGCCACCTAACTGGCGGCATCGTCAATGCTCAGGTTCGGCAATTGCGGCACGGGATCGGTCGCTTCCTCTGACACGGTTCTCTCACAAGTCTGGCATCCGTGACGAGGTTGCGGGCCGATCGTCCGGGTCGGCGACGCCGACGGCGGCGCCTGCGACCATCCGGTCAGCCGGCCCCACCGCCAGCCGATGAGCTCCGCACGTTCCCGGCGACACACTTCTGGACCCGAAGCGCCGCTGAGGGTCGCACTATTATGGCGTTCCTACCCGATCATCCGTTTGCCGAGCGACCGACCACGAGGAGACTTTCAGTATGGCGTCCGTCGACACCACCGTTACGAAGCAAGCGCTCGACGCTTTCGCAAAGCTCATCGGCACGGCAGAGTGATGGTGGTTCCCGACGACCTGCGCTCGAGCGTCGCGGTATGACACCAGCACCCAAGACGTGTGCATCGTGTGGCCGGACGATGACCTGGCGGGCATCGTGGGCCTCGAACTGGGAGGAGGTGCGTTACTGCTCGGACCGATGTCGACGACGAAAGGGCCGCCCCGTCGACGCAGATTTGGAGGCTGCGATCCGTCGGCTGCTCGCTGCCGCCCCCCGTGGCGCCACCATCTGCCCGAGTGAGGCAGCACGATCGGTCGACCCACAGGGATGGCGCGATCTGACGGAATCGGCGCGCGCTGCGGCTCGACGCCTGGTGGCCTCCGGTGAGGTGGAGATCATACAAGGCGGCAAGGTCGTCGACCCTTCGCGGTGCAAAGGCCCCATCCGCATCCGGCGCAGCCGTCCATGAGCACGCTCGCAAAGAACGAGGTCCGCTCGGCGTCGCCGCCGCAATCGCTGACCTGGTGTCTCGTTCGCAGCAGTCCCGCAGTTCAGATCAGCGTTCGTAGCTTCTCGTCCCACCACCGCTCGACCCGCGCCGTCACTTCGGGCAGCCGGCTCTCGCGCAACCAGAGTTCCACCTCGGTCAGCCGGGAAGGGATCAAGGCGAGTTCGTCGTCCGGGGTGATCGAGATCGGTCCGCTGAACCCTGCGAGGGCTGCGAGACCGTCAGCCTTGGCCCGGTAGTAGTCGGAGGCCGCAACCAACAGTGTCGGCCGTGCCGCCTCCAGCGCCCACAGCGCGACATGGTACGAGTGGCAGATCACGGCATCAGCGCCGGCCAGGACACTGCGCACGAGTGCAGGCGAACGGGTCGCTTCGATCACCCTCCACGATGTCCGGCGCGGTTGGGCACGGGACGCCTCGATGACCACCGCCGCCTCCGACGGTTCGTTGTCGTTGACGCAGAGACCAAGCACGGTCGCGCCCCGGTCCGCAGCGAGGTCGTCGATCGCTCGGACCAGTTGCTCGAACTGGCCACTTCCCACGTAGTCGGTCAGTCGAAGGTGCGCAACGAGGTACCGCTCCGCACCGACCCCTGCGTTACGCAGGGCCGCTCGCGTCTCGTCGTCGGTCGCCGTCGGGCCTCCGAGGGCGTCGTCGCCGGTGAGCTCCATGCGCGCTCGCACGTCTTTCGGGAATTTCTCGATCGAACCGCCGTCGCGGCATCCAAAGGCAACGGATGCGCGCACCGCAGCGCACACCAGATCGGTTTCGTCGTCCGTGCACGGCCCGATGCCCTGCCCGCTCCATAGTACCGGCACACCGTGCGCCGCCAAAGCGAGGCACAATTCGACGCGAGGGCGCAACAGATTTTCGCCGAAGGCACTAGCGAGGTTTCCCCCGCCGGCAAAGATGGCGGCATCGTACCCGGCGACCGAGGTCGCGTCGGCTCTGATACTCCTCCGTAGCTCGATCACGGTGCCCGCCCACGGTGTAGGTGGACCGCTCAGGATGGGGACGTCTCGATCCGACACCAGCTCGACGCGCGCGTCGGGATAGACGCGGCGGACTCGCTCGACGGCCGCGTCGGTGATCGCGTCGTCACCGACGTTGCCCACGCCACCGGACCCGATCATCAAGATGCGCGGTCCGCCACCGGCGGGCTCCGCAGGCACGGCGACCGCCGGAGCGATGCCGTAACGAGCGACCGCCCCGGCCGATGCCCACAGAACCCCCAGATCAGCATGTGCACCGACAATCGCGCAGCGGTCGAAGTCGAGATCGTCGTACAGGTAGGCACGAGCGAGCCGGGCCTCGATCAGGCGCTGATCGGCGACCTGGGTGCTGTGCCGATTGGGCGAGAGGCGATACCTGCCGAGAACGACGGGAACGAAACTGACCAGTTCACCGCGACGGAGGCAACGCAGCAGCAACTCGAAGTCGTCCGCCACCCCGGCCAGCTGCGGGTCAGTCGAATAGCCGCCGAGGCGCTCCATCACCTCGACATCGATCACGCACATCGAATCGAAGCAGTAGCTCGTGCGCAGACTCGATGCCGATGGCGCAAATGCGACTGCCGACCAATCGGTGTCGGCACCGGTGGAGGCGATCACGTTCCCCCATGCGATCACCGGATTCAGCCAACGCGCAACGTCATATAGGGCTCGTGTCCCGTCCGCCAAGAGCCGGTTGTCGGCATCGAGGATCACAGCGTGGCGGGTCGGGCAGATCGAGAGCAGGATGTTGCGCGCCCGGGAAAGCCCGAGGTTGGAAGTCGATCGAACGATACGAAACCTCGGGTCGGCAGTCAGCGGCTCCAGGACGCCGGAGGTCTCGTCACTGGATCCGTCGTCGAGGACGAGGACCTGTCCGACGAGACCCGGCGGGAGTGCTGCCAAAGAAGCGAGCGCCGAATCGAGGGCCTCAGGCAACCAGCCCGCATGGTTCCACGTGATGACCATGACACTCAAACCCTCCGCACGCACGACCAGCGAATCGAGCTCGGTCAGCAACGACTGGAACGCTCTGTCGCGTTCAGGTGCGCGTGACGCCTCGATCGACACGAGCGTCGAGTGGTGGAGCACCGCCAAACGAGATAGGAGGTCGTCGTGCTGCGAACTTGTCGACGAGCGAAAGTCCTGAACCTCGAATCGTGCCACCTCCGTCGCGTTCTGCTGCTGCGCCGCCAAGTCTTCGACCATGCGTTTGATGTCGGTGAGCACATTGTCCAGATGACGTGCCGATTCGCGGTGCAACGCCTCGACACTCCCACCGAGATCTGCCATGGTCTCGGCGAACCGCATCGAGCGCTCGGTCGACGCGAGCGCGATCAACTCAACCTCGCCACGCAGCAATGCCGCCTCGGCCGAGACGCGCGCCGCAACCTGGTCGAGGTGGTGCGCCAGGGCGACGATCGTCTCGTCGATCCGTTCGGTCCTGGCGGGCACCCCACGAATGCGGGCCACGAACCGGCGCGCTGCCGACCAGGTGCTCGACGATCGGTCGGCCATCAGATTCCAACCGGGGCGACGTCGCGTTCGAGGCTTCCGGATACAACGAGCTGGACAGCCGAGGACCACATGTGCCTGAGCGCGTCATCGCTGGGACGACCGTCCTCGATCATCGATTCGGCGATCATCAAGCAGTGGTACCGGCGATCGAGGTGCGAACGCGCAGCAGCGACCTGATCATCCCGCATCACCTGGATCGGGACGCAACCGTGCTCGACCGCCTCGAAGAACTGCACGCCCTCGAGGTGTTCGGCGTTCGACCACCAGCAGCGGACCACCGCCTGCATCAACAGTCGCGACACCGCCATTGGCGGCGGACCAACGGCATGCCGATCGACGAGCAGCACGGCCCCGAGCTGCCAGTTCTCGCTGAGGAGCGCAACGAGCCGACAGGCGTCCGACCCCATTCGCTCAGCGACGCACCAGCCGAGCGGACGATCCAGTGCGGCGGCTCGACGACACAACGCGTGCTGGCGGTCGCGTTCGAGGTGCATCGAAATCGCGCCGCGACCCCACCCGATGGGCGTGTCGTGATCCAGATGTCCACCAGCGCGACGCCACCGATCGGCGGGATCGAACCCTGCGAGTCCGCAACGATCGGTGCCGTTGGCGTTCCGAGCCTGGAAATCGCGCCACGCTTCTCGCAGATCGACCATCTCCGCCGGGATGTCGGCGACGACCTCGGGCAGAGCCCCCGCCGGTGCTGGGGTGAGGCTGCGGATCGCCTCCAACGACAGCGGCGCGTCGAACGCTTCGCTCGGGTTCGGCGCACCGACGCTCGCGAGCGCAGTCATCGTCATCAAGCACTTGACGCAACGCCCGCAGTTACCGCGCACATCTGCCTGCCAGCAGACCTTCAACGTCCGGCCCAGCGCAGGTCTACGCATCACAATTCTCGCGCGCCCCGTCCGGGTGAGTGATGGATCCGCAGTGACGATCGCAGTCCGCTCGGTACCCCAGCACCCATCGAGCTCCGGTGTGCTGCCGTGACGGATGGGTTGCCGATCACTCAGCGTCGGTGTGATCACCATCCGTCCCAGCAACGGAGACAGCACCAGCGCCGTGCCGAGCAGAACGGCACCGTGGGTGCGTTCCCAGCCTGCGAAACGATCGACCTCGGCGCGTAGGTTGGTCGACAGCGCAACGAAGGGCAACCCGACAGACGCAGCTGCGCTCTTCGTATCACGTCGAACTTGGGAGGCGACCAATGGAGAATGGTTCGGTTCCAAGCCATCGATACTGACCAGGTGCGTGACACGTGGGCCACTCCCTTCCAAACTGGACACCAACGTCGACGTGGAGTCGATCCCGCGCGTGAAAAGCAGTCCAGTCGACGCACGGTCGGTGAGTGCAGCGCCCATCAACGGCAGTGCCGCGTCGCCGACCACCGCAGGCGTCGACCATCCCCACCATTGTTCGAACAGTTTCATCGCCCGACGGCCCCCTTCGAGCTGGACCGCCGAAGCGCGCGGCTCGATGGAGAGATCCTCCCCGAGCACCGACGCGACCATCACGGCCGCTGGCAGGAACGGGCTCGGACCCGTGTCGAGCAGCCCGACCAACACGCTCGACGCGCCGATCCACCACACGCGATCCTCACCACCGATGCGGACGCGACACTGCACACGCGCAGTGTCACCAGAAAGATGGATCGTGGGGGTGCTGAGATGCATGGTCGATGAATCAGGGGTTTACGAACGAGATTTGCGTGGAGGAGATCCAGTTGCAACTCGCATCGGAAGCCTGAGGAAATCTAGCGAACAGCGGACTCTCGGATGGGGATGTGGTCAACGGTTCAAACGGCCCGGTTGCGGACCAGCTCACCCCGATCGGTCGTGAGCCGCCGTCGTTCTGACGAGTCGCGATCTCGTCGCCGGCATGCACCTCGGAGACACCCACGGTGAAATGCCGGCCGCCGGGGTCGATCTCGCCAGCGTTGATGCGGGTTTGTTGGCAGCGTTGGTTGAGGCGTTCGGTTGCTTCGTTGGTCGGCGACATCAACAGACCCTTGTTGCCGGCCCGTCGGCGTTCCCACCAGGCAGCGACGCTGGCTCGTTCCATCTGATTCAGGGTGCCCGAGTGGAGCCGGCGGTGTTGCTCGTAGACCTCGGCGACGGTGACGTCACCACGCCGTAGACGAAGGCTGGCTTCGCGTTCCCAGTCGTTGTCGAAGCGATGAACACGATCAAGCTCGATCGCACCGAACGTGTCGACGAGCAGACCGAACATTCCGCCTCGTCCGACGGCGGAGAACTGCAACGGGTCACCGACCAGCGCGATCTGCCACCCCTTCATGTCTGCCAGGTCGGCGAGCTCGGCGAGCTTGGTGGTCGACAACATCCCAGCTTCGTCAACGATCACCGTCGCACCGACGGGAAGGTCGTAACGGTGATCGGGCGGGCGGTTTGAGGGGGTGTTCGATGAGCAGCTTGTCGAGCGTGTCGGCGACCAGCCCGGTCTCGTCGGACAGCACCTCCGCGGCGGTCGCCGACGGCGCGACACCGAACACGGCGCGCCCGTCAGCGCGCAGCTGGGCGACGGCCGGTGCCAGGGCGGTGGTCTTGCCGGTACAGGCAGGTCCGACGACGAGGACGATGTCGGCGGTGCCGGCAACGGCTGCTGCGCCCTCGGCTTGGGCTGGGTTCAGGTCCAGTCCGCTGCGGGTCACGGCTTCGGGTTGGTCGATGCCGTCGTAGGCGAGGCGACGGTCGACCCAGTCGATCAGTGCTGCTTCTTGATCAAGGATCGCCTGTGTGGTGAGTGCACGGTCGACGACCGATTCGGTGACTGGTCGGCCGTCCTTGCGTAACAGGGCGTCGGGTTCGATCGGCTTGGAGACATCGATGCAGTACTTGTCGACGACGTGCTCGGTGAGCTTGTTCAACCAGTCGACGAGACGTGGCGTTCGTGTGACCGTGTCTGTCGGGACGAGCGCGGCCAGTTCGCGAAGTAGCTCGGTTGGCCGCCAGCTCGATTGCTTCTCGGAGATCGTCGCGATCGCGGTTTCGATCATCGACATCGTCGTCGCCCGGTCCACAACATCGCGTCCAGCAACCTGATCGATCGCGCGCTCGACGGCGGCGGCGGGTTCGAAGCCGAGCGCCCGTGTCTGCGCGGCCCATCCATCGTGGAGGATCTGGGCGTCGGCGTCGTGCGCCTTTGCCGGCCGGCTGTCGGTGGCCGCTTCGCGTTCCAACCGCCACCGCTCGCGGGGTGTCGGTTCGCGACCCATTGTTTCGATGAGCCGGTCGAGCTTCTCGTCGACCCTGCGGGCCACCGCTGCGGTGCGGGTCGAGAACTCGGCCAACAGCGTCTCAGGCACATCGGCGATCTCGGCGATCAAGTGCTCGGCTCACCTCTCCCCGGTAACCGTGGCGGCCATAACGGCCATCGTCAATGTCCTTACTCGGGCACTGGTAGTCGTTCGGCCCGGCTTGCGTCTCGAGTGAGGTCGCCAAACGGCCGACCGAGACGTTGAGCTTGGCCGCCTTGGGGGCCACTACGAACTGTCGATATTCCACTCATCGACCGATACGCAGTCCGTGCAGCACGCGTGCGCTTCAGAACACGCCTCGGGCCGATCGGCCGACGTCGCGTCCGCCAACGGCAGCCGGGTTACTTTGATCATCGGTTGCGGTTATTCCGGCGATCCGAGATGGCCACCATCCGAACCTGCCGCCTGCAGCTCGCCCGTGCCTGCCGGCGAGCGCATAACGTTCGACCTCCCACGGCCGGCACGCTCGCGATCACCTGTATAACCACGCGCGGGACCGGCGACTTGCATCCGCACCGAAACCCCTTCGGCACCGCCCGTCGCTGCCGGACCAGTTCTCAAAACCGCCGGCGAAACGACATTTCGCGACCCACGTTCCGCGAAAGCATTAGAAGAACTATTAGAAGTCGGGCCGCTGAACGCCGAAGCCATGGCCCGCCGTAGTGGCTGAGCAGGGCTTTCTTAGTGGCGGGGCAGGATTTGAACCTGCGACCTTCGGGTTATGAGACCACGTCCGAACGATTGCTGCGTACCTGGTAGAGGGCTTTTCACCTGGTCAGAGCGCATTTCGTGTTGACCGCTGTTCCCCTCTACGTACCGCTGTTTACCGCTGTGTTGGTACATGGATGGTACATATTTCGGGCCGCCGATTGGTCACGCCGCGGAGCCCTTGCCGAGGTGCACCGGCACGCGGCGGGCGTCGTCGTCGAACACCGCCACGAGTTCGAGGCGTGCGCCGAGCGCCTCCAGGTATTGGCGCAGCGTCGAGACACGCACGTCCTCAGAGTGCTCCAGTTTGGAGATCGCCCCTTGGGTGACATCGAGACGACCGGCCAGTTCGACCTGGCTGATTGCTTCGCCATGTCGAAGCTCGTAGAGGCGGACCTCTTCGAGTGTCTCGACGCGCAACGCGGCGAGCCGCTCGGTAGCGCCAGGCTTCGCGACGACAGCATCACGGAGCTCGGAGAATTTGGTTCGTGCCATCAGATCAATCCTTCCTTTCCAAGTTCGTGGAGGTATTCGTCGTACAGATCATCGGCGAGCGGGACCGCCCACACATACCACTCATTCCAAGCACCGGTCTTGTCACCCCCGAGCAGCAGGATCGCTTGCCGTCGCGGATCAAAGCAGAACAAGATCCGCAACGCACCGCCCTTCGTGGCTCGCAATTCCTTCATCGACTGATGTCTCAACGAGTGGATGCGATCGACGATCGGTCGACCAAGATCGGGGCCACGTTCTGCAAGCACATCAACTCGATCCGTGACGGCTTATCGTTGGTCATCGGTCAGCGTCGACCACCACTCGTCGAACTGATCGGTGACCTCGATCTCCCACACCGGCCGAGTATGACTCTTCACTCATCATGAGTCAAGACTCATATCGAGGAGCCGCCTGCGTGATATCGAGCCGGACGAACGAGCATCAGCACAAATGTGCAGCGTTGCACAACAGCGGCCGGGTCAGGGTGTCGATCGGTCGGAGAGCGAGTGATGCTCGTGGACGACCGTCCATTCGCCGGCTTGGCGTTGCAAGCCGATCGCCAGCCGCAACAGGTTGATCGTTGCCTCCGCGAGATCTTTCGAAGTGCCGCAGCGCAACAGCGCCCACGCGAATGCCGCGTCGTCGCCAGCGGTGACATCGAGTTCCACGATCTCGAACGACGCACCAGATCGTTCCCACTCGAAGAATGCGAGCCATGTCCGGCGCCAGGCGTCAATGCCGCGCACTCCTCGCTCGGGCGGCGGGACATCGAACATGACGATGTCATCCGCGTGATGTTCGAGAACTCGTTCGAGATCGCCAGGTGGACGGCGTCGGCCCGGCCGTTGATGAGACCCCGGATCTGGTCGCGGTCGACGTCAGTAGTCATGGCGTGAGGTCCGTCTGGGCCAAAGCCCTGCTAGATGGCACCAACGGTCACTCACGGTCACTGGCGGACAGATGCTCGTCTACCGGCTCGTCAGATCGCGAGGCCTCTGAGCTGGGGCGATGCCGCCGGTCGCGCCGGTAGACGTCTACCTGCGCCTTTCTGCCTGCTACAGACAGATCGGATCAGCAGACAGGAGAAGTTATCCTGAGATCGTGGCCCGACCAGGGAATTTGAGGTTGGGTCACGGTTAACTCTGATGCGGAGTTTGCGCCGATGGAGTAGAGTTTCCGCTATGAAGTCAACCGAATCGAGTCGACTCACCAGCGGCGTGGGAACAGATCGCCGCATCCCGACATGGGCCGCAGGGCTCATCTCTGGCCTATCACGCGACCTCCCCACGGTCCTCACACGCGAGGAAATCCTCGAACGGTTGACCGATTCCCAGAGCAAACGGGACATCGATGCCACGATCAACGAGTTGCGCCGCCTCGGTTGGCTCGTCGGGCTTCCGATCCACGGGGTGTGGGCGTTCATCCCAGCTGGCCAAGATGAGCTCGCTGACCCGTACCTTGCACTGCGAGCATGGCTGGCCCGCGATCCCGACGCAGGATTCAGGCTCGCCGGCGCCGCAGCGGCCTGGCATCTGGGCTACCTCGACAGAGCACCCGATCGACAAACCGCGATCTGGTTACCGGCCACAACTCGTCTGCCCGACGGTCTTCGACCATACGTCTCGCTCGTTCAGATCAAATGGGGGCCAGATGCCGTCAGCCTGGTCGGCCCAACGACCCGATTGCTGCTGCAGCGCAAGCTCGACATCGTTTCCTGGGCCAGCGGCCTACCCGCATTCGGACCCGAAGCTCTCATCGTCCAACTCGCTGCACGCCCATCGTCATTTCATCCATGGGCCGACCTTGTCGCCCATCTTGGCCAACTTGTCGACGATTGCGACGACGAGCGTCTCGCCACCCTGCTCGCCGATCAGTCGACCTCGGCGTGGCAACGTGCCTCGTACCTTCTTCACGTCGCGGGGCAACAGTCACGCGGGCTTGAACTTCTCGACCTGAGGCCACGACGGCCGCTGCCCAAAGTCAGGTTTGAGCACGCCGGAATCGACGATGGCGACCCCGGCGTTTGGACGGCCGACTATCACCTTCTGGATCGCCTGGTCGCTCCATTGCAGCTCGTTCTCGGAAAGGCATAGCCAGTGGCAGGTCTCACTCGGTCACTCGTCAACCGACACGCCCTCGG
>Ga0123338_10001305_pt1 | contig 24275 bp, 20 predicted proteins | sample grotaG_FD_89793 | JGI IMG/M metagenome (GOLD analysis project Ga0123338, IMG submission 89793) | Glacier valley bacterial and archeal communities from Borup Fiord, Nunavut, Canada, to study Microbial Dark Matter (Phase II) -... | ecosystem: Environmental > Aquatic > Freshwater > Ice > Glacier ...
ACCAGAATGATCAGGATAATAATGAGTGCCCAAATCCACCAGGCCAACCCGCCAGGCGAGGCCGAAGTGGAGGAGTCTCGCGCCGTGATCTTCGTGCTGATCTTGACCACTCCGTCATTCGGGACTTTCTTGATTCGATAGAAGTTTTCGCCCAGGCTTTCGAGCGCGAAACCGGCGGGGACCAATTCGTGTTCCCACCCTTTCAGCTCGCCATCATGAAACATGTAATAACCGAAGGAGGTTTGCGGTTCCAGTACGGCTCTGGCAGTTGCGCCGAGCTTGAGTTTCTTACCGGTGTCATGGAAGACGTGCACACGGTAGGTGGGGATATTTTCTTCCAGCATCTCCGTTGTGATCTGGCCATCGTGATAGAGCTTTTCCAAATCAGCGGCACTCTTGATGGCAACGTCGGGCCCGGGAGTAGGGTCGCCGGGAACCAGATACCGGAAGTCGCTGACTGAGAAGTTGCCACTATTCACCACACGCGGTTCTTTCGGAGGGATGATTGTCTTGACGGTTGACGGGTATGGCTGCGGGTTGTCCTTGGGCATATTACGGGTTTCGATCCAGAGGTAAACATCGCGGCCATCCGGCGCTATCGGCGTCAGACCTTTAATCGAAATTTCCGCGTCACGCTGGAACACCGACGCATGATCGAAATCCATGTTGCGGTAAACGCTGTCGTTCGAGAAAAGGACCCCCGCGGTGCTGGAGAGCTCAACGTAAATGCATTGGTGCGTGGAGAGACTTGCATCGGCACCAGGCGGCGTCCAATTGAAGTGGATGTCGTCGGCATCGGAAGGTAGCCCGCCTCCAGCCGCAATGGGTCCGGCGCTGGGGACGGTGTTCCCGCCAGGTATATCGATCCAGGAACCATTCTGCACAGGCGTGGCAGACCCCCAATTGGCCATTCGGAAACGGGCAGTGATTTGCCCGGCCGGTAAGGCACCGGCGGTATTGTTGCGCGGCTTGGCGAAGAATGTATTCACAACGCCACGATTGATTTGCGATGACGGTGAGTTGCGGGTGCCGATACCGGTAACATCCAGATACACGCCGGAACTACGACAGGCAGGCGTTCCGCTGTAGACGTTGGTTACGAATAGAAAGGGCTGCCAGGTGGCCAGTAACGGAAACTCCGGGATGAAATCGTTGTTGGTATCTGTAACAATTGCCGTGCGGGGGAAGGCATACTGTGTGCCCGTTGCTCCGGGAAGCCCAGCGAAGGCGGAAAACCAGAAATTAAAGTTTCCAACTCCATCAACCTTCATCTGAGCTTTCGGAATTCGGACGAGCACGGCCCAATTCAGCGCGGCCGAATCGCGCCACACTCGAGTGAACGTGTTGACGAACGCGGGCAGTGCGGTCGGGGTGGCCACGCCATTGCCGTTCACCGTGAATGCATCGGCAGCCCCGTCGTTTCCTCCCCAGGCATCGGTAACACTACTTGCTCCGGTGTGCGTGACGTGTATGTAGATGGGCCCGGCGGCCCCTGGCTGCTCATAGGCGAAGTAAAGATGTTTTTCATCGCCCGCCAGAATGTTGACCTGCCAGGAAAAATACACGAAACCGTCCGACGCACCCCCTAAAGCCCGGAATGTAGCGTCCGGTTTCACGCCGCCCGTGTACTCGATTTTGGTTGACCCAATCCAACGGGGGTCATCAACCTTGTTGTAATACGCGGGTTGGCTGACAGCATCCCACCAGTGCGGCGGATCGAACGGTCGGTCAGGGACGCTATAACTCGGGCCGATGCAAACAGCGGTTGCGGCATTCAAAATACCAGCGCTTGCGACGGTCAGAAGCAGCGCTATGAGAAAACGTTTCATTTTGGGTCTCCTTAGGACGAGGTACTCAAGCGAGTAATGCGAGTGTTACGGTATCGGACGAGCCATTGCTTGGGTCGGGGGAATCCCGGCGAACTCGAAGACGGATTCTTCCGGGGACAACGATACCCTGGCCGCGAAGAACCGAAACGCGGACATTGCGCAAGGTCTGGCCCTTCGGATTGGCAAGATCGCTGTCTGTGACTGTGAACGTTGCGTTTTCTGTGAAGTTTGTTGTCCAGCCAGTGGCCCCGGCTTCCTGGACAGCGACGCTCGAATAATTGCCCACCTTCGAAATCAGTGTCGGTAAGGTCACGAGGGCTCCTGCGCTCGCGCGGAGCGAAAGCACTCCGCCGTTGAAGGTGCCACCTGCACCGTTGAAATTCGCGGTAGGCGAGATACTCACGCTGACGTTTGAATCGGGCTGTTCAGCGGGAGTGCCCACGGTAAACGGCAGCGATCCGCTGAAGCGGTTTGCTCCTTCCGCGACCGCCACCAAGGCGACTGTAAAGTTTGCCGAATCGGAACCGGTTGGGATCTGGATGCGGACCCCGAACGTGAACGATGCGCCCGGATCGAGCGGAACGGTATTGCTGATGACCGCACCGCTTGCATTTACAAATTGCGAGCCGGTGACTGCTAAGCCAACCACGGTGGCGGTCAGATCGACCGAGGCATTCCGGCTGAGCTGCGAATCCATGCGGAGGAATACCGTGAAAGGCGCGTTGGACGCGGGGGTTTGCGGGTCTGTCCGCACTTGCGTGATGGGGGTATTCCCAATGAGATCCGCCGAAGGTAGCACCGTGATGGACCTTTGAGCTGAAGTGGCTGAATTCGATACGGTGAGAAGTGCGGAACGGCCGGTGGAGGGAGGATTGCCGAGCTCAGCGGGAAGAGTGATGATGATGGTGGTGTCGTTGGTGCCAGGGCGGTTGAAGTTGTCAACGGAGGTGCCGTCGATGAACACGCGCAGACGCCCCGCGGACTGGCCGAAATTTCTGCCGAAAATTGTCAAATTCTGGCCCACACGCACGGTGGCAGTGGGAGGATCGAACGAAGTGATGACAACTTGATCGCCTCCACCGCCTGTACTCTCCAGGGCAGCGATGCGTAGTTGATGGTCGTTGAGAACATCCAAGAGCCGGTTGACGAACTCGGCTGTAATCAGATCCCCTGGGTTCACTCTGGTTGTCGGTGTCATATGTCCTACCAAAAATTCGAATATTCAACCCTGGACACGTTGTAGTGAGGGTCGCTGAAATCGGGAGCGAAGCCGGTAACGAACAGCAGATAAGGGCGGGCCGCGCCCGGACCGTTCCTGTCGAGAAGCTGACGATTTTGCCGAATGGGATGCAGCCGGACGAGTTCGCCTGAAGCAAGATCGATGGGCAGGTACTCTTTGACCTGATCGAGAATGATGCGCAACCGCGCTCCTTCCACAAAGGTGGGTGAGTTATAGGTGATGCCATCGAAGAACGTGGTGAACTCGGCTCCATCGGGCCAAGACGGTGTGGCGACAGGCAGTAACCCGGCAGCGGGGAGAAAATCGAAAAACTGCCTGGCTCGCGCGGTGCGCAGCAAGTTACGCGTGCGGAGCCAATCCACCTGATCTTGAAATTGAAGACCTAGAGCATCTTCGCGGGCGCTAGTTATCCCGTTCAAGAGACCGAGAATATCCGAGGCGGAGCCCGGTGGGCGGCGGCGAACAGAATACATGTCGACGAACCGGATTCCGAGACTGGAGGACCAATGCAGGACAGCCAACGGAATTTCGCACGCGGTGAGTTGTTCCGCGGAGCGCATCTGCTCAATCAGCCCCGTATCGGCGGGGAGGCCGAACGGATCGGTAACGCTGGCGCGCAGGCCATCAATGCCCAGGCAGGCGCCAGCCACGCGATTGCGAAGCACGTCGCCGACGCCGAGTTCCGCCGTTGAAATAGGCAATTCCACCAGCCGGAACTTCACCCCTTCGGCGCGGTATGCAGCCTGGCACGGCGTAGCTTGAGAGCCAAGCCCGGTGACTGGAGCGCGCCCTTGCGCCGCTGTGGAAGGCGAAGCTGTCAAGACATACAGCGCCTCACCGGATACATAGATGCCCGATTGCGGCGGTTCACAGGTGACAAAGAATGTTTCAGCAGCCGTGAGAGACTTTGCAGGCGGTCTGAGCGAGAGCCGGACATCTTCGCTAAGCAGCAAGAGGTCTCCGCGGGTATTGAGCGCGAGCCCTTGCCGGACGAGCACTGTTGCGGCTTGGGGGGAACTTGCAAAATCCTGCTCCACTTCAAAGCCATTGACAATACCGGGGCCGATCGCATTCCCAAGCAGCGCGTCGTGATCGCGTTGGGATGCCTGTTCACTGGTCAGGTCTTCCGCCGAAAGCAAGCGGCCGTTGAAGAAATTTACCGATCGCGTGCGATCGTTCAGGATGGGGCGTAGCAGTTCCGCATTGTTCATAAGGTCACCTCATCCAAATGTTTCCCGCGCTGAGCAATTCCTGCTGCAGGCGCAGATCGAGCAGGAGAGGTCTGCGGCGTTCATCGAGCGTGAGCTGCGCTAAGCGGGTGCTATCGACTTTATAGGGGTCCGGTCCGGATGGGGGAGTAATTGGTACCTGCACCTCCGCCAGCAAGAGCCGTTGTTCGAAAGAAAGTTGTGGATCTGTCTGCTCATTGCAGCAATCCCCACCGGGAAGCCCGAGAGCGTGGCAGCGCGGGCGGATTTCAGTGACCCAGATGCGAATGGCGGCATCGACGAAATTGCGTTCCTGCAAGAGAGGCATGGCGGGCGGCGAAGCGAGTGGGGAAGTAAGCGGGGACTCCGGATTGAACCACGGAAAAGGAAGCATGGACGAGAGCGGGGACGAAGGAGGAGAGGTTGCGCCACCGACGCCAAATGCGGCCCGGAGCATGGCTTCAAACTGTTCGACCGTGGCCGGCAGCGGGGGACTGCTCAAGGTCAGATTCAGCCAGGCGACGAACGCGCCCATCGCCTCCTCTTCCAACTGAAGCGGGCTCTTCAGGGAAAGATCCAAATCGAAGCCATCCGCAACGCGCGAGGGCTTGGTCACCTGGTCGTCGGAACGGCAGGGAGCGCCTGGGATAGCGACGGGGTCGGCGAGGCGGGTGGCCCGGGCGAGGGTGAGATAGAGCTTGATTGAATTGCCTGCGGGTAACGCATCCAGATCCGCGCGGTGAGAAGCGAGCCAGTTGTTGGGGAAGGCGCACTGTGCGGGCCGTACGCAAACCAAATCGCCTGTGGGCGTGAGAGCAACGCCGCTGGTGACTACGATGCGCGGTCCCGATGCGCCGCCCCCGGCGATGTCGATCGATACACGGAGCCCGGTAAGCGTTCCGTAGCCTACCGCCGACCGGGCCAGCCACTGATTGCGACCGTAAAGATAGGCAAACTCCTGGCGTAAATCATCCACACCCAGGACCATGCCGAGGTTATAGTTGACGTGCTTGTGGGGATCGGGCGCATTGGCGGCGGCGAACGAGCCGCAAGGTGACGTGCTCATGATATTTCCTCTTTGAATCCGGAATCGGGCTCGCATCCACCCCGCCCCAGCACTGTTCGATAGGTAAGGTTGTCTGGATAGTTCGGCGAAAGGTAGCTGGAGGCGATGAAGCTTTGGCCCAGCAGCGCGGGCGTCATCAGATAGGGTGAACGGCTGCCGAGATCGAGAACCGTATCGAAACCGAGGCGTGCATCGCCGAGCCGGAAGAAAGTCCAATAAAACTCCACACGGAAAGTGGTGTGGGCGGGTTTTTCCTGCGTTACGATTCGTCTGGCCAGATCCCGCTTCGCCTCCTGTACGGGCTGGCTGCCCGCTTCGGCGGCACCTACCGGCAAATACACGGTGAACCGATGGGCTGCGGCGATGGCGGGCAGGACGATGGATTGAAAATCGAACCAGTCGGCAAGGATACGGGTGTCCGAAGGCACGACTGCGGCTACGGGCACATCCGCGAATGTTGTGAATGCCGTGCGCCACGTTGCATTCAAAGAATCGATATCGCTGTAGCGGCGGTGTAGGAATTCGCGCCAAGAGAAGCCATCGGAATACGCAACTGAAGGAAGGAACCCAAGTGTGAGGAGGGAAATCCGCTCCCATACGGCCGCGGTGTTCACGTCAGTGGGGCGGGAGAGCGGATACGTAATTGCGGGACTGTTGGTGCCCAGAGCGTCTCGGTACAGGCGATGCAGCTCTGTTGCACCCTGTGCAGGGGACCATCGATCTTCGCGAAGCGTGAAGGGCAATTGTAGATTCTCCCCGGCTGGCGCCAGCGGGCTGGTGCGGCTTGTTGTGAATTCCTCGATGATGCGAATGCCCGTGGCTGACCCTTCCGGATCATCGAAGAGGTTTTGTGTGGGCGCGGGATCAAGTGCGAGCCGCAGGGCCATCATGATGCCGCGGCGCGTGCCCCTTGCCCGGATGAATTGTGTTGCGTTTTGCAAGAAGAGCCGTTGCGTGGATTCGCTCCAGGAGGGATCGAGCGTGACGCCGATCCAGGAGGCAAGGTAATCGAGATCCGCGGCGGGTGCGGTGGCTGGATCGAAGCGGTATTGGACAGAGGCGATGCGGTCTTCAATCGCGGTGTAGATGCCTTCGAAGTTGGCGAGAAAGCGATCAAGGAACAACGATGAAGTCGCGTCTTCCTGATAAACACGCGGCAGGTATTTTTCCAGGTAGGAGAAGCGCGGGTAATACGCGCGAACGGCGCGGAGGCGCGGTGTGGCTCGGCCGTCGCCGGTGAATGTGAACTCCAGTTGGAAGTAACGGCCACGGGCATTTTGAATCAGCAACTCCCAGGAATCGATTGGCTGATCCTGATAGGGAAGCTCCGTGCCGCGGGCGCGCCGGTAGGGTTGAGGCTCGGTTTCAAATGGAACAGTTGCCAGTTCCGCTTGCGAAGCCGCACACCGGCTCCGCACGGAAATGTTCGCGCCGGCCGAAACTGCCGCGTCCAGAATCAAGCGGTGCCAGCGGCAATTCGGAAGGCGCGAATCGAACACGGGACTGCGAAAAATTGCGGTGGTGGCAAAACGGCAAATTTGTTGTTTCACCAGAGGCACCCACTCGGTTCGGGAGTCGTAATAGACCGAAGGGCCGGTACCGAAGATTGCTTTGCCGCCGTAGAGGCGCATGGGGAAAAATTGCGGGACAGTGGTGAGCGCGATCTTTCCCTGCTCAACGGCTATATCGAAACCAAAAGCCTGATCTCCATCTGTTGCGACAACGTAAAGACGCGCCGTCCAGGAGCTATCCGCGTTGGTGTTCACGGACACTGCCAGGTCCTGGCCGTAGAGATGGAACCCAGGCTTGGCGCTAGCTTCGAGCAAGGTGCCGATGCCTGCGAGCGTGAGCGCTTCGGGAGCGACCTTGTACCTTTGCACCACGTTCCCTTGCACCAGGAAGATACGTGATGATGCCTGCGCTTTATCTGTTTCGAGTACCAGCACCGTGCCATCGGGCAGGACATCGATCGAGACCACATCAGACTTGAATGGAAGCGGCGATGGCGGAAGTGCGGGTGGTTCGACAATCGCTGGCCCGGCTAAAGGAGCGAATGTTGGAGCAACTGGCAAATGCGGCGCGACCGCGGTGTCAAGCGTTAGAAAATCGAAGTTACGGTCAGTCGCCCACAACGAAAGGCGCGAGCGGTCTAAGATCCAGACCCCTCCCCCCAGGGCGGGCGCAAGGTCCCACACCGTTAAAGGTGCGGGTGCACTTACCAAGCGCGGGGCGCCACCGTGGTGCAGATCGAAGACCAGAAGGCCGTTCAGGTCCACGGCCCCGACCACCAGGAAATGAGCGCACGTTACCGCTAGCCCACTAAAGGTAAGCACCTCAGTTAGAGGGTTGGATACAACCGGCTGGAAGCTGCCTTCCGGTTGAGCGGGAGGCGCGACATCGATGGCACTCCAGAAGTGTGTTGTATTGCGCGAGCCGGAATTCCGAACGAGGATTTCTGTTTGAGAATCTGAGATGAAATAGATGTTCCCGTATTGGTCGGCTGCGGCTCCGCGGCGATCTTCCATGCGCGGCTTACGGTTCAGCGGTGATTCCGGAAAACTAAAGGCGAGCGGCGCGAGAGTGAGTTCCTGGCGCGCGCTTCCCCAGGAAAGATTTGGATTGGCAAGCGCCTCTTCAAAATCAGGCCGCCCCAGCATGGCGAAATAGCGTGTACCGTTGACGTCCATGGCTAGCGGCAGACCTCTGGAATGGCTGGAATCTGTACGACGCGCGGCCCTTGCGAGCCCGTGCCTGAGACCGGAGTTGTGCCCCGCATCTGATCGAGCGGAACAGCCGCGCCGGAAGTCACACTGAGCCCGAGAAGCCGGGGCAGGTTTAATCCGCTCATCGGTACGGCTTGGCGGGCTACGCCATCATCGGCGGCGAGAAGGACTTCCTGAACGAACTCAACTCCGGCCGCGCGGCCGACGACGGCCGCCAGTTCCAGGGCGATGACCGACTTCCGAAGTGGCCACCCGTGATACTCATCTCCAAGTTGTTGCTGGCCCGCGGAAGGGGCGAGGAATTGAGAGATCGCAGCTTTCACGGCCTCCCGAACGTTCGCCTCATTCCGACCCGATGCCGCCTTGATTCCTATCGATACCCAAATGCCCCGGTAAACGGGGCCGCGGACGAAGATCTCCGTCGTAATGAGACGGCGCGCGTCCAGGTAATCGCAAATCGTCGAAAGAAAAAGCCTGTCGGGGCGGGGCGCATCGGGCTGGCCGGGGTCCTGCTTCGGGATCACCATGAGAGTGACCACGCCGGGCACGTCTCCCGGTATGTTGTCGGGCAAATCCGGATGGAAGTTGGGCTGTACTTCCACTCGCGCCAGACTCACGCCGGGCGTTCTTAACGTGATGGCTTCGAAATCATCGAGCGTGACCAGACGATCGCGATTTTTTAACTGGCGCGAGATTTGCTTTTCGCCCGCTTCCACCGTTTCGGCATCGACCCCGCCCCATGTCGGGATGGGATTGTCGGCCGTGAGATCTTCGAAACCGCGCTCCAGTACCTTCTTAACCTGGCTGGCTCCCAGGTTGCCCGCGGAACCATCGGATTCGTCGTAGGTTGCGCGAATCGACACGCCACGGCGGGGCCGGGCGCCGCGCATCCCATCACCGAAGACGATCTCGCCCGATTCCGCGTTGAGCAGGAATACTTGAGGGTCGGCAGGCGGAGGCGGCGGAGTACCAACGGGCAAACGCGGATCAGGGGTTGGCACCTCAGGACCGGCATTGAACAGATCGTCGATTTGATGCCAGGTGCGCGGCTTTCCATCCACGTCAGTGATGGTTATGTTGACGGAACCGGGGACCACTGGAGCCTGCGCCAACCGCACCACCTGGTCGGGTTCGCCGGTGCCATTTGGAAGCACTTCGCCAAACACGCGCGACCGCTGCTCGATGGGAACACAGTTGATGCCAGCCCATCGCAAGTTCACATCGACGGCTGTTGCGGGGCGAATGCGAAGCCAGGTGATTAAACGAGCGTCCAGCTTGGGGTCATCGATAACGGGCGGGAATGAATCGGTGCCACCTTCTAGCGGATCGATATCCTGCCAGATGGTGAGCTCTTCCTTCGCGGGAAGCACGGCATCGATCACTCCGGGTACGGAAAGTAAGTCAACGTTCGCCTGGGTTTGCAGAGCGCGATAGCGTGGGACGCGATCGGTAGGAAGCAGCAGTGTGGCATCGATGAGCGGCGTTTCGATGACGAACTGAGTGGTGGTGAACGCACCGAAGCGCTCACCCGGTGCAAGCCGCTGCTCAGCGTTCGTGAGTACGGGCACTACGCCCAGGGTGAGAATTTTTCCGCCGAGAGAATTGCGTGCCTGATCCACCTCTTCCGGCTTCCGGGCAAACAGCCCAAGCCATAGAGCGTGATCCACCGTGTCAGAGAGGCTAAGCGTTGCGCCGTTCGAAGATGGGAATGGTTGAGCATCGTACAGGCTAGGAACGATGGACGGCGCAGCGCCACGGAAGGACGCATAGAGCTCCTGATAATATTCCAGAACATCTGCTGAGGCCGCGACCGAGTGTTTGGCATAAATCCGGCCCTCGATGGGCAAGACGTCCAGACCGCGCGTGGTGCGAAAGCGGATCTGGCTCGCTGCTACTTCGGATTCCGGCTCCATTGTCCTGACTTCCAGGGGTCCGTTGTCATTACGGATCTGCAACAAGCCCTGAGCCGGAGCTTCGGGTTGCAGCCCGACGCCGACGAGCTTCAAGAACTTCTTGCGGTTGCGTTCAGGAATCAGATTCGCGCGGTAAAGAAGGCTCTCAGTGAGGAACGCGAAAACCTCGATGATGGTGATGCCCGGATCGCTTTGGTTGAAGTTGGTCCACTCCGGAGTATGGACAGGAATGCGGGCAATCGCTTCGTCCAGCAGGTCCTGGTATTGCCGGTCGTCGATGACGGGGAGAGTGATAGGCATGGCTAGATTACCCGCCGACTCCTACTCGAAAGGAGATGATCGCCGAGGTCTGGGTTGCTACTAAACGGTATTGCACCGTGGCGATGGCGGTAGTTTCATCGTCCGGATCCTGCTCCACCTCGACGGAGATGAGCGAGGCTCTTGGCTCCCATCTGGTGATCGATTCCGAAATCCGGTCTTCGATCTGGGAGCGGGTGGTGACCGTATTCGGTTCGAATAAGTAAGTGCGAAGGCCGCCGCCGAAATCGGGGAGATAGATTCGCTCCTGGAGTTCGGTCTTCAGGATGATCTCGATGGACTCCCGAATATTCGCGGGCCCGCTGCTCCATTGGATGCGTCCATCTTTGCCCACTTGGGGGGGGAACGCCATGCTCTGGCCGAAGACTTGTGCCGCGGTCTTCACGACGACTCCTTGGCATTGAAGTTCGGCAATGGCAGGCAGATCTGGAAAAACGGGAGCCAGTAAAAAATGATGTCGAGGAGTTTGACCATGATCATCAGAATGAGCAGCGCGCAGATGGTGATGATGGGGATGGACATGGAACACACCAAGCCTGCCGGGCTTCCGCCGCCGCAAGGGCCAGGCATTTCGCCGCTTAAGTCACTGTTGAGTGGAAATGGCAGGACGGAACGGACGAGATCGACAAACCCCAGTGACTTCGCTTTGTTCACTTGCCCGCAGAGGATGTCGGACATGACGAAAGCCGTGTTTTTATCGAACTTGCGCAGGCCAGCGGGCGATGTATCCACGGGGAGACCGATGCGGATGGGGCGCGTCGGCGCATCGGGGTCAAAATACTCTGCCATTTCGAAGGAACTGCTGGGCTCGCTTAGGAATGGGCGCGCGAGCTGACCGCACTGTGGCCGGGAGAGCACGCAGCGGATGGTGAACCACATTTCTTCGCGGCCATTTGAGATGGCTCTAGTGATAGTAGGTGTGCGTTGCGGCGGTGTTTGCGGGGACAGCATGCCGACCAGCCGCGTTTCTAATAGAGAGCGGTCGAACGCCGGGCTCAGGTTGGTTGCGCTTGTGGCTACCGCGTTCGCAAAGCGGAACAAAGGCGAGTTCGGCCAATCGGGTGAAGGCGGCGCACTGGTGTAAGTGTTCTTTGCGCTCTCCAGCTTCAATTTTTGAATGCGGATTGCGGTTAACGCCGCGCGGACAGACAGAGTTCCGAAGAGGGAAGCATCCAGTTGCTGATACACATTGAGTTTGTCGCCAGCGAGACCCACGCTTGAACCGGCGGCAATTGCCAGCCAAAGACTGTTCACGTTATCGTCAAGCCACTGCGCGAAATCGAGCAGGATAAGCCATGATGCCGCCTGGATGCGATCGTTCGCCAGGTTCACTACGCTCTGCGAAAACGTATCGGTCGGTTTGGTTGGCTTAGCTTGTTTCACTGCTTCCGCAGCAGTCTGTTCAAGAGTTGCCCAGGGCCCCAGAACGTCTATTTTTAAACGCAATTGACGGGCATCCATTGTTACTGCGGCTGCGGTCGGCGACTTCGCGTGAGCGTATGCCTCACGCTTTCCTACCGGGATCACTCCCGCGAGCATGCGCCGGCGGTGCCCATTCTCCTGTGGGTACGTCAAGGGAGATAGTGGGAATTGCTCCTCTCCCGTTACAAGCGACTGGGCATCAGAAACTCTTACCCATGTATCGCCGACATGCGCTAATTCGTCGCATTGATAAGGATCAGGGTTAAGCTTGGCCGCGTCTTTTCCACGCAGCAGCCGGCGCACGACGAACGTGACTTTTTCTTCCGCGGTAGTTTCTATGACGCGATCCGGTAAGCCAGGAACTCTGCACACCAGACAGGAGCAGACCATGTAATGCCGGCCATGCGATGGCTGGTACAGCTTCAGAGGCCGCCCAGCCGGTGCGACGGGTAAGTGGCCGCGTACTGTCGTTCTGCCCCTCTGTTCCAGCCTTCGTACCGCACCCAAGCGCAAACGGTCTAACTTGAGCCGCACGCCTGTTTTGGGCTCACTGACAACGGCATCCGGATTGGGCTGGCTCCACGTTTCCGGGAGAGCCGTGAACTCGGTGAGCCGCCCGGGCTCGGTATTCATGAGGTTGAGCAGTTGGTCAGTAAATTCGTCGGAGGAGAAGCGAAGTAAAGCAGGCGTTCGGAAGCCTCGCCTCATCGCAGCGTCGGAAGGCTCGGATTGAAACGGCCAGAAGGGAGCCGGTGCAGTCCATTCGATATGGCGTTCGGCGCTCACCAGATATTCCCCGCTCCCGGCGTATACGAAGTGCTCACGACGGAGTTACTGATCAGCGTGTCGCACTTGACGATGCCGCTGAATTTAGACATGCCGGCATTCACGGTCAGCATGGTTACGGAAACTTCCATAACGGATGCGTTGACGGTCACTTTGGCCGCCGCATTGACGGTGATGCCGCTGGAATCGAGCTTCACGCTGTTGCCGTTGCTGTCTTTCACCTCAATGGACCCAGGCCCGTCTTTCATCGTGATTGTTTGACCAGCGGGCGTTTCCGCGATCAATTGCTCCTGCCCGTCCGTATCGTCGAAAGTGAGCTTGACCCCGTTTCGTGAACGTATGGACTTCTTGAAATTTTTGCCCGCGCGGTCCATCGATTCGGGAGGTTGGTCTACGCCGTTCCACAGGCCGCCGAGTATGAAAGGAGAGCGCGCATCGCCGCCTTCGAACGCGATCAGCACTTCATCGCCTACATCGGGGATAAACCAAGAGCCACGATTGCTGCCGGCCATCATGGTAGCGAGCCGCGCCCATACGTCGTACCGGTCACGTCCGGTATCCTGCGCCCAGGGCAGCCGAACTTTCACGCGACCCTGCCCATCGGGATCGTTGATATCGGTGACAAGCGCCGGGAAGACGCCATACCAGCGCCCGCCGAGACCGGATGCAACGCGATCTTCAATCACGTGGTCGAGCGCGTTCATATCTTCATAGCCCAGCATAGTTTTCCTATTTAGGCTTCCCGAGCCCCGGCCGTTCCACCCGAAATTCCGTCTTGAAACCGCCTACGTTGTCGAAGGCGCAACGCACGGCGGTGATGTAGTACTTCCCATCGAACAACGCGCCCAAACCCTGCAATTCAACCCGGTGCCCAGCCCGCAAGCCTGCATTTGCCTGTGCCACTCCCCAGCCCGATACGAAGCCTCGCGCCTGCGAGCGAAATAGCGCTTCAGCGTACGCGCGTGCTTCGGACGTGGTGCGAGCTACCTCATGTACTACCGATTCTTTGCGAGCCGCGAAGAAACGCTCCAGAATCGAAGCGCCGGAATCGCCGCCGTCCAATTCGCCTTGAATGGCGCTGGCCGCGGCTTCATGGGCTGCAACCGCTTTGGACTTGTGATCCCAACCGGAAACGGAAAGCGAAGTACGTTGACGGCTAAGGTCGGCGCTCACGTTAAATTCGAGCAGTTCTCCGCCATACGTGAGTTTCGTGGGAGCACCTGTTCGCTGATCGCGGGTTTTCACGTTCAGAACCGTTCCATCGATCCAGACTTCGGCGCCCAGTATGCGTGCGCGGTGGCGAATAAACGCGAGGTCGCTTTGGTTCACCTGAACAAGTGACTTATGATTAGGGCCTTGTAAGTTGGGCTGACATTGAAGGCCGTGATCGGAGGCAACGCGCCGGAAGACATCGGCATCCGTAACATCCACAAAAGTGCGGGAGCGGCGCGTCATTCGAAGGTCCTGTAAACGGTCTTCCGCGAGAACTGTTATTTCAGGCGGTTTGCCCTCTGGAAACGTTGCCCCGATTGCGGAGATGCGGCCGGTAAACAAGCTATTGTCCGCAAGTTTGATCTCGATGTTCTTTCCGAACTCCAGCGTGGCGCGGTCGAAGTACAGAAAGTCAATACTGTTGTTGCGCGGACCCCAATTGCCGAACGTAGCCTCAAGTGAGAACAATCCGTCGAGAGACTCTGATATTGCCAGTTGATTCAGACCTTGCGCGAGACGAACACTCTCGCGCCCATCGACTAAGATCGAGGGGCGGGCAATGCGCAATCCTCTTGCGGGCTGGGGCGCGGCTGCCATATTTTAGTGAGCCCTCAGGCGTCGTCTTCTTTCCGCCGCCAGGCGCATGGCGTCCAGTGCGGCCTTCGCCAACTTACGCGGATCGGCTTCCACTTTTAAAGCTTGCGTGGCCGTCGCGGGCGGCTGCTGCTGATCGGGGACGACGTCGAATTGATTGATAATTACCGGCATCGGGATTTCCTATTCGAGCGTCGGTCCTTGCACGCTCACCTGCATGTCGATGAGCTGCCCCGGTTGCAATAGCCGCGGATTTTCAATTCCATTTGCGGACGCGACAGCGCGCCAATCGGGGCCGCCCCCGAGAGATAGAGAAAGCGACTGCAAATTCGATCCGGAAGGCGCTTCCTTCAAAGGCGCAGTGCCTGGCTGTGAGCCCTGAGACTTTCCCTTTGAGGCAGAACCGGAGCGGTTGGGTACCTGAAACGCCCGGTCTGTTAGATCCGGGACGTCGAAGGCGGTGATCTTTTGCTGTGTCAAAGTGAGGGAAAGCGTTGCACGCAGAGGCCGTCCGTCACTTGAAAACAGCTCCAGATTTTCTTCCAGCCCTTCGACAATCCCATCGAACGTAAAGGAGCCCCAAAGAAAACGTACTGCCGGAGGAATGTATGTCTTAGGAGGATTTGCACCCGCTGGATTTCCGGCTGGAGTGATGAAGTAAGTGATCCGCTTAGTTAGTTTGCGAACGTCATTGACTTGCGGTAAACCTGCGGGGATCTCGGCTGTAACATCGAAGACCAGCTGAACGGCAAGCTTCATGCTTCCCGCTCCTACGAATTGCTGGGCCTGTGCGCCATTTTGATCGCCCGAACCCGGCGGCTGCTGAATCTGGTTTGCGTAACTTACTTTGAGCGTATCGGGGTTGAACTGAACAAGCGTCCACTTATCTTTGTTTATGGTCTGTTTGAACTTAGCGTCCAATTGCCTCAGTTCCGCTTTTGCAAGTTTGGTTACATTCGGCATGGGTTCCTCATGAGGGCTGGTCCCCCAGGGTCATTGACTCGTAAGAAATTTGTAGTTCTTCAATGGCAACGCCACCGTCCTTCGCGTTCAGCGGCGGCGCTTTCAGCCGGGTTAACAAGCAATTGCGCAGAACCCAGCGTGCGATTTTAGTCTTTCCCTGCGCAGAAAGAAGCACAACGGTTACCTGGCCACGGAAGCTGGTCCTCAGTTGTTGGGCGGTGCCGAATTGTTGAGCTTCGAACCAACTCCACAAATCGAAATTCGACGTCAAACCGCGTTTCAAAGTAAGTTGCCCGTAGTTGACGGGGCCAAGGAGACGGATCTGCGCGGTGTTGTTGCCGCCTTCACGAATCGTCTTCGTGTCCATGGTCATTTCCAGGCCGTCACATTCGCTGAAAGCGGCGTCGCAGAGAACCCCATTGCGGATGCCGGGCACGGTAATCTCAACTGAAAAGTTGAACGCGGTAAATGGATAATTGGGTTCAAAGGAAGGCACAGGTCAGGCTCCCTCAGTCAGCAAGAGGCGATCCGCTGTTTGCACAAGCCGAAGCACGATGAACTGCATTTCGCGCGCGGGCGCAACCTTCAATTCCACGATGAACTGCCCAATGTCCTGCAACCGGGGAGTGTTCAACGGATTATCGGTGGATACTTGAAACGCCCTTCGAGGGCTCTGGCCGGCAAACGCCCCCAGCACGAACAACCGTTCGAGCATGCGCTCAAAGCCGCGCTGCACGGTTCGTCGGAATGTTTCGTTGTTCGGCTCGAAGACGTACTCTACGCCTTCCCGCAGCACGAGCCTGCGAAGCAGCATCATCAGGCGGCGAACGTGAATCGCCGGGAAATCCGGATCGGCGCTAAGCGTGATCTCGCTCATTACCAGGAACCCGGCCGGCTTCTGTTCGATGACATTTACCAGGTCGAGAGCAGCCTTGATTTCAGGTTCTATCGCGATCACTCCGCGTAGAGGTTCATTCGCGGGTGCGATCCAGGCACCACGGGTGAAGGATCGATTAGCGATCACTCCCGCAATCGCACCGTCGGGAGGTGATGTGGTGAGTTCGTCGAAGCTGTTCTCTTCTCTTCCTGTAAGCCAGGGATGATAGAGAGCTCCATAGCTGCGGACCTGCGATTCCACCGCAAGCAGCGCCGCTAAACTGTGCCCGTATTCCTCAGCTGCCTCTTCATGCATTGTGTTCGGCAGACTAAGCACCGCGAATGTGTCTCCGCGGGCTGCACAGATTCGCAACATTTGGCGGTGCAGTTCCAGTCGGTCCGCGTCCGTGGCCGGGGGCTCAAGAGTTGCGAGCGGACCCGGGGGCCAGGAGATCTTGAGAGTGTTCGAGTCCCCCACGCGATAGAATCGTATCTGTTCCCGAGACGTTCGGAGGAGTATGGTCTGGCGAGGGCCAGAGTAAATTACCGCAGGCGTCAGGAAGGAGGCGTCTTCGGATTCTTCTAAGATATGGTTGCCATCTCCGGTCCAGTGCAGAAGGATGCCTTCAGCAACACGCTCGCCGGTCAGAACTGGCGGAGCTATCTTGCGCGGATTGCAAACCGAAAACACGACGCTTTTATCAGGAGGTGGCACAGTGCGGGGTACGCTCTCGAGGGAAGGGTCTTCTTGAGGCTTCGCACTCATCTTCCATCCGATATAGGTCGCATCCGGCACGGAGAAGATCGACGACTCTGTTTCGGCAAGGGCTGCATGAATGCCCTTCAACGCCGCACCCAATGGATTGTGATCTTCGTTTAGAGAATACAGAAGATGGTTCGCCTGGTTCATCAGTGTTTCAACGCCGTGATTCACCAAGCGCTGATCGAAGAATTCACCCCAAGCCAGCCGCAGTATCCAGCAGCGCTTGCCACCGTTCCGGAAAAACGCTCGGACTGCGGACCCCAAATAGGCCCGCACGGCATCATTGCCCAAACGGCCTAGTTCCAAATCGGCTTCGCCAAATATCTGCTCATAGCCCGCTACCGACTCAACAGGAACAGGTTTGCCGAGAGGCCCATCGGATGCAAAGCCTGCGAACAACGCGATGTCCATACGCGGAAGCGGTTCAGGCTCGAGCGGTGTTCGGACATCGACGTAAATGCCAGGCGTGGTGCGAAGGGCAAGCATTTCAGCGCTATTCCATTACCAGTCGTTCGTAAGCGAGGACCAGTTCTTCCATCGCGACATCGGTTCCCTTCGCGTTCAGAGGGCCGCTGGTGTGCTTTATGATTCGGGCGCGCTGCAGGCGCCAGGTGGACACGACGGCACTGCGATCTTCGTTCTGCAATTGGACGGTGACGTTGCGGTACGCCCGTTGATCGCCGTTGCGAATCTGGTGTAGCCAGTTGTAGAGATTGAGCGATCCAATGATGCCGCGCTTCAGTGTGACATCGGTGGATTTGTTCATCCCGGTGATTTTCATCACGCTGTTTTCGTTGTAATTGCCGGTCCGGTATTCAGAGACGGTCACTTCCATGCCGATTCCTGAGATTTCCTGAAAGCCCGCGTCAACGCTTTGGGTATCGCCGTTGCCGAGATCAACCAGGAAGTTGAATTGAACGTAAGGGCGTCCGGAATCTGGATCGGGTCGTTTTGTCGCCATAAATTCTCCTTATCCGCTGTTGAGGACTAAACCTTTTGGTCGGCCGTCCACTGGCCGATACGGAAGATCACAAATTCTGCCGGCTTAATTGGGGCCACCCCCACCAGACAGACCAGCCGGCCATTGTCCAGATCGTTCTGCGTCATGGTGGTGCGGTCGCACTTGACGAAATAAGCCTTCTCCGGCTTCTCTCCAAGCAATGCGCCGTTTTGCCATTCAATAAACAAGAAGTCTTCAATGGTGCGTCGGACACTGCCCCACAGTCTGTCCCCGTTCGGTTCAAAGACAGCCCACTGCGTTCCTTTATCGACGGAGTGTTCCAGATAAGCGAAATACCGTCGCACGTTGACATACTTCCATTCGGGGTCGGAACTGATGGTGCGCGCGCCCCAGAGGCGATTGCCGCGCCCTTCGAAGAAGCGGAAGCAATTCACGCCGATCGGGTTGAGCACGTCCTGCTGCGCCTTGTTGAGCACCGTTTCGAAACCGACGGCGAGAGTTACCACCTCGTTCGCGGGAGCTTTGTACACGCCGCGATTGATATCGTTGCGGGCATAAATACCGGCGACGAACCCGCTGGGTGGAAGGTCGATCTCCTTACGTGTTACCGGATCCATGACCGTGACCCAGGGATAATAGAGGCCCGCATAGGTTGAATCGAACTTGCCCCGCATCGCGCGTACATCGCCCACGCTTTGGCCATTGCCCGAATCGATGATCGCCACCCGGTAGCGCATTTTCGTGACATGCGAGAGCACCGCACCGATAATCGAATCGGCAGCAGGGCGCCTGGTGTCGTAATTGAAGGTGGAGCCCGGCGCAATGACGATGGAAATATCATCAATGTCTTCCAGCGACTTCAATCCCGTCTTCGCTGTCGACGAGACATCAGCGGTTCCCTCGTATTCGTTCAACTCGGGCAAGAGACCGTCATTGCCGCCCTTCAGCTCAATACGAAGCGACCTATCGGCGTCGCTCGATTGGGAGTAGGGATTGAACTTGCTCGCGTAGGAAGACAAACCCATGTCTACAATCTGCTGCTCCAGGGCTACGCGATTTGCCGGTTGGGAGCTGAGCAGCGCATTCAGAACCTGTAAGCCATCCGTCTGAGTGGTTTGGACCACAATGGGAAGCGAACGCGCTTGACCGAGCGTGGGTGGTTTCGCCGCGAACAGTGAGTTGAGTGAATCCGCAGCTCCGTTCAGCGTGTGTGAAGGATCGAGTGCCAATCCCTGCCACACCATGCTCGGCATATCGGGATCATCGGGGTAAACAGTTACGTTGACGGTCACCACACGAATGCTGGGACTGGTTTCCGGGCTGGCGGGGTCGAAGCGGAAATGCTTCTCGATGGTCAACTTGTCGGACAGGCCAGCCGGCAGCCCAGTTGCGAATTCCCACGTAGGACGCCCACTGGAGTCCGTCTTTTCCGCAGCGAGGCCGAAGGTATAGTTCAGGGCTTCGATGGGCGTGGAAACAGGACTCGTTACAGGTTTCAACAACGGACTCTGCAGGGGACTGGTGGGCGGCCCGGCGAGATCCGGGTACGTGATGAGCACAACGTCCAGATCGAAGAGACCACGCGCCAATGTGCGGGCGGCTGAACCTACTCCTTCCTGTGCCAACACGTTCGCACCGACATTAAAGGTGAACACGACACGCATGTTTCCCGCCGCGCCGGGGAAGCGCGCGGCGACGGTGAGATTGGCAGTACCGAACCCGGTTGATGGCCACCTGGCACGGCCGTCATCGGCGGTCGAAACCGGGCGAAATGAGCGGGCCACATAGAGGCGCTGCCCTCCCTCGCCGAAGAACGCACGCGCACCGTGCCACACGTAATTATTGGAAAGGCCGCCGCTGCTGAATTCGAGCTGCTGCTTGTCGCCATAGATGCGTTCAAATTCGCCAAGGCTGGTGATTACATCGGGGGTGAGATCAATCGGTCCGTAGCGTGTCGGGCCAACCATTCCTGTAGTTGTGGTGCTTACGCCCTCGATCGATTTCGAACGAAAGGAAACCTCTTCGACGTAGACACCGGGTGCAAGATATTCAGGCATTCATTACTCCTCAGGGGGTTAGTAGCAGTACAGATGTTTCGTGTCCGCTTGTGTCGCGTGACCGCAAGATCAATTCATTGCCGTATTCCAAAGTCGCCAGACCGAACGGCGTAGTCGCACTCGGTTCATTCCAAAGCTGCCCAAGCGGAAGCAGGTTCAAATCGGACAACCTCGGAGTGCGCGGAATGGATCTTAGGTCCGGCCACCGGTGATATCGCACTGCAACAGAAAACGTCCACCGCTGTTTGTTCAGCGGTACAGGAGTTCCACCTGAAATTGAGCTGACGCCAAAATGTACCGGCTCGGGGTAGGGGAGCAGAACAACAACGCTTCCGCTTTCATCCGCCAAGCCTGTCCACGTTTGTCCACCACGGCTCAGGTCCAGCAGAGCCCAGGCCCCGGGCAATCCCGTATTTGCATCCAGCAAGCGGGCCCGGACAGTCGCAAGCCCGTTGGCCAAAGGACTCGCTGAGGAAACGAATAGCGGAACGGCAGACCCGGAAGCAGTGGCCGATGCGTCGAACTGCAAAGGCAAATAGCCCCCATTCGGATCTGAAGCCAGAACAGTTGCCTGGAAACTTGGAAACGTTTTGAAGATATAGAACCCGGAAGGGTTCGGGCTCCCTGGATACTGAACGTCTGGCTCCGTTGCTGAGAAAGCAAACACATTTAAGCTCTGTCCGATGGCGGTTGCGGTAAGTGAATCTACAAACTGGTACCCCGTTAAAGAAGCCATGGAAACGCGTTCAAGAATTCGATAAGTGGGAGTCATCGCAACACCTCTGCGTAATTGAAATCGCGCGTGCGGGCAAGTTTGGCGTCTTGCATTTCGATCTCGCTATCCAGCCGCACCATACGAACCACGTATGAGACTGAAGGTTGTATTGCGGGCTTGCCGACCTCCCAGATATTGGTGAGATCTTGAAGGCTAATCGTTTCCAGAATAATGTCCACACTTTCATTTGGCAGAAACGCATCCGCCTCAGGACCTTGTTGGTTCAAGACACCGGAGCCGAGCGTGGTTAAGTTTTCGATTTCGCGCATGGCCCACCCTAGTAAGCGGAGCTGCTGATAGCCCTCTTGCGCCCACGCGGTAAGGAGAAAGTGCAGATCGATGGGAACTGAGGGACGAAAGCGTCTCGTCCCCGAGATTCTTGGCGGCAGGTTTCGAATGTTGTTCGCGGGGTCTACTTTGTACAAATAAAGCGATATGCCCTCACGCATGGGTTTTTGGAAATTAGCCGCCTGGTATAGCTGAAACTCCGCATCCGGAAAATCGCTTCGCGGGCAAGCGCTCGCAAGGAGATTGGCTATCGATTGCCCAACGGATGCGATTGCGAACTTAGATGCCAACTGGCTTACTCCTCTTCTTTGTTTGACCGTGCAGGCAGGTTTGACCGTGCAGGCAGCTCAGCGCTGAACTGCTCGACGGCTTTATTCAGCATGCTCGAGAAAACTTCGATTGCGCCTGGTGTGGTGACAATGCGCGCCAGGATTGTGCCCTGTTCGCTGGAATGATCAAATTGTCCGAAGTCGAGCATAAATTCGTGTGCACTGTAACTCACCTCAAAGTAGTTTGCGTAAATTCCTTCGATCGGCTTAGTTGTTCGGTCCATCTGGTTTCGATCAGTGTCTTCACTAATGCAACCTGTTGACCGTTATTAATGTGTTGATTCCATTCAGAAAGAGTAGAGACAAAGCGTCACATGATACGTAACCTGTAACATCGGTTCCGCACAGGTGTTACACTTTGCGATCGCGGCAGCTACGCGAGACAGACATGCGCGCTCTTAGGCACTTATGCGATAGCGCGCCAGGTTTCGATAGAGGGTCATACGAGAGCAATGCAGAAGCCTTGCTGCTTTGGTCTTATTCCATTCGGTGCTGACGAGAGCCGCGCGCACTCTTTGCTCTTCGCTTTCAGGAAGAAGTTTCGTTTCTGAAAACCTGCGGAGCAAATGTGCGGGCAGTTGGCCCATTCCAATCAGCGGGCAATCCGACAGGAAGAATGCCGCCTCCACAATGTTCCTGAGTTCCCGCACGTTCCCAGGCCAACTATGACGTCGAAACAGATCCAAAACCTCGTCAGTGAAACGTACATCACGACCCGTGTTTGATTGATTCAGTTCAGCCAATCGATTTGCGACCAGTTCCGGAATGTCTTCGTCCCGTTCCCGCAAGGGCGGCACGTTCAATTCGATGACATTCAGGCGAAAAAAGAGGTCGGCGCGAAAACGGTTTTGTTCGATTAGCTTTTCCAGGTTCTGGTTCGTAGCCGCGACAAACCGAACGTCAAATGCGCAGGTTCGATTGCCGCCCACGCGCTCGACCCGCCGGGTTTCAATCACGCGCAGCAATTTCGCCTGAGCCGCCAGGTCCATCTCGCCGATCTCGTCCAGGAGTACGGTACCGCCATCGGCGGCTTCCAGTTTGCCGTTCCGAACTGCGTGCGCACCCGTAAAGGCACCTTTTTCGTGCCCGAATAATTCGCTCTCAATCAGCGGCTGTGGAATTGCGGCACAATTGATGGCCACGAACGATCGCTTCGCACGGGCGCTCTTCTCGTGGATCATACGGGCCGCCAGTTCCTTGCCCACACCGGTTTCGCCCGTGATCAGGACGTTGCAATCGCACGACGCGAGCCGCTTGATCAGTGCACGCAATTCTCCAGCTGAAGAACTTGACCCTATGAATTCCGCGGGTGTGCCATAGGCCAGCATCAGTCGCCTCTCAACGGGGTTTGAGTATACACCTAGACTAGTGAGCGCGCAACCTGCGAAATAGACACCTGCGATGTTGACACTGTCGCGATGTTAGGTAATGTGGCACGAGACAAGACTCGAAATTGACGGCCCAGTTTAGACTTGGTTACAATGGTAGGTTCGCAAGAACCTCACTAAAAAACCCATGGCAGATACACAGAAGCACCTCTTTACGTCCGAATCCGTTACGGAAGGCCATCCCGATAAGATTGCCGACCAGATTTCTGACGCAGTCCTCGATGCAGTCCTGGAACAGGACCCTTACGGCCGTGTGGCCTGTGAGGTGCTGGTCACAACCGGCATTTGTGTGGTCTCCGGTGAGATTACAACAAACTGCTATGTGGATGTTCCCACGATTGTCCGCAAAACCATTGAACATGTCGGGTATACCGATGCGACATACGGGTTCGATTTTAAGACCTGCGGAGTGTTGAATGCCATCCAGAGCCAATCGCCCGATATCGCGATGGGGGTCGATCCGGGCGGCGCTGGCGACCAGGGCCTGATGTTCGGTTTTGCAGTGGACGAAACGCCGGAACTGATGCCGCTGCCGATTACCCTTGCTCACAAATTGAGCAAGCGCCTGTCAGACGTGCGGCGCTCCGGGCTGATCAATTTTCTTCGCCCCGATGGCAAAAGCCAGGTAACTGTCGAATATGTGAATGGCAAGCCAAAGCGCATCGACGCGATTGTGATTTCCATCCAGCATCACGATACGGTCAGCACAGAAAAACTTCGCGAGGAAGTGCGAAAGCATGTGATTGACGCGGTGATTCCGGCGGAGATGGTTGATGAGCACACGAAATATCACATCAACCCGACCGGCCGTTTCGTAGTAGGGGGGCCCCATGGCGATACCGGTCTTACAGGCCGCAAGATCATTGTCGATACTTACGGTGGCATGGGCCGCCACGGCGGAGGCGCTTTTTCCGGGAAAGATGCGACAAAAGTAGACCGGTCGGCGTGCTACATGGCCCGTTATATCGCCAAGAATCTGGTTGCGGCCGGACTTGCGACGCGTTGCGAGGTGCAGCTTGCTTATGCAATCGGCGTAGCTGAACCTGTCTCCGTGATGGTGAACACGTTCGGTACCGGAACTGTGCCGGAAGAGAAGCTGACTGAACTGGTTCGTGCCACTTTCCCGCTAACGCCGAAAGGGATTATCGACCATCTGCAGTTGCGCCGCCCTATTTATCAGAAGACGGCCGCGTTCGGTCACTTCGGCCGTACAGAGGAAGGTTTTACGTGGGAAGCGACCGACAAAGCTGACGCTTTGCGCGATGCTGCTGGAGTGGCAGTTTCGGTTGGCGCTTTTAACTAAGACGGACTTATCGGGGCAGGCTGTTTTCCTGACGGCCTGCCCTTTCGAAAAATTTCTCCTTCGTAATTCCCACCGGCACTGCGACATCGAAAAAGCCGATCATCATCTCTTCCCAGCTTTGCTCACCGTAGGTCACCATTGCTTTCGCATCGGGGTTCCTGGGATTGTTGACAGAGTTATCGAACCAAGCTTCCCATTCGAACTTTGTGCCCGCTGCCAGTTTTAGCGGCTGCCGCAGCACGTAATCGAGCTGCCAGTAGA
>Ga0123338_10001306_pt1 | contig 24249 bp, 20 predicted proteins | sample grotaG_FD_89793 | JGI IMG/M metagenome (GOLD analysis project Ga0123338, IMG submission 89793) | Glacier valley bacterial and archeal communities from Borup Fiord, Nunavut, Canada, to study Microbial Dark Matter (Phase II) -... | ecosystem: Environmental > Aquatic > Freshwater > Ice > Glacier ...
CGTCACCGTCATCTGCCACAAAGACCACGTACAACGCGTCAAAGAACTAGCAGAACAACAAAAGAAAAAGCTGTAACCAATCGGTCTCTTTAAAGAATGTCGCAGGGAAGCATGAGGCCCGTACCGTGTGCATTTTTTCCGGCGTACATCCATTTTTGTTGATTAGAGGAGATATCCCAAAATATCATCCATTCTTCAGGTGATGTGTATTGATCTCAAGGTCTTCGCGTTTCTCTGTGGTATAATACGTTATTGACGTAGTTATGGGAGGATTAGAAAACAGCATGACGACCCATTCATTTCGCAATAGTATTCCCGCAGAGATACTCGCCCTTTCCCATGAACGCGATCTTCTGCGCCGACGTGGACAGTATGACCGCGCCGATGTTCTAAAACGCCAGATAGAGGAGGCGGGCTACCTCATCCGTGATAATCCGCGTGGCGCGCATCTTATGACCATTCCCAACGTCGAGGTCGATGGACAACTTTTTCGTTCCGCGCGACACGTACCATCGCTCCTCGACGAAACCGATACCTGTACGTTCTCGGTCAATATCCTCTCGCGCAACTCATATGAGCAGACGGTACGCTGTGTCAATAGCGTTTTGCGTTTCACAGGCACAACAGATATCGAGATTGTTTTGATAGATAATGCCTCGCAAGATGGTATAGACTTGTGGGCGGAGGCGTTCAAATATCAAGAGCCGCGCCTACGACTTATTCATATCACACGCACAATGGGCGAAGCTGAGGCACGCAATATTGGCATGATACAAAGTCGAGGTCGCTATATTCTTATTCTCGATAGCAGCGTCGAGCTTACAGGGGACATTTTCACGCCCCTTATGCAGACACTTGAAGATGGCAGCATAGGCATAACAGGGTTGCGCGGCCTACATACAACTGATTTACGCAACTTTGAGGTGAGCCAGGAAGCGGAGGGCGAGGTGGACGTTATCGACACACTCTGTATGGCGTTCAAGCGCGTCCTCCTCAAAGAAGCGGGCTTGTTTGACGAACGCTACAGATTCCCGTATTATATGGATGTCGATTTTAATTTCACCGTGCGCGATCTGGGAACTACACTCGTTGTCACACCCAATCTTCCCGTTACCCGCCATGCTCCCGAAGCACAGCTTTCAGAAGCAGAACAACTTCGTTTGACGAAACGAAACTTTTACCGCTTTAGAGAGAAATGGGGCGAACGCGACGACTTGCTTGGCGATGAAGAGAACGACAACGACGATGAATAAACGTTCGGAAAGGTAGCATTACCCTTGCAGACACTACAGAAAAGACAAGATATCTCCACAGAGTATACCTGGAACCTCGCAAGCATTTTTGCAAGTGACGAAGCATGGGAGCAGGATTTCAAAACGCTTCAACAAGGCTTGCCAGAAGTAGAAGCACTCAAGGATACGCTTTCACAAAGCGGGCAGGCACTGCTCATGGCGCTGCAAAAACGCGACAGCATGGCGTTGCTGCTTGAAAAGCTGTACGTATACACCTCTATGCGGAGAGACGAGGATACAACTAACGGCAAGTATCAGGCGATGGCTGATCGCGCCATGCAATTAGTGGTGCGCGCCACCACCGCGATTTCATTTATTGAGCCGGAAATTCTTGCCTTGTCACAGGAAACACTTGACCGCTTTGTGCAAGCAACAGCAGGACTTGCGCTCTACAAACAGCAGCTTTATGACCTCAATCGTAAGCGCGGTCATGTGCGCTCTGCCGAGGTAGAAGCGGTACTCGCGGCGACGGGCGAGGTTACAGACGCGCCGGATGCTATCTTCTCAATGATCGACAACGCCGACCTCAAACTGCCCACGATCGCCAACGAAGAAGGCCAAGAGGTCGAACTGACCAAAGGCAACTACCTGACCTTTATTCGGAGTGCGGACCGCCGTGTCCGTAAAGAGGCATTCGAGGCCATGCACGGGACATTTCTTAAACAACGTAACACGCTGGCCGCGACGTTATCGGCACAGGTAAAGACTGACCTCTTCTACACACGTCAGCGCGGTTATACCTCCTGCCGTGAACGTGCGCTCGCAGGAAACAATATTCCGGTGAGCGTCTATGATAACCTCATTACAACTGTACATGAACACATTCCGTTGCTTAACCGCTATATGCAACTGCGAAAGCGGATGCTCAAGCTTGACGAACTGCACATGTATGACCTGTACGTGCCAATTGTAGAAGAGACCACCGATGAACTCACATATGAGCAGGCGCGTGATACCGTTACCGCCGCGCTTGCGCCGCTCGGCGAAAACTATATCAACACGCTCAAACAGGGCTTCTCGCAACGCTGGATTGATGTCTACGAAACCCCTGGCAAGCGCGGCGGCGCATACAGCGGTGGCGCATATGCAACACAACCGTTTATCTTGCTCAACTTCCAGAACAAGCGCGACAGCATGTATACCCTTGCCCACGAACTGGGACATTCGATGCACTCTTTCTTCACGCGCAAGAACCAACCCTACCAATACGGCGATTATACCATCTTCGTCGCTGAAGTTGCGTCCACGCTCAACGAAGGGTTGCTCACCGAGTACCTGCTCAAAAATACGCAGGACAAGGCCACACAGATCGCGCTGCTCAATCACGCGCTGGAAGATATTCGCGGGACATTGTTCCGCCAAACCATGTTCGCGGAATATGAGCAGACCATCCACCATCTCGCGGAAACAGGCGAGTCGTTGACGGCGGACGTGTTGGGCGAGCAGTACAAGCAGTTGAACCAGAAATACTACGGGGCCGAAACCACTATTGACGATCTGATCGGCATAGAGTGGGGACGTATCCCACATTTCTACTACAACTTCTACGTCTACCAGTACGCGACCGGCATCTCCGCCGCATCCGCGCTTGTACAGCAGATATCGCAGGAGGGCCAGCCTGCCGTTGAACGATATCTCAAATTCCTCAGCTCTGGCTCTTCTGATTACAGCATCGAACTCCTCAAAAAGGCCGGTGTTGACATGAACTCGCCAGAACCTATCCGTCAGGCGTTCCAACTCTTTGACTCGTACCTAACAAAGATGGAGCAGTTGCTTGCCTAAGCAAAAGCCGCACGATGAGCCATAGAGAATACGAAACGCTATGTTTCATCGTGTTTCTTTTTGTTTGTATACGTTTTATGCCAGTCAAGAGTGTTATAGAAAGAAGGAACGTCGATGTTCCGTTGCACCATAAGGATATAAGAAGGAGAACATTCACAATGGCTGAAGAGAATAAAGACTTGGGAACACAGGGTCAGGAAAACACACTCAAGGGCAAGCTCGATCAGGCAGTTGGCAAGGTTCAGCAAAAAGTCGGTGAGGCCACTGGCAATACCGAGATGGAGACAAAGGGTGGAGCCAAGCAAGTTGGCGGCACTGCACAGTCTACCCTCGGCAATGCGGAGCAGAAGGTTGACCAGGCGCTCAACCCAAACAAGCCGTAACACGTTTTCCTCTGACAAATAAAACAGCAAGACTGGGCGCATCCATTGGGTGCGCCCAGTCTCGTTCTACTACTTAGTCGGGTTGTCCCACACCCGCCCGTCTTTTTCAATCAACGCTTCTGCCTCTTTCGGCCCCCATGTCCCAGCGACGTATGGATGGATTTCCGGCTCTTCCATCTTTTCCCACACCTTCGTGATGCTGTCGATCACGGTCCAGGACGCCTCGATTTCATCACGACGAATAAACAGGGTCGAGTCACCAAGTATACAATCGGCGATTAGTCGCTCATATGCCTCCGGCGATTGGATACCAAACGCGCTCTTGTAGGAGAAATTCATATCTACTGAGGCGAGGTGCTGGGCCGCGCCAGGAACTTTTGCCCCGAACTTTAGCGAGATGCCTTCGTCTGGTTGAATCCGAATGGTCAGGCGATTCGGCACAAGGCCTTTGGTCTCTTCTGGCTTGTAGAGTTGGTGCGGCACACGCTTGAACTGGATGGCAACCTCGGTGCTGCGTGAGGGGAGACACTTGCCCGTGCGAATGTAAAACGGCACGTCGGCCCAACGCCAGTTCTCGATAAACAGCTTGAGCGCGACAAATGTTTCTGTATGCGATTGTGGGTTGACGCCCTTTTCTTCGAGGTAACCAACCGTTGGGACGCCATCGGTGACGCCTGCGGTATATTGGCCGCGTACCGTGCGTTCGCCTACCTGTTCAGACGTAAGCAGAGGGATAGCACGTAAAAGCTTTACTTTCTCGTCACGAATCGCGTTCGCATCAAATGCCGATGGCGCTTCCATACAGGTAAGACACAATACCTGCATGATATGGTTCTGCACCATATCGCGAATCGCGCCCTCGGACTCGTAGTATTCCGAACGGGAGCCAATACTCAAGCTCTCGGCGACCAGAATTTGTACATGGTCGATATAGTTCTGGTTCCACAATGGCTCAAAGATACCGTTGGCAAAACGCAAAGCGAGAATGTTTTGCACCGTCTCTTTACCCATGTAGTGGTCGATGCGGAAGATTTGATCTTCACGAAACGACTTGCCTATCTCCTCGTTCAGCTCTTTCGCGGAGGCTAAATCGTGTCCGAAAGGCTTTTCGATAATCAGTCGCGTCCACCCGTGACCGTCTTTGCCTCCCTGCCATTTTGGTTGCGCCAGGCCAGCACTTCCCAGGTGCGCGACAATCTGCGGGTCCATCTCTGGCGGCGTGGACAGGTAAAAGACGCGATTGCCTTTGGTGTCTTGCTCTTTGTCCAACGTTGTCAGTAGATCGGACAGTTTATGATATCCCGCCTCATCGTCCAGGTTTGCCTGGCAATAAAAAAGCTTTTTAGCGAAAGCTTGCTGTCCAGCGCTGTCCAACTTTTCGTCTTCCGGCATGTACTTGTTGATCGACTCCAAAGCCATTGCTCGCCACTGCTCGTCACTCATGGGACGACGCGCGTACGCGACGATGCTAAAACTTTCTGGAAGCGGGTGATCATGCATAAGATGCGCAAGTGTCGGGAGCAATTTGCGCTGGGCGAGATCACCCGTTGCGCCAAAGATGACGATTGCACATGGTTCCGGCTTGTGGCCCTCTTGCCAGATCGAGTGCTGCTTGAGTGAGGTTTCCGCTTGAACACCTTGTGTCATATAAAAGTTCTCCTGTCAAATTTTTTCGATCCCTATATAGTACACGGAAGAGAGGGATATTTCGTGTAACCTCTCTTCCGTGTATATATGGAACCGCTTTACCCTTGTCTTGTTCCCACAACCTGACCTCTTCTGAAGAACAAGTGCGTCTTCTTTGGTATGCAAACACAGAACGCGATGATATCGTACAATATATTTGTAGTACACGGATATACAAGGCTATTTTTGCATTTTACGCATTTCGATAAAGGCATATACAGGAGCAAAGACCCCATGGCACGTTCAAATCACAAACGATATGACATGACAATTATCGGTGGTGGCTCAGGCGGATTAACAGCGGCACGGGTAAGTGCATCGCTGGGAGCAAATGTGCTGCTCATCGACAAGGAAAAGCTCGGCGGTGACTGCCTGCACTACGGTTGTGTGCCGAGTAAAAGTTTGATTCATGTTGCGCGAATTGTGCATCAGGCACGAGAAGTCGCAGCACTCGGTTTAACCTCTTCCCCTGTCGAGATTAATATGGCGCGGGTCAACGCCTACATTCAAGGGGTGATTGCGCGCGTGAGCGAGGCTGAAAAGGTATACGTCAAAGATGTGACGGTTATGTTTGGCGCGGTCACGTTTAAGTCACCTACCGAGTTACTCTTAAACGGTGAGACGTTCACGAGCCGCAATACTATTATTGCGACAGGCTCACGGCCCGCCGTTCCACAGATCACGGGACTGGCGGAGACCGGCTATTTCACCAATAACGATCTGTTTGATCTTGAACATCTTCCGACTTCGCTTATCGTAATTGGTGGCGGCCCAATCGGTGCTGAGATGAGCCAGTCGTTTGCGCGCTTGGGAACACAGGTAACGCTGCTGCAACGCGCGAAAAGTATCCTGCCAAAGGAAGATAGCGACGCCGCGGCCACGCTTACACAGGTGCTCACCGCCGAGGGCATTTCGCTGGTAACAGAGGCAACCGTCCTCAAGGTTGAACGTCACGGCACAAAAAAAGTGGTGACATTCAAGCATGGGCAAACACAACGCACGATTGAGGCGGACGAAATACTGGTTGCGCTTGGCCGCGAGCCGAACGTAGCAGGATTGAACCTTGAGGCCGCCAACGTTACCTATGATAGCAAAGGGATTACAGTTGACGAACACCTACAAACATCGACGCAGAACATTCTCGCAATCGGTGACGTTATCGGCGGCTACCTCTTCACCCATGTCGCATCTTATCAGGCGGGTATCGCGGTACGCAATGCCCTAGTTCCAGTCAGCAAGAAAAAGGTTGATTACCGCGTTGTTCCCTGGTGCACGTTTACGCAACCAGAGGTTGCACGCGTCGGCCTCACCCAGGAGGAGGCCGAGAAGCAGCACAAAGATATCCGTGTAGAGAGCTTCCCATTTGCCGAGGTTGACCGCGCTCAGGCTGAGAACGAGACGGTAGGCTTCATTAAGCTTATTCTCGCGGGCAGAAAAGAGGAGATAGTCGGGGCGCATATCGTGGGGGCAAGTGCTGGCGAACTGCTCGGCGAGATCACCCTGGCGATGCAGCACAACATGACGGTCAATGACATCTATAATACCATCCATGCGTACCCAACGATGGTGACGGGTATTCAGCAAACGGCATTTGAGGCATACCTAAAAAGTGAGGCCGCCGCGAGCAATCGCAAGATTGTCCGCACACTACTAAATTTCAGAGGCTAACAATGACGCGCAGATTTTGTGGCCCACGGGGAAACTCGCCACGTTACGTTCCCAGTGGGCCACAAAATTATTTCACCCTCTTTTTGTGTGGTGCGGCTCTGTAATAATGTCGTAGCGTCGAAAGTGGACGCGAAAACACAAACGCAAAGACGATACACACAACAATCGGCGCAAGCAGCGACACACTAATCGCCAGTACAAGACGAACATGAAAAAGGAGAAGGAAAACATACTGCAACACAACCAGCAGCACCAGTGCGCCCAATGTGACAAGGATAAACGCAATCGTCCAGCGCGAGCGTAGGTGTGACTGCACCGTTTTGTAGCGTAGCTCGGCCTGCTCACGGGTAGTATTTTGCATCCGTAGCAGGGTTTGACGTTCCTCTTCGACCTGCGAATGCTCCTCCGCCAATTGTGCCGTAATCCGTTGCACCTCACCCGTCAAGTAACGCGCCTCGACAAGTTGCTTCTCTTCAACTTGGATTGCGTGGAGCTTGATCGTCTTCATCGCATCCTGGAGTTCAGTCGGCACTTCGTCGGGGGTAAGCACGAGCGTCTGGGCAGCTACCGTAAACTTTTTTTGCGACTCCTCTTGCACAGACGCGGTAAAATTGCTGTAGAGTTCCTGATAGCGACGCTCTATAGTGCGATACGCCTCTTGCAAATGGTTACGCTCGTTCATCACCTCTTGCAAGTGACTTTGATACTGTTCCAGTTCCTGCAACTGGCCGCTATGAATGACGGTTACTTCACTTTCAAACTCGCCCTGTAGCGCGGTATGTTCCGTAAGCAACCGTTGCATCTCGCCGCGCGCCTCGTCGAGTTCATAGCGCATCCGTCTGTTCTCTTCGCGCAACTGCGTCACTTGACGCCAGGCAACCTTCGCGCTTGGTGTACCTTGTTCGCTTATGTCGCCTTTGACGGCGGGGAGTGCCTCAGTCTCTTTCTCACTCTGCTTTTGCTGTAAGATATTCTGGCGTTTTTCGCTGAATGCACTACGGTGGTCAAAGGGACGGGGGGACCTGATGGAGTCGGTTGTTCGCGTGGTATCCTCTGGCGACAGCATTTTTTCTCTCTCCTGAAACGCTTCCCAAACATAGCTGTAAAAAACTATCGGGCCGATACTGCACTACTGCGCGTCAACAAACTACGTGTTGCTACTCTCTCCTGGTAGTATGCCCAATATTTACGCGAGATGCAAGGTCTTTCAGCAGATTTTCATGCAACGTCGCCAAAAGATGCCGGAAAGTCGTCTCCCAACTGGCGTGAAAGGAAGGCACGAAGGGTTTTGTTGTAGGTACGTGGGTCTACACCATATGCGCCACAATGGGAACCACCCTCGACAAAAAGCGTCTCCAGGGGCGTCTCACACGCCTTTGCCTCGGCTGCGATCTGGCGTGCATGAGAGATAGGGATAAGCTCATCGCCTAGCGCATGAATGAGCAGGATGGGGATAACGGGTTGTCGCAACGTTGTGCGCGCGCGTCTCTGCCACCGCTTGAAGCTGGCGGCTGGACGGGCAACAACATCATAGCCAAAACGCACACGGAACACAACAAATCCTAACGAACTCGTGAGCCACACCAGCATGGGACACAATAAGCTAAGATAGCGCACAACAAAAGGCCAGCGTCTGATCGCGCGGAGCAGTTGATACTGGAGAATGCGACGCATAATCTCATCGGAACGAGCGTAAGGACTATCTGCGACAATCGCCGCGACGTGCGGGCTGGGCGGCGTCAGGAGCGCAACGGAAGCCCCCATAGAGAAGCCATGAACAATGATTTTCCCCGCCAATGTCTCCGGTTGGCGGGCGGCAACCTCGATTGCCGCCTCCAAGTCACACACCTCGGCGTTGCCCCCGCTTGTCAAGACGCTTTCGCTCTGACCATGCCCACGAAAATCAAACGAGAAGATGTTAAAGCCGTAACTGTACTGGGTGGCGGCAATCGAGCGCAAGACGCTACGATTGATGCGATAGCCGTGACAGAGGATAACAGTTGGAGCGGGTTGTGTCTGCGCCCAAAATTCGCCACATAGCACAGTGCCATCGCTTCCTTGAAACAGCAGAGCCTGTTGACACGCAAGCGGCGGCTCTAGCGCGTCGTGCGGCATTTCCCAGGTAAACGTGGTATCGTCTAGGGGTGTGTGGGGACGTGAAAACTCTTCAATGAAGCGATGTGCGAGAATACCTAATCCACTGGTGACGGTGAGGCCCAGCAAACCAGTGGAGGTTGCAAGGCCAATAGTCGTCCAACGTTGTAGCCAAGCCATAGTATTATCTCCTTTAACTCTTGTGCTTCTCGCTGTACATACTACTACGCACGTGGGAGCAAAAAGTGCCAGAATTGGGGAAAATATTCGATCCTTTCCACAACCATCAGAAGAAAATACGAGGCTTTTTTAGTCACCAGTGCCAACTGAGGCCAATGGTGCTTGTGCCGCGATGGGTGATGCGTTGCCAATCATGTCTGCTACTATTTTACCAGAACTCATCACGCCAGGCAAGCCCGCGCCCGGATGTGTTCCCGCGCCCGCAAAGTACAGGTTGGGAACGTCTTCACTCTGGTTGTGAGGACGAAACCATGCCGATTGCGTCAAGATTGGCTCAACCGAAAAGGCACTACCCAGGTGACTGTTCAGGGTATCGCGGAAGTGCAATGGGTCGATGTAATGCTCTGTCACAAGGTGCTTTGAGAGATCGGGCAGATAGCGTTCCTCAAGGTAGCCCATGATAGAGTCGCGGTAGGGCTTCGCCATCGTTGTCCAATCGGTATCGCCACCCAGGTGTGGCACGGGCGACAACACATAGAAGCTATCGCACCCCTCCGGTGCAAGCGAGGCATCGGTTGCGGTAGGGCGATGCAAGTAGAGCGAAAAGTCTTTGGAAAGCTTTTTGTGCTTGAATATGTCCTCAAGCAAACCCTTATAGCGTGGCCCCATCAGAATTTCGTGATGCGCGATATGCTCATACTTGCGATTTGTCCCAAAGTAAATCACAAAGAGTGACATGGCATATTCCAAACTCTTGATCTTCTTATCGGTATTTTTGCGGCGAAAACGTGCCGGTATCATGTTAAGGTAGGTATACGCAACGTCGGCGTTGCTCACCACAACGTCGGCGGCGACAAACTCGCTCGCGCCCAATAGTACACCCTTCGCACGACCCGTCTTCTCATCGACAACAATCTGTGAGACCTCGGTGTTTAACGAGAGCTTCCCGCCAATCTCTTGGAACAATTTCGCCAGGGCGCGCACCAGCGCACCCGTGCCACCCATCGCATACCAGACACCAAACTTCTGCTCTAACGTGTGAATTAAGGCATAGATTGAGGTACTCTGAAACGGGTTGCCACCAATGAGAAGCGGGTGAAAGCTAAAGACCTGGCGTAGATGCTCATCTTTGATGTATTGATTCACAAAGGCCGCCACTGACTTTTGCGCCTGCAAGCGTACCATGTCTGGCGCAACCTTCACCATATCTGAAAACTTCGAGAACGGTTGGTCGATTAGCTCAAAGCCCGTTTTATAGATATCCTCGCCCGCCTTCGCGAAACGCTGATAGCCCGCAACGTCGTCAGGGTTGAATTCACGTATCTGACGGATATTGTTTTCGCGGTCTCCACTGTAGTGAAAGATCGCCCCATCATCGAAGCGAATATTGTAAAAAGGGCTGATAGGGACAAGCGTCACATAGTCTTCTGTCTTCTTGCCACACAGCGCAAACAGATCGTGAATGAGCCAGGGGGCGGTAATAATTGTGGGGCCACCGTCAAAGGTGAAGCCGTCCTGCTCATAGACATAGGCGCGACCACCCGGCTTATCGCGTTTTTCAAGTAGCGTCACCTGATGCCCTTGCGCCTGCAACCGAATTGCCGCGGTCAATCCACCAAAACCACTGCCGATAACAACTATATTCATAAAAATTCCTCGATCTTGAAAGTAGCGATTTTCCTGGTAAGGAAGGTACGTGTTCATATACGTAGGACGATTTCAGCATAGAAAGGGGGTAGCCTGTTCTCGCCAGGCAGTTTACACAGCCTCTTTGTATGATACAATATACCCTAACATCCTTGATATTGTACCATATACACTAACTCGTTAGGGTTCTTAACGAAACGGAGAAGAGGCAACCATGCATCGTCGTGCGCCACATCTGCATACGGGATTGATGACAGATATGTACCATCCTGACTCGGCATATATCGCGTGGAGAAGCGGCATTAACGGGCTAACCACGTTTGATCTCTACACGCGCAAAGCTCCTTTTGGTGGGGCGTATCTTCTGGTCGCTGGCATCGAGGCCGCGCTTGAGTATGTGCAGGCGTTTCGCTATTCCGCGGAAGAGCTAGAGTTTTTGGCGCGTATCCGTGACTATGACACGGGCTTTCTCGACGAACTTGCGAACCTGCGTTTCACAGGCGAAATCCTTGCACTCCCCGAAGGCTCTATTGCCTTTCCCAATGAGCCAATCATGCGCGTCACGGCCCCATTCCGCGAGGCATTGCTGCTCGAAGCCGGCCTCTTGCAAGCGGTTGGTCTCTCGACCTTGATTGCAACAAAGGCGTCGCGTATCGTATACGCGGCAGAGCAGGGGCATCCACGCCGCGTCGCGGAGTTTGCCTTTCGTCGGGCACAGGAGCCACTGACGGTTGCGCGCTCTTCGTATATCGGCGGCTGCACCAGTACCTCACTGCTCAACGCGGCGTATGAGTTCCGTTTGCCCGCAACCGGCACAATCCCCCACGCGCTTGTCGAGGTGTTCCCCTCCGAAGAGGCGGCGTTCGAGGCCACCGCGGAGGCGTACAACCGTTATACGCTCTTGCTTGATACTTACGATACACGACAGGCGACGCATACAGCAATAGAGGTCGCCCTACGTTCGCAGGAGGTACAGGGTCACACGCTCGCGGCGGTACGTCTCGATAGCGGCGATCTTGTCGCGGACAGCATCTATGTCCGTGAACAACTCGACAAGGCGAGCCTTACAGGTGTACGTATTCTGGTGAGTGGTGATCTCGACGAGTGGAAAATTGCGGAATTGATCAAAGCAGGTGCGGCTGTCGATGCGTTTGGTGTAGGAACGTCGCTCGGTAGTGGTGCGGGTTCGCTTGAACACGGCGTCGAGGGTGGTTCGTTGGGGGCGGTGTATAAAGAAGTGTGGTATGTTGACGAGTCGGGGACAGAATATCCAAAGGTCAAAATCGCAGGCCCAAAGAGTACCTGGCCCGGCAAAAAAGAGATTTACCGTCACCCCGACTGGAAAGAAGACATCGTCCAGTTGACGCAGGAGCCACGCCCAGACAGCTATCACCGTATCTTGCGACCCGTGATGCGAAACGGTGAAATGATTCCAGGGAGCCTGCCGCCGCTTTCAGAGATACGCGAACTTGCCCAACAAAACCTGCACAGCCTGCCGCTCCAATATCGGGCCTTGACCGTCGAAGAACCATATCCCGTGCAGTTCAGCGAGGGGCTACAATCCTTGCGGAAGCAAGCAGTCCAACTTGTCGGAAAAAGCATTTAGAGGTTAGAAAAGAAGGCATGATGAGGGCTTGTCCCATCGTGCTACCCTATTTTTGCGTATATTAAAATCTGACAGAAATAATGTATACTCTATACAGGCTGGCGACGAGCGGCCTGGGTAGCGTCTGCACGTATTGGAAAGGTTGGACTAATGTTTGAGATTCTGAAACAGACTCGCAGTATTTGTTCCGTCTGTGGTGAGATTGTTCCTGCCGCGTACGAAGTACGCACAAACGAACAGGTATTTTTTACGCGTACATGCCCCATGCATGGCGTCGTTGATACCGATCTCGGCGACCACGCGGCGTTCTATCGCAAATCATTTCAGGTTGAAAAGGTGATGATCGCGCGGTACGGCGATGGCGGAGATACCGATATCTCACAGGGATTGTCGCCTTTTCCATTGCGAAAGCCTGCGGGTCTGGCAATCATCGAGGTTACGGAGCGGTGCAACCTGACATGTCCCATGTGCTACGCCTACTCAAGCCCCTCCGAACGTGATTACTCATTAGAAGAGATCGAGATGCGTTTAGATCAGCTTATCGCGGTTGAGGGCAAGGGTATTTCGCTGCAAATATCCGGCGGCGAACCATCGGTACGCAAAGACCTGGATGTGGTCGCGGCGATGGTCAAACGTAAGGGCTTTGGACAGCTAGAAATGGTGAGCAACGGTATCCGTCTGGCGCGTGAACCTGGGTTTGCCCAGAAGCTTGTCGAGTGGGGCTTCACCTCCGTCTATCTACAATTTGACAGTACACGCCCCGAAGACATCATCAAGTTGCGTAACGAGGACTTGTGGGATGTGCGCGTAAAAGCCATTGCCGCCCTCGAACGCGCCCATCTTCCCTCGACGCTCGCCGTTTCGCTCTATGACGGCTTAAACACCGATCAAATTCAGCAGGTGATTCACTTCGCATGGCAACACCCCGATACCGTATGCGCGATTGCGTTTCAGGCAGCCACACCCTTTGGTCGCTTTCAAGTTGATAACTCGAATGGCGCAGAGGTCGAGCAGAAGCCATTACGCAAGTTGCGAATGCCGGAAATCCTCAAACTTATCGAGGAGCAAGCAGGCGTTTCGCAAGACCTCTTCTTCCCCGTTGGCGAGGGGTCGCCGCTCTGTAACACCTTCTCGCTGCTCAAACACACAAAGGACGGCTACAAGCCGATTGCACCCAACTTCACCTTGAAGGAATTCATGGAGGTGGTCGGGCCACGTCCAAACATGACGTTGCGAATGCTTACACGTGGACGCGCCGCTATCCTGCCCCAACTGGTGACAAATATCGGGGGGAGTCTCAAGTTGATGAAGACACTTTGGCCCCATATTGGGACAGACCCATCATTCTGGACAAGCCGCAAGACGCTCACGCTGTTTGTGAAACCGTTCATGGACGAAAGTGATATCGACATGAGCCGCATCGAACGCTGCTGCTTCCATAACGCATCACCACGTGGCGTCATGTCGTTCTGTGCTTTGAACGCTAAGATGCGTCCGGCACAACCACATGCACAGGAAAGTGCGTTTGTTCCCTTACCAACACGCCGCACGAAACAACCTGTGACAAATTAACGTGAAGATGCAATCTTTGTTGCACGAACAATAGACCACGCACGTTTCCACGAGCAGAGTCGGGAAACGTGCGCGACGTTATTTAACCTGAAAGGCGAGACGTAACGATGCGCTTCTCGGTTATTATGCCTGTGTTGAATGAGGCGGCGGTGCTGGAACACGCTTTACTTTCCCTGACACAACAGTTTGCCCACTGCGAATATGAGCTACTCGTCGTCGATGGTGGGAGTACGGACGCCTCCGTTGCTATCGCGGAACGCTACGGACGGGTTATCTCTTCGGCGCATGGTCGCGCCACACAGATGAACAATGGCGCAAAAGTAGCACAAGGCGAGGTACTCGTTTTTTTACACGCGGATACCCACCTACCCAATGATGCGTTTGACGCGATCGAGCAGGCACTAGCAAAGCCCACGATTGTGGGGGGAGCATTCCGTCTCCGCTTCGATTGCGATCAATTGCCCTACAGATTCGTCGCCTCTGTTACCAATCTGCGTTCGCAGTTTACAAAGATATTTACGGGCGATCAAGCGTATTTTATTCGCTCTCAAAGCTTTCGAGCGGTGGGTGGCTATCCAGAGCAACCGCTTATGGAGGATTTGGAGATTATCGCACGGTTACGTACCATCGGTCAAGTTGTTTTGTTGGCGCGGCACATAACGACATCGGCACGTAGACATAAGCAGACGGGCCTGCTCCGTAGCGTCCTACTAATGTGGTATCTCCGCACTCGCTACATGCTTGGCACATCACCAACACGCTTGCAACAGTTGTATCAGGATATCCGTTGAAAGGGGGCCACGTGTCTCAACTGGCAATCATTATTCCGACATTTAACGAAGAGACCGGTATTGAAAAGACGCTTTTGGGTATTACAGCGTGTGCGCCTGACGCCGAAATTGTTGTTGTTGATGGCGGGAGCGGCGACAAAACGGTGGCCCTTGCGGAACAATATGCTCGTGTTCTTATCACAAAGCGTGGGCGTGGCATACAACTCAACGCGGGCGTGGCGGCAACGCAGGGTGATGTGTTACTCTTCCTCCATGCCGACACGCTTCCTACTCAGGGCGGCATCGACGCGTTGCTGGTGACAATGCAAAACGAGCAGGTGGATGGAGGCGCATTTCAGATGCGTTTCAACGATACACGCCCTATATACCAGCGTATCTGCGCCAATATTACCCGCCGCTCGCTCCGGACACGAAGTTATACGGGCGATCAAGCGATCTTTACGCGCCGTCGTGTGTTTCAGCAATTGGGTGGCTACCGCGCCTGGCCGTTCATGGAGGATGTCGAGTATAGCGAACGCATGGGCAAAGCGGGCAACGTCGTGCTGCTTGACAGCAAGGTTGAGACATCGGCGCGGCGTCACCAACGGTGGGGTTTGTTCCGCACACAACTCACGGTTGTACTGATTCGGATACTCTACCTGCTAAAGGTTCATCCCGCCGCCTATGAATGGCTCTGGCCGCCGATACGCTGAAACGAGGAGCAACTGCATGTGTAGCCTATTATTTGTCGAGAGGGAAAAAGAAAATGAAGAGTCGGCATGGAAAAGAACATTACGCGGACTGATCTCCCAGAAGAGATGGTAACGGTGGTCGATGCGGAGCAAGGACAGGAAGGTCAGACAAGAGAAACACCTACGACGGCACAAACCGTTGTCTGGACACCACGCTTTATTGTGCTGTTTGGCCTGACAATAGCAATTGGCCTCAGTGCTGAAAGCCTGCTAACACAGGGCTGGCTCAACGGAATATACAGAGAAGAGTGGGTGCTTCTCGCCCATACGTTGCTCGTACTGGGCTGTTTGGTTGTACTTGAGCGAAAAGGAAAAGCGACGTGGATACGCGTCGGCGCGGTGGCTGGCTGCGTCTGGGCGGTCTTCGCCAGCGCGAGCTATACCGCGCTCTTGCTTGGCATAGGTAAAAATTCGGCGATATTAGCACAGTTTCACGCGACAATGGCATGTGCGCTCCTCGCAACAACTATCTGCCTCTCCACACATCGCATCCCATTTCGTCGCTGGGACAGTCTCGTTTTCTGGTTGGCTCCACTTGTGGGGGGGATTGCAGTTCTCACGCTCTACACCCTTGCACGAACAGACCCACACCACACGCGCGTACTCGCCAACGACACAACGATGGTACTACTCGCTCTGTGCGTCACTCTCTGGTGGCTACGTCCCTCATGTTGGAGGAGCAAACCCATCGTCACCTTCCTGTTCGGACTTGTCCCATTCTTATTCCTCCTGACGCCACTCGTACCCATTGACACCATCGGGACGCCGTTTTTCTTGTCACAACTGCTGCTGCTATGCCTCTTGTTGGGAGTTTTGCGCGTCGTACAGGGCGAGACACACCACCACAAATAGGGTTTTTAACCGCTCTGAAAATTGCTCCCAAAAACTGTTGACTCTCACGTTACGAGAGACAGTATGCTCTTAGTAACAAAGAACAAACACGTTCTTGAAGATAAAAGTACACAAAAAGCTAGGAGCAGAACTATGAGTAAAAGCAATGTTATTATCGGCATCGTCGCCCTTTGTGTCCTGGTCATCGCCTATCTGGGCATCTCACAAATAGTCGAGCGCGTGAAATATAACCAGCAAAGTGCAACACTTCAAACAACCCCAGTCACCAGTACCAACCACGTTATGATCAATCAAGACATGTTTGGCCCAGCGAACATACAGATTAAAGTTGGCACAACCGTCATCTGGACAAACATGGATAGCGTCCCCCATAGCATCACGCTGGACAGTGGCGCGAAAGATAGTGGCCTCTTTGGACAAAATGCGAACTTTAGCTACACCTTTACCACGACGGGAACATTCCAGTATCACTGTTCCGCTCACCCTTTCATGCTAGGCAAAGTCGTTGTCATGTCCTAATTTCTCGTTAAAGATGGCTTGTCTTGAGCATCTTGAATATGCACAACTTTCTGAAGAAAACAAGAGGAGCAATACTTATGAACAACATGCATGTTGTCTTTGGCGCAAACGGTGGGGCCGGTAAAGCAATCGTTCACGAGCTACTGGCACGCGGAAAACAGGTGCGCGTGGTTAGCCGCAACGGACAACTCGACAAAGACATTGATGCGAAGAGTGTGGAGATTGTGCGCGGCGACGCGACGGACATTGCCAGCGCGAAAGCAGTGTGTCGGGATGCGTCCGTTATCTACCACGCCGCAAATGTTCCCTATCAGTATTGGACAACGGGCCTTCCCCCCATGTTAGATGCGATTATGCAGGGAGCAATGGCCGCCTCTGCAAAGTTGGTCTACGTTGACAACACGTATCTGTATGGCAAAGTTTCGGCCCCGATGACCGAGCAGACACCACCGAGCGCGACCGACCACAAAGGGAAACTCCTCGCTTCCCTGGCGAATACGCTTTTACAGGCCCACAGAAATGACGCGATACAGACAACAATTGCGCGAGGCACAAATTTCTAAGGGCCAGGTATTGTCAACGCAACACTTGGAGGAAAGGCTTTACAAGCGGTGTTGCAGGGAAGGCGATGTGGCTTGGAAGGCTTGACATGCCGTTCTCGATGACCTATATAGAAGATTTTGCATACGGCGCGGTTACGCTCGGCGAACGTGACGCGGCACTTGGACGGGCTTGGCATATTCCCACCGCGCCCGCTTTGACCGGCCAACAGTTCCTAGAAATTCTTTTTGCAGAGGCCCATATGCCGCCAAAAATCGGTTGCTATACCCGTCCTGTGATGCAATTGATTGGGTTGTTCAGTCCGTTTCTGCGTGAGGTCACTGGCACGTTGTATCAATATGAGTCGCCGTACATCTTGGACGGGAGCGACTACACACGTACATTTGGCGACATGACCCCAACATCACCACAGGTTGCGCTCCGTGCTACCCTGGAATGGATACGTAAAGGGGCAAAGCAACAGGCACTACCAACGCACTAAGGAGCGACTGATGTTTAGAATAGGCGATTTTTCGCACCTCGCGCAGGTCTCGATACGTACCTTGCGCTACTACGATGAAATTGGGCTACTCAAACCTGCCCACATTGACCGCTTTACCGACTACCGCTACTACACAATCGAGCAGTTGCCACGACTCAACCGTATTCTGGCCCTCAAAGACCTGGGCTTCTCGCTCGATCAGGTGGTCAAGGTAATGAAAGATGATGTGCCTTTAGAGCAACTACAAGGCATGTTGCTCTTAAAACAAGCCGAACTGGGTCAGCATATCAAGGACGAGGAGCAATGCCTACGGCGCATTGCTTCGCGACTCAAACAGATTGAGCGCGAAGGCAAACTTTCCGAATACGAAGTGGTGATAAAACGAGTGGATGCACTCACAATTGTCTCATCACGGGTGGTCGTGCCCACAATAGACGACATGCAACAGTATCGTTGCAGTCGCTTAACCGCCATTCGGCAATGGACAAGACAGGAGCCAAAAGAGAGTACCCGTGAACTCTTCCTCTATCATCTCCCTGAATTTCGCGAGCAAGACATAGATATGGAGGTCGCGGTCATGCTCGATACGCCCACAGCGAAACGGTCTGTACCACCCAATGGCTTGTTGGACATACGCGAGTTGCCCGCGTCGGTGGTCGCCAGCGTCGTTCATCAAGGACGGCTCTATGATGTTGGGCAAGCTATGGCCGCGCTGTTCACCTGGATTGGTTCCAACGGCTACACTAGCACAAACCCTATTCGCGAACTCCATTTGTTCTGGAGCGAACTGGACAAAAACGTAGACTTTGAGGAGATCACCGTCGAGATACAGATCGGCGTCGAAAAAGCGTAAAAAGTGAGGCAACACTGGCCCGCAATAGCCTCTATTGCGGGCCAGTGTTGCCGCGTCTGTTCTATAAGTCACAGCCGAAGCTATTTCGTGACAGAGCCGCACGTCACGGTTTGATTACACCCGTCATAACCAGCACAATCACAAGCGCGGCAACGCCATTGTTGAGCGTGTGGAGCAGAATACCAGGCCAGAGAGAACGGGTACGCCAGCGAATAAAGGCAAGGGCGAGGCCAATAAAGAAGAGGACTGCGAAGGAGCCGAGGTCGGCGTGGGCCAGCGCGAAGATAAACGCGCTCAACACGATTGCAGCTCCTAGCGGCATACGGTTGAGAAAGCCAGCGAAGACAAAACCGCGAAAAAAGGTCTCTTCACAGATAGGCGCGACGAGTACGCTTGCAAGTAACGTTGCATAGGGCGTAAGCGGCGCGTCTTTGATCTGTTGTAAAAGTGCCTGATCGTTTGTCTGCAAGCCGAGATGAAAGGTCGTGATGAGATATTGATAGAGTCCGTTGACGAGGTAAAAGGCGAGGAAAAGAAATACAATCAGGGCAAGGGCAGGAAGCCATTGAAAGCGTCTGAAGCCGAGCGCGGCGAAGATTGCACGACTCCGTTTGGGAACTGTCGAGGTGGTATGGTTCGCAAAATAGAACGGCGCGATTAGAAACGCTCCCTCGATCAGCACGGAAAAGAAAAAGACCACGATAGCACTGGTCATGTCTGCCCGTGGTGAAAGGCGCGCGGGATGGGTCACGTTTCCGTTCGTACTCATGAGGCTGATAGCAAGGACAATCCAGGGGATGAGGGTTAAAAAAACTCCGACGAGTGTTTGCCGCAGTGTCCAGGGGGTTTGCGCCAATTTTTGCTCAACCACTATTTCTCTCTCTCTCGTGTTTCCATATACAAGTATACCATAAAAAGTGTCGCTTTGTCTGTAGGAATACTTCTATTGTTCTAAAGATGATATGGTATACTACCCTCATTGTAAATTTATTGCTCACAGCACACAGTTAGGAAGGAACATCCGGTTGGCGGGTACATTACATACTGATCCATCTGAAAATTCAAATTGGCGTAGACATAGGAATGCCTGCCCGTTTTATCGTGAGCGTTGGTTCCCATGCAACGATGCTACGGCGGGTGAACCAATGTATCAGGTCTTTTGCCTAAAAAATACTCCACCAGTCACGCAAGAAGAGCAAGAAAAATGCTTTCGGAGCAAGACGGGTTGCTGGCGTCTCGCGGAAAAAAAGCGAGCGCAGCACACTGCTACCACCGAAGAGACGCCCCTTGCCTCGTTATAAAGAAAGCGTGTGTATTGTAACGACTGTTACGATACACACGCTTTCTTTATAAGGGTATGCGGCTACTCGTGAAGCCAGGGTTCGCTAGCGGTAGTGTAGCTCACTAACTCTTCGGGCTTGAAGAACAGGTGAATCTCCTTCGCCGCGTTCTCCGCGCTATCGGAGCCGTGAATGATGTTGAAGCCGATCTCGATGGCGTAATCGCCGCGAATTGTGCCAGGAATTGCCTCCGCCGCGTTGGTCGCGCCCATCGTGATACGCGCAACACTGATCGCCTTTGGCCCCTCTAATACACCCACAACGACTGGGCTAGAAGTAATATGCTTGACAAGCCCAGGATAAAAGGGCTTACCCTTGTGAACGCCATAATGCTCCTCGGCCAGTTCAGGGGTGATATGCATCAACTTGAGTGCAACAAATTTGAGTCCGCGTTGCTCAAAACGTGTAATCACGTTCCCGATGATGCCGCGCTGTACCCCTTCGGGCTTTACAATAATGAGTGTCTGCTCCATAAAAGAATGGTAGCTCCTTCGTTTTTAGTAACTTGCGACCAGTTGAATTATCTGGCGGCAAACTTTTTTCATCTCCGAGCGGATGCGCCCAATGTTACCAGGACCACGTGTTGTCACTACGAGAATGAGATCACCCGCTTCTTCCATTTGAATGGTCCCGTTTTTGGTCTCGATAATGACACGATGCGTCTCGCCCTGACTGATCTGCGTCGTATAGCTTGTGGTGGAGCCAAAGGCCGCCGCCGACATTGCACCGATGACTTCCTCGTCTTCACTGTGTAATGTGCCTGAGACGATAAGACCATCTTTTCCTACAATAATCGCCCCATATACATCTTCCAGATCGGTCAAGCCTTGCAAAATTGTTTCCATGATTCCCTCTATCTCACTAGACCTTTGCCTTCTTCGCCATTGTCAGTGCCTTGTTATATGACTCCATCGCTTGCAGGTATTCCCCCTGACGCATGTACGCATCACCAAGCACCCGATAGCCAGCGGAATACTTTGGCGCGAGATTGAGTAGCGCGCGCACATTGCTCACGACCTCGCCGAGCAATTCGGGCGCACTCTTGATAATGATACGATATTCTTGCATCGCTTCATCGTAATCACCCACAAGCTGATGCTGGTAGCCCTTCACCAATCGCTCGCGCGAACTCTGCGAACCATCTTTCCCACCCCCTATTGCCGGCCTCTGTTCGTTGCTCCGTCCTGCTCCTGTAGACACACCTGTCTGCTGCTGACTCGCACTAGTAGAGCTGGGTGCAGGTGCTGCTCCGCGTTGTGCCATCGCCTGTAAACGCACAGCGGGTCGCTTCATCGTCGTCTCTAGCTCGCTTTCAAAGAAGGCATCCACGCGAGCGACGGGCGCGACGGGCGACATTTCAACGTGTTTATCTACAGGTGTTGGCTCAAACGCTGGCCGCGGTTGCACGGGTTCAACATGACGTGTTTGCACGTATGTTGGCTCTGATACAATGCTTCTTGGAGACGTTAGCGGCATGTAAGGCTGTACAATAGGTATATCAAATGTCGTCTTGGCGGGGGTCTCGATAGGATCAACGTATTGCTGAACATTGTCGTACGGAACTTCCGCGCGTGGGGCTGGCACAGAACGCAGGCCAGACATCCATGTCGGCTCTTCCAACGGTTGCGATGCTGACTCGTGTGCCGCCGGCACAAATGGCTCCGCTACTGGATACGATGGTTGTGCATAGGGGGACACAAGATTTCCCAACTGCGCCAGCGCAGAGGTGAGCGTCGAGTTGTCATACGGCTGTTGGTATAGCTCTTCTCCATAGATTTCCGCTTGCGGCTGGTAGGGCGGCTCGTTTACATCCGACATTTGCTCTTGCGATTGTGCGATAGTGGATAGAGACTTTGGCTCTAGTGGAACAAACCCTTGCGAACGGAGCGAGTGTTCCAGGTTTTCCAATGTGTTCACCAGGGTCTGCTCTGCCTGTTCCGGCTGCTCTGGTGCAAGTTGCTTCGACCATTCGTATGCATCGAAGGTGGGTTCCGCAGCCGACGCTTGCACAGGCTCCGACCACGCATACGGCTCAAGCGTTGGTTCGGGTTCAGGAGCTTGCACGGGTTCTGCCCATGTATACGACTCAAATGCTGGCTCTGGTTCAGGGGATTGTACTGGTTCTGGCGCGACAATAATGGGCGGCTGCGATGCAACAGGCGTTTGCACAGAGACTGGTTGTGGCTGTACCACTTCACGCCGCGGCTCTACAGGCTTCTCGGCGTTTTTTTCTGGTGTATCTGCACCTATTTCCGTTGCCCCCAACGACTTCAACCATTCCGGTCCGAAGAAGAATGGCTCTTCGTCGTCTGGGGAAACGTTTAGCGATGTCTGTAGGGTGTCTTGCCAGGAAGAGTCCGACACCTCGTTAGCGACTATAGGCTCTTCTGCTACTTGATGATATGAGGACGCAACAGGTGTTTCAACGCTAGCCTGTTTTGGCTCTTGTGCTGTATCGCTTACCTGCGGCTGTTGTTCGTCTTGTGTCAACATACTCAACCATGCGGGTGAAGCTGTTTCTGCCGCGGCTGACATCCACGCAGGCTCAGGTTGATTGGTCTCTTGTTCGTGTTGCCATACAGCATCGGTACTCAAGGCGGAGAGATGCCCCATATCGCTCCATGCCGGTGACTCTTGTAGCGGCGACACATCGGCGACCTCGTGTGAAGCATTTTGCGACCATGCCTCATACTGAACGTCGTCGGCGTGTTGTGTCTGGGATGTCTCTTGGGGCTGCACGGGCAAGGTCCACGCGTCGTTGGTAGCGAAGATATCGTGCGACCAGGTGGGAAGCACGGGAGCCTCTGCTGGCGGCTGTCCGTTTTGCGTCGGGCTAATGAATTCACCCTCACCGCTCCAGGTATCCAATGCACTCCACTCAAAAGGACTATTCGATGCAGGCGGCGGCGCATACTGTAGCAATGCCTCTGGAACCAGCACGGCTTCTTCGGAGGCTGGTACACGGTCAAACGCGACACTAACGGGCGTCTGTTTTTCCTCTAACAGGACAGGAGCCTTTTGCAAGAGCTTGAGAAAAGGGTGGCCTGTCTGACTCATCATCATATCTTCAAACAGTTCTTGCGCCATTAAGAGATCAGGATCAAGCAACTCCGCCCGTCGTACATATTCTTTCGCCTGGAGCATATCTTTGGGAGCGGTAATGTGGGCGAGGAGCAACAGTGCTTTGACGCACCCCGGCACGTCTTGTAGCACCTCTAACGCGAGCTGCTCGGCTTCATCATATAACCCTTCGCGCCAATAGGTTTCAAGCAATCCAGTGCGTGCATCCAGTCGATCAGGGCTGACAGAAAGAACAGCGTCCCATTCCTGCATAGCTTGCGACAAGAGGCCGCCACGCATGTAGAGTCGCGCAAGACCAGCACGTGAGAACATAAAACCCTGTTGCCCCGCCTTCGCGCTCAACATATTGAACTGTTGGCGAATGTCGCGGTTGCCTCGGCTCAATTCATACGCCTGCTGATAACAGTCTAACGCGGTATCGAAGTCCGAGAGCCGTTCACTGATGAGCGCACGATCACAGTACGCAATCACATTTTCTGGATCGTTCGTTAGTATCCAGTCGAGTGCCTGCTGTGCATCTTCCATCTGGCCTTGTGCAAGGTACACCTCACCCAGAAGCCGTTGTACTTCTAAGGACTCTGGAAATTGAACAAGAACGTGCTGACACTGCTTAGAGGCGTCATCAATATGTCCTGAGCTAATTGTGTCTTCTATTTCTTGTAAATACTCACGAAGTGTCACTTGTGCCATAAAGCCTGATCTCCTCTTCCCGCTTTACTTGCTGATAAGCAGTTCTTTGAACGTCTCTTCTCGGCGAACATCATCTGGACCGATGATTGCTAGACGCCGCCACTCAGAGGCAAAGCAGGTTTGCGCGACACGCAATATATCTTGTGCAGTTACCGCCTCAATACGGGTTATCACCTCGTCTACATCGCGCACACTATCATGTAAACATTCTTGACTTCCCAGCCACGAGGCGACTTGGTGCGTTCCTTCCAACCCCAGCAGGATACCACCGCGCACATAGGCTTTGGTACGTTTCAACTCATCGGCCGGGACCAAAACATCACACATGCGCTGTAATTCGGCGTTGATAGCACGTATCACGCCTTCTATCTGCGAAGGGTCAACACCGGCACTCACCACAAAGCTCCCCGTTTCTGCATAGCTGTTAAGGTAGCTTCCAA
>Ga0123338_10001307_pt1 | contig 24248 bp, 25 predicted proteins | sample grotaG_FD_89793 | JGI IMG/M metagenome (GOLD analysis project Ga0123338, IMG submission 89793) | Glacier valley bacterial and archeal communities from Borup Fiord, Nunavut, Canada, to study Microbial Dark Matter (Phase II) -... | ecosystem: Environmental > Aquatic > Freshwater > Ice > Glacier ...
CGACGGGCACGACGTGGACGGTGATGTCCTCGTTGCCGATGCCGCCGCCGGGGCCGGTGCGCGCCAGCCCGCTGGCCTTGAACAGCGTGAACATCTCGCTCGACATGCCCGGCGAGGTGGCGAACGCACCGCAGTCGCGCCAGTGGCTGGCGGTGAAGCCGGTTTCCTCATGCAGTTCGCGTGCCGCCGCGCGTTCGGCATGTTCGGGCACGCCGTCATCGCCGATCAGCCCGGCGGGCAGCTCGATCGTACGGACGCCCAAGGGCACGCGGAACTGTTCGACCAGCACGATCTCGCGCGCCTCGGTCAGCGCAAGGATGACGGCAGCGCCGATGCCGCTGACGCGCGCGGCATATTCCCAGGTGCCGTCGCGGTGCACCTCGAGATATTTGCCGCGCCATTCGACGGTCACTGGTTGAGGCGGCCGTCGATCAGCGACTGGACGACGCCGGGGTCGGCGAGCGTCGAGGTATCGCCAAGGCTGCCGAAGTCGTTTTCGGCGATCTTGCGCAGGATGCGTCGCATGATCTTGCCGCTGCGCGTCTTGGGCAGCGCCGGGGTCAGGTGGATATGGTCGGGAGTCGCAATCGGGCCGATATGCTCGCGGACGCAGAATTTGAGCTCGGTCAGCAGCTTGTCCGACGTCTCGACCCCGGCGTTGAGCGTCACATAGGCATAGATACCCTGGCCCTTGATGTCGTGCGGGAAGCCGACGACGGCGGCCTCGGCGACATCGGGGTGCGCGACGAGCGCGCTTTCGACTTCGGCGGTGCCCATGCGGTGGCCGCTGACGTTGATGACATCGTCGACGCGCCCGGTGATCCACCAATAGCCGTCAGCGTCGCGGCGGGCCCCGTCGCCGGTGAAATACAGGCCTTTATAGGTGCTGAAATAAGTCTGGACGAAGCGGTCATGGTCGCCCCACAGCGTCCGCGCCTGCCCCGGCCAGCTGCGGGTGATGACGAGGTTGCCTTCGGCCGCGCCGTCGACGAACCTGCCCTCGGTATCGACCAGCGCGGGTTCGATGCCGGGCAGTGGCAGCGTCGCCGACCCGGGCTTCAGCTTGGTCGCGCCGGGCAGGGGGGAGATCAGGATGCCGCCGGTCTCGGTCTGCCACCACGTGTCGACGATCGGCAGCTGCCCCTTGCCGACGACGCGGTGGTACCAGCGCCACGCCTCCGGGTTGATCGGCTCGCCGACCGAACCGAGCAGCCGAAGGCTCGACAGGTCGTGGCGCAGCACCGGCGCATCGCCGTCGCGCATCAACGCCCGCAGCGCGGTCGGCGCGGTGTAGAAAATGTTGACGCGGTGCTTGGCGATCGTCGCCCAGAAGCGGTCGACATCGGGCCAGGTCGGCACGCCCTCGAACATCAGCACGGTCGCACCGGCGCTCAAGGGGCCATAGACGATATAGCTGTGCCCGGTCACCCAGCCGACGTCGGCGGTGCACCAGAACAGCTCACCGGCACGATAGTCGAACACCGTTTCGAAGGTCAGGTTCGCCCAGAGCAGATAGCCTGCCGAGGTGTGGACGACGCCCTTGGGCTTGCCGGTCGAGCCGCTGGTATACAGCAGGAACAGCGGGTCTTCGGCCGCCATCGGCTCGGGCGTGCAGGTGGTCGGCACCGTGGCGCTCAGTTCGTGCCACCAATGGTCGCGCTCGGGGTGCATTGTCACCGGCGTGTGGCTGTGGCGGACGACGAGCACTGCCTCGATGCCGCCGGCGATATCGATCGCCTTGTCGACCGCCGCCTTGAGCGCCAGCGGCTTGCCGGCACGCGCCCCGCCGTCGGCGGTGATGATGAAGCGGCTGCCAGCATCGGTGATCCGCCCGGCGATCGCATCCGGCGAGAACCCGGCGAACACCACCGAATGCACCGCGCCGATCCGCGCACAGGCGAGCATCGCGATCGCCGCCTCGGGGATCATCGGGAGATAGATGCTGACGCGGTCGCCCTTCTCGACGCCGAGCCCGACAAGGACGTTCGCCATGCGGCACGTCTCGGCATACAGCTGCCGGTAGCTGAGATAGCGCGGCGGCGTCGCCGGGTCGTCGGCCTCCCAGACGATCGCAAGCCGGTCGCCGTGTGCATCGAGGTGGCGATCGAGGCAGTTTGCACTGACGTTCAGCACACCGTCCTCGAACCATTTGATGTCGACGGGGTCCCACGACCAATTGCCCATCCGCGTCGGCGGCTTGAGCCAGTCGAGCCGCTTGACCTGTTCGCGCCAATAGCTGTCGGGGTCGTCATGCGCCTGCGCGGTCAGCGCCAGCGCGGCTTGCGCGTCGATCCGCGTATGCCCGCGCGCCGCGTCGGTAACCGGATACAGCGTTTGCTCGTCCATGATCTTCTCCACCCCGAGCTGACCATAGCCGGAACGCGCGGCGTTGGGCATCGTTCTATAGATGTAAGGAGCAAGAAAAATGACCAATGAAAACCCGGCGCTCGGCTACGGCGATGTCGATGCGCAGCCCGACATCGACGGAGCGGACCGGACGCCGATGCCCGAGGATGCGGCGGAGAAGGAAAAAGCCGGGCGTCCACCACACGGTGCCGACAGCGGCAAGGCGGGCGGCCAGAAGGGCGGCGCGCAGGACCGGCCGAACTTCAGCCAGCCTTCGAATGGCACCGACGCCGAGCGGTCGGCACCGGGTATCGCCACCGACAAGAAGTCCGACGATACGAAGTGATCAGGCTGCTGCGCGCGGGAAGTCCCCGGTCTTGCCGACCGCCGACACCAGCGGACGTCCGAGCACGCCGGCAAACCAGTGGTTCGCGGCAATCAGCTTGCCAAGGTCGACGCCGCTGCTGACGCCGCTATGGTCGAGCAGGTAGATCAGGTCTTCGCTCGCGATATTGCCGGTCGCTCCGGGTGCAAACGGACAGCCGCCGAGCCCGCCAAGGCTCGCGTCGAGCACCTCGACGCCCGCCTGATAGGCCGCCCACGCGTTGGCGATGCCCATACCGCGCGTGTCATGAAAGTGTGCGCGCAGCCGGACATGCGACGGTACAGCGGCGCGAACTGCGCCGACGAGGTCGCTGACCTGGGACGGGACGGCGACGCCGATGGTATCGGCCAGCGCGATCTCGACCGCACCGGCATCGGCCATTTCGGCGGCGATGGCCACGACACGCGCCGGATCGACCGCGCCCTCGAACGGGCAGCCGAATGCGGCCGATATGGTGACTTGCGGGACCAGCCCGGCCTGCGCCGCGAGGCGGAGCATCTCGCGGTTTTCGCGAACGCCCTCGGTGATCGTCTGGCCCTGGTTGCGTTGGCCGAACGTGTCGGATGCAACGACGACGCAGCCGGCCTCGTCGATGCCGCGCTTGTTGCCCTCCCGACTGGCAATCGCGCGCAGGACCCCGCGCTTATTGAGGCACAGCCCGATGTACGACACGCCCGCGCGGTCGGGCAGCCCGGCGATCACCGCCTCGGCATCGGCCATCTGCGGCACACGCCCCGGATGCACGAACGAGGCGACCTCGATGCGGCTGACACCGGAATCGAGCAATCGGGTGACAAGCGTGATCTTGTCGGCTGTTTCAACGACTTCGGCTTCGTTCTGCAAGCCGTCGCGCGGACCGACTTCGACAATCTGGACCATGGCAAATGTATACAAAGACTTGGCGCTTCTGTATAGCGCGCAAATGACCAGTGGAGCACTCGCCGGCCTGCGGCTGATCGAAATGGGGCAGTTGATCGCCGGTCCATTTTGCGGCCAGCTGATGGGCGATCATGGTGCCGAAGTCATCAAGGTCGAGCCGCCGGGCGTTGGCGACCCGATGCGGGCATGGGGGCAGGGCAAGCCGCTCTGGTTCCCGCAGGTGGCGCGCAACAAGAAATGCATCACGCTCAACCTGCGCACGACGCGCGGCCAAGACATCGTTCGGCAGCTGGTCGCCAAGTCGGATTTCCTGCTCGAAAACTTTCGTCCGGGCACGCTCGAGAAATGGCAATTGGGCTACGACCGTATCAGCGCGGTCAATCCGGGCATCATCTTGATCCGCGTTTCGGGCTATGGCCAAACCGGGCCTTATGCGCACCGCGCCGGCTATGGCTCGATCGGCGAGGCGATGGGCGGGATGCGCAATCTGGCCGGCGACCCGTCGACGCCGCCGAGCCGCGCCGGGCTATCGATCGGGGATTCGCTCGCTGCGACCTTTGCCTGCCTGGGTGCGATGATGGCGCTCAACGTCCGCTACCGCACCGGCGTCGGCCAGGTTGTCGACAGCGCGATCTACGAGGCGGTGCTCGCGATGATGGAGTCGACCGTATCGGAATTTACCGAAGCGGGGATCACGCGCGAGCGCACCGGTGCGATCCTGCCGGGGATTGCCCCATCGAACGTCTATCCGTGCATCGATGGCGAAATCCTGATCGGAGCCAACCAGAATTCGGTATGGGCGCGGCTGGCTGCAGCGATGGGCCGTCCTGACCTTGCCGAGGACGCGCGCTTTGCAACGCATGTCGCGCGTGGGGCACGGCAAGCCGAACTCGATGCGCTGATCTCGGCATGGACGCAGGGCTTTGCTGCGGCCGAGTTGCTCGATTTGCTCGAGACGCACGGGGTGCCGGCGGGCAAAATCTACAAGGCCCCGGATATGCTCGCCGATCCGCATTTCGCCGCGCGTGAGGCGCTGCAAAAGGTGGCGCACCCCGATTTCGCCAACCTGTGGATGCAAAGCGTCTTTCCCAAGCTGTCGGCGACGCCCGGGGCGGTCCACTGGCCGGGGCCGGCGCTTGGCGCACATAATGAGGAAATCTATGGCGAGCTGCTCGGCATGGGTGAGGCCGAGCGCGCAACGCTCACTGCCGACGGCGTGATCTAGCCGCCGTTGCATTCAGTGAAGGCGTGATAGGCGCGGCGGATATGCGCCGTCATTACCGCCTGCGCCCAATCGGCATCGCCGCGCGCAAACGCGGCAAGCAACTCGCCATGTTCGGCGGCGCTGCGTTCGAGCTGGGCACGGTCATAATTGCGCGCGGTGCGCTGGACGACAGGCTGCTCGATCAGCCGGGCCAGCATGGCGGCAAGCCGAGGGGATGCAGCGGCCTCGACAATGGCAGCATGGAAGGCGCGGTTGGCCGCAAGAAATCCGACGACGTCGGGCGCATCCGTGCGCTGTACCGCAGCTTCGAGCGTGGCATTGACGGCGCGCATTGCGAGAAGCGCGGCGCTGGTAATGCGCGTGGCAGCGCGTGCGGCGGCGTGACCCTCGAGCAGGCTGCGCAGCGCGAACATCTCGTCGATATCGTCGCTTGCCCAATCGGCGACATAGACGCGACCGCCATCGGTACGGCGGACGACCATTTCCGCTTCCAGACGCCGCAGCGCCTCGCGGACCGGCGTTCGCGAAACGCCGCAGAGCGCGGCGAGCTCTTCCTCACGCAGCGGCGCGCCGGGAGCGAGCGTGCCGCCGCCGATTTGCGAGCGGATCAACGCATAGGCAGTGTCAGAAGCGCGCGACATCGGGCCGGTCTCCCGCGCCGAGGCAGGAATGTATACAAAACCGCCGCGGACTTAGAATTTGAACGTCAACTCCGCTCCGAACGAGCGCCGGTCGCCCGGCGAGACAAACGAACCACCAAACTCCGGTGCGGGGATGACCTCGGCAATGGTCTGGGCATTAAGCAGGTTCTCGACATAGGCGCGGACGCTCCAATTGTCGCCGTGGCGCAACCCGGCGCGCAGGTCGACCGTGGTATAGGTCTTGCGCTTAGAGTTGGTGTAGTTGCCCGTGCCGAGGAACGCCGGCAGCCCGGCGAGCGGCAGGATGCCAGTGAAAACCGTGTTGTAGTTGCTGGTCTGCGCCGTCGAGAACCATGTCGGCCCGACAACCTTGGCATCGGCGCGCAGGTCGAGCGTCAACGCATCGGTGATCGGCACGTCGAGCTCGGTCCCGGCATTGACAGTAAACAGCGCGGTATAGGGCGACTTGCCGCCGATGGTGTTGGGCCGCGCGGCGTTGGTGATGATGTTCGAATCATTGTAGTTGCCGCTGAGATTGACCGACCAGTTCGGCATCAACTTCCAATCGGCCGATGCTTCGACGCCCTTGATGTGAACCCGGTCGATGTTCGAGACGACACGAAGGATGCCGAAGCTGCCGACGAAAAACTCGAAGAACTGCATGTCTCTGATGTCGTTATAGTAACCGGCGAGCGTCAGGTTGAGCTTGCCGTCGAGCAGGCTGCCCTTCGCGCCGGCCTCATAGGCGCTGGAACGTTCCTTGCGGTAATTGTCGTTGATCCTGAGTCCCGAGCCGATGAACGCGTTGAACGCGCTGTTGATCGTCGCCTGGCTACCCTGGTTGTTGAACCCGCCCGATTTGAACCCGACGCCCCAGTTGGCATAAAGCGTCACTTCGCGCGCCGGGTGCCAGCTCACCGAGACCTTGGGCTCGAGCTGGTCATAGCTTGTCGCCTCGTCGGCCAGCGGACCGTTGAGCAGCCCGACGTTGAGCGGTTGATTGCCGCCGTTGATATATTGGTTGCGCGCGGTCGGATCGACGAGGTTGTGGACGTGGCGATCCTCGCGGTCATAGCGCAGCGCGACGCCGAGAGTGACCGTATCCACCGGCTTATAGTCGACCGTACCGAACGCAGCGTAGGCATCGGTGCGGAATGCATCGTCGCTCAACTGTTCGGTCGGATTGCTGCTGGTGCGACTGGCGAATAGCTGGCGCAGGATGCCCTGGCCTTTGTCGTAGCCGACGTTGACACCGTCCTCGCGATTGATGTGGAGGTAATAAATGCCGCCCGACCAGCTGAACGGGCCGCTGCCGGTGCTGGCGAGCCGGATTTCGCCCGAAATGTCGTGCTGATTGCGCTGCTGATATTGCGTGCCGTCGCAAGTTGTCGCTGAAAACGCGCCGAGCAGCGAGCCGCCGGGCACGAACAGGCTTGAATCGGGGACCGAGCCGAGGATCTGCGGTGCCTGTGGCTGATAACCGGCGGCGTGCAGCGCAGCGACGCTCGCGCGGCACTGCGACGTGCCGTTGAAGAAGCCGAATGCCGCCGTTGTGCCATCGGCAAACAGATCCTGCTTGACGTCCGAATAGGCGACCCACGCGGTCAGCTTTGCGAAATCGAGATCATAGTCGCCTTTCAGCGAGGCTTCGATCGTCTCCTGCCGCCCGCCGCTGGCATAGTTCGAGTCATAGTAGAACACATGGTCGTTGACGTTCTGGTTGAACGCGGGGTTGATTCCGGCAAAATTCGGGAGGTTGAACACGACGTTATAGTTGATCGCACCGTAGGTGCTGTGACCGTATTTGGCTTTCGCATCGAGCTCGAGCCGGTCGCCGACCTTCGACACCAGCCGAGCGCTGACATTATAGCCCTCGAACGCATCGACGGTCGGGCCATTCGCTGCCTTGATCGGCCCGGTGTTGCGATAGAATCCATCGGTGTGGCTATAGTCGCCCGACACCAACAGCCCTGTGGTAGCGCTGAGCGGAATGCTCACCGACAGCAAGCCATTGCGAACTGCGTTGTTGCCGATCGCCGCACGGCCCTTGATCTCCAAGTGGTCGGCGGGCTTGGCGGTGCTGATGACGATCGCGCCTGCGGTCGCGTTGCGGCCCCAATAAGCCCCCTGCGGCCCTTTGAGCACTTCGAATTGCGTCAGGTCGCCCTGCGGCGAGTTCAGGAAGCTGACATTCGATTTCTGGATGCCATCGACGACAAGCGCGACATTCGCCTCTGCATCGCGGGCACCGTTGACGCCGCGGATGTTGATTTGCGTGTCCCCTGGCTCGGCGGCACCGGTGACGATCGTCACGCCGGGGATCAATCGCACGGCCTGCGCAGTGTTGGTGATACCGGCTTCGGTGATTGTCTCCTGCGTCAGCACGCTGACTGAGGCGGGAACATCTTGCAGCCGTTCCGACACGCGCCGAGCCGTGACGACGATATCGCCGCCGGTTTCCTTTTCGGTCTCGGGTGCGGTTTGCGCCAACGCCGGCCACGCGACCAGCGTTGCACAGGTGCCCAGCAACCACTTCCGCCCATTGCGCATCGTCATTCCCCCGCCGCTCGCTGTCACAATCGGCGGCAACGCGGTCCCGCTGTCAAGCATTGTCGCACGTATTGGATACATTACCCGCGTGCACTGTGGCATTGTTGCACGGTGAATTGGGCTAGGATCGCCATTGATGGATACATTTGGCCCGGGCCCGCGACATTGCCGCGCTTGTACTGTCGTGCCGTGCTATCCACATCGGCGGCTGACATGAGCGGGGAAGCTTTTGATGGACGACCATCTCGATAATGACTCGGAACTGCCGCCGCATATTCACGCGCATGCCCCGATTCCGCAGGGCCGCGCCGAAGACGCGGTGCGCGAACTTATCCGCTGGGCGGGTGACGATCCCGAGCGCGAGGGGCTTGTCGATACGCCCGCACGCGTCGCACGCGCGTTCCGTGAGTATTTCCGCGGCTACATGGAAGACCCCGGCATCCACCTCAGCCGTACCTTCGGCGAGGTTGGCGGCTATGACGAGATCGTCCTGTTGCGCGATATTCCGTTCCAGTCGCATTGCGAGCATCATATGGCACCAATCATCGGGCGCGCGCATATCGCCTATCTGCCAAAGGACCGCGTTGTCGGTATCTCAAAGCTCGCACGCGTGCTGCACGGCTTTGCGCGACGGCTGCAGGTTCAGGAGCGGCTGACCGCCGAAGTCGCCGATTGCATCCAGCACCATCTCGACCCGCGCGGCGTGGCGGTCGTGCTCGATGCGACGCACAGCTGCATGAGTGCGCGCGGCGTGCTGACCCAAGGCGTCACCATGACCACCAGCCGGATGATGGGCGTGTTCCGCGATGACGACCGCAGCCGCAAGGAAGTGCTCGCGCTGATGGGCAAAAGCTAAGCGCGCGGCGCTTGCCGATGGCGTGCGCTTCGGGCAAGGCGCGGGCCAGTACCTGCGGGGAGCCCATGCATGAGCGACGACACCCAGCCCGCCGACCGGTTTATCGCCGAAAATGACGCTGCCGATTTGCCGTCGACACCGGTGCGTGAGCGCCGTGTCCGCTGCGCGCTGACCGGCAAGCTGCGGCCGCGCAAGGAGCTCGTGCTCGTCGATTCGCTCCGTCCGGAGCTTGCGGACTTCATCCGCCGCGAACATCCCGACCTTGCCGAGGATGCGCTGGCGAGCAAGGCGGCTGTTAACGCCTATCGCAGCCGCTATGTCGAGGAACTGCTGCGCGAGGAGCATGGCGAATTCACCGAGCTCGACCGGCAGGTTACCGAAAGCATCGCCAACCAGGATACGATCGCCGAGAACGTCGAGCAGGAATTCGAATCCGAGCGGACGTTCGGCGAGCGCGCAGCCGACATTCTCGCCAAATTCGGCGGATCATGGTCGTTCCTGCTGTCGTTCGCGGTATTTCTCGCAATCTGGATGCTGTTCAACATCGTCGAAGGCGGCAAAGCGTTCGATGCTTATCCGTTCATCCTGCTCAACCTCGTCCTGTCGACGATCGCCGCCATCCAGGCGCCGGTGATCATGATGAGCCAGCGGCGGCAGGAGGAAAAGGACCGGCTCCGCTCGATCAACGAGTACAAGGTCAACCTCAAGGCCGAGCTCGAGATCCGCCACCTGCACGAAAAACTCGATCACCTGATCACGCGGCAGTGGCAGCGGCTCGCCGAAATCCAGCGTATCCAGCTCGAGATGCTGCAGGAACGGCGGCGCAAATAGGAACCGCCCCCGCCGCCACCCGTTGCTGACGCATGACCCGCTTCATGTTTGCCACTGGCATCGAAAACTCCATCCCGACGGTGGGGGGCAAGCGGATCGACGAATATGCCAAGTGCGGGCACTACCAGCATTGGCGCGATGATTTCGACGCGGTCGAGCACCTCGGGATCCGGCACCTGCGCTATGGTCCGCCGCTGCACACGACGTGGCTCGGCGACGGCAAGTTCGACTGGGCATTTGCCGACGAAACCTTTGCGGAATTATACCGCCGCGACATCGTGCCGATCGTCGATCTCTGTCATTTCGGACTGCCCGACTGGCTGGGTAATTTTCAGAATGGCGATTTCCCGCAGCTATTTGCGCGCTACGCCCGCGCGTTCGCCACGCGATTTCCGTGGGTGCAGCTCTACACGCCGGTCAACGAGATGTATATTTGTGCGCTGTTTTCGGCGCGCTATGGCTGGTGGAATGAACAGCTGACGAGCGACCGCAGCTTCGTCACGGCGCTCAAGCATATCGTCAAGGCCAATGTGTTGGCGATGCAGGCGATCCTTGACGTGCGGCCGGATGCGATCTTCATTCAGTCGGAGGCCAGTGAATATTTTCATGCCGACGAGCCTAAGGCGATCGCGTCGGCCGAGGTGCTCAATTCGCTGCGGTTTCTCAGCCTCGACCTCAACTATGGCCGCCGGGTCGATAGCTCGATGTATCAGTATATCTGCGACAACGGCATGACCGGCGACGAGTATAAATTCTTCATGGAAACCCGCCTCAAGCAATATTGTATCATGGGCAACGACTATTACCTGACCAACGAACATCGCGTTGCCGCCGATGGCAGCACGCGCGCCAGCGGCGAGGTGTTCGGCTATGACGGGATCACGCAGCAATATTACGACCGCTATAAATTGCCGACGATGTACACCGAAACCAACCTCGCTGATTATGGCGATGGTCAGGCCTCGGTCGATTGGTTGTGGAAACAATGGGCGTGCCTGCTCAAGGTCCGCAACGAGGGCGTGCCAATGGTCGGCTTCACCTGGTATTCGCTGACCGACCAAGTTGATTGGGACAGCGCACTGCGGAATGATGTCGGCAACGTCAATCCGCTCGGACTTTACGATCTCGACCGCAACATTCGCCCAGTCGGTCGCGCCTACAAGCAGTTGATGGAAGATTGGGCGACCGTACTGCCGACGCAAAGCGTCTGCCTGACGGTGCCGGTGGTTCGCCCGAGCGAGTATGACAGCAATTGGGCGATGCGTCGCCGCGACGAGGCTGCGGCGTTTCGCGCCGCCAAAGCCGCGTCATTGCCGCAGGATCCGGTCGCCAGCGCGCCTGAATCGCATGACAGCGACAGCCCGGGGCGCTAGTGTCGTTAATCTAATGTCATAAGGGTCGGGCACATGGGCAAACTGCTGAGTAATTTGAACTACGCGTTGCTGGTTGGCGCAGCGTTGCTGCTGCTGGTGATGTTCTCATTGCATGCCGAGCAGATGGACGGCGGCTATGCAATCCCGTGGTTCGTATTCTTCCACGTCCTTTGCGGCATTCTGTGGATCGGTCTGCTGTACTATTTCAACTTCGTGCAGATCCCAACGATGCCCAAGGTGCCTGCCGAGTTGAAGGGTGGCGTGTCGAAGTTCATCGCTCCCGAGGCGCTGTTCTGGTTTCGCTGGGCGGCGCTCGCAACGGTCCTCACCGGGCTGCTGGTCGCCATCCTCAAAAATTATGCGCATGAGGCGTTCACGCTGCAGCCGGGCTTCAAGGTCATCGGGCTGGGCATGTATCTCGGTATCGTCATGGCCGCCAACGTCTGGTTCCTGATCTGGCCGAACCAGAAGCGTGCGCTCGGCCTTGTCGCTGCCGATGACGCCGTCAAGGCAGCAAGCGCACGCACTGCGATGCTTGGCAGCCGCACCAACTTCGTACTGTCGTTTCCGATGCTTTATGCAATGGTGACGCAGCAGTATCTGCCGACGCTGATGCACGGCTAAGGCTGCGCTGCCTCGACGCGGTAGCTGTGGCGGAGTTCAGCGGTTTCGCCCTGACGCAACGTCACGATACCGGGTCGGCCGGGTGCGTTAAGCGCATCGGTCGGCTGCGTCACCGCCTCGACCGCGGCGAAGGTGTTGCCGACGGGGGCATAGACGACGACCCAACCGGCGTTCGGACTCGCGCGGATGGTCAACCGGTGCGTCGACCAGTCGAGCGTAATCGGTCCGGCGAGGCCGGCGAATACGGTGTCTGTTTCGGTTTGCGCGTGTAGCCGCTGGGTCCAGTTATCGCCGGGCTGGGCGATATACCGGACTGGCATGGCCTCGGCGTCGGCCGCCCACCAACCGTCGAGCCGTGCATGCAATTGTGTGTCGGCGGGATTGGGAAAATAAGGGTGCAGACCCAACCCTGCCGGCATTAGCTCGGCGCTGTCGTTGCGCACGGTCAGCACATAGTCGAAGCCGTCGTCGGTGAGCGCGAAATGCTGTGTGGCATAATAATTCCACGGCCATGCATCCGCGCTATGGGTGTACGTCAGCGTTGCATGTGCGGAGTCCGAAGCGGCCACTGTCCAAGGTACCTGCCAGCCATGGCCGTGGATGCTATGCGGCCCGTCCTGATAATTCGGGGGTAGTTGAACCATGTGGTTTCCCCAGACGAAGCGCCCGTCACGAATGCGGTTCGACCACGGCACCAACGGAAACGCGCTGTGTTCCAGTGGGTCGGACGAGCCCGTTGGGGCAGCGCGCATGATGTCGCGCCCGCGCCAGCGGAACGCTGCGATGCTGCCGCCGACCAGTGGAGCAAGGACCAGTTCGATATCGCCACGAGTCAGGATCATCCAACGAACACTCCCCCCGGTAAGCCATGCACGCCGGGATAAATCTCGAACAAGCCGCCCGCCAGCGGCTGCGCTTCGGCACCGTCGGCATCGAGCGTCTGGCGCGCGCTGGTAACGAACAGCCGCTCGAGATTGGCCCCGCCGAAGGCGCAGCTGGTGATGTTTGTCGCCGGTAACGGATGCTCCGCGACGATCGTGCCGATGGGCGATACGCGGCGGACGCATGCGCCGCCCCAGAACGCCTGCCACAAAAAGCCTTCGGCGTCGGTGGTCAGCCCATCGGGATTGCCAAGGCCGTCGGCCCATTTGACCAGTACGCGCTTGTTGGTGACGCCCCCCGGCCCGATGTCGAAGGCATAGGTGACGCGGTCGAGCGTATCGTTGTGATACAGGGTGCGCCCATCGGGACTGAACGCCGGACCATTGGTGATCCGGTAGCCGGCATCGATAGGTATCGACTCCAGCGTCGAACCGAGGCGATAGAGCGACCCCGTCCGCTTGAACTTGTGATCGTCCATCGTCCCGGCCCAGAACTGCCCGGCCGCATCGACTTTGCCGTCGTTAAACCGGTTCGACGCCAGATCGGCTTCGGGGTGGACGATCACTTCGAACCGGTCGGCTTCCGGATCGATCGCGGCAAAGCCGTGCTCGGTCCCGGCGATGAGTCCCCCGCCGGCGCGCAGCGCGACCGAGCCGATGCGGCAGGGCGGCGTCCAGCTGAAATGCGCGCCGCTGACCGGATCGAAGCGATGGACCGCAGGTGCCTCGATATCGACGAACCACAGTAGTTGCCGGGCGCTGTCCCAGATCGGGCTTTCGCCTAGCTCACAACCGAGCGGCCAAAGGCAGCGCCAGCCGGGGCCTTCCAACGCTGCTTCCATATGCTCCAACTCTGGTGGCGACTTCTGCCGGGATAGCGATAAGAGCAGGACGCCGGCGCGCCCATCCCTCAATTCGAGCGTTATACGCGCATGACTGATAAACCGTCCCCACCGCCGCTCCGTTCCGCCGCAACCTACGGCAAGCGCGACCGCGACGGCTTCATCCACCGCAGCTGGATGAAGGCGCAGGGTTTTCCTGACCATGTCTTCCACGACAAGCCGATCATCGGCATCTGCCAGACGTGGAGCGAGTTCAATCCCTGCCACAGCCATCTGAAGGATATCGCCGAGGGCGTGAAGCGCGGCGTCTGGGAAGCCGGTGGCGTCCCGCTCGAATTTCCGGCGATGAGCCTCGGCGAGACGCAGATCCGACCGACCGCGATGCTGTTCCGCAACCTGATGAGCATGGACGTCGAGGAAAGCATTCGTGGCTATGCGATGGACGGCGTCGTGCTGCTCGGCGGCTGCGACAAGAACTCGCCCGCAATGCTGATGGGCGCTGCTTCGGTCGGATTGCCGACGATGCTGGTCAGCTCGGGTCCGATGCTCAACGGCAAGTTTCGCGGCCACGATATCGGCAGCGGCACCGACGTCTGGCGGTTCAGCGAGGAAGTGCGCGCCGGTACCATGTCGAACGCCGAGTTCATGGCGGCCGAAGCCGGGATGAGCCGCTCGCCCGGCACCTGTATGACGATGGGGACCGCGTCGACGCTGGCTTGCATCTTCGAGGCGATGGGCTTGTCGCTGAGCTATAATGGCACCATTCCCGGCGTCGATGCGCGGCGCAAGGCGATGGCGCACCGTACCGGCAACCGCATCGTCGAGCTGGTCCGCGTCGGTGCAGGCATTGCCGATGTGCTGACGCGCGAAGCGTTCGAGAACGGCATCAAAATTTGCGCGGCGATCGGCGGCTCGACCAACGCCGTGCTGCATTTACTTGCGCTTGCCGGCCGGGCAGGGGTCGACTTGAGCCTCGCCGACTGGGAGGAATTGGGGCGACAGGTCCCGCTGATCGTCGACCTGATGCCGTCCGGGCGCTTCCTAATGGAGGATTTCCACTATGCCGGTGGCGTCCCCGCCGTGGTCGCCGAACTGGGCGATGCACTGCATCTGGGACATATCGGCGTGTCGGGCGACAGCCTGCGCGACGTCGCGGCGGGGGCTGCCAACTATAATCCCGAGGTCATCCGACCGCTCGCCAGGCCGCTGATGGTGCATGGCGGGCTGGTCATCCTGCGCGGCAATCTCGCGCCCTCGGGTGCGGTCATCAAGCCCGGCGCGGCGACGCCCGCTTTGTTGCAGCATCGTGGCCGCGCGGTCGTGTTCGACACGATCGAGGACTTTCATGCGCGGGTCGATGATCCCGCGCTCGACGTCGACAAGGACAGCGTGATGGTGCTTCGCGGCTGCGGGCCGAAGGGCTATCCCGGCATGCCCGAGGTCGGCAACATGCCGTTGCCGCGCAAACTGCTCGAGGCAGGGGTGCGCGACATGGTCCGCGTCTCCGATGCCCGGATGAGCGGCACCGCGTTCGGAACGGTGGTGCTTCATTGCGCGCCTGAAAGCGCGGCTGGTGGCCCGCTGGCGCTGGTCGAAAATGGTGACTGGATCACGCTCGATACCGCCGGTGCAGCGCTGACGCTCGAAGTGAGCGACAACGAACTTGCCCGCCGCCTCGCTGCATGGGCGCCGCCGCCGTCGCCGTACACGCGCGGCTGGTACAAGCTGTATATCGACCATGTGCTGCAGGCAGACCGGGGTGCCGACCTCGACTTCCTCGTGGGTAGCAGCGGGGCGAGCGTGACGCGGGAGTCGCACTGATGGACACGTTCATCGCGGTCGATTGGGGTACCACCAACCGCCGTGTCTGGCGGATCGACGCCAACGGCGCGGTCGAGGCCGGCAGCGACGCGCACGGCGTGCTCAGCGTCACCGACTTCGCCGCCAGCGTCGCCGGACTGCGCACGCGCCACGCCGGGCTGCCGGTGCTGATGGCGGGCATGATCGGCTCGAACCGGGGCTGGGTCGAGGTGCCCTATGTCAGCGCGCCTGCCGGCCTCGAGGGCATTGCGCGCGCCGTCCATTGGGCGCTGCCCGGGGTCGGCATCGTGCCCGGCATCGCCTATGACGCCCCCACGCGCGCCGATGTGATGCGCGGCGAGGAGGTGCAGCTGCTCGGTGCGCAGGCGCTCGGGCAGATCGGCGACGGCCTCGTCTGCCACCCCGGCACGCACACCAAATGGGTCGAGATCGACCTTGGCTGCATCGCACGCTTTCGCACGGTGATGACCGGCGACGTGTTCGCCGCGCTTGCCGCAAAATCGGTCCTGTCCGACCTGCTCGCCCACCCCGCACCCGTCGATGCGGCGTTCTTCGAAGGCGTCGATCACGGCCTCGACAATTGCGACCTGACCGCCGCGCTGTTCACGGCCCGTGCGCGCGTGCTGCTCGGCAAGCTGCCGGCGCTCAACGCGGCGTCCTATGTCTCCGGTCTGTTGATCGGCGCGGATGTCCGTGCCGGGCTGGGGCGGCTGCGTGCCGATATCGTGCCGGTGATCGGTACTCCCGACCTGACGGCGCGCTTTGCGGTGGCGCTGGCACGCGCCGGGCGGCAGGGGGTCGAGCATGACGGCGAGGCGGCGTTCGTCGCGGGGATGCGAGCGATTGCGGCGATGTTGCCATGACCCCGCTGGAAACCTTCCGCGCCAACCTCAAAGCCTGCCCGCTCATCGCCATCATCCGCGGCGTCGTGCCGGAGGAGGCCGAGGCCGTCGGCGAGGCGCTGATCGACGCCGGCATCGGTATCATCGAGGTGCCCTTGAACTCGCCGCGCCCGTTCGACAGCATCGCGCGGCTGGCAAGGGTGTTCGGCGCACAGGCGATGATCGGCGCGGGCACCGTGCTCGACGCCGCCGATGTGGCGCGCGTCAAGGCTGCCGGCGGCGCGCTGATCGTCTCGCCGAACACGTCGCTGCCGGTGATCACCGCCACGGTCACGGCGGGCATGGTCGCCGCGCCGGGCTTTTTCACGCCCAGCGAGGCCTTCGCCGCGCTCGGCGCGGGCGCGCATGCGATCAAGCTGTTCCCCGCCGAAGCTGCGACACCCGCCGTTGCGAGCGCGCTCCTCGCCGTACTGCCAAAGGCGACCGACCTGCTCATCGTCGGCGGTGTGCGGCCCGAAACGATGCAGCCGTGGCTCGATGCTGGTGCCACCGGCTTCGGCCTCGGTGGTGGGATTTTCAAGCCGGGGATGACGGCGGCGGAGGTGGGCGACCGCGCGCGCCGCTATGTCGAAAGGCTGCCCGGCTGAGCGGCGCCCGCGACTCGTAAGTTGATGAAGCTGATGACACGTAGCGGGGGGAGCGCTGCCTTTCGGAGCCGAAATCGCCGTCAGCGACGCGTGGGCTTTGTGTAAGGGGCAGATCAAGATCATGCCGAATTATATAACCAGACCGGCACATTTGTCAAGGATTAGATCGGCTCGTTGAGCGTTGATCCTTCGACATCTCGACCAAAGCGTAAGCGGACTGTTGACAGACGTAAGCCGATGGCTTACGAAAGCTTATGATCACGTCGTTCCGTAGCAAAGCCTTAAAGCTCTTTGCAGCTACGGGAAACGCCTCGAAACTGCCGGTGCAAAATCCGGATCGCGTTGCCCGCATCCTGCAATTGCTCAATGCGGCGACAACGCCGGAAGGCATGAATATTGCCGGTTTCGGGTTTCATGGTTTGCAAGGCGAACCGAAGCGTTATGCGGTCAAGGCCAGCGCCAATTATCGGGTCACTTTTGGCTGGGATGTGGCGGACGCAGTTGCAGTTGATCTGGAAGATTATCACTAGACCATGGAGGCTCCGACGATGACTAACCCGTTGCTTTCCGGACTTGCGCCGGTCCACCCCGGCGCGGTGCTCCGCGAGGATGTGCTTCCGGCAATCGGCAAGCCGCGCGCCGAGGTGGCGCGCCTGCTGCGTGTCTCGCGTCAGCAGCTCTACGATATTCTGAACGAGCGTAAGCCCGTGACGACGCAGATGGCTTTGCGGCTCGCGCGGATGTTTGGAGGTACTGCCGATACGTGGCTGCGGCTGCAGCAGAATTTCGACCTGGCGACGATCGGGAGCGCGATGGCGGGGGAGTTGGCGGCCATTCCGCAGTTGCAGGCGGCGTAGCGTAATTGGCCGACTGCTCGCCAAGCCTGTCAAACTGAGGATTGCGAAGGGGATGTGGCAAAAGCGCTCACAAGGTTATGTGGATATGTTGAGAGTAGCCACAATCCTTTTACCCTTGGCGCAGCTAGTCAGCGCAATTGCAGCTAGGATCTTAGCCAGCCGATTTGAGGCCCAGAAAATCTCGCGCATCCTTTAATGCTACTGATGACCAACACAAAACCAACGATCAAGGTCGCGTAAACGGTGAACTTGACGATTGTGCCGCCGCATCCCCGTAGCGCATCGCCAATTCCTTCTGAGACTGATGCTCCGTCGCGCTTAGCGTCACTAACATGTTGGCCAATCCACATCGCCAACACAAAAGCAGACGCTGCCACGACTAAAAAAAGACCTAGTGTACGCCGGTGGTCCACGATTGTTCCTTGCGGTTCATTCAATTAGGGTTGGTGAGCCTTAAACACCCGCCCCAACACCCCGTCATAAATCTCCACGAGCGCCGCCACATCCGCCACCGAGACCGCCTCGTCGACCTTGTGCATGCTCAGCCCCACCAGCCCGAACTCGACGACCGGGCACAGGCGGCGGATGAAGCGCGCGTCCGAGGTGCCGCCGGTGGTGGATAGCTCGGGCGTTACGCCGGTCACGGCATGGACCGCGTCGGACACCAGCGCCGACAGCGCGCCGGGTGGGGTGAGGAACGCCTCGCCCGAGATGCGGACGGTGACATCGGCCAATGGGGCTTCCTCGGCGACGATCGCGCGCAGCCAGCTTTCGAGATCGGGGCCGCGATGATGGTCGTTGAAGCGGACGTTAAGCCGCGCCGACGCCTGCGCCGGGATGACGTTGCTGGCCGGATTGCCGACGGTAATGTCGGTCACCTCGAGGTTCGACGGCTGGAACCAGTCGCTGCCATTGTCGAGCGCGCGGTGCTTGACGCGGTCGAGGATGCGCACCAGCCGGGTGATCGGATTGTCGGCGCGCGCCGGATAGGCGACATGCCCCTGCGCGCCGTTGACGGTGATCCAGACATTCATCGATCCGCGGCGGCCGATTTTGATGGTGTCGCCGAGCACGCGCGCGCTGGTCGGTTCGCCGACGAGGCACAGGTCGGGCACCTCGCCATGCGCCTCCATCCATTCGAGCAACGGCGCGGTGCCGAAGGTCGCCGGGCCTTCCTCGTCGCCGGTGATGATCAGGCTGAGCGTGCCGGCGAACCCGCGCGCCACCGCGCGTTCGGCCGCTGCCACGAACGCGGCGATCGACCCCTTCATGTCGGCCGCGCCGCGCCCGATCAGGCGGCCCTGGTCGACCGTGCCGGCGAACGGATCGACGCTCCAGCCCGCCCCGGTGGGCACCACATCGGTGTGCCCGGCAAAGGCGAAGTGGGGCGAGCCGCTGCCGATGGTGGCGAACAGGTTTTCGACCGGGCCGTCGGGGGCTTCGCCGAAGGTCAGCCGGTGGACGGTGAAGCCGATCCCCTCGAGCGCGGCGGCGAGCACGCCCTGCGCGCCCGCGTCGGCGGGGGTGACGCTGGGGCAGCGGATCATCGCCTGCGCGAGGGCGAGCGCGTCGATCATCGTGCTGGGATACCGCCCTGCAGGCCACCGAGCGCGGGGAAATAATCGCGGTTGAACGGATAGATTTCGGCGCGCGCGGCGGCGGTCCACTCGACCATCCACGGATGCGTAAGGACGGCATCGCGGTAGGCGGCGGCGGTTTCGCTCGCTGGCAGCCCGAATGTCTTGAAGCGCGTGGCGACGGGGGCGAACATCACGTCTGCTGCGCCGAAGTCGCCGAACAGATACGGCCCGGTCGCGCCGAAGCGGTGCCGTGCTTCGGCCCATAGCGCATCGATGCGCGCGACATCGGCAAGCACTTCGGGCGTCGGGCGATAATCGGGATAATCGCGCTGCAGGTTCATGCTGCACGCGTTGCGAAGTGCTGCGAACCCGCTGTGCATTTCGGCCGCCATCGAGCGGGCGAACGCGCTGGCGGCCTGGCTTTCGGGCCAGAAGCGTTCGCGTCCCGCACGGTCGGCGAGCCAGTCGGTAATGGCAAGGCTATCCCAGACGCAGGTGTCGCCGTCCCACAACACCGGCACCTTGCCCGACGGCAGCAGCCCCTTGGCGCTGCCGTCGATCCATTCGGGCGTGTCCATCGGGATGACCTGCGTCTCGAACGGCAATCCGGATGCCTTGCACGCCAGCCAGCCGCGCAGCGACCATGACGAATAGGTACGGTTGCCGATGATGAGCCTGAGCATGGTCAACTCCCCCGCGTTATACCAGCGCCGCTGCGACCACGCTGGCGCGCAGTTCGGCGATGCCCTCGCCCTTTTCCGAACTGGTGGCGAGCACCACCGGGAACGCCGCACCGTGCGTCGCCGCGCGTTCCGCCACCAGCGCCTGCACTGCCGCGAGTGCGGTCGGCTTGATCTTGTCGGCCTTGGTCAGCACGAGCTGATAGCTGACCGCCGCCTTGTCGAGCAGGCCCATGATCTCGGTATCGACCGGCTTGATGCCGTGGCGCGCATCTATCAGCAGCAGCACGCGCTTCAGCACGGCGCGCCCGCGCAGATAATCGAACACCAGCCGCTGCCACGCCTTGACGATGTCCTTGGGGGCTTCGGCATAGCCATAGCCGGGCATGTCGATCAGCCGGAAGCTGAGCGGCGCGCCGATATCGAAGACGTTGAGCTCCTGCGTGCGCCCTGGCGTGTTCGACGTGCGCGCGATCCCGGCGCGCCCGGTCAGCGCATTGAGCAGCGACGACTTGCCGACGTTCGAGCGCCCGGCAAATGCGACTTCGGGCACCACCGGCGGCGGTAGCACCTCGAGGCGCGGTGCCGACAGCAGGAACTCGACCGGTCCGGCAAAGATGCGCCGCGCGGTTTCCTCGGCGAAGCGCCGGGCCTTGTCGTCGTCGTCGGTCACTTCACCACGGCCGGCGTTGCGGGCATCGGGTGGCGGCGCAGCATCAGCCATTGCTGCGCGATCGACAGCAGGTTGTTGACCGTCCAGTACAACTGCAGCCCCGCCGCAAACGGTGCCATGATGAACATGAACACCCATGGCATCAGCTTGAACACCTGCGCCTGCACCGGATCGGGCACGGTCGGGCTGAGCTTTTGCTGCAGCCACATCGTGATGCCGAGCAGGATCGGCAGCACGCCGAGCGCGAGCAGATGCGGCGGCTGGAACGGCAGCAGCCCGAACAGGTTGACCGGCGTCACCGGATCGGGCGCGGACAGGTCGTGGATCCACAATATGAACGGTTGGTGGCGCATCTCGGTCGAGACCAGCAGCGTCTTGTACAGCGCATAGAAGATCGGGATTTGCAGGAACACCGGCAAAAAGCCCGCCACTGGGTTGACCTTTTCCTTCTTGTACAGCGCCATCATCTCGGTCTGCTGCTTCTGCTTGTCGTCCTTATAGCGGTCCTGGATTTCCTTCATCTTGGGCTGGACCACACGCATCCGCGCCATCGACGAATATTGCTTGGCGGCAACCGGGAACATCAGCGCCTTGACCGCAATCGTCAGCCCGATGATCGCCACGCCGAAATTGTCGGTCAGCCGGAATAGCCAGTCCAGCAGGTGGAAAATCGGCTGGGCGATGAACCAGAACCAGCCCCAGCTGATCGCGCGGTCGAACAGCGGAATGTCGAGTGCCGCCTTATACCGGTCGAGCAGCCGGACTTCCTTGGCGCCGGCAAACAGATGCGCAGTGGTCGTCACGCTGCTTCCCGCAGCAACGGTGACGGGATCGCTTAGATAGTCGGTCTGGAACCGGTCGCCCGAGGCGGCGGCGAAGCGCGCGACCACGGGTGTCTTCTGGTCCGGGATCAGCGCGGCGAGCCAGTATTTATCGGTCTGGCCCAGCCAGCCACCGGTGGTCGGGAAGCTTTGCGCGCCGTCGTCGCGCAGCTTGCCATAGCCGACTTCGCTGTCCTTGAGCCGCCCGCCGACCACGCCGAGCGGGCCGACATGGAGGTTCGACGCGTCCTTTTCCGTGCCCTCGCCGGTGCGCGAAACCAGCCCCCATGGGCGGACGCTCAACGATGCGCTGGCCGGGTTGGTGACCCGTTGCGTCGCGGTGAACAGATAGCCGTCGTCGACCGCCAGCACGATCTCGAACACCGCCGCCGTCGGCGAGGTCCAACGCAGCGTCACCGGCGTTTGCGGTGTCAGGCGCGTGCCGCTTGCGGTCCACACCGCGTCGGCCGGGGGCGCGCCGGTTCCGGTCCAGCCAAACTGCGCGAAATACGCACCTGCACTGCCGCTCGGCGTGAACAGGCGGACGGGCGGCGAATCCTTGGCGATGGTTTCGCGCTGCGTCGTCATCACGAGGTCGTCGATGCGTCCGCCGGTTAGGTTGATCGACCCCGCCAGCCGCGGCGTCAGCACGGCGACGCGCGGGGTGTCGGCAAGCACAGCGGCGCGGTCGCGGATACCTCCCGGTACCGCGATCGCGGGACCAGCAGCTCCCGGCACGGTGCCCGCAGCAACAGGGGCAGTCCCCGGCGCAGTTACCGTCGCGGGAGCGGTGGCAACGACACGCGGCTTGGGCTGCGGAAAATAGCGCTCGGTCGCCCAGCTCCAGCCGAACAACACCAGCGCCGACAGCACGACGGCCAGAATCACATTGCGTTGATCGGTCAAGGGACGGCTTTCTGTGAAACGAATCGACGCTCAGGGCACCGGGTCATAGCCCGACCCGCCCCATGGGTGACAGCGCAATATGCGTCGCAGCGCCAGCACGATACCCCGGCCGGCGCCATGCGCCTCGATTGCGCCGATAGCATAGGCCGAACACGACGGCGTGAAGCGGCAATTCTGGCCGAGCAGCGGCGACAAGACCAGCTGGTACAGCCGGATCGGGGCGGTCAGCGCGCGGCGGAACACCGCAGCAACGCCTTTTCAAGATCAGCCGTCAGATGTCCGAAATCGCGGGTCAGCGCATCGCTGCGACCGATCAGGATATGGTCGGCCCCGGGAATGCCCGCAGCCGGCAAAATGCCCTGCACCAGCGCGCGCAGCCGCCGCTTGATGCGGTTGCGAACCACCGCGTTGCCGATCTTTTTGGTAACCGTAAAGCCGGCGCGGATTGTCGGGTCGGCATCGGCCCGGTCCCGTACCAGCAGCACGAACGCCGGTCCGGCCGCGCGGCGGCCGTGGTTCGCGGCGACGAAATCGCGCCGCGCCGTAACCGTGGCTATGCGCTGAGCTTGGCCCGGCCCTTGGCGCGCCGGTTGGCGATCACCTTGCGGCCGCCCGGGGTCGCCATGCGCGCACGAAAGCCGTGGCGACGTGCGCGCACCAGCCGGCTCGGTTGAAAGGTCCGCTTCATGGTCCATCCTTAAATCAAGTGGGGGCGCATAGCGGTCGCGCAACCCCAAGTCAATCATTTGCCCCGCCACAACGCGCGCGGATCACGACTGCGCCGCCGTTGCAGTCCGAAATCGGTAAAGCGCGCCGCGCGCGGAAACCGCCGTTTCCAGCGCACATAGCGCCGCCGCGCCCACAGCGAATTGCGCAGCACCAGCGCCAGCCCGATTCCGAACAGGATCAGCCCGATCGGCAGCGGTGCCGGGATCAGCCCGACAATCGGCCCCGCCGCCATCAGCAGCACGCCCGCAACCATTTGCGCGACGCGCACCGGCTCGCTGCGAATCAGGCTCCGGATGAACAGCGGCATCGACATGGGCGGGACATAAAAGCCGCCTGTGGCGCAAGCAAGGCGACTAGCGCTTGGCGATGGCCAAGCGTGTGTTTACACAGGCTTGCGCGGGGGCGCCGGGGGATAGCAATTGGTTGCACATGTCGGGACGGTCGCGTTCCTTGGGCTGGAAGCGCGCAGCGTCGATGTGCAGGTTCAGGTCTCGGGCGGGCTGCCCAATTTCATCGTCGTCGGGCTGCCCGACAAGGCGGTCAAGGAAAGCCGCGAGCGCGTGCAGGCAAGCTTCAGCGCGATCGGCCTCGCGCTGCCGCCCAAGCGGGTGATCGTCAACCTGTCGCCCGCCGACCTGCCCAAGGAGGGGTCGCATTACGACCTGCCGATCGCGCTCGGGCTGCTCGGCGCGATGGGGTTGCTCGATGCCGAAATGCTCAGCGGCTATATCGTCGTCGGCGAGCTTGGCCTCGACGGCGCGGTGGCCCCGGTGCCGGGCGTGCTGCTCGCCGCCATGCACGCCAGCGCGAACGAACTCGGGCTGATCTGCCCGGCGATGCAGGGCGGCGAAGCGGCATGGGCGGGCAACGTCGAAGTCATCGCCGCGCCCGATCTATTGTCGCTGATCAACCACCTGAAGGGCACGCAATTATTGTCGCCGCCGGTCAGGACGATGGCCGAAGTGGTGCGCAGCGGCCCCGACCTGAGCGAGATCAAGGGCCAGGAAATCGCCAAGCGCGCGCTCGAAATCGCCGCTGCCGGCGGCCATAATCTGCTGATGTCGGGGCCGCCGGGGTCGGGGAAGTCGCTGCTTGCGGCGGCGTTGCCCGGCATCCTGCCCGAATTGACCGCCGCCGAAGCACTCGAAGTCTCGATGGTCGCCAGCATGGCGGGCGAGCTCGAAGGCGGACGGCTGTTGCGCAACCGCCCGTATCGCTCGCCGCACCATAGCGCGTCGATGCCCGCGCTCGTCGGCGGC
>Ga0123338_10001309_pt1 | contig 24176 bp, 23 predicted proteins | sample grotaG_FD_89793 | JGI IMG/M metagenome (GOLD analysis project Ga0123338, IMG submission 89793) | Glacier valley bacterial and archeal communities from Borup Fiord, Nunavut, Canada, to study Microbial Dark Matter (Phase II) -... | ecosystem: Environmental > Aquatic > Freshwater > Ice > Glacier ...
CGCGGAGTACGCGCGGCCGACGGCGATCTCATCCTGCTCGCCGACGATGGAGGACTCGTGTCGGCGGAGACGTTGGCGTCCCTTGGCGGCACCCCCGTCGACGACGTGGCCTTTCTCGAGCGCCGTGGCCTCTTGACCTTCTTTGGCCCCTATCTCACTGGCGCCACGACACGGCGTTTGGCCAACGTCCTCGCCCACCGTCCCGATCTTGGCACACTGGTACAAACGGCGCCCAAGACCGGCGAGCTGCTGCAGCTCGTCACCGCCGAAGACGTGCGCAAAGACCTTGGCGCGGTATTGAAAGCCTTCGCTGCTGAGGACCTATTGTGGGAGCGACTGGCGCCAGCCGTCGCCAAGTTTGGGCCCGGTCTCAAAGGCTTCTCCATGCCATGGATTTTCGGAGTTTCCGGATATCTCTGCGTGGACCGGATCGCGCTCTTGGAAGTCGGCCTTCTCGACGAGGCCGCCACCGACTGGGATTTTGACGAACCGGGGTTGGCCTATAAACTTCACCAAGAAGGCCTCCGGCTGCGATTGGCCGACGCGTCGGTATTTCATCAGTTTAGATATACCCGCTCTTGGCCGAGCGCAGGCGTAGCGGCGATTCAGCGTTTTGCCGACGTGGATCCAGTCGACGCCTGGCTATTTGCGCGCTTTTTGGCGCACGATCCCATCGTGGAGCTCGACCGCATCGCCGGCAGCCGCGACGGCAGCGCACCGACGGCCGAAAACGCGCTGAAATCGGTGTGCAAGGAGCTCATGCCGGCGATCACGCACGACCTCACCATCATGTGGTCACGCCTTTGACCCGTGCCAGCGTCGTCATTCCCACCTACAACAAGTCGGCCTATCTGGCTCTGACCCTGGCGTCGTTCGAGCGCCAGACCGCGACCGACTTCGAGATCGTGGTCGTCGACGACGGCTCTAGCGACGACACGGGCGAGGTGTTGACACGTTTCGCCGGCCGACTGCCGCTGCGCCATCAGCGCCAGACCAACCGCGGTCGCTCGGCTGCCCGGAACGCCGCAGTGCAGGCTGCCGTCGGGGAGATCTTGGTCTTTAGCGATGACGACCGCATTGCGTCGCCGGACTATGTGGCCGCGCACTTGGCCCATCATCAAGACACCGGCCCCGCAAAGATCGTCTATGGCTGGCAACACGGGATGATGACCAGCTGGCGTCGCGACGTTCACCCCCCAGCACAGGTGTTGTGGAAACAACTGGCACGCGCCGCCATCGGCGACATCGCTCATCTGGACGGACCGGTGGCGCTGGTGAGTGAGGATGATGTTCGCGATCGACTGCCACAGACCGTCGAACGCTTTGGCTATGACGAATGGTGGTGGCAGTTTGTCTTGCCCGTCGCGCTGGCGTATGGCGACAATCTCAAGGGCTTCGATATCCCGTGGGCGCTCGGCACCACTGGCAATCTCTCGGTGCCGCGTGCGCCGCTCCTCGACGTCGGCGGCTTCGACGAGACGTATCGAGGCTGGGGTATCGAAGATCTCGACATTTGCCATCGCCTGCACCTGGCCGGTCTCACCACCCACATCGGTCGCCAGGCCATCAACTGGCACCAAGCGCATCCGCACAGCCCCGGAAAATGGGGCGATTGGATGAGAAACCTCAAACTGCTGCTGGCCAAAAACACCGATCTCGATATCACGCTGTATGTCGTCGAATGTACGGGACCGCGGTTGATGAGCTATGTGGACCTCAACGAAAAACTGTTGGCCATGAAGCGCGAGAAGCCAACACCGGCGCTGACCGATGCTCTCCGTACAGCGTGCCGACAGCTCATCGAACATCGGATGACGTCGCTGGAGGGCTCCGGTGCGCTACGCTTTCTCGGTTGGAGTCACGACGACTGGTGGTAGTCGACAAGCGTCATCCGCCGAGTCCCAGAGCTTGCGTGGCTATGCCAATGAGTTGTCATGGGTCTGGCAATGGCCGACCACTCGTCGCTCATGGATTGATCCGCCGTAGCATGGAGAGTGCCCGATATCCGTTGGCGGGAAAGAACTGTACTCTTCGATATTTAATCTCGGCCCCATGCGACCATATGTTCGCAGTTTCCACGTCATCCATTTCGAGGGCGTATTCTGGTGCCTCGGCGGGCTCGGCTTTGGTCACGATACGTCCCAAATCAATCAACTGCAGGCGACTATAGAAGCCAATCGTTCCCGGCTCTCCAAAGCTCACGCGGCTACCTGGCGGGAGATGCGCATTGGCCCAGCTGGCAACTGCGAGATACGCCTTGTGCCGCGCCCCAAGCCAATAATAGTCCTGGGCCCAAGTAACACGTCCCAGTTGGGCCCGGAGATTGACAATTGACAACCATCCAATTGCCGAGAGGCATAGCAGTTGTGCGACGACTCGAACGCCCGAGGTCTTTGTCCGGTGACAAAGCCAATCGACGCTCACCAGTATGCCGACCACGAATCCAAGTTGATTGAAAAACATCGGAGACTGGAACTCCCAGTTGTGACCGATGGGTGGCCCTATGACGGCGTAGGCCAGCCCCAGAAGCCACGGGTATGCCAGCAGCACCACCACCAGCACCATTTGTTCGCGCAGCCGGGCTTCGAGCAAGAGTCCCAATGTGACCACGATGTTTAGCAAAGCAGTCAGGGCCAGAAATCGGGGCGCAAATCGGTCAAGCGACATGCTGTGGTCCGCGAACGGGAACACATCGAGCTGACGAACGAAATTTGCAATCCAGCCCGTGAAGACAGCCGACCCCTGCTTGGCCCGGAGCGAATTGGGGAGCCAGTCATGGTAGTACACCATCGCGAAGAGTAACCATGCCAGCCCCGGAAAGACGAATATGGCCAGCGGGCGTTGGCGTCGCGTGTTTCTGAGCATCAACAGGGCGGGCAACACCAACACCACGGAATCCGGCCGCGTAAGGCAGGCCAGTGCACCGACGAAGGCAGCGGCGTTCGCCCGTTTCGCCATCAGCAACACCAAGAACAACATCTGCAGCGCGATTAACTCCTGCGCCTCGAGCTCCAAGAACGAAAAACTGGTCTTGCTGGTGAGCACGAATACCGCGGCTCCCAGCGCAACGAACGGGGATACGACATTTCGCAGCAATTGCCACACCAGCACGGAAGAGATCGCGCTCGACGTCGCGCCCAACACGAGGCTGGCCCACTCGATCGAAATGCCAACCGAAGCCAAGGCGCCGAGCAGCAGCACGGTCAAAGGCGAAGTGAAGCCCCAAACTCTCTCGCCGACGTTGAAGACTAGACCATTTCCTTCGGCCAAGTTCTTGGCGTATCGAAAGGCGATAAAGCCATCGTCGTGATTACAGGGATACGGCACAGCAAACAGTGCGCGCAGGATCAAGGCCGCGCAGACGGACGCGGCCGCTGCGAGTAACAGCGTTACCCACCACTGTCGTCGCTGCAGCGCTGCCCAGCCGCTCATGGCGCCACCGCTTCACCGAGATGTTCTACGCAAAAACCGAATGGAACATCCGCTGTATTCGATCCAGGCGTCAACATGCCTACCGCACGCAGCGGCTGGTGCGCATAGGGCACTCCACTGTCGTCCCAACACTTGGTATTGAAATGAGTCCAGGGCATGAATCCACTCTTTCCCTCGACGTTGGCGCACCACAGGTCGGCTTGTAGCGCAGAAAACAGGAGCACTCGCAGCGACGATCCAAGATGATTTTGAATCACGAACCGCAAGCCATCTCCAGCCGGAACATATGATCCGTTGCGATTGCCTTCTTGGTCTAAGTTGATCTGGATCTCGGCACCACTATCGTAGTCGGGTTTTGCCCGGACATTGCCGCGCAGGCAGAGCAGCTTGCTCGCCTCCATGTGGTCGAAGCTGTTGGGCTCGGTGGTGGTACCCGATCCGTACATCGAAACCAACGCCTTTCCATGCCAGCGTCCGCTCAGAACCCACCCTGCTTTCAGGATTTGAAAGGGAATCGAGCCGGGATTCCCACGAGGACACTCTAGCAACGTGCTCTGGTGGCCCAAGGGGTTCGTCGAGTGTGGCGGACCGCGTACAGCCAGCGAACGGCACCACCCCCGAAAGGAGCGAGCTCCATTCGAGCACATAGTCGCAGGTATTGTGTACGAACTCGGTTTGCCGATTTTGCAGCAACATCGCCAATGCAACTCGATTGACCTTGCCATCGGCGTTGACGACACGAAACGTATCCGAGAAATAGCCCACAACCCCGGATTGCGGCGCGCAAACAGACGCGTTAGCTGGTATTCCCTCTCTTGCCCACAGGTACTGCCGATAATGCTCTGGTGCATCGGTGTAGTCCCCGCTACCAGGAATCAGAGACCATCCCCACAACTGACAACAGACCGCGTGGGAAGGTATCACGAGCCGGCTGACAACCCGATTGCACCGAGCCATAAGGACATCGAGGGTCACTGGGGTCAAGACCGCCGCGAGCAAGTAATACATGCTGAAATATCGCGGGTAATACCACTCGACAGACGAGTATCGGATGTAGACCACGGTGACGACGGCGCTCCAGGCGAAGAGCGGCCAGGCTGCAATAATAGCCGGCGCACCACGCAGTCATACCGAAGATGGACTCAGCAACGAGAGACCGCATGCGCGGCCTCTTGGGATCGCCCTAGTCGGTGGTCGCCATGTCGGCGAGCTCTTCGGCCGGGCACGTCGCATCCGGCGCTGGCAGCGCGCTGCCGATGGTACCGGGCGCGATGCGAATGGCGCCCCAGGTCGAGCCAGCCAGATCGAGCGCGATGGGCATGAGTACCATACCGGTGATGTTGCCGCACAGGCGGTTGGTCGAGCGGGTCACGCCCTTGAGGGTCAGGTCAGCGACGATATCCGAGCCGGTGATCGGGTTCGCATCGCCCGAAACCATGGTCGAGCCGAACGGCAGCGAGAACGTGCCATCGGCGGCGACGGGCTGAGCCGCGACGGTGATGATGTTGCCGGTCGGCGTGCGGGTGTCGACGCGCAGCGCCTGCGCCTGGATGGAGATGGTCGCGGTGTCGCCGGTCTTGGTCAAGGTCACGTCGCTGACGAACTGCAACGGCATACCAGGCGACAAGGTGGTGCTGACGGCCAGCAAGAAGTGCCCGGTGACGTCGAAGATCTTGCTCGGTCCCTGATCGGGCATGTTCACCGACAGGTCCTGCATCGCCTGACGCTGGACGAACTCGTCGAATTCGCTGTTCGGATTTGGGCAACCGGCAAGCAGAGCGACGGGAACCATCCAGGCCACAGCGGCCAAAGCACGGCAAATCGAAACTGGGCGCATCTTCTACACTGTCCCTTTTGGGGACCTATTCTGTCAATTGCTCACTTTTACACTTCTCCTTTTTGCCCAAGCGAGTCCAAAATTGCAGCCGTGAAACGAAAAGCCCCGTGGATGGTCCTGACAGCGCTCGGTTTCGCTGCTTTCTCTTTCCTGACTGTGTCCGAGCCCGCGCACGCCGGCGGCTTTTTGGCGACGCGGTTCGGTGGCGAGCAGGGCCATCCGATGAGTGAGGATGCGTCGGCGCTATATTTCAATCCGGCCGGTCTGTCGCTCAAACGCGGTACACGCCTACATGTCAACGGCGTGTTCGTCTATCGCCTGGCGTCTTATGATCGCCCAGCCGGGGCCATCGACAACCAGCTCGCGCCTGGCTCGAGCGGTACCGGGACGCCGGCAGACGCCATCGGTGCCAACAGTGGCAAAGGCACGCTCGCAAATTTTATCGCACTGCCTTATCTCGCGCTGGTTTCGGACGTCGGGGTCAAAAACCTCGCGCTCGGCCTGAGCTTCTCGGTGCCGTTCGGCGGACAAGCGTCGTGGAACAAAAACGACTCCTTCCGCAATAGCGCCGCGTATCCCGGCGCCGTCGACGGCGTACAGCGTTGGTCCACGCTCGACGGCATCATCCGCACCTCTTACATCACCGCTGGCGGCAGCTACACCATTCAAAAAGCGCATCTTTCGATCGGCGCCGCGGTCAACGTGGTCCTCAACCAGCTCACCACCATCCGCGCCCGTACAGCTGCTGGCACCGACGACATCACGTCTGCCGGCACGCCGCTCGAAGGCCGCAGCCTCCTCGATGTCAGCGGTACCACCGCGTCGCTGGCGCTTGGCGTCATCTGGCAGCCGGCCACCAACTGGTGGTTGGGCGTGTCGTACCAGAGCCAGCCCGGCTTCGGCGAAAATCGACTCTCCGGCACCTTGACCAACAAGCTCGGCGCGAGCCCCGTGACCCAGCAAAACGTGATCGTGACCCAATCTTTGCCCGACGTCTTGCGCTTCGGTGTGCGGGTGCGGCCGGTGACCAAATTCGAGCTGCGCCTGTGGGGTGAATATCAACGCTGGAGCGTCTTCGACAAACAATGTGTTCTCGACGCCGCCACGCCGAATGCCAAGTGTGCGTTGACTGCCAACGGCGGTCTCGATACCGCAGCCGGTGGCGCCGGCGTGATCCTGGTCCTGCCGCGCAAATGGAAAGACGGTGGCGGCGTGCGCTTTGGCGCGTCGTATTTCCCGCTACCATGGGTCGAGCTGCAATTCGGCGCCGGCTATGACGCCAATGTGGTGCCCAACAACACCATCGACGCCGCCCTCATCGATCAAGAAAAGATGACCCTCACCCTCGGCACGCGCCTCGATCTCGTCAAGCGCAAGCTCAACCTGGCCATTTCTTACACCCAGGTCATCTATTTCGATCGCACGGTCCCAGTGCGTGATCGCGACGCCAATGGCAAGGTCCTCACCTTCGACGCACCAACCCGTAGCCCCGATGGTGGCGGCGTCTACACCCAGTCGCTGGGCCTGCTGTCAGCGGCGCTGGAGTACAACTTCACCGGACCGTGAGCTCGGATCGCTTGATTCGAATTTCGCGATGTGGCGTACTGCTAAAATGCGCTTTTTGCTCTTAATCCTCTCCGTAGGACTCTTTTCAGCCATCCCCTCAGTGGCCAACGCCGACAACAAGCAACTCGCGCGCGAGGCTTACCGCGACGGCTCCCGCCTCTACGATCTGGCCGACTGGAAAAACGCGCTGGAATCGTTCTGCAAGGCTTACTTCAATTTCGAAGAGCCCACATTCCTCTTCAATATTGCGCAATGCCATCGCCAGCTCGGGAACAGCACGGAGGCACTGCGGTTTTATAAGACCTATCTTCGCAAGGCGACCAATCCGCCGAACGAGGTAGAGGTGAACAAGCTCATGGCCCAGCTCGAGGCCACCATCGAAAAAGAGAAGGCGATGAAGGCCGCGCCGCCATCAGGCACCACGTCGCCCGACGGCACTCCTTCAGTAGAGCCGAAGCGAGCGCCAGAGCCGGCGCCGATTGTGGAACCCGCGCCGACGCCAGTCGCGCTGACACTCACCCAATCACCACCAGCCAAGACGCCGGTGTACAAGAAATGGTGGCTGTGGACGATCGTCGGCGTGGTCGCCGTTGGCGCCGCCGTCGGCATTGGTCTTGGTCTCGATTCCGCCCGTCCCCTTCAACCAACCGCGCCTGCCGTGCGGTTTTGAGAATTCCTATGCGTGAGCTGCTTGCACTATCGATCCTCGCTTGCCTGCCAGCCTGCGGAACGAAGGACGTAGACGCCTGCGCTGGCGCGACAGGCACCTGTCTCAACGTCAAGGTCCTTGGAAGTCAAGGCATCACCAGCATCGACTCACTAGATATCCGTCTAATGGGCGCCGGCATCGACGCAACCAAACACAGCGCGCCCGCATCGCCACTATCGTTGCCGCTATCCGTGGCAGTGATCATCGACCAGTCCTTCACCGGCACCCAAACGCTCCAGATCAACATCACCGCCTTCACCGGCTCAGCCGTCAGTCTGGGCTCCTCCCAAGCCTCGATTGCCAACGGCCAACATCAAACGCTATCGGTCACTCTCACGCCCGCCACCGTAGACCGGGATCTGGGCATGCCTGACCTGGCGGGAAGTGATGCCGCCATGCCCGATCTGGGCGGCGCAGATCTGAGCGGTCCGGACCTGTCTGAGCCTACCGATGATGGAGGCTGCACGCTGTTGCCAATCAGTACGACGATCGCCAACTTCGAGAACGACTCGCAAGCGAAAGTCGTACGAAACGGCGCGTATATGGTCATCATCGTCGACAACGCCGAGACTGGGACTACGACCCCCGCGAAAAACACGGGTGTCGCACCCGAGTTGCTCTCGCCCGCGCGTGGGACCAGCACACACGCGGCACATATCACTGCAACCAACCTCACCGGTTACGGTGCCAATGCGAGCCTGGGACTGGCAGCTTCGAGACAGCCCGTCGATCTTTCCCGATACTCCGGCATTCAGTTTTGGGCCAAAGGAACCGTAGCAACCATTCGGCCGTCGATACACACCTCGGCAAACCTTCCCACCTGCGCCACCTGCGCTGGGTGCGGTAGCTGCACGAATTGCTACGATGCTTTCGGCAAGTTCTTCACCCCCACAACGACCTGGGCTCAATATTCGGCAACCTGGAGTCAGCTGACCCAGCTCGGCTTTGGCGTTCCCGCTGCAACGTTGAATCCCGGCGACGCGATCGAGTTGATCTTTTCCATGCCCAATGGGTCATGGGAAGTATGGATCGACGACGTCACCCTGATGCCCTGAGCGTCGTCATCCGTGCTTTTCGCAAAGATCCTGCCGGTTGCCACTGTGTCTCGTCGGTTGTGCGCTTATCGCTGGTATTCAGAACGCACCGGCCGACGTCGGTTAAGTTCCACTCGCCCCCGGCACAGCACGAATAGCAGCGACTGGAGATGCCTGCACTTCGGAGCCGAGGTTGTGTCCCAGTCGAGGCGGTCCTTTGGTTTCAAGAAGGCCACCTTGGACGACTCTTGCTCGACGACCAGGTCATCTACGATTCGCACCTGCCCGAAACGAACGATCGCGTCGCTCCTAGTGCACCCGCGCGTGGTGACCATGCCGATATTCCGTCGCCGCGCACACCGGAACCGCCGGCTTACGCCTGAGCGGCAAAGAGCAGATCGAAGTGCCGTTTGTCCAAGGCCGCCGAACACCGAATGACAATCAATAGACACGAGCTTCTGCAATCCCTGGCCCGGTGGCTGCCTGAGTTTGGAAAGCGCGGTCAATATGCTGCGCCGCCGCTGGTTGGCTATCTCGACCGACCCAGCGTGGACGACGGCGTCCTGCGCCTACGCGGCTGGCTGTGCGGTCGCGGCCGGCGGGTCATCGCACTCTCCATTTGGGGTGTGGGCAGCGAGGTCGACGTCCCTCTCGGGCAAGCACGGCCGGAGCTGGCAGCGCGGTTCACAAATCTTCCCGGCGCGGCCACATCTGGTTTCTCTCTCGACATCGCCTTGACCATGGCACCACGGCTTGTCGAGCTTTGGGCCACCTTGCACGGTGGCGAGCGGATGCGTTGTTTCACGGCAACGATTGACCCGATCACCTTGCCGCCACCACCAAATCTCAGCGCCGGCGTCCCGCAGGGCAGGGGCGTCGATGGAGCGGCGGCTGAGCTCAGTCTCTTGGCGCATGCGTTGGCGCCTTCGGTGTGGATGGGCGTTGGCCTCGACCTGGGTCTGGCCGAGTCGTTGCGACGGAAGATGCCGCGTGCGCGCGGCCTGATCGTCGATCCCTCCTTGCGGCTCGATCTGCCGTGGGACCCGTCGCTGGTGCTGCTGTGCGAGTCTGTCGAGCGGGCCTCGCAACGTATCGCGATCGGCGAGCTGGGTCTCGTCATCGTTGGTCCCAACTTTGCGTCTGATGCCCAATGGCTCCTGCCGGCGTTACACCCCGACGGCGTCATCGCCTCGACGGTCGTCTTGCCCAGCGACGAGCTCGCCGCCACGGAAGCCGGCCCGCTCTGGCTTCACACGCGCGCACCAGCCGGCCTGACCCTGGCGGCGCGCGCAGTCACCTCGCCAGTGACGGTCCCGCCGCTACCGACCTCCGACACACCCGACGTCTCCGTCGTCATCCCGGTGCACGGCCGCTGGCAACTCACCCGGCGCTGTCTCGCTGCCCTGGCTTCGGTCGGCGCTGACACGCCGTTCGAAATCATCGTCGCTGACGACGCCTCCGACGACGACACCGCCGCCCGCCTGGCAGAGATTATCGGCATCAGAACCGTTCGCCATGAGAACAATCGCGGCTTCGGCGATGCGTGCAACTCGGGCGCAGAGCTGGCCCGTGGGCGCTATGTCGTCTTTCTCAACAACGACACCGTCCCCCAGGTCGGCTGGCTCGACGAGCTACGGCGCACGTTCGATCACACCGCAAGGGCCGGGCTCGTCGGTGCCAAGCTGGTCCTCGAAAATGGCCTCTTGCAAGAAGCCGGCGGCGCCTTCTTCTCCGACGGCTCGGCGCGCAATCTGGGCCGCGGCCAGTCCCCCGACAAGCCCGAATGGAACCACCTGCGCGACGTCGATTATTGCTCGGGCGCCTGCATCATGCTGCCGACGGACCTGTTTCGTCGTCTCGGCGGTTTTGACCCAATATACGCACCCGCATATTACGAAGACGGCGATCTGGCGATGAAGGTCCGCGAGGCCGGCCTGCGCGTGCTGTATCAACCGCTGTCGCGCGTGGTGCACAAAGAAGGCGGCACCGCCGGCACCGACACCAACAGCGGCGCCAAGCGATATCAGATCATCAATCAGCAAAAACTGGTCGACCGCTGGCAAACCGAGCTCAGAGACTTTCCCGACGCGGGTCGCGAGCCGCGCGACTGGGGTGGCCCACGCGTGCTCATCATCGACCACACCACGCCGCGCCCCGACCAGGACTCCGGCTCCTTGCGCATGGCCAACCTCATCCAGACCCTCGTCGAGGATGGCCTACGCGTGACCTTCGCCGGCGACGATCTGTTGTCGCTGTCACCCTATCGCGAGGCCCTGCAGCGCATCGGCGTCGAGGTCCTCTACACGCCGTTCACGACCTCGCTCGACGCCCACCTCACCGAGCACGGCCCCCGCTATACCAGCGTCGTCCTCAGTCGCCGCGACGTCGCCGCACGATATTTACCGTCGGTGCGACGCTTCGCGCCACAGGCCCGCGTGGTCTTCGACACCGTCGACCTGCATTTCGTCCGCGAAGAGCGCCAGCATTCTCTCGGCGCCGGCGAACGCAGCCGCAGCCGCGCCATCGAGCTCGGTCTCGTCGCCGACACCGATGCCACCTTGGTGGTCAGCGACGCTGAACGACGCCTCCTGCTGGAGCTCGGCGCGCGACGGCCAATTGGCGTCGTCGGCAATATCCACCGCGACCACATCACCGCGATCGCCCCACATGCTGGCCGCAACGATCTGTTGTTCGTCGGCTCCTGGGCGCATCCGCCCAACCTCGACGGCATCGTCTGGTTTCTCGACGATATCTTCCCCGCCATCCAGCGTCGGGTACCCGGCATTCGCCTCCAGATCGTCGGCAAAGATCCGCCCGTCACGCTGCGCAGCCGCCAATCCACAGCCATCCGGATACTCGGCCACGTCCCCGATCTTGGCCCGCTTCACCAAGCCTGCGTGGCCATGGTCGCTCCGCTCCGCTATGGCGCCGGGGTCAAGGGCAAGATCACCCAGGCGCTCTGCCACGGCCTGCCGGTGATCGGCACCACCGTCGCTGTCGAAGGCATGCAGCTCACCGACGACGTCCTCGTATCCAACGACGAAGCCGACTTCGTCGCCGCCGTGGTCCGGCTGCATGACGATCCGCAGCTGTGGGCGAAGCTCTCGCAACACGGACTCGACTACGCCACCCAGCATCTCTCACCGTCGACGATCCGACCGGCGCTGTATGCTGCGCTCGGACTTTCAGCGCTTCTTGGCCAGCAGCAACCGTAGCGGCGCCGACCAGCGCCAGCTCTTCGACGCATAGAGGGCGTCGAGCTCGCGACCCACCCGGGCCAGCTCGGCGTCGAGCGCGGCACGTTCTTTTTCCGTCGCTGTTGCCGCGCGTTCCACGTCGGCCAGCCGTTCGGAAACGCGATCCGCCTGGGCCGTCAGCCGTTGCGCCGCCGTCCGTTCGGCCTGCGCCGCCGCCCGCGCAGCCAGCACCTCCGCGCGCGTGGTCTCGAGCTCGGCCGCCACCGTCGCTGCACGCGCTTCGGCCGCCGTCACCGTCGCCAGTTGATCCCGCAACGCCAGCACCTCGGCTTCGACCGCTTCGACGTCGCGATGTCGCAGCCACAGCGCGAAGCGCGCCGCGACCGGATCGAACCGCTCGAGACCGTCTTCATCGCGCACAAAATGATGCCCAGCCGGCAGCGCGTCGTACTGGACATGCCAGCCACGCGCGCGTTCCTCGTCGACGAATCGCGGTTTGCGCTCCACGAACACCTTGCGCTGGCCCTGCGCCTCGGTCCGCACCGGATAGTGCCGCAACACGAACCGCACCGGAAACACCCGCCGTCCCGCAAAGCGCGCCTCGTGGCCGCCCGACGACGCCAGATTCACCGACGGCGTCTTGGCCCAAGCCTTGATCTGCAGCCGGTCGAACACCGCCCCCGGCTCGCAAAACGGAAACGCCTCACGCAGGTCGCCCCCGGCATAGTCGTCGTCGGTGGGCACGAAACTGAAGACCTGAAAATCGACGGCGTTGTAGCCAAGCGCGGCCGCGCGCCCAAACGCGTCCGGCAGCGCCACGCCCTCCCAGGGGCTCTCACGCAGCTCGTCGGCATCGGCGTGGATGAACCAATCTGCGTCGAGCGATGCCGCCAGCGCCTCCTTGCGCCGCAAGATCGCCTCCCACTCGAATTGCCCGCCAGGCGGCATCCGCTCGAGACCCACCAAACCTACCGCCGCCGCAAGGTCGGCCGTCCCGTCGGTGGACCCATCGTCGATGAGATACACGCCCACCCCTTGCGCGACCAGATCGGCCACCACCTGACCGATCACGTCTGCCTCGTTGAAGGCCGATACGATGGCGATCACTTTGGGCACGATCTGGTTCTACGGTGGTTGCGCCTGGTTGTCAGCTCGATTTATGCTGCGGCGTGCCCAATCCGCCCGTCTCCGACGCCCGGCAGGCGCAGCGCGACTTTTTCTGGACCCTGGTTCGCACCGACTTCAAGTCCCGCTACGAAGGCACCCTGCTCGGCTTCGTCTGGGCCCTGATGAAGCCGTTGTTCATGTTTTTCGTTTTCTACTTTGTATTCTCTTTCATCTTTCCCAAGCGCACCTACGTCTTCAACTTGCTCATTGGCCTACTGCTCTGGGATTTTTTTTCCAGCGCCACCAAGGTCGGCGTCTACGCGCTCAGCTCGAAGGCGTTTCTCCTGACCAAGGCGCTGTTCCCGCGCTGGATTCTCGTCGTCACCAGCCTGGCCAACCCATTACTGACGCTGCTGGTCTGGACGATCACCATCGTGGTCGTGATCAGCATCGCGCACAGCGTGCCGCCGATCTGGGCCATCCTGCTCTTCTTCGTCTATCTGATCCTGCTCGTGCTCATCGTGCTCGGCTTTGCGCTGGCCAGCTCGGTGCTCTATCTCAAATATCGCGATCTCGATCAGATCTGGGACGTCACGCTGCAGGCCGGCTTCTTCCTCGCGCCCATCGTCTACGACATCTCGGTCCTTCCCGAGCGCTATCACAAGCTGCTGTTTCTGTGGCCGCTCACGCCGGTGCTGCAGTTCTCGCGGCAGGTCCTCATCGAGCACACCGCACCGACGCTGAAGGCGCACTCGCTGCTCGTCGCCTTGACCGCGGCCATCCTGCTCATCGGCGCCGTCGTGTTCCACAAACGCGCGCCACGCGCAGTGGAGCAGCTATGACCGACGTGGTCATCCGTGCACACGACGTGCACAAACATTTTCGCATCCCGAGCGCCAAGCGCAGCACCGTGCGCGAGCATTTTTTCGGCATCTTCACCCCACGTCGCTTCGAGCGCCTCGACGTGCTGGCGGGCGTCTCGTTCGAGATCGAGCGCGGCGAAACCGTGGCCATCATCGGCCGCAACGGCTGCGGCAAATCGACGCTGCTCAAGATCCTGGCCGGCATCTACCTGCCCAACGCCGGCTCGGTCGACGTGCGCGCCGGTGTCACTCCGATCTTGGAGCTCGGCCTCAACTTCAACCCGCAGCTCAACGCGCGCGAAAACGTCTACCTCACCGGCACCGCCATGGGCCTCACCATCGCCAAGCTCGAGGCGGAGCTAGGCCAGATCCTGGCCTTCGCCGAGCTGGAGCGCTTCGCCGACCTCGAGCTCAAGCACTTCTCGAGCGGCATGTGCTCACGCCTGGCCTACGCCGTCGCCTTCCGGGCCGTGCGCGACGTGCTCTTGCTGGACGAGATCTTCGCCGTCGGTGATGCCGGCTTTACCCGCCGCTGTGAAGACCGCTATCGCGAGCTCAACGACGCCGGCCACACCATCGTCCTTGTCTCGCACTCCGAGGCCACCGTCAGCGACTTCTGCAAGCGCGCCATCCTCATCGAACAAGGCGTCATCGTCGCCGACGGGCCGGCCAAAGACGTCTCCATGATCTACGAAGAGCTGCTCGCCAAATCGCGCTGATCACCAGCGCAAGCTACTGAGCGCCTCGATCAGCAGCGTGTAAGTCTCTTTGAGCTTGGCGTTGTGCGGCCCGTGCCGCGCCAACAGGCCCAGAAACGCCGCATATTCCAGATCGGCCAAACGCGCCGCCAACGCCTTGGGTCGCCCTTCGGCGTGCCAGATCTGCTTCAGATACGCCACCCGTCTCTCGTCGACAACGGCGACTGCGGCGCGCGCCACGGCATCCCGGTAGCCCCAGGCGCGGATCGCGACTTCGAGCTCTTGATCGAGGGCTGCCACGGCGCGATGCAAAGCCTGCCGTCGATCCGCCAGAGGCACCGATTCGGCCGCCTGCATCGGTCCCTCGGTGTGCAGCTTCTCCCAGAACATGAGCAGCGCCGCGCGAAAGGCGGGGATATCGGCATAGTGGTGATAAAAGGCGCCTTTGGTGCGTGCCACCGACGCACACAGGCGTTCGATGGTCAGCTCGTCAGCGCCGCCAGCGCGCAAGAGGGCAAAGCCTGCGGCCAGCCAGTCCTCGGGCCGGGTCTTCACCTCGACGAGAATGCCAGCGCGGCAATGAACAGGCAAAGCGGAGAATAGAAAATGCGGCTCAACACGGCGTACGGCGTCTTGGCCGTCTCCGGCCGCAGTTGCCGCTCGACGAAGCCGAACAACCCGCGCGCGCCGAACACCACCACGACCACCATCCGCGCGCCCGGCACCGTCAGCCACACCGCCAGTGCCAGCCCCGTCAGCACCAGCGCGACCATCGCCGTCGGCAAGCGCCCCACTCCGTCACCCTCGGGATGGCCAATGAGGTAAGCCGGCATGGCCCGCCGCGACGGCGCCGGCCAGGCCACGCCCAGCACCCACGCGACATGCAGGCCGGCCAGCGCCAGCAGCAACAGCGACGTAGCCAACCGCGGCGCGTCGAGCAATGCCAACGCCACCACCAGCGGCCCAATCAACACCCACTGTGGCAAGCCAAAGCCCGACCCGAGCCGCTTGGGACCCAGCCACAGGAACACGGCGCCGATGCCGGCCATCTGCAGCGTCACGAACCAGACCAGCGTCGGCTGCGGCGCCCACGCATGCCAGCCAATCGCCGCCGCGCAGACGAGGAGATTCCACGAGTACGCATGCCAGACGACCTCCATCGTGCCACGCGCAAACGGCGCCACCTTGCTCTCGACGAGCGGTGTGGCCACCCGACGCTGACCGGCGAACGTATGGACGGCAAACACGTAAAGTGCCCATACAGCGACGATGGTCGCGGTCATAGCGCCAGCCCAAAACAGACGCTGGCCACCGACAGTACGACGATAGGTGGCGGCGGAAAGGCGCGTATGGAAATGCCGAGCAGCACCACCGACACCCCAAGGTTCAGCCACCCCAGCGACGGCGGCACCATCACCCCAAGCAACAAGTCCGCGGCGCCCAGCGTCATGAACAGGAGGCCCATGACCACGCTGAAGCCGGCATACATGTCGCGTAGGTTGCAGTTGCGCCCGAGCACCGGCACCACCTGGGCGCGCAAATAGGCGTCCCTCTCCTGACTTGCGCGGGGCCGTCGCAGGCTGGCCAAAAAGACGATGCCCAGGTGCCCGACACCGACGATCACCAAGGCCCAGGCGCCCATCCGAAACCATGCCAGGTTCATGTGGCCCTCCGTAAAACATACTATAAGGTATGTTTTACAGCCCGCCAGGGGTGTCGGTCAGAACAGCGTGTAAATGAACGGCGCGACCGCCGACCCCTCGGACAGCATGAGGATCGTCCCCAGCGTCAGAAGCACCACCAGCATCGGCAAGAGCCAGTAGCGTTTGCGCTGAAATACGAAGCGGCCCAGCTCGCGCAGCGTCGAGGTGCGGCTCATCGTGGTACCATCGGGCTCGACGATATCACGAGGTCCGATGCTGGTGGTGATCCCGGCGCACAACGAAGTGGAGAGCCTGGCGGCGACCGTTGCCGAGCTGCGGGCCCTCCACGCCGGCATCGAGGTCTTGATCGTCGATGACGGCTCCGATGACGGCACCGCCGAGCTGGTGACCCAACTCGGTGTCCCGTGGCTGCGTTTTCCGGTCTGTCTCGGCGTCGGCACCGCCATGCGTGCGGCGCTTCGCTACGCGCACCATCTCGGCCACGAGATCGTCGTCCGCATCGATGCCGACGGCCAGCATGCGCCGGAAGATCTGTCTCGGCTCGTCGAGGCGCTCGGCGCTGGCATCTCGGCCGTGGTGGGCTCGCGCTATCTGGCCGCGGGCGGCTTTCGCGCCTCGGGCTCGCGGCGTCTGGTGCAGCGCGTGCTCGGTCGCTGTCTCGGCTGGGTGGTGCGCCGCCCGGTGACCGATCCGACATCCGGCTTCTGGGCGTTCGGCCCTACCGCGGTGCGCCTCCTCGGCGAGCATCACCCCACCGACTATGCCGAGCCGGAGCTGCATCTGCTCCTGTGGCGACAGGGCATGACCGTCCGAGAAGTCCCGGTCACCATGCGTGCCCGTGGCGCTGGTCGCTCGACGCTGACCTGGTCGCGCGCCCTGACCGCCGTGGCGCGCGCGTTTCTGGCGCTCATCGTCGCCCCACTACGCACCACGGCGCCGGTCGCCGAGGCCGAAACAGAGCTCGAGGCGCGATGACCGACCTCGTTCAAGTCGTCTCCATCGCCGTCTCGCTGACGCTCTTGGCGGTGGTGATCGAGCTGGTTCGCCGCCGACTTCTCGTCGAGGAATACTCGCTCATCTGGCTGGTCGGCGCGTCGTCGCTGCTGCTGTTGGCCTGCTTCCGCGAGATCCTCCACGTGGTCGCGCGCTGGCTCAATGTCCGCTATCCGCCGAGCTTATTGCTCCTCGTGATCCTGTTTTTCGCCTTTATTGGCCTGATGTTCTTCTCGGTCGTCGTGTCGTCGCAGCGGGCCCAGATCCGGCGACTTTTCGAGGAGACGGCGCTCTTGGCGGCACGGCTGCGCGCGCTCGAGGCCAAGCAAAAAGCCGAGGTCACGGCGGCCCATAGCGACGCCGCAGATGATGAAAGAGACCGCGGCCCAGTGCACTGAGCGACGGCAACCGAGGCGCAGGTGGCCGCAACAGGACCTGCATGAGGTAGTAGGAAACGACCAGCGGCGGCCGCCACAGCGACGGGAATAGCTTGTCGACCAGACGCAGATGGTTGCGGAGCGCAAAGTAGAGCCGCTCGGGCGACTCGGCGCCGATCGACCGGCTGCCGAGATGCACACACGTGGCACGTCGCTCGACCACGCTGCGCCACCCCGCCGCCCCGAGGCGCAACCCGAGATCCAGATCTTCGAAGGCATAGAAATAAGCGGCGTCGAACAGGCCCACCTCGACGAGCGCAGCGCGTCGCAACAGCACCGCCGTCCCGGCGACTGCCGCCACCTTGTCGAACGATCGCGGCTCCGGGCGTCCGGCATCCCGGAGCCTCATCCGCGCCGTCCGCCTCGAGAAATCGATGCCCGCCGACTCCACCATCCCGTCGGGCCGACGCACGACAGGCGCCACCGCGGCGACCCCCGGATCCAGCAACGCCGCCTCCAACCAGCCGAGCGCATCGGGCATGAGGCGCGCATCGCTGTTGAGCAGCAACACCGCATCGGCACCATCGGCAAACGCGCGCCGTAGCCCCTCGTTGCAACCGCCGGCAAAGCCGAGGTTGCGCGGCAGCTCGACCAGCTCGACACCAGAAAGCCCGAGCTCACGCGCTGGCACCGTCGGTGAGCCATTGTCCAGCAGCCACACTTTGGCCGGCTGCCGCATGCTCTCGGTCAACGACACCACACACGCCGCAGTTTCCTGAGGCGTGTCATAATGCAACACAATTGCATCTACGCGCATCAGGCCAAGCGCGCAGCCAGCTCAGCGGCGAAACGCTCGACGCCATAATCGCCCAGATCGAGTCGCGGCAACCGCAGCCGGTCTGTCCCCACACCCACCACGCCGTCGGCCACGGTCACCGCCCGCTCCACGCCAGCTGCGGCCGCACCCGCCACCGCCTGATCGTCGACGGCGCCGAACGGATACGCCAGCGACGAGACGCGCTGCCCCAGCAAGGCCGTCAACGTCTCCACGCCGCCGGCCAGCTCCGCAGCTTGGGCGTCAGCCGACAATCCGTCGAGGAACAGATGGTGCACGCCGTGCGCGCCGATCTCATGTCGCGCGGCCAGCGTCTTCACCTCAGAGCCGAGGAGCGCCCGATGGCTGGGCCGCACCGTCGCTGTGATCTCGGCCCAGGCACGTAGCTCGCTGAGGCGCTCGCGACGGGCGCCGACCTCGAGCCGCAACAGTGCCCGATGTGCCGCCCGATATGCTCGCCGCCGCTCCGCCGAGGTCGAGGTGGGATGGCTCACCCCGTCGAGGCTCAGCACCGCCGGCGGCGTGGCGGCGTAAAACACCGTCTCGAGCTCATCCCACCAATGCTCATGTGGCGCGTCGAGCCGATCGGCGACCACGAAGAACGTCCCGCGGATGCCCACCTCGTCGAGAATGCGGGCGGCTTCCAGATGATCGATGGTGCCGTCGTCGAGCGTCACCGCCACCGCACGCGGTGGCAGACGCCCGGCCAGCGCCGCCGAGGTCAGATCCACCAGCGACATCGGCGTGCAAGTCGAAGCGAGATGCTTCATCTGCGCCCGAAAACGCTGCGGCGGCACCCCCAGCCCATGCAGATCCACCGTCGGTGTGGCGACCCGGTGATAGCTGAGGATGGCGCCAGTCACGTGTGCAGCCGTCGGGCTTCATCGTCGAGAGCCAACAGCTCCGCCTCGGCGGCGGCGATGAGACGGCCGAGATCCTGCGACTCACGCACCAGCTCCTTGACCCAGCGCTCACGACCGACCACCGCATCGGCGATCTGGTCGAAGAAGAGCGCCTCGTGGCGCGCGATCACCGTCGCTGTCGCCGCTTCGGCTTCATCGCTGAGTGGATCGAGCCCGGGTCGACCGAACGGTGCCGCGCGCACCGCCGGATCGGCCAACCACGCGCCCTCGACGCCGTTTTCATGGAGGCGCAACAGCAGCTCGGCCTCTTCGCCGCACATCAGCGACGCGTCAAAGCCATGCATCTGCCACGCCGAACGTCGCAGCACCAGCGGCGCATGGGCCAAGAGCGGCCGGGCACACACGGGCGCAGCCGGTACCACCCGCCCAAACCAGCCGGCTGCACCGTCGCCCATCGCCGTGACCCAACCGAGAGCGCGCTCTCGATCGAGGAGCGCACAGGCCCGCTCCAGAAACACCCGATCGCCGAGCCCGCCTGCCCAGTCCGACTCGGTCAGAAAGGTCAATAGCGGCTCATCTCCGTCGAGACTGCGGTTGCGACGGGCCCCAGGCGTGGCCGCATCGGCCAGCACGACCACGCGTACCACACGGCCACAGAGCTGCGCCAGCGACGCCGCCAGCGTCGGTGGGGGCGCGCTCTCGCACACCGCCAGCAACGGCTCAGCGGCCACGTTCACCAAGCCCCAGCGCTTCGTAGAGCCGTCGCAACGGCGCCGTGATCCGCCATGACACCGAGCCACGCAGCGCCGCGGCCTCGAAACTCCCGTCGGGAACCCGCAAGGCCGCCACCTCACGCCGTCGCACCTCGAGCCGCGCCGACAACGCATCGAGCTGCCGTCGCTGCCGCACTCTTTCTTCGAGATACCACGCCAGCGCGCGTTCTTTTTTCCAGAGCAGCTCCGCCGCCTTGGCCCGATAGCTCGTCACATGTTTCTCGACGCGCTCGCGATAGAGCGCGAGGTAGGTCTCGCCGCGATCGGCCACCCCGCTTCGCGATCCCGGCCGCCGTCGATAGTCGAACAGCAGCTCGGGAACAATCGTGCCCTCGACCCCGCTGGCCACCAGCGACAGCCACAGGTCCCAGTCCTCGTGACCGAGCTCCGTCGACGGGTCATAGCCGCCCGATCGATCGAGCAAACTCCGGCGAACCAAGGCGCAGGTGGCCACCGAACAATCGTGGAGCAGCTCTAGTAGATCGCAGCGTTCCGGCATCCAGTCCCACTCTTCGGCGCCGAACAAATGCACCCACACCGACGCAAAACCCAGCGCCGGCCGCTCCTCCAGCGTCGCCACCGTCCGCGCCAGGAACGTAGGCCGCATACGATCGTCGGCATCGAAGAACGTGACATAGGTGCCGCCCGCCTCGGCCAACGCGGCATTGCGCGCCCGCGTGACGCCGCCATGCGGCACCCGCAAGACCTTGGTGCGCGGCCGGCCCTGCAGGCTCTCGAGCAGCGCCAGCGTCTCGGGATCGGTCGACCCGTCGTCGACGACCAGATGCTCCCAGTCGACGAACGTCTGCGCCGCCAGCGAGGCCAGCGCCTCGGGCAGAAACGCGCCGTCGTCGTAGACCGGGGTAATGACGGAAACTTTGGCCACGCGCCGATATTTTGTCACGCCTCGGCCCCCGTCGCGGAAAATCTCACGCTACGTGGCATGATGTTGGCACCTTGAGCTCACGCAGGGACGGTGCTTGGCGCTTGCCGGCTGCGGGCGCGCGGCTCGACGGCGTCCTGTCCCTCGTCGGTGAGCTGCCTGCCGATGCGGTGGGACTGTTGGTGCGCTGGGCAGGTCAGGTCGCGCGCCAGGTTCCCATCGACCACGGCGCCTTCGCTCACCAGCTGCCCCTTGGTCGCGCCGACCATGGCCCCACCGAGCTCGAGCTGTGGACCGTCGCCAGCGACGGCACCCGACAACTCTGGCAGCGACGACAGGTCACCTTGGCCCGGCAGGCGCCGCCGTGGCGAGGACTTGGCACACGGGTCTGGGGCGCGGCCGACAAAGCCGTCCGGGCCTGGCGCGCAGGGCGACTGTCGGCCGATCCGCGCCAGTGGCTCTATCTCTGGCGTCGGCACTTGGCCGAGTCCGCCGAGATGGCCGACGCCGAGACGCGCCTCGCTCCCGCCCGCCAGGCCATCGACGCCAAGCGCGTGCTCGGGGCGCTCCTCGACGGCAATCAGCGTGTCACGGTGCCAAGCTCGGCGTCGCCGCGCGTCACGGTGATCATCGTCGTCTACAAGCGTCCGGAGCTGCTGCTAGCCGCGCTACGCTCGCTGCCTGACCAAGATCTGGAGGTCGTGCTCGTCGACAACGCCAGCGGCCCCGAGACCGCGCGTCTCCTCGATCGCATCGACGGCGCTGTCCTTGTGCGCAACACCGACAACCGCGGCTTTCTGCTGGCGGTCAACCAAGCCGCCGCGCTTGCCCAAGGCGACGTCTTGCTGCTCCTCAACAGCGACGCCGAGCTCCGTCCGGGCGCGCTCGCGTTCGGCCTCGCCGCGCTCGTCGACGGGGTTGGCGCCGTCGGTGGCAAGCTCATCCACCCTGACGGTCGCCTGCAGGAAGCCGGCGCCACGCTCGGTCCCGACGGCAGCGCCGTCGCCATCGGCCGCGGCGCTCCCGCCGACGATCCTGCCTACGACGTTCGCCGCGACTGCGACTATGTCTCGGGCGCGCTCCTCCTCACCCCGCGCCAGGTCTTCGTCAGCGACGGAGGCTTCGACGAAGCCTTCGCACCCGCCTACTACGAAGACGCCGACTATTGCGTCCGTCTCTGGAAGCGTGGCCTCAAGGTGGTCTACGAGCCCGACTTCGCCGCCGATCATCTCGAGTTCGGCAGCGCGGCATCCCCGTCGCAGGCCCTCCTGGCACAGGCCCAGCGTCGGCCGCAGCTCGTCGCCAAGCACGCCGCCTGGCTGGCCAAGCATCACCGCACCACAGGCCCACGCGTCCTCTTCATCGACGACAGACTCCCCTACCGCCGCCATGGCGCCGGCCATCCCCGCGCCGGGAGCATCGTCCGCGCGCTCGCCGAGCTCGGCTGCGCCGTCACCGTCTATCCCACGCTGTTCCCCGCGGACGAGCAGACCCTCGACCTCGCAGCACGCCGCGCCGAGCTGCCCAGCTCCATCGAGCGCGTGCCCAACCGCGGCTCGGCCGGTCTCGGCGCCTTCCTCGCCGAGCGCACCTTCGACGTGATCGTCGTCAGCCGCGCACACAATCTGGCCCTCATCCAGCGTCTGTTACCGTCGCCACCGCCCCTCATCTACGACGCCGAGGCCCTCACCACCGATCGCGATCGCCGGCTCGCAGCACTCACTGGCACCCCCTTGCAGCCCGGTCTCGAGATGCAGATTCAGGCCGACCTCATCCTCGCGGTCTCCGACCTCGACGCCGCCGCGCTCCGTCAAGCCGGCCATCGCACGCGCACCCTCGGTCATGCCCTTCAGCCCCGGCCCACCCCGCGCGGCTTTGCCCAGCGCGCCGGCGTCTTGTTCGTCGGTGCGTTCGCCGGCCTCGGCTCTCCCAACGCCGACGCCGTCAGCTGGTTTGCGACCGCCATCTGGCCGCAGATCCGCACGGCCCTCGGCCCGGTCTGGCTCACCGTCGCTGGCGCCCGCATGCCGCCCGAGCTCCTCGCGCTCGACGCGCTCAGCCCCGATCATGGCGTCGAGCTGCGTGGCGAGGTCTCCGCAGCCGAGCTCGAAGCGCTCTACGACCAGGCCCGCATCTTCGTCGCTCCACTACGCGCCGCCGCCGGCCTGCCGTACAAGATCCACGAAGCCGCCGCCCACGGTCTCCCGGTGGTGACGACGCCGCTGCTCGCCGAACAGCTCGGCTGGCAAGACGAGCTCGCCATCGCCAGCACGGATGATTTCGCCGCCAAGGTGATCGCGCTCTACCAAGATCCCGTCGCCTGGTCTGCACGACGAGCCGCCGCGCTCGCCCGCGTCACCAGCGACTGCGATCCAGCCCGCTTCCAAGCCACGCTCTCGGCCGCGCTCGCCGAGGTCCGCCGTGGCTGAGCCCCGTAAGCTCCTCGATCGACTGTGGTTCTGGCCGGTCCTCTTGGCCCTCGGCGCGCATCTGCCCGCGCTGTGGCATCCGCTCGTTTGGGACGATCTCCGCGTCGTCGCTGGCAACCCCAGCATCCGCGCGCTGGGCGATCTGCGCCATGTGCTGCTCGGCAGTCAGCGCCCCACCACCAACCTCGTCTACGCCGTCGAGTACGCACTCGGCCACGGTCAACCCCTCTGGTTCCATCTCGGCTCCATCCTCGCCCACGCCGGCACCACCTGCCTCCTCATCGTGCTCGCCCGCCGCTTGCGCGATCGACACAACGTCCATCTCAGCCCCATGTGGATCGGCGCCGTCTTCGCCATCCATCCGCTCGTCGTCGAGTCGGTCGACTATCCCGCCGCTCTGCCCGGCGTGCTCTGTGCGTTCTTCTCGCTCGCGGCCTTCCTGTCGCTGCGTGAGCGACGGGGTCCCCAAGTCCTGGGCCTGGTCTGTTTCGCACTCGCACTGGGCAGCAAAGAATCCGCGGCCGCCTTGCCACTCGTCCTCATCGTCGACGCCACCGTCTTTTCGCCCAACGCCGATCGCCGCGCGCTGTGGACTCGTCATCTGGGCTTGTGCGTGCTGGTCGCTGTGGCCGGTGCCTGGCGTCTCTCGTTACATCTCGGCCGCCAGAACGGCAGTCTGCCGTCGCTGAGCCATCTAGGCACCCAGGCCGTCGTCCTCTTCGGCTACGCGCGTCTGCTTGTCATCCCTGTCGGCTTCAGCCTGTATCACGACATCGCCCCGTCGCTGCCACTGATGCTGGGCGCAATCGCCGCCGTGCTCGCCATCGTCATCGCCGTTGCTGTCCGCGGTCCGGCCTGGCTCCGCTTCGGCCTCGCCTGGTTCGTCCTCTACCTGTTGCCGTCGAGCTTGTTGCCG
>Ga0123338_10001310_pt1 | contig 24165 bp, 22 predicted proteins | sample grotaG_FD_89793 | JGI IMG/M metagenome (GOLD analysis project Ga0123338, IMG submission 89793) | Glacier valley bacterial and archeal communities from Borup Fiord, Nunavut, Canada, to study Microbial Dark Matter (Phase II) -... | ecosystem: Environmental > Aquatic > Freshwater > Ice > Glacier ...
CGTCGCGCCGCGCGCGAGCGATTTCGTTCACGAACCCGAATACGTACCCGGCTCGCTCCCTGCGGCACCGATTCCGCTTCCTCGTCCGTTCCCGGTTGCCGCCCGACCGGAGGCGCCCGCGCCGCCACCGCCGGCTCCGGTGGATGCGGAAGATGCGCGTTTCGCGCCCGCCGGCGTCAGCGAATCGAGCCTGGAGTCGGCGTCGCCAACGCACGGGGTGGTCGTTGCAAGCGATAAACCGACCGACGCGTTGCCGCCACCGGCACCGCTGCCGCCGATTCCCAACGCCGTCTTCGTCTCGCATTTGGATCTCTCGCGCGAGAGCGTGGAGCGTTCGCTTGCCTTCATCGATCAAGCCGACTACGGTGGTTTGGTCTCGCATCTCTTCGTCGTGCGCAGCTTCTTCCCGGAGGGCGTGTACGGTCTGGATGGCGAGGTCACACCGAAGTTTGGTGCCGAGCGCGATGCACTCCGCAGCGTGCTCGATCGACTTTTCATTAAATTGCGTCTGCCGCGCTACGCGCTGACCGCAAAAGATCTCGAAGATCGTTCCTCGCGCAATGCACTCATGGAACTCGTCGGCGCGATGCGCAGCGCGCGCTCCACAAGCGATGCCGTTCCGCCGCAAGACGTCGCGGTACGAATCAGTGGCGCGATCGATCGCGACCGCATCGTTTCACGTTTGACCTCGCTTGAGAGCGAACCGCTGGGCTCGGCGTTGCCGTGGCTCGTGCTCGCGGAATTTCTCGGCACAACGATCACCGTCGACGGTGCGGCATCCGATGCGCTGGGCACGTACCGCACGGCCTTGATCGCGGCGTTCGCAAACGTCAGCGCGCTCCCGCTCGAAGAATTTCACCGCGTGCTCGCCGAGAGTTCGAATCCGGGGCTCGACGCGAAGCTAGCGGACGTCAAGGCGGCGCTGCGCGCGTCGCTCGAGGCGACGGCGACCGTCTCCGACGCTCGCTAAATGCTCGTTCCGGCGCTCGTCTTCGGCGTCATCGGCATCATCTTGATCGCGGTCGCGCGCTTTTGGCCGCGCTCGGCCGTCGAGGTGAAATCGCAGTCGCGTGCCGGGGTCACGTCGCTTTCGGGCGCGACCGAAATCGGTGGCGCGAAGCTTACGCGCCATCCGAACGATCGCGCGTGGATCGCTCACGTCGATCCCGACTTGCCCGGAACGCTCGATCTCGACGAGCGCCGCCGCTTGATCGAGGGGCTCGGCCTGGTCGGCGAACCGTGGTGCGCGAGCGCTCTTGCTCTCGCGTATCGCGAAGAGGGCGACTCGCTGCGCGATGTGATCGTGGCGGCGATCGGCCAGTGCGCGGGTGAGGTCGAACCGACGCTGGCCACGGCACGTCGATCGAAGCGCCCGAGCGAACGACTCTTGGCGCTCGAAGGCTACGCGAAACGCGGCGATCATGCGACCCTCGCAGCGGCACTTGCCGATCCCGACATCCCGGTCGCGCTCGTCGCGGCGCTCGCGCTCGTTCGCGCGCACGAATCCGCGCGCGTCGATCTTTATTTCCGCGGATTAGCCGACAGCGAGCGTGCGCAAACGATGCGCGACGTGCTGGCGGTCTTGGCGTAACTAAAGCGGCGGGAGTTTCTTGCCGAAATATTCGGCAATGATGTGTTGCGCGACGGGCGCGGCGACCAGCGACCCGTAGCTGCCGCTGCCCTCCATGTACACGGCCAGCGCGATTTTCGGATGGTCGCTCGGCGCGTAGGCGACAAACCAAGTCGTGTTCGAACTGCGGCCGCCAACGCCGATTTCCGCCGTGCCGGTCTTTCCGCCGAACGCAATGCCATCGATTTTGAGTCCGTAGGCGGTGCCGCCGGGATCGGTCACCTTGTCCATTCCCGCGCGCACTTCTTTGAGGGCTTCGACCGTAACGTTCACTTTGCGAATCACTTCGTGATCGAAGCGTTTGATGATGCGCCCGCTCGGATTGCGAATCGCCTCGACCAGATGCGGACGGTAGAGAATGCCGCCGTTGACGACGGTCGCGGTCACGTTTGCCATCTGCAGCGGCGTTGCTTCCATCGCACCTTGACCGATTGCCAATATGCAGACGTCGCTCGGCTCGAGTGGAAGTTTATAGACGCGCATCGTCCATTCCATCGTCGGCCAGTTGCCTTCGAATTCACCGGGAATGTCGATTCCCAATCGCTGATCGAGCCCGTATTGCAAGGCGTAGTAGCGCAAGCGTTCGTGACCGAGTCGATCGCCGAGTTGATAGAAATAGCCGTCGCTGGATGCTGCGAGTGCGTGGACGAAGTTCGTCGAACCAAGTCCGCCGGCCGCGATGTCGCGGAAGGCAACGCCATGACAATTCCACGCGCCCGAATCGTAGAGCACTTGGTTAGGTTTGATGACGCCCGCACTGATCGCGCCCGAGCCCGTCACCATTTTGAAGATCGAACCGGTGGGTGAGGCCGCGCCGATCGCGCGATTGTAGAGCGGTCGCAGCGAATCGTTCATGTAGCGCGCGAATTTTTTGGAGCTGATCGGCGTTGCGAAATCGTTTGGATCGAATTGCGGATACGATGCAAGCGCGAGGACACCGCCATCGCGAGGATCGATGATGACGACGGCGCCGGCGAGTCTGCGCCCGCGTAGCTTGCTCCAGTGTTTGAGTTGCGCGGCCAGATTTTTCTCGACGATCATTTGCAAGCGCCAGTCGACCGCCGTCACCAGTGTGTTGCCGGGAATCGGATCGAGCGAACTCAGCTTGCGCACGACGCCGCCGGATGAATTTACCTCGACTTGCTCGCCGCCGTTCTTGCCGCGCAGCCAGCTATCGTACCGTTCTTCGAGCCCGGCCTTGCCGACCATGTCATTGGACGAATAGCCGAGCCGCCGTAATTTCGCGTACTCATCCTCGGTGATCGCGCCGACCTGGCCGACGAGATGCGAGCCCCAGCCTTTGTACGGATAGTTGCGAACGGCCGGTTCTTCCACATCGACGCCCGGCAATTCGTTTTCGGCTTCGACCAAGCGCGCCATCTGCGCGGTCGAGAGATCGCTCGCCAAGATGACCGGCCCATAGGGCTCGTAAACGGCGACTTGATCGAAGTCTTTGTAATTGACGCCGTGATGGTGCAGCAGACGTTTCCAGAGCGTTGCTTCCGGGACACCGAGGACGCGTGCGATTCCGGGGATCACGGTGTTGATGTCTTTGACGAGTGAGGGGATGAGCGCGCAAACGAACGAGGGGCGACTGCGCACCATGATGACGCCGTTGCGATCGACGATCAGGCCGCGCGGTGCGACGACCGGAATCTTCTGAATCTGATTCGCGCGTGCGGCGGCGGCAAACGTCTCGCCTTGCACGATCTGAATTTGCGTGAGGCGCACGATGATGGCGACGAGTGCGATCGTCAACACGATGAGAAATCCGGCGATGCGCAGCGGCGAGCGAAGCGGCATCAGATTCTCTGCACGCTCGTCGCATCGACGACGAAACGCGTTCGAATGACGAGATAGATGAACGCGGCGACACCCGTCGCAAGCGCCTGATACACCGCGGCGTGCGCGTGCGTGAGGGCGAGACCCTGCGGATAGCCTTCGATCCGCATGACGAACCAGAAGAGTGCGTTGCGAACGAGGACGGAGCCCGCGACGATCGCACTCAAAATGGTAAAGCCGTCGCTGAAGAACGAACGCGCGATCCGGCCGACGCCGAGCGCAAGAAGCGCCGTTGCGATCGTCCACGCACCGCCGGTTCCGCTTCCGAGCGCATCTTCGAGTAAGCCCGCGATCACGCCCACGATCAAGCCGCGCGTGATGCCGGTGCGTAGCGCGAAGAGAACGACGGCGATCGTGATGAACGACGGCATGACGCCGCGGAACGTGAGCAGCGGCGCGAGCGTCGTTTGCGCGAGTGCGGCGAGCGCGACGAAGCCGATCGTCGCCCAGACACCCGGGCCACGCACGATTTCGACCGAGCGGTATTTATTTTTGTAAGACGAGGACACGATTGAGTCGGCCGAAGGCGACGGCGGGTTCGACGAGCGCGCTCTGATCGAGCGCGCCCGCAGCGGATGGTGTGACGGCGGCGATGCGACCGATCAGAATGCCGGCATGGAAGCTGCGCCCCTCACCCGTAATGACGGCGTCGCCGGGTTTGAGGTGCGCGTCTTGCGGGACGTATTGCAGTTTGACGCGCGTCTGTGTGCCGACGGCAATCGACCACCAGCGGCCGCGCTGGACGACCGCTGGGATACGGCTCGTGACGTCGTTGACCAAGAGTACTTTACTCGAGAGCAGCGTGACATCGACGATGCGTCCGACCGCCCCGTCGACCGTCACCACGCCATCGTCGCGACGGACGCCGTCCTTGCTCCCGCGGTCGATCGTGACGGAGTGCAGCGCGCCTTCGGGATCGTAACCGATCACGTTTGCGGGAACCGAACGTGGATAGCGCATTTGTGCGGCGATGGCGTCGCGCTCGGCGGGAACGCGCGCGAGCTCTTCGGTGAAGGCCAGATTCTCATCGAGCAGGCGCACGTTCTCATCGCGCAGCGCCGCGTTCTCGCGCGCGAGTCCCGGCGTGCGCACGACGGTCTCGAACGCGCCGCGCGAATTGTCGCGAACGGCAGCAAGCGCGATCTCGACGTACGTCGCCGTGGTGGTGACGAGGACGGTGAGGGGGCTCGTTCGGCCCTGACGGGCGAAGCTAACTTGCAGCAGTGCGACTAACGCGGCGACAATGACGACGCCGATTAACGCGAATAGCTTTCGTTCATCCCGATACGTAAAGATTGGTACCACCTCGTCAGGCGATCGGCCGACGGACGTAATTTTTCGAGTAGCGACGGGGTTGCGAGAATCTCTCCGGCGCCGCGTGCGACGCAGGTGAGTGGATCGATTGCGACCGTCGTCGGCACGTTCGAACGCGCGGCAAGTTCGCCTGCGAGCCCGGCGATCAGTGCGCCGCCGCCGGTGAGGACGATACCCGTTTCCATCAAGTCTGCAGCGAGGTCGGGTGGGGTCTTCTCGAGCACGGCCCAGACGGCGCGCGCGATCTGATCGATCCCATCGGCCATCGCCTCCGCGATGAGGGTCTCCTCGATTGCCCGGCTGCGCGGAGCCATCGCGGCAAGATCGCTGCCGCTCACGCTAAAGGCCTCGCGGCCGGGTGGCCGGCCGGTGTAGCCGAGTTCGATTTTGAGCAATTCTGACGTGAGCGGGCCGACCACGAAGCGCTCGTTCCGCAGACGGTTGGCGATGGCGGCATCGAAATAGTCGCCGCCGACTTTGATCGAGTGCAAGTTGACGACACCGGAGAGCGAGAGCACGGCAACCTCCGTCGTCCCGCCGCCGATATCGACGACCATCATGCCGCGATTGGTGGTGATATCCATGCCCGCTCCGACGGCGGCCGCGACGGCCTGCGGGACGAAGGTCAGGTTGCGCGCGCCGGCCGAGCGGACGGCCTCTTCCACGGCTTTGCATTCGATGTCGGTGGCGCAGCCCGGGATGCACGCGATGACGCGGGGCGCGAAACGCGCTTTCGACCGCATCGCCCGGTCGACCATCGTAGAAATGAGCGCGTGCGCGCCGCGGAAGTCCGAAATCGTCCCGCCGCGGAGCGGTCGCACGACGCGAACCCGGCCCGGAGCTCGGCCGTCCATTTCTTTTGCAGCCTGACCGACGGCCAGAATCGAATCGTCGGAGGTTCGGTAGGCGACGACCGACGGTTCGGAAACGAGCACGCCCTCGTTCCGTTCGTAGACGACGGTGTTGGCGGTTCCAAGATCGATCCCGATGTCCGGTCGAAACGACATCAAGCTCATGCGGATGCTCCAAGGTGCCAGCCGAGTGCCGGTAGTGCGCGCACGAATGCGCCGAGCGGGAAACCCATCACGGTATAAAAGTCGCCGTCGATACGCTCGACGAGCGTCGCACCGCGGCCCTGAATGCCGTACGCGCCGGCTTTATCCAAGCCGTCTCCGGTTGCAACGTAGCGGTCGATCTCCGCATCATCGAGCGCGTAAAAACGCACGCGCGTCGAAGAGATCGTATCGAACGAACGTTCGCTTATCGCGTCGCGCAGCGAGAATGCGGTATGCACCACGTGTTCGCGGCCCGACAAGCGAGCGATCATCGCGCGTGATTCTCGCGCGTCGCGCGGTTTCCCGAACGCCTCGCCGTCGACGTCGACGACCGTGTCAGCACCAATAACGACGGCCTCCAATGAGCGATCGTAGTGGGCGCCGGTGGCTTTTCCGCGTGCGTGAGTCATGGCGAGTTCCGTCGGCGAGACGCCGGCGAGGTCAACCTCGTGGTAGTCACTTGGGACAACAGTGACGGTGATTCCAAGCGATGCGAGTAACTCGCGACGACGCGGGGACGCGCTAGCGAGAGTCACGGCACGCAGAATTCGCCCTGAATGTATGATGTGACGATTATAAAGTGCGCACGCGTAAAAAGGCTAGCACATCACGCAAAATTGTTAGCCGTATCGCTTGTTTTGCAGTTCGATGTAGCCATCGGGATGACGACCGCGCGGGTCGCGATGCGTGTAATGGATGACGCCGCCGCGCGCATCGAACTCATATTCTCCGCGTACGACGACCGGCGCACCGGCAATAATCGGCAACGGCCCGGTGAAGTCGACGTTGGCCTCGACGCGCACGGTCAGCCCGCGTCCGCTCGCTCCGGAGAGGTGCAAGAGAAAGCCCTCGTGCGGACTGCGAATCCCACTGCGCGTGCCCAAATCGCGAGCAACGACGCCACTCGCCGTCACTTCGACGTGCGAGCGCTGGGTGCGCCATGCATCGTAAAGGGCGGCATTCCCAGCGCTTGACGACGGTGCCGCAACGCAGCCCGCAAGCAACAGCAGCAGGGCGAACGCCCGCTTCAAACGTCGTTTCTCAGCACGTCGGCGGGGCCTTCGCCGCGGACCGCGAGACGATGCTCGCCGCCGCCGACGAAGACGGCCGGCGGTCGCCCGAACCGATTGTAGTTGCTGGCCATCGCATACGTGTAGGCACCGGTGGTGCAGAGAACGAGCAAGTCGCCGCTTGCGAGTGCATCGGGAAGCATGGCGGTGACGAGGAAGTCGTTTTCGCACGAGCGCCCGCAAACCGTTGCCTCACTGGCGGTAATCGGCGCAAGCGAGCGGGCGACGAGCGGGTGATGGTGGGCGCCGTAGAGTGCCGGTCGCGGGTTATCCGCGATGCCTCCGTCGACCACGACGAAGCGGCGGCGGCCCTGCTGCTTGACGGCCATCACCGAATAAAGCGACGTGCCGGCACGCGCGACGATGGCCCGGCCGGGCTCGATTGCCAGCTGCGGCGCGGGGAGGCGCAGCTCGCTGGCCAGATGTTTTGCGACCCCGGCAAGTTCGGCGAAGAGCGGCGCGATGTCGATCGGCGCGGTCTCGCCGGGTCGCTCTTCGACCCCGTAGCCCCCGCCTACGATCAGGCGTTCCACCGCAATGCCGTGCGTGCGTGCGCGCGCGGCGGTTTCCAAGAGCGTGCGCAGGTTCGCGTGGTAGGCGCCGGACTCGGCAATCTGCGAGCCGATGTGAGCGTGGAGGCCGATGCAGCGCACGGTCTCAAGCGTGCGCACGAGCGAGAAGGCCGCATCGACTTCATCGAGCGCGAAGCCGAACTTCGTGTTCTCGCCCGTCGTGCGAATAAAGTCGTGCGTGTGGGCTTCGATCCCGACGTTGATCCGTAGAACGATCGGGATCGGCGCGGCGCTCGTGCCGCGCTTGCCCAAGCGCTCGAGTTCTTCGCGATTGTCGACGATCGTTACGCCGACGCGTCCGGCAGCAGCGGCATCGAGTTCCGCATCCGATTTCCCGCAGCCGTGAAAGACGATGTTCGCGGCCGGAACGTTTGCACGTTCGGCGGTGAGCAATTCGCCGAGCGAACAGACATCCAAATCGAGACCGCGCTCCGCGAGATGTCCGGCGAAAGCGGTGCAGAGAAATGCTTTGCCTGCGTAGGCGATCGCGATGCCATGCGGATCGCAGGCTGCGCGAAAGTCGGCGATCGCCCGATCGACGACGTCGAGATCGATGATGAACGCGGGCGTTCCGTACGTGCGTGCGAGCAGACTCGCCGACACGCCGCCGATGCAGAGCTCGCCCGCGGACGTGCGCGTGTGGCCGGCGGCGATCGCCGTGCGGTAATCATCGCGCGCAACGATCACGATACCGCCTCGGCGTCGGCGTCGCGATAGAGTCCGTGCTCGTCGATGTACCGGAAAACGGGCTCGGCGATGAGATAGCGCGCGCTGCGTCCGTCCGCGAGCAGCGAACGCACGAGCGTTGCCGATTCGTCGACCACGGGGAGATCGAGCATCCGCACTTTCGCGCGTAGCGGAGCCGGCAAATCGGTTAGTGCAGCTTCGAGTTCGCTTGAGGTGACGTCGCCGCGCGGCGCGACGACGAACGCCGCGAGGACCTCGAGGATTTCATCCAAGCGTTGCCAGCGCGAGCGAACGAGCGAATCGCCCCCGACGATAAACGTCAATTCATCGCCCGGATAACGCGCTTGCAAGCGCGGCAGCAGATCGGCGGTATAACCGCTCGCTTCCGGCGCGAGATCCGCATCGTCGAAAGCGAATGCCACGTTCGCGGCGATGGCAAGCCGAATCATCTGCGCGCGATCTTCACCTGAGGCGACGATGCGCGAGCGATGTTGGCCCGATCGGGTCGGAACGAACACGACGCGGTCGAGGCTGCATTCTTCGCGTACGGCTTCGGCAACGAAGAGATGTCCGTTGTGAATCGGATCGAAGCCGCCGCCGAAAATCCCGATGCGCATGGACTAGCTGTACAGAAACTCGTTACCGGCGATGCGCACGGTGTCGCCTTCGGCAACGCCGAGTTCGCGCAAGCGTTTCTCGACGCCGAGTTTTGCCAGCACTTGTTCGAATCGTCCGAGCGCTTCGTCCGAATCGAAGTCCGTCATCTGTGCGAGCCGCTCGATGCGTTCGCCGCTTACGATAAACACGCCGGACTCGACCCGTACTTCGAAGGGTTCCGCTGCGGCAAGGACGATTTGTGCGGGCTCGGGTGTCGCAACGGCCGGCAGCGGCGTTTCGCCGATCGTGCGCCAGGCAAGCGAGAGCAGTTCTTTGACGCCGGCGCCCGTCGCCGCAGAAATGCCGACGAGATTCGGAAGTCGCTCGCGTAGCGCCGCAAACGTTTCTTGTGCATCGGGCAAATCGAGTTTCGTAATGACGGGAATCGTCGGCCGCTCGGCGAGCGCCGGATTCCACGACGCGAGTTCGTGTTCGATCGTCGCTTTGTCGGCGAGCAGTTCATCGATGGACTTCGCCCCGTCCATGAGATGCAAGAGCACGCGCGTGCGCTCGACGTGACGCAAGAAGCGATCGCCGAGGCCCGCGCCCTCATGTGCGCCTTCGATCAATCCGGGCACGTCGACCATGACGAACGACTCGTCGACGGCGATGCGCACGACACCGAGCTGCGGTTCGAGCGTGGTGAACGGATAGTCCGCAATTTTCGGACGCGCGGCGGAGACGACCGAGAGCAGCGTCGATTTCCCGGCATTCGGCAAGCCGACGAGGCCACAATCGGCCAGCAACTTCAGCTCCATGCGCAAGGCGCATTTTTCGCCGGGCTGACCCTTTTCGGCGAAGGTCGGTGCTTGCCGGGCGCTGGTCGCGAAATGCTGGTTTCCGAGGCCTCCGCGGCCGCCTTTGGCGACCAGCGCCCGCTCGAAGGGCTCGCTGAGATCGGCGAAGAGGCGCTCTTGGCCGGTTTTGTTATCGGTATCGATCTCGGCGCGGTAGACCAAGGTGCCGACCGGCACCGGAATGATGAGGTCCTCGCCACTCTTGCCGGATTTGTTGGTCGTGGACCCGCCGTCGCCGGATTCTGCTGCGAACTGCTTCTTGAAACGAAAATCGACCAGCGTCCCAAGATTGGGCGTCGCCTCGAGAAAGACGTTTCCGCCCCGCCCGCCATCGCCACCGGCTGGACCGCCTTTGGGAACGTATTTTTCACGTCGCCAAGCGACTTTACCGGCTCCGCCGTTGCCTGCGGCGATCCCGATGGACGCTTCATCAATGAATTGCATAAATCAAAAAAGAGCCCGAAGGCTCTGTGAACTCCGTAAGCACGAAGGCCGGCGGAGCGTTACTCCGAGGCCGGAACGATGTTCACGAATTGGCGATTCCGCCGCGTGCTGAACTTCACGTGACCCTCGACGAGCGCGAAGAGCGTATGGTCTTTGCCCATGCCGATGCCGACGCCGGGGTAGAACTTCGTGCCGCGCTGGCGGATGATGACGTTGCCCGCCAAGACCAGCTCGCCGCCGTAGCGTTTCACGCCGAGGCGCTGGGCATTGGAGTCGCGGCCATTACGTGTGGAGCCGCCGCCCTTTTTGGATGCGAACAGCTGCAGATCGAAGTTAAACATAGCCACGGAAGTATACCAGACCCACCCGGGAGGGGCAAGGCCCTCGTGCCGAGCGTATCGGCCCCAAGTTCAAATGTCCGGTTTTGCCCCAAGTAGAAATGTCCGATTGGTTGGTTTGGGGATCACAGCCCTCGTGCCGCGCGGGTACGATCGGGCAGAACGCCGTCATCGAGGCGCCGTCCCGTCCGAGGGGCGGCGAGCCGGGTCGGTTCCGAGGCCGGGTGCGTCGCCTCGATGGCCGTCGCGCAGCGAGATTCGTATCACGCCGCGGGACGTCATCGGCGCCGACCTGCCGTCAAGCGAGGTCATCATCTGCGAAACCCGCTCGATCGGCGGTGAGCGGCACGATCGGCACTCTCGATGTTGACATTCTCCATCGATCGAGCCGGAAAAAATCTCGGCGCCGCGCAGCGCAAGATTCTCGAACGAGCGAGAGCCATTCTGCACGAACACGCGCAAGCGGAATCAGCCCAAGCAAAATCCGGTACGAATGTCGGCGGCCGCAAGACCGCGCTGAAAATGAGCGCAAGCGGCGCACGTACGACGACCGTCGCGAAAAAGACGACCGCCAAAAAGACCAACGCGAAAAAGAAAACGGCGCGGCGACAAAGCGTGGCTTAGATCGGGTCGACGCCTGCGAGATGTGCGACGTTCGTTCGTCGAAGCGAAAGCCGCGCGCGCACGGGCGTTCGCGGTCGTAAGGTAACCAGCGGTTCGATCTCCGGTAGCGCTGCGTCCACCCGCTCCAACGCATACTGCTGCGCGATCGTGGCGAGCGCGACGATGCCCTCGGTCCACGCGAATGCCTCGCCGATACACAATCGGTTGCCACCGCCGAACGGGAAGTACGCAAACTTGGGCAGCGTCGGGCGAATTTCGGGCCAGCGCTCCGGCCGGAAGACGAGCGGATCTTCGAAGTAGCGCGGATTGCGATGACTCGCATACGGCGAGGTAACGACGACCGAGCCGGGATCCAACGCGTAACCGCCGACGTTCACCGGTTGCATCGCGCGGCGACTGATGACCCACGCCGGCGGATAGAGTCGCATCGATTCGCTCAAGACATCGCGCGTATAGGTGAGATTCGGGACATCGGCGAGCGTCGCCGCGCGATCGCCGAGCACGGTGTCGATTTCCGCGCGCATGCGCGCGGCGACGGTCGGCGTGCGGCCGAGCAATCCCCACGTCCACGTCAGCGCGTTTGCGGTCGTCTCGTGCCCCGCGGTAAAAATCGTGATCGCTTCGTCGCGCACTTGTTCGTCGCTCATCGGTTGATCGTCGTCGCGAGCCAGCAGCAACATCGAGAGCAGATCGCCGCGATCGCCGCTCGTGCGTCGTTCTTCGATGATGCGATAGATCACCGTGTCGAGCGTCGCGCGCGATGCGAGGAATCGGCGCTGCGCGGGAAGCCACGGCATGCGATCGATCCATTCGCCGATCGGCGACATCGCAAGCGGTAAGATGCGCATCGCATCGGTCAACGCACGCCCGATGATATCGGCGTCGGCATCGACGTTGGTCCCAAAGAACGTGCGCGCGGCGATGGCAAGCGTCAGGTGCATCATCGCTTGACCGACATCGATCGTCGCGCCGTCGGTCCACGTCGCCATCGCGCGCTGGGTTTCTTCGACCATCTGCGTCGTGTACGTTGCGATGCGATCGCGATGGAAGGCGGGCTGCGCGAGACGACGCTGGCGCAGATGCAAGGGCTCTTCGCTTGTGAGCAATCCCGCTCCGAGAAGCGGGACCAGACGCTGCACGCCGCGACCCTTGTGAAAATGCGGCGTCTGATGGACGAGCACGTCTTCGATCATGTCGGGATCGTCGACGAGATAGAAATGCGCGCGATTCATTTTCCAGTGTGCGATCGGCTCGTATTTGCGCGCGGTCTCGCTGAAAAACGCGGCGGCTCCGCGCAGGAGGCCGCCGCGGTTCATTTTTGCGATCGCTTCGATCGAACTCGGACCGGCGGGATAGCGCGCGGTGCGCGGCGTGCTCACCGAAGGGGTCTTCGGCGCGTCGTCTCCGCAGGCCTTAGCTGGAGATGCGAACGGCTTTGAGCGTGTGCCCGTCACCGCTCGGATAGCCGACGATCCGCAGATGCGTGCCGTACGAGCCGGGGCGCGTCGCAAAGCATGTTTGATTCGACGTGATGATCGTGTACGTCTGGCCGGGGAGCGGGACGCCGTTTTGTTGCGTTACGAGTTGAAAGCTTCCATTCGCATCGGGCGGACTTGTCTCATATCCCGTGACCGTCTGCAGCGATCCACCGTACGAATTGAGCGCGCACGGATTGTTGTTGCCGGGATACCCGGTATTCCCGTATTGGTTGTTGAGGTTCGCAGCGGTGATACGATTCGCGTAAAACTCGCCGTTGTTTCCATACGTCCCGTAGATGCGGACGTATTCGCCGCTGTTGATTGCGATCGTCTGTCCGCTGTTGAGCGCGGCCTGGTCGTTGACGCCGACGAACTGTCCGGTAGTGAGTCGCACGTTGAGAAAGCTGCCGTTCACATTTTGGATCGTGCCGACGATACTCTGGGACCGTTTTTGGTTTTTCTTCCAGCCTTTGTGCTTGCCGTTGTCTTTCTGGTCGCCTTGATCTTCGTCGTCTTGATCGCCGTGCTGACCGTGGTCGCCCGCTAGCGCAGCGTTGGGTGCGCCGCTGGAAAGCGACGGGGCCGAACCGATCTGGCGGGCGCTGCCGACCAGCAGCGATCCGGTTGCGGCGATTCCAAAGATCGCGGCCACGAGCGCGGCCTGGGTTTTGAGCATCTGCATCGGGTCGTCTCCTTACGGGTTTTAAGAAAAATGGGAGCAGAATGAGAACGAGGAGGTTCGACCTCTCGTTCCCCTTCATTCCCGGTTGCAACGTTTTAAGGAGGGACCGATTCCGGTCCGAGGTATTTGAGCGTGGTTTTGGAGACGCGTCGAGTCGTCGTCACGGGCCTTGGAGCCGTGACGCCCCTAGGGAACACCAAGGAAGCATTTTGGGACGGGCTGATCGCCGGAAAGAGCGGGGTCGGCCCGGTCACGCTTTTCGATGCGACGAAGCTCTCGACGCGGATCGCCGCGGAAGTCAAAGGCTTCGATCCCGATGCCCTCATCGGTCGGCGCGATGCGCGGCGCATGGATCGCTACGCACAATTCGCCTACGTCGCGGCAAACGAGGCGCTTGCCGACGCGGCGTTTCCCGAGGATGCCGACGTGCGCCAGAATACCGGCGCCATCATCGGCTCGGGCATCGGCGGCATCAAGACCGTCGAAGACACGGTCACGAAGACCGCCGGCGATCAATCCTGGGATCGGATCTCACCGTTCTTCATCCCGATGCTCATGGCGAACGCCGCCTCCGGGCACATCTCGATGGCGCACGGTTTGCGCGGGCCGCTGTATGCGGTCTCCAGCGCCTGCGCGAGCGCAAACGACGCATTGACCTCGGCCTTCAATGCCATCGCCACGGGCGATGCGATCGCGATGGTGACGGGCGGCAGCGAAGCAACGATCATCGCGACGGCGATGGGCGGCTTCTGCTCGATGAAGGCGTTTTCGACGCGCAACGACGAGCCGGAAAAAGCGTCGCGTCCCTTCGATCTCAAGCGTGATGGATTCGTGCTCGCCGAGGGCGGCGGGATATTAGTTTTCGAAGAACGGGAATTCGCGCTCGCGCGCGGCGCGCGCATCTACGCCGAAGTGCTCGGCTACGGCCAATCGGCCGATGCCTACAATCTGGTAGCGCCGGATCCCGAATCGCACGGCGTCGTTCTCGCGATGGAACGCGCGCTGAAAAAAGCCGGTATCGCAAAAGAACGCGTCGATTACATCAACGCACACGGCACCTCGACGCCGCTCGGCGACACCGCCGAGTCGCAAGCGATCGAACGTGTTTTCGGCGATCACGCAAAGAAACTTGCGGTGAGTTCGACGAAATCCATGCACGGCCACGCGCTAGGCGCAGCCGGTGCGATCGAAGGCGTTGCGACCGTCCTTGCGATCCATCGCGGCATCATTCCGCCGACGATCAACTACGATTTCCCCGATCCGAGCTGCACGCTCGACTACGTGCCCAACGTCGCGCGCAAAGCCAAGATCGACATCGCGCTCTCGAATTCGTTCGGCTTTGGCGGACATAACGGTGTGGTCGTTTTTGCGCGTCACGATGAATAAGGTGCCGCGTGCCGGGTGAAGCGCGCCGGCGGCGCATCCGGGCGCTGCTGCGGGCGATCGACATCGAACTGGATCCGATCGCCGTCGAACCTGCCTTCGTTCACGAGTCGGCCGCACGCGAAGGTGCCGGCACCTCAAACGAACGACTCGAGTTGCTCGGTGATGCCATCTTGGGTTTCGTCACCGTGCGCTGGCTCTACGAACGCTATCCGAACGCGACCGAAGGCGAGCTCGCACGTCGGAAGCATGCGCTCGTGAGCGGCGATGCGTGCGCGCTGACCGCGCGGCGACTCGGGTTCGGCGATCTCATGCTGCTCGGCCACGGCGCCGCGAGCAGCGGCGGCGCCGAGAATTCATCGATTCTCTCCGATGCCTTCGAGGCGTTCGTCGCCGCCGTCGTGCGCGCAAGCGATCTCACCGTCGGCGCGGCCTTCATCGAGCGCGAGCACCTCGCGCACGTGGAACGCGACGAACAGGCCTTCGCCGATGCGAAGACCGCGCTGCAAGAATACACCCAAGCCCGGTACGGCTTCACCCCGACGTACTACGAACGCTCCGAGGGACCGCCGCACGAGCGGCGCTATACCTCGGTTGTGAAAATCGGCGAAGAAGCGATGGGCGAAGGCATCGGCTCGTCGAAGAAGGCCGCTCAGCAGAGTGCGGCCTCCCTTGCCCTTGCGAAGCTGCGAACGCGCGACGGCGATCCGCCGCCGCCCACCGATCCGATCCCGAGTCCCCAGAGCGACCCGCGCGTAATCGACTTGAGTACGCGGATTAAGAGTTCACGCCCGCGCCGCCCGCGCACGAAGGTCTAGTACATGCGTCTCAAATCGCTCCGCGTCTTCGGCTTCAAAACGTTTGCCGAACAGACGACCTTGGATTTCAACGAAGGCATCACCGCCGTCGTCGGTCCCAATGGTTCGGGCAAGTCGAATCTCGTCGATGCAATTCGCTGGGTGCTGGGCGAACAGAGTTCGCGTAGCCTGCGCTCCAATAAAATGGAGGACGTGATCTTCGCGGGCAACACCTCGCGCAAACCCTTGGGCATGGCCGAAGTCACCTTGACCTTCGACAACCATGACGGCGCGTTGCCGATCGAATTTCGCGAAGTCTCGATCACGCGTCGTGCGTATCGCGCCGGCGACTCGGAATACTTCATCAATCGCAATCACGTGCGTCTGCGCGATGTCGTCGAACTCCTGATGGGCACGGGCCTTGGGCCCGGATCGTATGCGATCGTCTCGCAGGGCCAGATCGATGCGATCCTCTCATCCAAACCGCAAGAACGTCGCAGCCTCTTCGAAGAGACCGCCGGCATTGCGAAGTTCCTCGCGCGAAAGAACGAAGCGATGCGTCGCCTCGACGGCACGGAACAAAATGCCATTCGCGTCAACGATCTGATCGCCGAACTCGAACGCCGCGTCCCCGAACTCGAGACGCAGGTGAGGCGGGCGAAGCGCTATCGCAAAGTGACGACGCGCGTGCGCGATCTCGAGATTCTCTCGTACCTGCGCGCGAGCGAAAGCCGTCGCGGTGAGCGCGAACGCGTGCAAATCGAACTCGATGCCCTCGACGGACGCAAAGTCGCGGCGGCTTCGCGCGCGAGTACGCTCGGTGCCGAACTCTCAGCCATGCGCAACGATCTCTACGCGCTGGAACTGGATCTCGAAGAACGACGCTCGCACGCGCAGAAACTGCGCGCGGAACTCGCGCGCGGCGATGCCGACCTTGCCGCGTCGATCGCGCGCCGTGATGCGCTCGAATCGCAGTCGACTTCGAGCCTTACGGATCGCGAACGCGTCGAGGCCGAGCGCACGTCGCTGACGGTAACGATCGCCTCGCTCGCCGAGCGAATCGCGCCGCTGCAGATGCAGCTCGAATCGATGGGCGAACGCGAACTTGCGGCGAGTGCAGCGGTGAGCGATGCGCGCGCTGGCCTGGATCGCATCTTCACCGAATTGCGCGCGGTCGAAGCGGCCGCCGCCGAGCGCGCCGCAAGCGAAGCCGAGCGTCGCGCGCAAGCGCAGAGCGCGCGCAGCGATATCGAGCGTCTCGAACGCGAAGCGACGGCGCTGCGCGACCGGATGGCCGAACACGATCGCACCTCGGCCGGCGCCCGCGCCCGCCTTACCGCCGCCGGCCAAAGCGAAGGCGGACTCGAGGCCGAACTCACCGCGCAGCGTGCCGCATTCGAAGCAGCCGAAGCACGCGGACCGGCGGCCGCCGAACGCATGGCCTCGCTGCAGCATCGCTATCGCGAACTTGCAAGCGAACTCGCCGGTGCGGAATCGCGCTTACATACGATCGAAGAACTCGAAGCCAATCTCGAAGGACACGTGCCGGGTACGCGCGCGGTAATCGAGGCGGCAACGCGCGACGAATTGCGCGGGTTACACGGCGTCGTCTCGAATCTCATCAGCGTCGACGAACGCTATGCGCGCGCGCTCGATGTCGCTTTCGGCGCGGGGCTCTCGAACATCGTGACGGCGACGGCGGAAGATGCGGAGCGCGCGGTCGCGTACTTGCGCGAACGCGAACTCGGCCGCGCGACGTTCTTGCCGCTCGACACGCTGGGCTCGCGGCGCGGCCACGACATCGGCAATTTGCGCGGACGGCCGGGTGTGATCGGCTACGCACACGAGCTCGTCACCGCCGAAGAGAAATACCGAGGCATCGTCGCGTTTCTCGTCGGGCGCATGCTCGTCGTCGACGTTCTCGCTACCGGTATCAAGCTAACGCGCGGCGAGGGCTTTCGCGATTCGATCGTCACGCTCGATGGCGAACAGATCTTGGGCGGCGGCGCGATCACCGGCGGCCGCTATCGCCGCGAACGCTCGATTCTCGCCCGTCGCGCGCAAGCGCAGACCTTACGCGAACGTCTGCCGCAGCTGCGCGCCGAAATCGAAGAGATCGAACGCGAGGGGCTCGCGGCCAAAGCCGAATTCGATTCCGCTAGCGCCACGCGCGATGCTGCTCGTGCAGCGGCCAACCGCGCGGAGATGGCGCTCCGCGAGTTGCGCACGCAACTGAGTACGCTCAGCAGCGAAATCGAGCGTCTCGACCGGGAAGCCGCGCAATCGACGGAACGCTCGCAGACCCTGGCGCACGCGCTCGATGAAGCGCGTGCGAAGTTCGCTGCGCTCGAGAAAGTCTCCGACGATCATCTGGACATGACGGACGAACGTGCGCGACTCGAGGCAGAACTCGCCGCCGCACGCTCCCGCATCTCTCAGGTCGAGAGCGGACAGTCCTCCGTCGTCGCCGAGGCGAGTGCCGTGCGCGAGTCGCTGGCTTCCCTCACCGCGGAGCGCGACGGCAGCGCCGCGCGACTCGGCTTGCTCGATGCCGATAGCGAACGTGCCGCCGGTGCGCGTGCCTCGATGATGCGCGAAGTCGAAGCGCTGCGCGGTCAAATTGCAGCAAATGAAGCGACGCTCGGTGCCGCGCGCCGGACGGTTTCCGATGCCGATACGGCGGTCGATGAAGCGCGCGCCAAACGCGAACGTCTGGCGGGCGACGCGGCGCAAAAAGAAGCCGACGAGCGGATCGCCCAGAGCCAAGATCGCGAAGCGACGGCGGCGGGTGAAACCAATCGCCGTCGGCTCGCCGAAATCGATGCGGAACTTGGGATGCTGCAGGCGACCTTCGCGCAAAATCCCGCAACCGATGAAGAAATCGCCGACGTGACGACACGCTATACGGACGAAGCGGACGCCGTCATCGAAGAACTGCCGCGCCTGCGCGAAGAACTCGCGCGGCTTGCCAACGTCAACCTCAATGCGGAAGCCGATCGCGACGAACTGACCGAACGCGAGCGGTTTCTCAAAGAACAGCTCGACGATCTGCATCGCGCACGCGAAACGCTGCTCGCGACGATCAAAGAGATCGAAGATTCGTGCCAAGTCGTTTTCAACGAAACGTTCAACGCGGTCGCTGCGCGCTTCAGCGAAGTCTTCGCGCGCCTCTTCCCCGGCGGCGAGGCGAAGATGTGGCAGACCAATCCCGACCATCTCTCCGAGACCGGGATCGAAATTGCCGTGGCGCCTCCGGGCAAGAAGATGACCCCGCTGCCCTCGCTCTCCGGCGGCGAACGCGCGATGACGGCGGCTGCGCTGATCTTCGCGCTCATCAAAGTCAAGCCGTCGCCGTTCTATCTGCTCGATGAAGTCGATGCCGCGCTCGACGATGCCAACGTGGACCGACTCTCGAGCATGGTGCGCGAAGTGGCGAGCGAAGCACAGATGCTGATCGTCACGCACAACAAGAAAACGATGGAACTTGCGGCGCGGATGTACGGCGTGACGATGTCCGAGCCCGGCGTCAGTTCGATCATCTCCGCGACTCTGGATGCGCGCGAAGAACACCCAAGCGCCGCAATCGAAGAGCGCGAGGCCGCTCTTGCCCCGTAGCGAAACGGTGGACGCGATGGACGTAGCGAGCGGCGCTGCGCTCTTTTCCGTGCACGATCGCACGGGCGCTGCCGAACTCGCGCGCGCCCTTGCCGCGCGCGGCGTTGCCATCTACGCGACGGGTGGAACGCGTACGCACCTGCGCGAGCACGGTGTCGATGCGAAGGATGTCGGCGATCTGACCGGCTTTCCGTCGCTCTTCGATGGTCGCGTGAAGACCTTGCATCCGCGCGTCTTCGGCGGGATTCTCGCCGATCGCAGCAATCCGGCGCACGTCGCAGAGGCAAAGGAGCACGGCGTTCCGCCGATCTCGCTTGTCGTCGTGAACTTGTATCCGTTCGAGGAGACGGTCGCGCGTGAGGGTGCGACGGTTGAAGAGGCGATCGAGCAGATCGACATCGGCGGCGTTGCTCTGATCCGAGCGGCGGCGAAAAACTTCGCGCACGTCAGCATCTTGAGCGACCCGAATCAGTATCGCGCGTTCATGGACGCGCTGCCGAGCGGCGGCATCGATGCGGCGGCGCGCCGGCTGCTTGCAACGAGCGCATTCGAACGCACGGCGGAATATGATTCCGCAATCGCGCGGTATCTCGAATCGGGAATGCTCTCGAACGAATTGCCCGGGTCGCTCGCGCTTGCCATCCCCGTCGCGCAGCCGCTGCGCTATGGCGAGAATCCGCAAGACCGCGCCGCATTTTATCTTGCCCGGAACGCCCATCTGCCCGAGCAGCTCTGGGGCAAGGCGCTCTCGTACAACAATTTGCTCGACCTCGATGCGACGCTGCGGCTTTTGGTACGCGCGGTGAACGGATCTGGTCGAGCCGAGGTGCATGCGGCCTCGCCGTGCCGGGCCGCGATCGTGAAGCATACGGTGCCGTGTGGCGTTGCCGAACGCGCTACGGTCGCCGAGGCCGTGCGCGAAGCGCTCGATGCCGATCCGGTCTCAGCGTTCGGCGGCATTATCGCCGTCGACGGTACGGTGGATCTCGCCACGGCGAACGCCTTGAGCGAATTCTTTCTCGAGATCGTCGCCGCGCCCGCGTTCGAACCCGACGCGCTCGAACGCTTGAAGAAGAAAAAGAATCTCCGTATCATGCGCTTTGCGAGCGGTCTGCCCGAACGCGTCGCGGCGGGCTTGCGCGTGCGGAGCGCCCTAGGCGGTGTCCTCGCTGAGGACAACGATCCGCAAGCACCGCCGGAGACCTGGCGCGTCGCATCGACGCGCCAACCGACGGCGGATGAATGGATCGATCTTGCCTTCGCGTGGGACATCGTCCGGCACGTGAAGTCGAACGGTGTCACCGTCGTTCGCAACGGTGTATCGCGCGGAATTTGCGCGGGTCAAACCAATCGCGTGAGTGCCGTGCGCATCGCGGGCGAGCGCGCGGGCGACTTCGCGCGCGGCGCCGCGTGCGCAAGCGATGGATTTTTCCCCTTCGCCGATGGCCTGATCGCAGCAGCCGACGCCGGTTGCACGGCGGTTATCGCGCCGAGCGGTTCGATCCGCGATGCCGAGGTGATCGCGGCGGCAAACGAACGCAGCATCGCGCTCGTGTTCTCGAATTACCGGTATTTTCTGCACTGAACGTCAAGCCCAGCGCGATCCTGTACATTCTCCTGACCGCGTGCGGTTGGGGTCTCCTCGCACCGTTCTTCAAATTGATCTTCGTTAGCGATCCCGCCACGTTCGATGGGATGTCGCTTGCCGTCGCACGTGCGACGTGGACGGTGCCGCTCATGGCGCTTCTCCTTGCAACGGCATGGATGCTGGAGCGTCCGAGGTTCGATCGTCGTTCGGTGCTGGCGTTCGCTGTTTTAGGCGTGATCTTCGGGCCGGCGTTCATGGGCATCTATTCGGTTGCAACGCAGCATACGAGCATCTCGCACCTCGTCTTTCTGGTCGGACTCGCACCGGCGTGCAGCGCTGCATTTGCCTCGATCGTCTTTCACACGCCACTCGATCGCGTTCGCAAAGTCGCGCTTGCGCTTGGCGTTTGTGGCGTCGGGTTGCTGGCGTTTACGAAATCCGGTAACGGTGCATCGCTGCTCGGCGATGGCCTACTCCTCATCTGGCTAGGATTTTTCGCCGTGTACAGTTCGGTGCTGCGCTCGATGCTCACACGCTATCGCCTCCTCTTCACGATATCGCTCTCCGGTCTCATCGGCACGTTCCTCGTGAGTGTCATTGGGATCGCCATCGGCAAAGGGGGTGCGATCGCTCACGTGACGCAGACGAGCGCCCTCTCGTGGTATTTCTTCGCCGGAGTCATCGTGCTCTCGACGTTGATCGCGCCGATCGCCTACGCGCAAGCCGTGCGTACGGCCGGCGTCGCAATCGCAACGAGTGCGGCGGAATACGTCGCTATCGTCATCGGGCTCGGCTTTTCGGTCGCGGTCTTGCACGAAACGTGGCAGCCGCTGCTCACGGTCGCCGGTAGTACGATGCTGGCGAGCCTCGCGCTCACCTTCGCGCCGTCCGGCCTCTTTGGTGGCGTCGAGGGAGAGCGCCGTCCGATCGCGTAGCGACGAGCATGCCACGCTATCTACACACCTCGATCTTCGTCAACGATATGGACGAATCGATCAAATTTTATACCGAACAGTTGGGTCTGAAACTGCTCGGTGGACCCAATCACTACCCGGGTAACGCCGATATGGCGTTCGTTGGTGCGGATTGGAATTCGTATATCGAACTCGTGTACGATTTAGAAGCGCACGATCCGTATGCGATCGGGAATCGCTTCGAGCATCTGGCAATCGAGGTCGAGGGCGACCTTCGCGGCTTCATGGAGACGTTGCGCGCGGCGGGTGTCAAGATCCTCAAGGACGTTAAGAGCGCACCGGGCGGCGGCCGGGCGATTGCCTTCGTCGAGGATCCGAACGGCATTCCGGTCGAGTTGCTCGAGCCGCGTTCGGCTTGACGCCCATCCCACCCGGCCGCTTTGCCGAACAAAGCTGGGTGAGGGGTGCGATACGTTTTTGGCTACCGCTGGGCTAGATTTTCTCGATCCGCTCGATCGGGCGAATCGGCTCGATCGCGGAGTCGGAACCCGCGCCGCGCAAACGCGTCGCCTCGACGTAGCGGTAGAGCGCGGCGGCCATTCCGCGCTGGCGCTTCTCGTCGGGCTGATTTGCCGCATAGGCGGCCCAGAGCAACCGGAGCCGGTTGAGATCCTGCGAGCGATTCATACTCCATCTGTACCCACTCGCTTGGCGAAGGTTCCGGTTCGCGCGATGCGACATGGTGCAACACCGGGCCACCTGCCGCGGTAGAGGGTAGCATGTCAGCAAAACTTTTGACGCTTACGATTTTCGCACTCGTTGCGATCGGTGCGTATTACGCGCTGAGTAAGCGCATTGGTGTCACGAACAAGCGTGAACCGACGCGAAACGGTCTCATCGTCGCAATCGCAATCGTCGTCGTCGGCTTCCTGTTCGTCGAAACCGTGGTCGAGGTCCCGGGCGGTCGTGCCGACGTCATTACCTTCGGCGGCGCGTATACCGACACGCTCTTGATGCCGGGCTTCAACTTCAAAGCGCCGTGGTATGGGACGTCTGCCGTCGACATCTCGACGCGTGCGCTTCACGTCGAAAACAGCGATGCGCGTTCGAGCGATCAACAACAAGTCCTCACGAATTACACGCTCAACTTTGCGCTGGAGCCACGCCGCCTCAAAGAGCTGCTGACGACGTATGCGGGCGATAACGTCACCGATCGCATCGTGCAACCGCGGGCGGAGGCCTTGCTCAAACAGATCGAGCCCAGCTACTCGGCCGCGCAATTGCTGCAAAAACGCGGCGAGGTTGCGGACAAAGTCCAGCAACAACTCAAACGCGAGCTCGAACCGTTCGGCGTGAGCGTGATCGGATTTCTGATCACCAATATCAATTTCGGCACGCAATACCAGAAAGCATCAGAAGCGCGCGCGACGGCGGAGCAAGAGCTGCAGCGCGCACAAGTCGTGCTGCGTACGAAGCAGGTCGAAGCGCAGCAGACCGTGGCCACAGCCGAAGGTGCGGCGAAGGCAAACGATCTCATCCGGCGTTCGCTCGGCGGCGATCCCAATATCGCCGAGGCGATCGTGAAAATGAAAACGATCGAACTGCTGACCGAAAAGTGGGACGGTACGATGCCTAACGCCCTCGGCGGCAATTCGATTCTCTCGATCGCCGGTACCGAACCAAAGGCCACGCCCGAGAAGAAGTAACGCTAGTCGGGGTCGCGTTCGTCGGTCCGCAAACGCCGCGTCGCCATTTCGTTTGCGACGGCGCGATCGAGCGGATCGCTCGATGCGGCCAGGCCCGCGACGACGCCGTTAAAATCGGCGTCGCTGCGATTCTCGCTCATCTTCCACTTGCCGACGAGACGCGCAAGCGGGATTTCGATGCCGACGATGCCGCGCAGCTGACCGGCGATGAAGTCGCTTGGTGCATCGGCCATCGCCCAGGGTTCGTCGCGCGGTGCTTCGTGCTGCGTTGTGAGCCGGTGGATGAGCGCGCTCAATTCGCGAGGTTCTTCGATCACGCGCATTGGACCGTAGACGTGCACGGCGATGTAGTTCCAAGTCGGCACGACTTTGCCGGTTTCGTCTTTCGTCTCGTACCAAGACGGCGTGATATACGCATCGGGACCGAGGAAGATCGCAAGCGCATCTTCCGCCGGCGTGCGCCACTGCGCGTTGGCGCGCGAGAGATGACAGAGCAGCGTGCCGTTCGGTGAGGCGTAGCGGTCGAGCAACATCGGCACGTGACTGACGAGCGGGCCAGCGGGCCCGACGGTGACGAGCGTTCCAAGTCGCGCGCGTTCGATCGCGGCGAAAATCGTCTCGCGGTCATCTTCGCGAAAATGTGGCGGAACGTACATGCCGCTTGTTTCTTGCTCGTGTGCGGTCTTCATGCCCAAGCGCACGACCCTCCGACGCTCGAGTAGGGCGAAGAGCGCCTCGACGGCAATCTCGAAAAGAGAAACGGCGATCGGACCACTGAAAACATTCGGCGTCAGTAAGAACGAGCGCGCGTTGTTGATGTAGCAACTCAGCCCCCTTGCGGATCCGGCAACGCCGAAGACGAGTTGCGCTGCAACGACCGTGCGGCGGGCAGCGTTGCCGTCACGAGCGCGCCGAACGGCAGCGGCGGAACCTCGCGTAGCGTCCGGCGGCGGGGATACTCGTCCGGGCGCC
>Ga0123338_10001311_pt1 | contig 24147 bp, 27 predicted proteins | sample grotaG_FD_89793 | JGI IMG/M metagenome (GOLD analysis project Ga0123338, IMG submission 89793) | Glacier valley bacterial and archeal communities from Borup Fiord, Nunavut, Canada, to study Microbial Dark Matter (Phase II) -... | ecosystem: Environmental > Aquatic > Freshwater > Ice > Glacier ...
GACTTCGTGTCGACCAAGATGCCGGCCAAGAAGCCGGGCAGCCTGACGCTGGCACAATATGCGGCGATCATGGCCTTCGATCTGAAGGCCAACGGGGTTGACGTCAGCAAGATCAAAGTCGACGCGACGACTGCGGCAGCCATCGTGCTCCACCCGTGAATCCGTCATAAAACCGGCGAGATATAACTCGTTGTAACCTTTGTCCGGCCCCGCCATCCAATGACTAGCGTGATCGATCCCATCTCGGACCAGCACCACATCGCCCGCGTGCTTGGCGGCGACGTCGACGCGTTCGAGCCCATCATGCGGCGCTACAATCAGCGTCTGTACCGCGCTGCGCGGGCCATCCTCCGCGACGACAGTGCCGCCGAAGACGCGCTCCAGCAGGCCTACATGTCCGCGTTCGCCCATCTCGGCCAGTTCGACGGCGCCGCCAGTTTGTCGACGTGGCTGACCCGCATCGTGATCAACGAGGCGCTTGGACGTTTGCGTCACGATCGTCGCGCGCAGAAGCTCGAGCTCGACGTGGCCGAGGTGGCGACGATGAACGAAGAGAGCGAAACCGATTCTCCCGAAGCCCAGCTCAGCCGACGCGAGATGGCCCACGTCCTCGAGCGCGTGGTCGACCAGTTACCCGAGCTCTATCGCGTGGTGTTCGTCCTGCGTGAGGTCGAGCAGCTCTCCACCGCCGAGGTTGCCGAGTCTCTCGCGTTGACGATCGAGGCCGTCAAAGTCCGCCTGCATCGCGCGCGCGCCATGGTTCGCCGCCTCCTCCTCGACGAGGCCGACGAGCAAATGGATGGCGCGTATCCGTTTCTCGGCGCCCGCTGCGACCGCATCGTCGCTGCCGTGCTCGCGCGCTGCCGTCCGATCTGACTCCGAGCTGACGCCCGATCTGGCGCCGAGCTAGCGCGGGTCGAAGTAGGTGCCGTGCTCGAGGTCGGCGAGCAGGCCAGGCTGGGTGGGGTGCCATCCCATGCGATCCTGGGTCAGCTTGCTCGAGGCTGCGGCGTTCATGCCGAGGACATGCCCGATGAAGCCGAAGATCGCGGCGGCTTCTTCGGGGGATTTGGAGACGACCGGCAGGTTGAGTCGGCGGCCAATGGCCTCGGCGATCTGGCGTACCGGGACGCCCTCGTCGGCGACGGCGTGAAACCGGGCGCCGGATACGCCTTTCTCCAGCGCCAATCGGTAGAGACGCGCTGCGTCCAATCGGTGAACGGCTGGCCAGCGATTTTCTCCGGTGCCGACGTAGGCCGAAAAGCCTTGTTGGCGCGCCACTGTGATGAGATGCGGCACAAAGCCATGATCGCCGTCGCCGTGCACCGACGGGGGCAGACGCATCGCCATGGCCCGGATACCGTGTGCCGCTTGCGCGAGACCACTCGATTCCGACAGGCGCGGGATGACCGCGGCTGGAACATCGTCTTCGGTGGCGAGACGATCAGATGGTAGGACGAGAATTCCGGAGCTGCCGATCAGCGGCCGGCCCGAACCTTTGAGGCCTGCACCGAGCGCATCGATGGCCAGCTTGTCCGTCTGACAGTTGGCCACGAAGGTAGTGAAGTCGTGGTTGAAGGCGGTGTGGACCACGCCGTCGGATTCGGCCGCGCCACGCTGCAGGTGGTCGAGCGCGTCGAGTGAGCCGCGATGGACCTCGGCGCCGGCCGCGAGGAGCAAGGCGGCAGCAGCGTCGGAGCGGGCGAGGCCGAGCACGCGATGACCGGCGCCGAGAAGCTCCTGTACGACGGCCGATCCGATGAAGCCGGTGGCGCCCGTGACGAAGATACGCATGTTGTTTCTCCTTTGTGGGCCAACATGGCTCTTCCGCCGTCGGAGCGCTTGGGCGAACTTGGCAAAATCGCGCCTGCCAAGAACGCCCAAGCGGCGTGCGCACCGACGGCTATACTAGGATGGTGAAGCTCACTCCCCGACCCGTCCAGGTCACCACCGCGCAACCGCTGCCCGGGGTGAGAGTGCTGCGCTTCTCCGGCAAAGAGCGACTCTCGCGCTATGTCCCTGATCGTTTCGGGACGGTCCTTCATCTGTCGGGCCGCACCGAATGGACACAGCGCCAGACGCGTTGGTCGAGTCGGCCTGGCACCATCGATCTCAAGATTCCCGGTGAAGTCCACGTCGAGAACGCGCGGCAGGGTCATCCTCAGTTTCAGGTGGTGCTGTTCGACCACGCGCTCGTCGAGGAAGCGCGCGCCACCTTGGGGCATCCGTTCGTGCAGCCGAAAGACAATGCCATCGACGGCCACGATCCCCGGGTTGCGCCGATCGTCGCGTTGCATCGGCGGCTGCTCCGAGACGGAAGCGCCACGGCGGCGCTCGAGCAAGATGTGTGCGAAGCCGTACACGCGGTGATCAACCTGACGCATGTCCGGGAGCGTGGTCGGCTCACGGCCTCTGGCAACGCCGTGGCCCGTGCCCGCGCCTTGCTCGACGAGCGGCTCACCGAGACGGTCACCCTCGACGAGCTGGCCGCGCACGCGCGCCTCGACAAGTTCCGGCTGTGTCGCGCGTTTCGCGGCGAGATGGGCCTGCCGCCACACGCCTACGTCACCCACCGACGGGTCAGCGTGGCGCAGGATCTGCTCGCCCACGGCCTCTCGCAAGCCGAGGTCGCTGCCCGCGTGGGTCTTTACGACCAGAGCCAGCTCCATCGCCATTTCAAGCGTATCGTCGGTGTGACCCCAGGCGCATACGCCCGCGCCATGCGCTAGGTCGTCGGGCGTTTGAAGGCGACGGCCAGGCAGAGTAGGGCCAGTAGGCCGAGGGCGATGGTGGCGGCGAACATGGTGGCTCGGCCGCGTGGGGTTTCTCCGACGAGGAGGACTTTGGGCTTGGCTGGGCAGCCCGTGACGTGGCTGCAGTAGCTGCCGATGAGGCCGGTGACCTTGAATCGATCGTCGTCGAGCTCGACGGTGCTTTCTTTGTTCATGCCCGAGCCGGGTTTGGTGATGACGCCGGTGAAGGTCTGTTCCTCGTCGAGGGTCTCGGCGAGCCGAGGATGACGGGTGGTGTTGGTGAGGACGATGAGGTCTGGGCCGGCGCCGAGGAGTCGAAACGCGACTTGATCGTGGCCGAGCGGATGCGCCACCTTGACGAGCGTGTTGGCGTCGATGCGGCCGTGTACCGTCGCCCATTTGTTTTCTGGCTGCGCTGCGGCTGTCTCGAGCGCCACGTTTTCTGGCGCGTCGTCATGATGGCCGAATGCAAGCTGGCCAAACTGTCCGGCGCCAAATCCGAGGCCGCCAGCGAGGACCAGACAGACTGCGACGGTCCTGCCCCGACTCATTGCCGGCGTTGCCGCAGACCGACTGCCAGCACCAGGAGGCTGAAGACGGCCAGCGAGCTGAAGGGACCGGTGCCGCCAAAGTCGCAGCCGGGGCCGCCCTCGATGGCGCGGATGATGGGGCCACCGTCGGCGACGCCACCGTCGACGGAGGCATTGGGATCGATCACCATGCGGGTGGTGGGCAGCGCCGACAGCTTGGGCGGGCCATTGACGCCGTCGTGGCATGCAAAGTCGCCGTTCAACGCCGTGTCGGTCATCGACGACGCGGCCCAGATCAACACTGACGACGACGGCGTCACCCCGAGCGGCGCCAGCGCCGACCACGGCACAGCCAGATCCAGAAAGAAGTCATTGTCCGTGCCGAACATGGATCCGGCAGCGACGACCGACCGGCCATGGGTCGCGAAGGGAAAGGTCGCTACCGCCGGCAGATCAGCCGGGTCTGCCGGATCGTTCGGCAGCGTGGTCACCGTATTCTTGTAGATCGCCACCTGACTGGTGCTGCCGTTGACCGCTACCAACAGCTCGTAGGTCGACGTGTTGTTGTCGAGATCGAATTCGAATCCCCACGAAAATGGCTTCAGCACACCGGCCGGCGCCGGATCTTGGTCGAGCCGGAGTCGCAGATACAAGAAGGTCGCATCGGACGCCAGAAATCCGGCCGCTGCGCCAGTATCACCGACGATATCGCGCTCCAAGAACGCGCCGACCTGATCCTGAAAACGATCGGTCATCACCGTCGCGCCACAAGGCAACGGCGCCCACGCTGCGGCGGGAAAATTCTGCGCCGCCGCCGGTCCTGCCAGCGCCATCAGCGTACACACGATCAATCGACGCATGATCATTCTCCCCCGACCACGAGCTCGACGCGCCGATTCTTGGCGCGCCCGCCGCGGGTCGTGTTCGATGCCACCGGGTGCGTCTCGCCGTACCCACGCGCCGTCAACCGTCGGTGCTCGACGCCGTGGGCGACGAGTGCATGCCGCACGCTTTCGGCCCGCTCATGGCTGAGCCGCACGTTCATTTCCGCCGGGCCAACATTATCGGTGTAGCCCGCCACTTGAACATGGCGAATCTCGTGGTGCGTGCGCATGGCGACGGCAATCTGCTCGACGAGGTTTTCGCTCGGCCGGGTCAACCGCGCCGAGCCGGTCTCGAACTGGATCTTGCCGAAGATCAACAGCCTGCCGTTGCGCACCACGACATAGCCGCGCTCCGGGCAGCCGTTGCCGTCGCCGCTGCGACGCTCGCCACGCACATTGGGACACTCGTCGTCTTCGTCGGGAATGCCGTCGTGGTCGTTGTCGTCGTCGGGGCAGCCGTCCGAATCCTCGAAGCCGTCCTTGTCCTCGGCCTCGCGCGGGCACTTGTCGTTGGCGTCGATGATGCCGTCGCCGTCGGTGTCGCGATAGCCTTCGTGGCCCATCAAGCGGCGCGCAAAGCGCACGCCGGTGAAGACGCGAAAGTCGGGCGAGCCAATCCCCGAGGTCGCGCCGGCACCTGCGCCGAGGTAGATGCTCCAGTCGTGATGCGGCCGCAAGATCATGCCGAACAAGACTTCGAGCGGCGATTTGGCAATCACGCGCCCCACGCCATTGTGGTCATAGCCGCCAATCACTTCGGCATTGAGATCGAGTCGGTCTTTCCATACCGGCAGTGTCACCGTCGCTGCCATGCCGTAAGTGATCTCACCCGAGCCGAGCAGATTGGCCGGGCCGTTGTTGCTGCGCCACTTGTAGCCAAAGTTGAAGGTCAAATCCCAGCGTTTGCCGCCGATACCGGCCAACAGACGCGGGTCGATGACGAAGCCGCCCGAGCCGCGCAGCGACGGCGCATCGCCAGTGGGAAAACTCACCGGCATCATCGCGCCGATGGCCCAGTTGAACCGCTGGGTGCCGTCGCGCCAGAACATGACCTTGGGGACGATGCGCAGATCGCCGACGCCCGCACTGGCCAAGATCGGCTGCGCGCCGATGGTGGTCCCGTCGCCCATGTAGACAGCGTCGATGGGCAAATGCACCGCCAATTCGAGATGATCGAAAAAGGCGATCGACGCCAAAAAATCGAGCGTGAACGCATGACGCAGCGGCTGGTTGAGCTCGAGGCCATTGGCCAGATTGCGCGTCACCACCGAATCCATGCCGTAGTGCAGAAACAGTCCGGCCCCGAACCCAAGATGCTTGGGCACGATCGGCCGCTCGACCTCGAAGCCGCCAGCCGCACCGGCCGCCGGCACATAACGCTGGCCATCGAAGCCATCGCCACGCACCGTCGCTGACAACCCCGTGATCGAGACAGCAGCCAGCAGCACCAGTGCGCTCCGCATGTCTACCTCGCCGAGATGAGGCCGGATCGTAACTCATTTCGCCGCTTCCATCTGCTTTAAGATGACGTCGTGAAGATCGGCTTTCTCAATGTCCAGTCGGGCGTGGGCGTGACACGCGGCTATTGGCAATATGCGCTGCGCGGTCATCGCTATGTGCTGCCGCATGGGCCGGAGATCGTCGACAGCCTGGCCGAGCTGGCGCGTACCGAGTCGCTGACGGTGCTAGCCACGGCGGAGATGGAAGGCGGTTCGTTTCGCACCCGCGGCATCGACCGACTGGGGCTCGCGTATGGCGCGGCGGATCAAGACCACCATCGTCATTCCACCGCCGATGAGTCCGATGTTTCGTATGGCCGTGTCGGCGGCAATCATGGTGCTGAAGGTCACCGGCATTCAGATCGAGACCTGTCCGTCGCTGGATGAGGCCATCGTCAAGTACGAGCTGAAGCCTGCGCGGTGAGACAAAATCGGTCGGGCGCGCCACCTGGGTCTGGGAGGCTTCATGCGTAAGGCGTTGATCTGGATTGTCGTCGCTGGGTGCGGCTCGCCTGGACAAACTTCTGATCTGTCTGAAGCCGATCTTTCCATGGCCAGTACGGACATGGCCAGCTCTATGGATATCGCGTCAGCGACGGATTTGCCGTCGGCGGATATGGCCACTATTCGGCACGATCTGTCCTTCATCGACGGGCCGCCGGGCGCAATCACCTACAGCACCAATTTCAACCTCACCGAATCGCCCGTCTCCGAAGGCGGCGTCTGGCATCACAATGGCCTCGATTGGACCACCGCCAAGACCTCCGGCGGCCTCGCTTATGGAACGCAGACCGGCTCCGGCGGCTTCGACGACTCCTACGCTTACTTGTCCGGATTTCCGCCGGATCAGTCGGCAAGCGCGGTCATCCATCTCGAGTCTGGCGTCTCTGCCGCCTACGCCGAGGTCGAGATCCTCTTGCGATGGACCGACAGCGCGCACTTCTCGCGCGGCTACGAATGCAACCTCGCGTTCAATTCGTCCTACGCCCAGATCATCCGCTGGCCTGGCGCCTTCGGCACCCAGCTCTCCGATTTCGCCTTTCTCTCGGCCGCGATGCCCATTCCCGCGCTCAAAGACGGCGATATCTTGCAATGCGATATCGTCGGCAACGTGATCACCGAACGTCTCAACGGCCAGGTGATCGCCACCGCCACCGACTCGGTCATCACCTCCGGCAACCCCGGCATGGGCTTCTACTGGCAAAGCGGCGCAGCGACGTCGAAATACGGCTTCACCAGCTACTCGGCGACGTCGCTGTAGCAATCAGGGGGCGTAGAGGCCTTCCATGGCGTCGGTCCATAGCTTGGCCATCGAGCGGATACCGGTGTCGTTGGGGTGGATCTGGTCGACGAGCTCGGTGGGGTGCGCCAGGAACCAGGTGTAGAAGTCTGGGCCGGCGCGTAGGTTGTTGCTGGCGGTGAGCGCGTCGATGGCGGTGTTGAACGCGGGGATGTAGTCGTGCTGCCCGTCGGTGGAGTAGGGGATGCGCGCCAGGACCGGGATGCGGCCGGCGGCTTTGATGTGGTCGATGATAGTCTGCATGTTGGCCTTGAATGTGGTCGGCGACATCGTATTGCCGGCGGAGTCGTTGGTGCCATAGCCGATGCCCCAGTATTTGCAGTCGGGGTTGAGTGCCAGCCAGGCATCGATATGCGCCACGCCTTCGGTGCTCTTCTCGCCACCGATGCCACCGTCGATCATCAACGGAAAATAACTCGGATGGCGCTGGTTGATCCCCGCCGCAAAGCTCGGCTGATGCGTCGGGGTTTGGTCGGAACGGTCCGCCCAAAACGCGGTGATGCTGTCGCCCATGAAGAACCAGGTGTCGTCGCTGCCGTGGGACACGTCGTGCACGTCGATCTCGTCGATCTGCACGCCATTGGGACTCACCGCTGGCGCGGCCGTGACCACCATGCGGACCCAGCTCTTGCCAGTAAATGCAAAACTATGCGCCCGCGTGCGTACCGTATTTGCGGTCACATCCGCCACGCTGGTCCAGGTGCCGTCGCTGCCGTCGGTGGAGTCGCCCGATACCTCCAGATGATAATCGAGCGGTGAGCCAAAATCGGTTTCCAGATAATTGTAAGAACCGCCGGCATTCCAGCTCAATAACAGGCGCGAATATCCGCCGCCGACATGAATGGCCAGACGGGCCGGACTGCCCACGCTGGGATTCCCACCCTGCCAGGAATCATTCTTGTACTTGCCATCCACCACCGTCGCCGCGCCGGTTTGCATCGACGCCGTGGGCTTGCCGCGCGAGATGATCGGATTGGGAATGAGCCCGCTGCCAGCGTCATGTCCAGCGTCGACAGCGACGAGCGGGCCGTCGCCAGACGACAGGTCGGCGCCGAGATCGGACAAAGCCTGGTCGGCCCCGCAGCCGGCCAATATCCCAACCATCCAAACCCATCCGGCGATGCGCATGCCGTATCGTACTCCTTCTTCATGTGCGCGCAGCGCCGTTGGCCAGCACCAGCGCCTCGATGACCACCTGCACCCGGCGAGCAAGCAGGCGACGGGTGGGATAGACCGCGTGCATGGGGATTCGCGCGACGATCAGTCGTGGCAGCACCGGGACCAGGTCGCCGTGCGTGACCGCCTCCTCAGCGACATAGTCGGGAAGCGGCGCGATGCCTGCGCCGGCCTCGGCCAGCGCGCGCAAGGCGTACAGCTCGTTGACGCGAAAGCGTGGCTCGGCCGGAAGCTGACGCAGCAGCAACGGCGCGACCGATGCATTGGGAACCATGAGGAGATCGTGGCGGGCCAGATCGGAAAGGCGCCGCGGCTGGCCCATCCGATCGAGATAGGCCGGTGCGGCATAGAGCGCGATGCGCGCCTCGGTGAGCTTGCGCACCGTGAGCGCCGAGTCGGCCAGGCGTCCCTCCCGCACCGCGAGATCGATCTCGTCCTCGACGAAGTCGAGTCGTTGGGTGGTGAGCACCACGTCGAAGCGCAACTGCGGATGGACGCTGGCAAGGCCAGTGAGCAGCGGCAAGAGGCGCGCGCGTCCGAATGCCGGCGACGCCGAGATTCTCACGCGGCCGGCGATCTGGTGGTCGCGCTCTCCGAGCTGTGACGTGACTTGCTCGAGCGCTTCGAAGAGCGGTCGGGCGCGCTGGTCGAGCTCTCTGCCTGCCGGGGTCGGCCGCACCCGTCGGGTCGTGCGGACGAGGAGGCTGACCCCGAGGGCTTCCTCCAGCCGGGTGATCTGCCGACTGACGCCTGACGGCGTGAGGCCGAGACGGCGCCCGGCAGCGGTGAGACTCGACGTCTCGATGACGCACATGAGCGTGCGGATAGCGGCCAGGTGGTTGGGATCGATTCGTGACGTCACGGCATAAGTCTCTTACATTCTGTCGCATTGTTGAAGCCTGGATCGCGGCGCATGTTTGGGACATGAATCCTGCCAAGGTCGTTCGACGATTTCGTTGGGTCACGGTGCTCATGTTGCTCTTGCTGGCGGTTGCGACGACGACGCTGGTGCGCAATCGGCCGATCGCGGCCGCGCCTCGGCATGCCTTCGTCGCGCCGCAGCTCGGACATCTGCCGGCGCTGCGTGTCTGCTGGGCGGAGTATGCGCGTAACGAGACTGCAGGTCAGGCGGCCACCGCAGGCTTCACGCGGACCTCAAAATGGAACATCACCGTCTCGGGCCTGCTGATTCGCCATCCGGCCGGCGATCTGGTGCTCGATGTCGGCAACAGCAGCCATTTCCGCGACGAGGTCGAGGGCTATCCATTCTGGTCGCGGCTCTGGCTCGAGCAGCTCCCCGGCAGCAATCGCACGGTGCAGCTCGCCCCCGATGCCGTGCGTGCGCTCGGCGCCGACCCCGCGCGGCTACGGGTCCTCATCTCGCATGCGCACGTCGATCACGCCGGCGGGCTGGTCGATCTGCCGCATATCCCGGTGCTGATGGCGCAGGAGGAAAAAGACTTCATCGAGCAACAGTCCGGGTCGATTCCTGTCGTTCCGGCGCAGGCGGCGGCCATGTCCGGCCGCATCACGGCGCTCACCTTCACCGCGCATCCTTACGAAACGTTCGACGAAAGTGCCGACGTCTTCGGCGACGGCTCGGTCGTCGTGGTCAAGCTCGCTGGCCACACACCAGGCAGCATCGGCACCTTCGTCAATCTCTCGCCCGAGCTCCGGCTATTTCACATCGGCGATACGGTCAATATCGACGAAGCCATCGACCGCAGCCTGACCAAGAGCGTCGTCATGGCCTCGACCGACGTGGACCGCGCGACGGCAGATCGAGTCGTGGCCCGGCTGTCGCAGCTCCACGCGCAAGATCCGAAACTTCAGATGTTGCCAGCGCACGATCGCCACGCCTGGCAACAGGCGCTCCGCGAGCCAAATCACTGCCTATCGAATGGAGATCTAGCGTCGCCGGCCGGGCTCTAGCTCGCCGAGGTCCAGGCCTTTGGCCATGGCATCGATGGCGGCATTGATCTCTTCCCGACTGGGTGTCGTTGCGCCAGCGACAGCGCGAAGCTGATCAATGCCGTCGCTGATGGTGGAAGCGACCTTCTGGCGATCCGACAATCCGCTCAACAACAACGTCCCTCTGACGATGGTGCGCACCACGCTCTGCCACACCGAGCTGCCGAGCGGCACGACCACGAACTTGCGCAGCTTGTCCTTGAGCTCACGAAAATCGGTCTGCGCCCGCTTGCGCACCTTGGCGTCGGGCGGTGACGAATCGGCCGTGATCAGCATCAGGCCCACCACGCCATCCGCTGACGATCGCGCCGCCAACGCCTGCATCTGCGCCATCCACCAAGCCCAGCGCTCCGGCGAAGCGCCCTTTTTCCACAGCACGACCAACGTGTCACCCGATGTAAAGCTCGCCAGACCTTCGCCAATCTGAAGCTGCTTCTCGTTGGGCATTGGCCCAAGCTTACAGCAAAGCCGCATTGCGCAGGAATCTCCGCCGCAGTACGCTCTCGCCGCATGTTGTCGCAGGCCGCAGAGGCGCTCGACCGTCGAGAACCGGTGGTTGCGCTGCAACTTTTGCTGGAGGCATGGCGCGCCCAGCCGGCCCGACCCTTGGCCCGCGCGGTGAGCGAGGTCGGGCGATGGGCGATGGAGGCGACCAAGCCGCCGCGCGTGTCACGCAATGCGCTCGCCGAACGACAAAGCCCGGTCGATGTCCCGCGGCTGGTCGATGGGTTTTTCGGCGTCTCGGTGGCGGTTGCGAGCGAGCGTTTCGCCTTGCTCTCGACCTGGCCACCCGATCCGCGGCTGGCCGAGCTGGTCTCGGCGTGGATCGCCATTCCGCCGTTCGTCGACGGTGACAGTCTGCCGTTTTGGAGCCAGGTCTGCGCGTATGTCGAGCGTTCGCGTGAGCCGCGCCTCATCGAGGTCATCGCGCGCGCGCCGGCCGCGTTCGCTACGGCCTTTCACCATCGCACGCGCGCCGACGGGATCTTGGCCCAACTGGCCAGTGCGGCAAGCGGGCTGACGACGCAGTTTCCCAACGGCGCGCCGCAACTGTCCGCTGACGACCTCGCGATCTGCGATCGCATCTTCGCCCACTGCGCCGCCGAAAAAGCCGCTGCGCGAACCAGAGTCGAAGACGAAAAAGCCTTTCTATCCCGCATCTACGCCGACCCCAGCGACGACGCCACGCGCCAGGTCTACGGCGACTGGCTCCAGCAACTGAACGACCCACGCGGTGAGCTCATCGCGCTCGGCTTCGCGCGCCAGCGCGGCGCACCCAACGAAGCCCGCGAGCGCGTCTTGTTACGCGAACACGGCACGGACTGGCTAGGCCCACTCGCGCGCGTCATCGCCCGCAAAACGATGTGCTTCGAGCGAGGCTTTCTCGCAGCCTGTGTCCTCGACGGTAAACCGTCATCCGAGGCCTTGCAATCGACGATAGGTAACGCACTGTGGTCCACCGTCGAGCGCATCGAGGTTGGCCATCCAAGCCCAGACGCCGGCACCCTGCGCGCATTGATCCAACACCCAGTCATGCGCGCTCTACGCGAGCTCGTCGGCATCAATCTGGAAGTCGCAACGCCCCTCATCCGCCAAGGCGCGAGCGCACTCCACACCCTCGGAATCGTCGCCAGCCACGGCGATCGCGAAGCCATCGCCACCGCGCTGGCCAACGGCGCATTACCCAACCTACGTCATTTGGAATGGACCGAATCGCTGTCGGCACCCCGCGTCGCAGGCTTTCTATCCGGCAGCCACGCCGCAAATCTAGAATCGTTGACGATCAAAGGCGTCTCCTCGAAAGCCGCCATCGCCCTGACACGCAGCGAACGGCGCTGGACCTACGCGCTCGTCGTTCCAGCAGAGTATATGGGCGTCGAAGAGCTACACGCGGCCATGTTCACCATCGGCATCGCCCCCAAGTAAGCTAGGTCTGTGCCCGTAGGCGCTGGGCGAGTTTTTCGAGCTCGTTGGTCCAGCCGGCCACTGCGCGCTGGGTCCACATGTCGTCGTGCATGGCGTCGAAGGTGAGGACCATGCGGACTCCGTTTTCGGTGGCTTCCAGCGTGACGTGGGTTTCTACGTCGTAGGGCTCCATGTTGGGGATGAAGTCGGTGAGGTGTAGGTAGCGGAGGCTGGTGGGGACGATGACCTCGGTGTAGCGTGCGGTGCATTCGGTGGTGACTGGCATGCCGGCGCGTTTCATGAAGGCGACCTTGTCGGGCTCGATGGCGCTCATGGCGTAGTGGAGCTCGCCGCCTGGGCGTAGGTCGATCTTGCGCACGGTGACCGCGAAACCGTCGGGGCCCCACCAGGATTCGATGCCTTCTTTGGTCGTCCATAGCGCCCAGACGTCGTCGATGTGACCGACGAGCTGGCGCTCCAAGACGATGCGTTTGGCGTTCATGCGCGGTCCTTTCGTTTGGCGGTCTTTTTTGCGAGCGCTTCGGCGAAGCGATCGAGTCGGGCTTCCCAGAGACGGCGATATGTTGCGAGCCACCGGTCCAGCTCGCGAAACGGCTCGGGTTTGAGCGAGTACAGGCGCTTGGTGCCGACGGGGCGGACCTCCACGAAGCCTGCCTCGCCGAGAATCCGCAGATGGCGCGAGACGCCGGACTGATGGATGTCGACCACCGCCACGATGTCGTTGACGGCGCGTTCGTGGTCGCGCAGCGACTCGACGATGGCCAACCGCATGGGGTCGGCGAGGATCTGAAAGACGCTAGCTTGCATCATCGTGTATATACACTAGCGCGTATGTTTGGCGCCGTCAACTGCGGTCGGGCCGTGCTAGACCTTTGGCATGAGTCAGAAACGCCCCACGGCCGGCGATGCTGCCGCCGACGACGTCAACGATCGATTTCATGACGCCTATGACGACGCGCGCCGCGACGCCGACCGGCAGGCGCCGGTCTGGGTCGTCCTGCCGGACACGCTCGTGGTACTGCGCGGCGACCAGCGACGTGAGTATGCGTTGTCGCCGCCGGCGTTTCATTTTCTGAAGTCGGTGTGTCATGCGCCCGTCGCGGCGTTCTTGTTGCTGCGGTCGCCAAAGATCCGGACGCTCGCCAAGCGCATGTCGGACTGTCTGGCGGGGCTCGACACGATCGATCTGCCGATGTCGGTCAAAGATCAGGCGCGCCAGGTGCTGACCGCGACCAAGCGTTTTGCCGACGGAGACGGCCGCGATCTGGAGTCGCTCGGCACCGAGGTGCGGGCCGCACTACTTCAGTGTATCGACGCTGCAACGGTCATTCAGGTCCGGGTTCTCGACGAGACCACGCGACAGATCCTCGCCGACATGACCGAAGAGGAGCGGCACACCTTCATGGTGGTCGTGACCGGCGATCACCAGGCTCGGCAACGCAGCTTGCCGATGCAGTATTTTCAGCGACTCTTTGGCGAGAAGCCAGGTGCAGACGATCGGGTGTTGTTCGGCGAGAGTGTGGGCGACGAGAAAGAGGCCGTTGCCTTGATCGGCAGTCTGCGACTGAATCGCGCCATCGCCGCGACGTTCTTTGGCGACGAGACGCGGCTCCAGCGCGATATTCTGGGTGACGCGGCGCACCAGCGGCTGCGCGAGCTCGAGGTCCCACGGCTGTAGCGTCTGACGCTTTCTGGCGCAGCGTTTGCTACAGCCATCGACATGCGTTTTTTGCCCATCATGTTCCTGGTGCTATCGGCTGGCTGCAACAAGCGCGACAGCGACGACGGCCGCACGCCGGAGCAGCGCGAGAATTCGGCCAAGACCGATGAGTCCGCCAAGAAAGGCGCGCTCAAGGCAAAGGCCGATCCCGCCGCTGACCTCAAACATCAGAAGGCCAATCTGGCGCGCCTGCGTCAGAACGCAGCCGAGAACCGTGAAAGCGGCAATCGCATCGGCGCGTGGGCTGCCGAGCAAGATGCCAAGGCGGTGCAAAAGCTGATTGCCAAAGACGAAGCGGCCGAGGCGACGCCATGAAGCCGCATGGTTGGACGCCCAAGCCGCGCCGCCGTCGCTGGCTCTGGTTCGTCGTGCCCTTTGCGTCGCTGGTCGTCGCCGTGGTGCTGGCGGTGGTCTTCATCGATCTGCTGGTCACCTACGCGACGCAAAAAGGCCTCGATCGCCTCGAGAGTGCTGCCGGCTCGTTCAAGAAGCTGCATGTCACGCTCAAAAAGCCGGGCTACGAAGTCTACGAGCTGAAGATCACCCAGATGCCGGCGAGCAATCATCCGGAGCCGCTGTTCTTCGCCGAGAAAATCGACATGAGCTGGTCGTGGCGCGAGCTGTTTCACGGCAAGCTCGTCCGTCGCATCGACATCGACAAAGCCCGCATCATGGTGCCGATGCGGCCGGGTGAAAACGGCAAGCCGTCGCAGCCGCCTCTCGAGATCGCCAAGACGCTGGAGTCGGTGCCGTCGGCGGGCCTCGAGCGGCTGGCGCTGCGCCACAGCCAGGTCATCGTCGTCGACGAGCACCACAACGGCCAGCGGATCTGGCTGCACGATCTCGATGTCACCGTGGAGAATGTGGCTTCGCGCAAAGACCTCATGAAAGGGCTGCCGCTGCTGGTGACGATGCGGGGCAGATTGCAGCGGAGCGGCGATTTGACCGTGTTCATGAGCATGGATCCGTTCGACAAAGGCCTCACGTTTGCCGGCTCGGCCGAGCTCAAGCACATCAAGCTGGCCGATTTGTACGACTTCACCAAGATCAAGGGCCTCAGCATCACCAACGGCAGCATGGATGTATTTGCGTCGGTGACGTGCAAGCGGGGGGCGCTCAACGGTGGCGTCAAGCCCATCTTGACCAATGTCCATGTCGAGGCTGCCGACGGAAAGATCGGCGACAAGATCAAGGCGGCACTGGCCGATATCGGCGTGAAGATCCTGTCCGACCGGGTGCCGGGTCGCAACGCGGTGGCGACGCTGATTCCGATTCACGGCACGCTCTCGCAGCCCAACGTGCAGCTCGTGCCGACGGTGCTGGCGGTCATTCGCAATGCCTTTGTCGAAGGCTTGGCCGCCAGTCTGTCGGACACGCCGCCGCCGGTGGCGGGCAAAGACAAAGGCCTCATCGCGCAGACGGTGCAGGCTCTGACCAAGAGCTCGCCGAAGCCCATCGAAGCCCAGCCCAAGGACAAAAAATGAAGCGTTCGGCGTGGTTGTTGGTGGCAACGCTATGTGCCGGTTGCCATGCGCGCGATGTGCGACATGGGAATGGGACTGCCGAGAAAAAGGCCGAACCGGAGGCCAAGACAGACGGCAAGCCAGAGGCCAAGCCAGAGGCCAAGACAGAGGCCAAAAAAGCCGCGCCCAACCAGAAGCCCAAGGCCACCAAGCAGATCAGCTCCGAGCGCCCAGTACGGACCACGCCGGCGGCATTCTTCGACGCTGCCGCCGTGCGTAAGATCCAGGCTGCACTCTCCAGCCACGGCCAGCCGGTCAAAGAGTCCGGCGAGCTAGACGGCGACACCCACGCCGCACTGGTCCGCTTTCAAAAGGCCAACGCCCAGCCAGCGACGGGCTTTCCAGATTTCGACACGCTCAAACGGCTCGGCCTCAAGCCAGAAGAGGTCTACCTCGGTCAAGTCGGTAAACCCTGACGTTGAGTGGCCCCATCCGTGCAAAGCCCACTGGCATGGAACGTAGAGCGCATGCAGGCACGGGTTTGGTGGGTCGAAAGATCCACCGGGGGCAATTCGCCACACTGGAAGAGATCCATGGTGAGCTGGCAGCTCTCAACCGCTATCGCCTGGTCCCGACGTGCTCGGCCGACATCGAGCCGCTCGACGCTGGCGAGCTGCACACCGAGGTGCAATTGCGCATTCTCGAGCGCCGCTTCGTCGAGGCGGAACGGCAGGCGGTCGAGGCCGAAGCGAGTCGGGCGCCGCGCGATGCGAGCTGGTTCGTGCACTGGTTCGAGTCGCTGAAGTCGATCGGTCCCGGGCAGGGCGACCCGTTGTTTCCGTGGCTGGCCGAAGAAGCGTCGCTCGACGACATGCGTTGGTTCCTGCGCCAGGAAGTGGCAGGCGAGGCGGGCTTCGAGGATCTGGTCGCGCTGACCCAGGTGCGGTTGCCGACGGTGGCCAAGCTGGAGATGGCACGCAATTATTGGGACGAGATGGGCCGTGGCGACCAGCGCGGCATGCATGGGCCGATGCTGGAGCGCTTGGCCGCCGAGCTCGACGTCCATTCGATGGCCACTCCCGTGGTGTGGCAGACGGTGGCGCTCGGCAACCTCATGGTCGCTCTCGCCGCCAACCGTTGTTACACCTATCAGTCAGTGGGTGCGCTGGGCGTCATCGAGCTGACCGCGCCGGGACGCGCCGAGCAGGTCAACGCCGGGCTCAGGCGCCTCGAAATCGGGGGTGCCACCCGTCGCTACTATGCGCTCCACGCGCAGCTCGACAAGCAGCACGCCGCCGCCTGGATCCAGCAGGTCTTGTTCACGCTGGTGGCAGAAGATCCGTCGCTGGCGCGACCCATCGCCGAAGGAGCGCTGATGCGTCTGCGCGCTGGCGAACGTTGCTTCAGCCGCTATCGCGCCGCGCTGTGGTCCACGATCTGAGTTTAGTCTCCCTGTTCTTGTTTCTTCCTGTTTTGCTGATAATATGCGAAACATCGTCGATGCGGACCTATCTGATCACCGGGGCCAACAGTGGTCTGGGCCTGGAAACCACGCGTGCGCTCGCTGCCAAGGGGCATCGCATCATCATGGCCGTGCGGGATCTACAGCGCGGTGAGCATGCCCGAGACGAGATTCTCCGGCAATTCCCGACCGCGCAGCTCGTGCTCGAGCATCTCGACTTGCTGGATCTGGGCTCGGTGTCGATGCTGGCCAGGAAAGACCTCGGCGTCGATGTCTTGATCAACAACGCCGGCATCGGCTCGGGCCCGAAGCGACTGTCGCCGCAAGGGATTCTCGAGCAACTGGCCACCAACCACCTCGGTCATTTCGTGCTCACTGGCAGCATGATGGAGCAGTTGACGACGCGGAGAGACGCGCGCGTGGTGACGGTGGGATCAGGCTTCGGCAAACGCGGCGCGCTCGATCTCGGCAACCTGGATGGTGGGCGTGGTTATCTGGCGCTGTGGGCCTACGTCCAGAGCAAGCTCGCCAATTCGCTGTTCTGCGCCGAGCTCGATCGCCGGCTGCGTGCGCGCCGCTCGCCGGTCAAGAGCATCCTGGTTCATCCGGGCCTGACCGCCACGCCGATGCAACAGAAGGCCAAAGGACTCGAGGGATTGTTCACACGGGCCATCAGCGCGGTTTTTGCGCGACCCGCCGCGCACGGCGCCCTGCCGACCATCGAAGCCGCGACCGCGACCACCGCCCAAGGTGGCGACGTCTTCGGTCCAGGCAAAGCCGCATTTGCGCGACCACGCAAAGAGAAAAGCTGGCCCTCCATGGCCGACCTCGACGGTGGCCGCCGGCTGTGGGCCCGCTCTGAGGAGCTGGCCGGAGTGAAGTTCCTCTGACGCGAAGGTTGAAATCAGGGCTGGATGACGACCTTGACGCAGCCGTCCTTCTTGTCGCGGAACGTCTTGTACGCCTCGGGCGCGTCGTCGAGACCCACATGGTGGGTGATCACGAACGAAGGATCGATCTCACCCGATTCGATCTTCTTGAGGAGCGGCTTCATATAACGCTGCATATGCGTCTGGCCGGATTTCATGGTGAGACCCTTGCCCATGAAGGCCCCGAATGGAATCTTGTCCGGCACGCCGAAATACGCGCCGGGCACGGAAATGGAGCCGCCTTTGCGACAGCAATGAATGGCCTGGCGCAAGACATGGGCGCGGTCGGTGGTCAGGTTCACGGCGGCTTTCACCGTGTCCATGATGCCGTCGACACTGCCGCCAGAATGCGCCTCGCAGCCGACGGCATCGATGCAACGGTCTGGACCGCGCCCCTTGGTCCACGACTGCAGTTGCTCATAGACATCACCGACGGTGAAGTCGATGGTCTCGGCGCGGCCGAACTTGCGCGCCATCGCCAGGCGTTCCGGCACCGAATCGATGGCGATGACCCGTTCGGCCTTCATCATCCAGGCGCTCTGAATCGCAAACTGCCCAACCGGTCCGCAGCCCCAGATCGCCACCGTGTCGCCAGGCTCGATGCCGGCGTTCTCGGCGGCCATGTAGCCGGTCGGGAAAATATCCGACAGAAACAAGACTTTCTCGTCGGGTAAATCGCTTTCGATCTTGAGCGGCCCGACGTCGGCGTAGGGCACGCGTAGATATTCTGCCTGTCCACCGGCAAAGCCGCCGAGCATGTGAGAGTAGCCGAACAGCGCCGCGGGCGAGTGGCCCATGGCCTTGGCCGCCAGGGCTGCGTTCGGGTTGGATCGATCACACAGCGCGTACAGCTCCTTCTTGCAGAAGAAGCAGTCGCCGCACGAAATGGTGAACGGCACCACGACGCGGTCGCCCTCCTTGAGCTTTTTCACGTCGCCGCCGACCTCCACCACGATCCCCATCGGCTCGTGGCCGAGGATGTCGCCGCGCTCCATCGTCGGCATGAAGCCGTCGAGCAGATGCAGATCCGAGCCGCATATTCCGCTCGAGGTGATCTTGATGACCACGTCGGTGGAGTCCTTGATCTTGGCGTCGGGAACGACATCGACGCGTACATCTCCGTGGCCATACCAACACAGCGCCTTCATGCATGCCTCCTGGGTTGTCGGCTTGTCAAGCAGACCTCGTGCCAACCTATTGACAGGTGGGCAGCGCGGTAGCGTGAAGGACGAACGGGGACGCGACCCGGAGCGCACCGACGGTCGCGGCGCCCGAGATGTCGATGGTGTTGTCGGCGGCGACGGAGGATGTCGGGGCATAGAGCGACCCTGCGAGATGCAGCGGCGCCGCGATGCGAATCTGGCCGGCCACGCGTACGTCGGCGCGACCGATGTCGAGCGTGTTGTCGACAGCGAGGGCGCCGCCGACGAACAAGACGAGCGAGGCGCCGGGAGCGACGTCGATCACCGTCGGTGAGGCGATGCGCACGTCGCCGTCTATCTGGATCATGGTGCGGCCCGTGACGCGAAGGCGCAGGGTGTTATCTGCCGTGAGCGACGAGAAACGATAGGTTCCGCACCCAAGCGTCAGATCCGTCGGCACGGTGAGGTGGACCAGTGCCTCGCTCGGCAGGATGGGATTGCGGGCCAGGTTGGGTGAGGCGACGACGCCGCAGTCGATGGGTGACACGAAAGGAATGGGCGGACCGACACCAGACGCCGAGACTTGACCTGAGCCGTTTTGCCCCGCAGCGCGCAACATGCCTCCCACGGCGACGGTGTTGTCTGCCTGCAGCGTGCCGCTGACAGTGGCATCGTCCGCAACTTCGACCGGGGCGCTGGTGCGCCAATCTCCGTCAGTGAACAGGCTGCCGCCAATCTGTTGGGTGTTGCGTGCATCGATGCTGCCGCGGCTGTACAAGCTGCCCACGACGTGGAGGGGCGAGGCGGTGGTGGTGCTGCCGGCTATCAAGAGATCGCCCTCGACCGTGAGCGTGTTGTCTTGCCGCAGATCGCCGCACACTGATAGCGCCGCGGCCAGGTGGGGCAAGGCGACGCACGCCGGACCGCGGTCGGTGCCACACAAGGCGGCGTCATAGGTGCCGCCTTGCCAATCATTGGGTAGGCCACTGGATGGTCCAACGCAGCCAGCGACGAGGGAACATATCGTCAACAGGGAAGCGCGCATGTCAGCGAGGCGCCTTACCGCCCTTTTTGCCGCCCTTGGCGTGGGTGCCGCCCGTGCCGCCGGTGCCTTTGCCGTCGGTGGAGCCGCCGCCGCCACCGGTGCCGCCGACGCCGCCCGTGCCGCCTGTGCCGTTGGCACCGCTGCCGGGCGCCGGAGCAGGAACAGAACCGCCTCCGCTCGGGCCTTCGGCCTGGCCCCACGCCGGTGCCACCAACATCAGCACGGCCACAGCCCCAAACGTGTACGCCAATCGTCTCATCGGAACCTCCTCACCGATGGATTAGCAAAGTCCGCGCCAGGCAACATCGACGGCTGCGATCGTGACTCAGGCGCTCGGCAGGCGGACCACGAACTCACTGCCTTGATTTTCGCCGGCGCTGCTGACGCTCACCGATCCGCCGTGCATTTCGATCAGTGTTTTTACTACGCTGAGTCCGACGCCGAGGCCGCCTTGCGCGCGATCGAGGTCGCGCTTGGCCTGGTGGAACATCACGAAGACGCGTTCGAAGTTGGCGGCAGCAATGCCGATGCCGTTGTCGCGGACGCGGACCACGATGGCGTCGCCTTGGCGCTCGGCAGCGACGGACATGTGGCCGCCGTTGGGCGTGTATTTGGCGGCGTTGTCGAGCAGGTTGGAAAAGACTTGCTCGAGACGAACTGCGTCACCATCGACCGGCAAGGGCTGGTCGGGCAGGGTGAGCTCCAGCGTGTGGCCGTTGCTGGTGAGCAGCGTCTGGGTATTTTCGACGGCGTGTCTCAGCACGTTGGCGAGATCCAGCTTCTCGCGCTGGAGGTCGATCCGACCGCGGGTGACCCGCGAGGCTTCGAGGAGCTGGTCGATGAGCCGCACCATGCGCAACGTCTGGCGCTCGATGACCTGGGCGGCGCGCAGCACCCGGGCTTCGTCGGCTGGCACGCGCAGCAAGAGCTCGGCTGCGCTACGAATGGGCGCGAGTGGATTTCTGAGCTCGTGCGAGAGCATCGCCAAAAACTCGTCCCGGGCGCGGGCGGATTCGACCACGTCGGTGACGTCACGGAGCGACACCGTCACGCTGGCAGGGCCGGCGTCGACGACGAGCTTCTTGACGGCCGGCGAATAGACCCGGTCACCAAGCTGCACCTCCGCGGGCGGACTGGTGACGAGGTCGGGGAACTGCGGAAACATGTCGCGCATCGGACGGCCGAGCACGTCGATTGCCGAACGGCCGGCGATGGCCAATGCCTGGGTGTTGGCAAAGGTGATGTTCGACTCGGCATCGACGGCGAAGACAGCGTCGGGCTGTTGGTCGAGGAGCGTGCGAAGGGCGGTCTCGGCGTGCTCGGCGCGCCTGCGCCAGACACTGGAGCGGACCAACGCGTTGACGCGTGCAGCCAGCTCGGCGGGGCGCATGGGCTTGATCAGATAGTCATTGGCGCCCGCCGCCATACATTCGGCGAGGTCCTCGATGGTGACACGGATGCCGGTCAGCATGATCACGCCCACCTGGCTGGTGGCCGGGTTGCTGCGCAAAAAGCGACACACCTCGAGCCCGTTCATGTCCGGCAGGGTCCAGTCGAGCACCAGGGCGTCAGGCGGCGCGTGACCGACGAGATACTCCAGCATCGACGAGCCGTCGGCAAAGGTGTGCAAGCGGTGATCAGCCGAGAGTGCGCGACTCAAGATCTCGGTATCGAGAGCGCTATCGTCGACGATCCACACGCTGCTCGGCATGAGGTTGGTCATGGGACGCTCTTGGTCGGCACCCGAAACCAAAATCGGCTACCGAGACCGAGCTGGCTCTCCGCGCCGACGGTGCCACTGTGGGCTTCGACGATCTCGCGGACAATCATGAGGCCAAGGCCGGTGCCGCCGACGTCGGTGGAGCCCTGGGCGCCACGTTCGTAGCGTCGAAACAGGCGCGCCAGTGGCTCGGGCGCGATGCCGCGGCCTTGATCGCGGACCGAGACCTCGACGCTGTCGCTTTGGACGACCCAATCGATGGAAATCTCGCCGTCTTCGCGGCTGAACTTGATGGCGTTGGACAACAAATTGGTGAGCACCTGACCGATGCGCCGCCGATCTCCGACGAGCAGGACGTCGCCGGGCGACGGCAGCAACCGGATGGCCAGGCGACGCGCCTCGGCCGACACCAACAGGTCTTCGACGATGGCGCGGACGAGCTCGACGAGATCGAACGGCTCCGGCTCGATGAGGACCCCGACGCCTTCGATGCGCGCCAGCTCGAGAAAGTCGTTGATCAGCGCCGACATTTCTTCGATCCGCACCGACAGCTTGCCGAGGTCGACCGCGACGGCAGGAGGCAAGGCGCCGCGACTTCCGCCGAGCATGAGCTGGGTGCGCAGATGCATCGCCGACAGCGGCGAGCGCAGATCGTGGGCAATGATCGAGTAAAAATCCAGGCGGCGCGTTTCGTGGCGACGCTTTTCGGTGACGTCGCGCAGGGTGACGAGGCCACTTGGCGGAGCGTCGCCCATCTGGATGCGACGCAGAGCGGGCGCAAAGGTGCGATCGCCGACCTCGACATCGCGGAAGAGTGTGTTCGGAAAATCGGGCTCTAGCCGCTCCAGATCCGGCAACAGCGACGAGATCGGACGTCCGATCAGCTCGGCGCGGGAACGGCCGAAGATCTCTTCGGCATGCTTGTTGACCAGTGACACGTGGTGCGCCTGATCGACCACCAACAGCGCCTCGGGCAATTCTTCGAGCAAACGGCCGAGGTCGGCCTCGGCACGCTCAGCGCGCAGCCGCAGCCGGCGCGAACGGACCAGCGCGTCGACGCGGGCGACGAGCTCCGGCGACGAAAACGGCTTGGTGACGTAGTCGTTGGCGCCCGCCTCGAGACCGTGCACCACATCGTCGGTCTGCTGAAAGCCAGTGAGCAGCAAGATGGGCAGCTCCATGGTGGCCAGTTGCTCACGCAGAAAGCGACAGACCTCGATGCCCGAAAGACCCGGCATCTGCCAATCGAGGATGAGCACATCGGGAGTGGCGCCGGCCGACAGCGTCTCGATGAGCACCGAACCGTCGGTGAAGAGGCGGGTTTCGTAGCTCGTCAGCGCGCGCTGCGCGATCTGCGCTTCGACCGCGCTGTCGTCGACAATCCAGATGAGGCCGCCGTCAGACATCTGCCGTCAACGCCGACCAACACGCATATTAACGGTGATAGTGTGTAAAGCGACACTCTACAAGTCCAAAAAATCAGCGAGGTTACGTGCCGGACAATCAGGTCTTGGTGGTCGATGACAGCAAGGTGATGCGCGACATGATCGTGGCTTGTCTGCGCGTGGAGCCCGGTCTCGACTTCACCCATGCGTCGAGCGGCCTCGAAGCCATCGAGCATCTGGCGTTGAAGGCTTTCGATCTCGTGGTGCTCGATCTGAATATGCCGGACATCGGCGGGATTGAAGTGGTCGAATTCGTGCGTAGCCAGGACAAGCTGCGTCTCCTTCCCATCATCATCGTGACCACCCGTGGCGACGAGGCCTCGCGCACTCGGGCGCTGGAGGCGGGCGCGTCGCGCTTCATGACCAAGCCGTTCACGCCAGACGCCATCCTCGGTGAAGTGCGGACGCTGCTTGGCGCAGCGACGAGCAAAGCGGATTGAGCGCCCCCGTCAATCTCGCTGAGTTTCGCGGCGCGTATTTGCTCGAGGCCGAGGAGCTCGTCGGAATCGCCAACCAGAGCTTGCTGGCGGCGGAGGCGGCGTTGCGCCGTGGCCAACCGCATGCGGGCTTGGTGCGGGAGCTGTTTCGCGCCGTTCATACCATCAAGGGGCTGTCGGCCATGGTGGGCGTCGAGCCGGTGGTGGCCATCGCCCACCGTCTCGAGACCGCGCTGCGGCCCGTGAGTCGCAGCGGGATCAAGCTGAGTCTCGAAGCGGTCGACGTCTTGCTGAAGGGCGTGCGCGCCATCGAGCAGCGTATTCATGCGCTGTCGGAGGGCAAAGATGTCCCCGAGCCGTCCCCGGAATTGTTGGCGGCGCTCGATGCGCTCGACGCTGCCGGCAGCACGGCACCGGCAACCCCGATCGATCTGGGCCAGGATCCGGCGCTGCGCGGCAAGCTCGGCCAGAGTGATCAAGAGGTGCTGGCCCAAGGCGTCGCCGCTGGGCGCAATGCGGTACGCCTCGATTTTGCGCCGTCCTCGTCGAGAGCGCAGGTCGGCATCCACATCACGTCGGTGCGCGAGCGCATCGCCAAGGTGGCGGAGATCGTGAAAGTCGTCCCGATCTCGCTACCGGGCGGCGGGCTGGTCTTTGCGCTGTTCCTGTTGACCTACAGCAGCGAAGCCGAGCTGGCCGAGACCGCCGGCGTCGAGCCCGAATCGGTGCACCTGTTGGCCCGTCC
>Ga0123338_10001313_pt1 | contig 24117 bp, 22 predicted proteins | sample grotaG_FD_89793 | JGI IMG/M metagenome (GOLD analysis project Ga0123338, IMG submission 89793) | Glacier valley bacterial and archeal communities from Borup Fiord, Nunavut, Canada, to study Microbial Dark Matter (Phase II) -... | ecosystem: Environmental > Aquatic > Freshwater > Ice > Glacier ...
GCCCGGGAAGCGTTCTTCCAGGCAGGCGTATCGAAGCTTCACGAAACGCTCGACCCCATCGATCCGCGTCCACGTGACGCCGGCCTCGCGGAGGACTTTGAGATGGTGCGACCTGGTCGATTTCACGACGTCGAGGTGCAGGGTGCCGCACGGAACTTCTCCCAGCTCGTGAAGTTCGGCGACGATCGCAAGCCGGATCGGGTCGCTCAGCGCGGCCATGACGTGGGCCAGGTCGAGCGCCGGGACTTCCGGTTGGAACAAGTCCGTCATAACATGCTTAGTATAGAGTTCGAAGGGCACCGAACAATGCGACTTTCGTCGTATAGTTCGATGATCGTCGAACCGTAAGATGAACGCATGAGCGACCGGACCATGGGAATCACTGCTGCCTTGACCGCCACATTGCTTTGGGGCATGCAGTTTCCGGTGCTCGCCAACGTGCTGCGGGATCTCGACCCGTTCTGGCTGACGTTGATCCGGTACGGGATCGCGCTCGTCATCTTGGCGACGATCGCGCTTGCGCGCGAAGGTCTCGCTGCGTTTTCGCTCGATGGTCGCGGCCTGCAAATCGCCACGCTTGGAATCGTGGGATTTTCGGTTTTCAATATTGCGCTGCTGATCGGGATTCGGATCAGCGGTCCGCAACACGGCGCGTTGATCATGGCGACGACGCCACTCTTGGCGGTTCTCATCGGCTGGCTGCGCGGCGGCGCTGCGCCGACGATGCGGACGCTTGGCTTCATCGGCCTTGCGTTTCTGGGCGTGGCGCTCGTCGTCACCAAAGGCAATCCCGCAAGCGTGCTCGGCGCCGGCGATTGGATCGGCGATTTGCTGATGCTCGGCGGTGCAACGTGCTGGGCGACGTACACCTCGTTTGCGCCGTCGTTTTCGAATATCTCACCGATCCGTTACACGATGCTCGGCGCGTTCTTCGGCACGCTCTCGACGGTGGTGTTCACCATCGGCGCCGGTGCGATCGGCCTCTCGCACGTCCCAACGGCGGCGCATTTCATCCACGCGCTGCCCGGAATGCTGTTTCTGGCGGTCTTCGGTGCGGTCATCTCGCTCGTTGCCTGGAACATCGGAATTGCAAAACTCGGCAGCGCGAAGGCCGTGCTGTTCATGAACGTCGTGCCGATTACCGCATTTGCTATTGCCATCGCCTTCGGCGCGCGCTATCCGTTCATCGAATACGTCGGCGCTGCACTCACGATCCTCGCGCTGGTCCTCAACAACGTGCTCGGGCGGGCGCGCGCCGTCTCAGTCGCGAGCGAAGGCGATCGAACCGCTCTTGATCACCAGCGCCGGATCGCGTAAAGCAAACGTGTCGGCTTCGAGCTCGCCGTCGATGACGAGCAGATCGGCGGGGCGCCCGGGTTCGATCACGCCCGCATCGACGCCGAGTAATTCGCCCGCGTGTTTGGTCGCCGCGCTGAGCGCTTGATAGGCCGACATCCCGAGGATCGTCTGCATCAACTCGACTTCGTAGGCGTACTTCTCGTGAAAATTGTAGGGCGTGCCCGCATCGCTGCCGCCCGCAAACTGCACGCCCGCCTCATACGCGCGGCGCAAGTTCACGCGCATCTTGTCGTAGATTTCCGTGGCCTTGCGAACCACGTAGTCGGGCTGCTTTCCGCCGCTGATGTTTTCGAAGATGCAGGTGACCGCTGCGATCGTCGGCACGAGATACGTGCCGCGTTCTTTGAAGAGCGCGATTGCCTCATCGTCGAGCAAATGGCCGTGTTCGATCGAGTTCACCCCGGCGCGCAGGGCGTTCTTGATGCCGCTGGTTCCGATGGCGTGCGCGGCGATGCGCATCCCGTGCGTGCGCGCCTCGACGATCGCGGCGCGCATTTCTTCTTCGCTTAGCTGGTCGCGCCCGGGAACGGCGCCTTTGGTGAGCACGCCGCCGGTCGCGATCAGTTTGATACAGTTCGCGCCGGCTTTGAGTTGTTCGCGCACGGCTTTACGCGCGTCCCAGGGGCCGTCGGCTTCGCGACCGATGAAGAAGCCGTGTCCGCCGGTCATACAGATCGCACGCCCCGCGGCAACGATCGTCGGCCCGACATGTTCGCCGCGCGTAACCGCATCGCGAATGGCGATGGCGTTGCCGTCGGTCGCGCCAAGATCGCGGACCGTCGTCACCCCCGCTTCGAGCGCTTTGCGCGCATTGGCGACCGCGCCGAGCGTCTTTTCTGCGGGCGTCTTGATGATGTAGACGCCCATCACGTCGGGTTCGCCGTTGACCTCGAGATGAACGTGCGAATTGATGAGTCCGGGACTGACGGCGCGCGCTTCGATCGTTCGCTCGGCATCGGTCGCCGTCGTGCCGGCGACGATCGAATGGATCGTCGTCCCCTCGATCAGCACGGTGACGTTGCGACGTGGCGGAGCACCGGTTCCGTCGTAGAGGGCGCCGCAGCGCAAGGCGAGGGTTTTCACGGAGAGCCTTTCAGCGTGGGTGGAAAGAGTCGATCGACGCCGATCGCGAGGGGATCGAAATACCGTGCGTGCGAGATGCGCACGTCCGCGCGCGTCTGCGCTTCGAGTAAGACGACTTCGAGGTCGGGCTGGTCGAGCGAGGCGATCTCGAGCGCGAGCCGTTCACGGCGCGCTTCGGTTGCATCCTCGAACCAACGTTCGACGAGCGTCTGCGCTTTGCGGCGGTCGTAGGCGATGAGCACGTCAGCCATCGATGCGCAACGCCTCGCTAATTTCACCACGGCGGCCGACGAGCATCTGCACGCGTTCGAGCGCTTCGATGGCCTCATCGGTGTCGATGATCTCGCCGTCGGCGCGCGCGCGCCCGGTCGTCTGGAGATATTCCGTGTCGGCAACGAAGCGACTCATCGTCATCAGCGCGGCAACGACGTGCGAGGGTCCGCCGCCGTACTTGAGTTCGAATCCGTGCTGGTCGGCAAGGCGTTCGGAGAGTTGCGCCCAGCGGTGTTGTGCGAGCGTTCGCACTTGGAATTCGAACGGCAGCGGAAATCGAGCGAGCACGTGAACCGCCCGGTACCCGTAGGTCGGAAACGAGCGGCGGTCGACGATCTGCGTCGTCTCGATGCGGGCGCAGAGTTCGCTTGTGATGCGATCCTGATCGGCGATGGTCGGCACGATGATGCGCGCCCCCGCGATGTCTTGCACGGTGGAGAGTCGCGTCGGCGCGTTGCGCTCGAGTTTATCGAGAATGGAGCGCGCCGATTTATGCCGCGAAACGATCGCCGTACCGAGATCGCGAGCGAGTGCCGGGATCGTCGCGCGGAAAATCGGCACGAACTCTTCGCGATACGTATCGAGCTCACGCAGGTCCTCGGGCGTCGGCGCGGTCCGCAGCCGCGTCCCCAGTCGATCGATCTCGCCTTTGGTCAAGGTGCGGCGACCGCGATGAGGTCGTCGATCACCGCAAAGCAGCGGTCGATGTCAGCGGTCGTGTTGTAATGCGCGAACGAGAGCCGGATGGCCGTGCCGCCGCGTTCTGCGGCGATCGTTTGCAAGAGCCGAGGACTATAGTAATCGCCGAAGCGCCCCTCGATGCCGCCGGCATCGAGTCGGCGGGCGACGCTCTCGCCCTCTTCGCGTTCGATATTGAATGCGAAGAGCGGTAAGCGATAAAACTGCGCGGGTCGTCCGTAGAGCGTGATGATGTCGGCGCGGTTCTCGAATTTCGCGAGCGCATACTTGCAGAGCGTTCGCTCGTAGGTCGAGATCTTCTCCATGGCCGCGCGCAGTTTTCCGCCGCCGACCTCGCGCAGATAGGCGACCGTTCCGAGCCAGCCGGCGACGGCTTCGTGGCTCTGCGTGCCGGGTTCGATCGACCAGAACGGCGCGTCGCTCGGGATGAACGGATCGTCGCTGCGGAAGAAGCGTTCGGAAAAATCCGGATGCGCGTACCAAAAGCCCATATGCGGTGCGAAGATCTTGTATCCCGAGAACATCACCGCATCGAATGCCGGATCGATATCGATGCGTCGGTGCGGCAACATTTGCACGCCATCCACCATCACGAGCGCACCGACGGCTTTCGCGGCGCGGGCGTAACCCGCAACGTCGAAGACCGTGCCGGTCGCATTCGATGCCCAGGGAAGCGCAACGAGCACCGGCCCGCGCGCGAGCGCTTCTTGGTAGGCGGGCTCGTCGAGATCGCCGTTTTCGTCAACGGGTACGATGTCGATCTCCGCGCCGAAGCGCGCGAGCCACATCCACGGCGTCACGTTTGCGGCATGGTCGGCGGCGGTGAGGACGATGCGGTCGCCCGGCCGAATCGACGGTGCGATCGCGCGCGAGAGGTGCATGGCAATCGAGGTCGCGTTCAGGCCGATGCCCACGGTCGCACTCGGCACGCCGATCAATTCGGCAAAGGCCGACTTGCCTTCCGCGACGAGCGCGCTCGTACGAATATGGCGCGCGAAGAGCGAGCCCTTCTGCGCGTTTTCGACGACGAGATAAGCCTGTAATCGTTCGATTGCATCGAGTGGAAGTTGCGATGACGCGGCGTTGTCGGCGAGTACGCGTCCGTCGGCAAGCGCGGCGACTACGCCCGGAAAACGATGGCCGTTCATGCGCGTGCCGCCGCCGCTTCGAGCGCGACGTACGCGCGCGAGGTGAGCGGATGATCGAGCTTGCTTGCGATGAAGCGCGACGCCGCGCGAATCTTATCCAGATCGATGCCCGTATCGATGCCCATGCCGTGCAGCATATAGAGTAAGTCTTCGGTCGAGAGATTGCCGCTCGCGCCCGGCGCGTAGGGACAACCGCCAAGTCCGCCGGCCGCTGAATCGAAACTCGCTATTCCCATTTGCAACGCCGCCATGACGTTGGCAAGCGCGGTGCCCCGCGTGTCGTGAAAGTGCATCGCCAATCGCTCGACCGGCATTTTTTCTTGCAGCGCCCCGGCCACGTCGACGACTTGGTTTGGGGTTGCAACGCCGATCGTATCACCGATCGAGAGCTCGTCGATCCCCATGTCGGCGAGGCGTTCTGCAACGCGCACGACGTTCTCGACGGGCACCGCACCTTCGTAGGGGCAACCGAACGCCGTCGAGATGTACCCGCGAATCCACATACCCTCCGCACGCGCGCGTTTGACGACCGCGGCAAACGTCGAGAGCGACTCGTCGATCGTCATACCGATGTTGCGTTTGGTGAAGCTCTCGGATGCTGCCGTGAAGACAGCGATCGCTTTGACGTCCGCGTCGATCGCGCGTTCGAGTCCGCGGTCGTTGGGGACGAGCACGAGATAGGTAACACCGGGGCGCTTTGCGATTCGCCGGAAGACCTCGCCCGCATCCGCGAGTTGCGGAATGGCTTTTGGACTGACGAACGAGGTCGCCTCGACGATCGGTGCGTTCGCATCGGAGAGCATGTCGATGTAGCGAATCTTATCTTCGACCGAGACGAGGGTCGATTCGTTTTGCAAACCATCGCGCGGGCCGACTTCGCAAATTTTCACGCGGTCGGGAAGAGTGGTCAAGCTGGTGGCGCTCATGACGAATGCTCCGGTTTTAGGAAATTCACAGTATATTCGACGACGCGCGGCCACATCGAATCATCTTGGACGAAGCCACGAAAGAGCGACGTGAACGGATTCCAGATCGCGCCCATGTTCAAGTGGTTCGCCCGGCTATCATCGAGGAAGATCGTCGGAATGTGGTCTTCGAGATGGCACGACTCACTGCGCACGACGCCGTCGCTTGCCGTTGGCCCGGCAAACCTCGGGACACGGCCGACGATGGCGAGGATGCGCGTGCCGTCCGGCACGACCCATGGCTTGCGATCTAAGACCCACATCTTGTGTTTTGGATCTTGGGTCGGTATCCAGTGACCGCTCGTTCCGTTCAGCCACGTCATAAACGGGGAGGCAACGTCGAGATCGGCGAGTTCCTCCTCGCGAATATGCAATTGCTGCATGATGTTCACGAGATAATTGGTGATGAGGCCGCCGTTGGGCGTTGCGAGTTGGACGATGCCGGCAACCTCGGCCGCGCGCTCGGGATAGGCGCGCAAGAATCCGCGTGCGATCAAGCCGCCGGCGCTAAAACCGAAGATCGCGACGGGAAAGGCTTCGGGCTCGCGTGCTTTGAGTCGATCGAGAAACGCGGCGAACTCATCGATCCTGTGGCGCAGGCCGAGTTTGCCCTGCGGGAAGACGATCGATTCGAATCCGTAGGCGGAGAACCCGTAGCGTCCGTGGCGACCGTTCGCGAACGTCTCCATCAAGTCGGCGACTTCGTGCCAACCGGGCAGCAAAATGATCTTCATTCGGCGAGCCGTACGAGCGTCGCTCCGGCAGCAACGAGTTGCCCCGGCTCGACCAGTACGTCGCTGACGTTTCCGGCGAGCGGTGCCTCGATACGATGTTCCATCTTCATCGCTTCGAGCACGACGAGCAACGCCCGTGCTTCGACGCGATCGCCTTTGGCAACCGAGACGCTGGTGATCTTCCCGGGCATCGGTGCGGTGACGGTGCCCGATCCCGTTGCGTGCGCGTGATCCGCATCGGCGCTCGGCACGCCTTCGAAATCGAATCGATACGCACGCCCGCCAAGATCCACGCCGATGCCGGTTGCATCGATACGCGCGCTCGGCCCTACGTCCGAACGGAGAATCACTCCGGCAAGCGCGCCGTCGAGGACGAATCGATCGTCTTCGCGTGTCACGTTCGTTGCAATCGTCTTGCCGTTGACGATCAAGCGAACCGGCATTCCGACACCGCCCATGCGCCACGCACGCCCGCTCGCCGCAAGCGAGACCGCAGCGATGCGCGCGGCGTCGAGCACGGCGGTCGATTCGCCGGCGAGCAGCGAGCTCAGGATCGGTCGTTCGTCGAGAAAGCGCGTGGTCGTATCGCCCGCGATGTAGGCGGAATCCGCGACGATCGCGCGCAGCATGCCCAGGTTCGTCGTGACGCCGCCGACGCGTGTTGCAGCGAGCGTCACGTGCATGCGTGCGATGGCCGCGTCACGATCCGCGCCCCACACGATGATCTTGGCCAGCAGCGAATCGTAGTACATGCTGACTTCGCTTCCGGCACGAAACCCGGTGTCGACGCGCACGCCGGGTGCGTTCGGCACCGTGAATTCCGTGACGGTCCCAATCGACGGCAAGAAATCATGAACCGGATCCTCGGCGTTGAGGCGTACTTCGATCGCCCAACCGCGCGGCTCGACGGAGCCGATCGTCAATCGTTCGCCGCGCGCGATCCGTAGTTGCCAATGCACGAGATCGACGCCGTACACGAGTTCGGTCACCGGATGCTCGACTTGCAAACGCGCGTTGACTTCGAGGAAATAGAAGCTGCCGTCTTCATCGAGCATGAATTCGACCGTGCCCGCATTGGTATAGCCGACCGACTCGGCCGCGGCGATCGCGGCGGCAAACATTCGCTCGCGTACGTCGGCATCGAGTGCGACCGACGGCGCTTCTTCGAGCACTTTTTGATGACGACGCTGAATCGAACACTCGCGTTCGCCGAGCGCCAGCGTCGTGCCATGGGTATCGGCGAGAATCTGAACTTCAATGTGACGCGGGCGGCGCAGATAGCGTTCGAGCAGCACGGCATCATCGCCGAACGAGGCCTTCGCTTCGCGCATCGCCGATGCGAGTGCATCGTCGAATTGCGTGAGATCGTCGACCACGCGCATGCCGCGTCCGCCGCCGCCCGCACTCGCTTTGATCAAGAGCGGAAACCCGATACGTGGGGCTTCATCGCGTAGTCGCACGAGCGATCGATCGTCGCCGTCATAGCCGGGCACGACCGGAACGCCGCGTTGCCGCACGCGCCGTTTTGCTTCGATCTTGCTGCCCATCTGCGCGATCGCCGACGGTGTGGGACCAACGAAGATCAGACCCGCATCCGCAACCGCTTGTGCGAACGGTGCGCGTTCGGAGAGAAATCCGTAGCCCGGATGAACGGCATCCGCCCCGAGGGTCTTGGCCGCCGCGATTACACGCTCGCCCTGAAGGTAGGAGTCGATTGCCGGAGCGGGTCCGACGTTGATGCTCGCATCCATCACCTCGCGATGAAGCGCGTTGACGTCGGCATCGCTGTAAATGCCGACGGGCGAGATGCCGAGTTCGCGCGCGCCGCGCGCGATGCGCACCGCGATCTCGCCACGGTTGGCAATGAGCAGGCGCTTCATGCGTGCCACGCCGCAGGGCGGTGCTCGAGGAAGGCGTGCAAACCTTCCTGCCCTTCGGCACTCGTGCGCTGCTTTGCGATCGCGCGCGCCGTCAAGGATTGCGATTCATCATAGGATGCCGCGCGAACGGCATGCACGAGCGACTTTGCGGCCGCAACGGCGCTCGGTCCGGCCGTTGCGCATTCGGTGAGGATCGCGCGCAAGCGTGCGGCGAGTTCGGCCGGCTCGTGAACTTCATGCACCAGACCGATCGCGCGAGCGCGTTCGGCCGAAAAGCGTTCGCCGGTAAGAAACAACGCGCGCGCATGCGAGACGCCGATTTTTGCAAGCACGAATGGCGAGATGACGGCCGGCAGAATGCCGAGCTTCGTTTCCGTGAAGCCGTAGATCGTCTCGGGCGTGCTCAACACGATATCGCACACCGCGGCCAAACCCGCGCCGCCGCCAAGTGCGCCGCCATGAATGGAGGCGATCGTCGGTTTCGGGCAGCGGTCGATGGTGCGATACATCTGCGACATGCCCTCGGCATCGGCCACGTTCTCGGCCTCGGAGAGGGCAAGCGATCCGCGCATCCAGTTCACGTCGGCTCCGCCGCAGAACGTTTTGCCTTCGCCGTCGAGAACGATCGCGCGGACGCTCGCGTCGGTTCCAAGCCGCTCGAAGGTCGAGCGGAGCGCGGCGATGAGCTCGGCGTTGAAAGCGTTGCGAACCTCGGGGCGCGTCAACGTCACGCGAGCGGTCGCGCCGTCGTGGACGACGCGTAGGACGGAGTCTGGCATGCGGCGCTTTTCCGTGGGGGTCCTTACACGCCCCGCCGACCGGTCGTGGTAGAGTTCTTCTTATGAAGACGGGCGAGCGGGTCTACCGGCATTCGATCGTTGCGCGAGCGAGCCATTGGCTCTGGACGATCGCCATGCTGGTGTTGGTCATGAGCGGGCTGCAGATTTTCAATGCGGCGCCGTATCTGGATGCCTCGGACAAGAGCGATCCCGCAAAACGCGTGCTCTCGATCGAAGGTGGAACGCCGACGGGGGCAAGCGCCCCGCTCGGGCGGACGACCCTCTTCGGACACACGTTCACGACCACGGGCATCCTCGGTTATACGAGCGATGGGGCGGGCGGTCAGGTTGCACGGGCCTTTCCCGGTTCCATCACGCTCCCCGGCTATCAAAGCCTCGCCGATGGCCGCCGCTGGCATTTTTTCTTCGGCTGGTTTCTGACCCTCGCGCTCTTCGCCTACGTCATCGCCGGATTGATCCGCAAAGACATCCGCGAACTCTGGCTGACGAAGCGCGACATCGCGGGATTGATTCCGATGCAACTCTACTATCTGAAGTTGCGCAAAGAGCCGCCGCCGCACGGCAAATACAATCCCTTGCAGAAGGTCACGTATCTCGTCGTGCTTTTCGCGATGATGCCGCTGATCGTGCTGAGTGGGCTCGCGCTCTCGCCCGGCGTCGATGCGATCGCGGGTCCACTGGTGAGTGCGTTCGGTGGACGTCAGTTCGCGCGGCTCTGGCACTTCGTTTTCATGTCGCTGTTCATCGTGTATTTCGTGACGCACATGATTCTCGTGTTTGCGACCGGTGCGTGGAACAACGTACGCTCGATGGTCACGGGTTGGTACCGTCTGCATGACGGCGATGGAGTCGGCGTATGAAACGGCGACTCTTCGTTGCAACCTCGCTTGCCACACTCGGCGCCGCCGGCTGCGCCCGGGTCAGCAACGCGCTCAACGAGAGCCCGATCCACGGATTCCTCACCTCAGCTGAAAAATGGAATCAAGCCGCGATCGGAACGCGTGGCCTTGCGAAACTCTACGCGGATCGCGACATCGATCGCGACTTCCGCGTGAATGGAAATGCGACGCCGACCGACTCTGCCTATGGCGCGCTCGCGCAGAACGGGTTCCATTCGTATACACTTATCGTCGATGGCGCCGTCGATCGCCCACAACACTTCACGCTGCCGCAACTTCGCGCGATGCCGCTACAGACGCAGATCACCCGCCATGACTGCGTCGAAGGCTGGAGCGCGATCGGAAAATGGCGCGGCGTGCCGCTCGCCACGATCCTTGCCATGGCGCAGCCGAAGACCGATGCTCGGTTCGTCATTTTCCACTGTTTGGACACCGATGAACAAGGTGCGAAGTATTACGAGAGTCTCAACCTGCATCAAGCCGCGCACCCGCAAACGCTGCTCGCGCTCGATCTCAACGACAAACCGCTCGATACCGATCACGGCGCGCCCGTGCGTCTACGTATCCCGACCCAGCTCGGATACAAAAGCGCGAAGTGGGTCGGCCGCATCGAGCTCGCATCGACCTTCAAAGCCGTCGGCAACGGCGCCGGTGGATATTGGGAAGACCAAGGCTACGAGTGGTACGCAGGCATCTGAGGAAACGGTCGGCGACGTTCTGAATGTCCGTGCGGTTACGAACCGTTGACCTCGATCGGTTGGTGTGTCCATTCGCGCCGTAACGCAAAGGCAACGCCGCCAACCACGAGTGCGCCGCCGATGACGTCGCGAAAGCCGAACGTCTCGCCGCCAAACACAATGCCGACCGCAACCGCGATGATCGGAATGACCAGTGCCGAGAGACCGACTACCCACGATTCGAGGCGTTGCAGCAGCCAGTGATTGAGGTAGAATGCGATCCCACTGCCCATGATCGCAAGATACAGCACGGCAAGAACGGAGGACGTGGCGAGGGCCGCGTGCCAGTCCGGACGTTCGAAAACGATCCCACAGACGGTCATCACGGCGCCGGCGAGGAGCATCGCGGGTGGTAGGGTCGAGAATGGATCGCTTGCTGCATGACGACGGAGGTACACGTTTGCGTATGCGGAGAGCAGCGAAGCGCCAAGCGTTGCGAGGGCAAACCATACGCCGCCGTGGACGTCGCCGCCGAGCGAGATAATCGAGACGCCCGTGAGCGCGAAGACGGCGCCCACCAACGTCGAGAGCGTGGCTCGCTCGCCGAGCATGAGCGCTCCGAGCCCAAAGACAAAAAACGGCAGCGTCCCGAAGATCACCGCGACGAGTCCCGATGAGAGTCCTGTCTCCGCATAATACGTGAGCGCGTAGTTCCCACCGAACATCGCAACGGCAAGCGTGAGGATCAACGCGAGCGGCGGTGCGGTCCCGCGACGCGGACCGGCGAGCGCACCGAGCGTTGCAAGAAACAGTCCGGCAATGACAAAACGGATGCCCGCGCCCGTAATGGGCGGCAAACCGTGCAGGCCGATCTTGATCGCAAGCCAGGTCGTGCCCCAGATACCGCACATCAGCGCATACGCGCCGACGATCCGCACGTTCATCGGCATTTTACGCGCCGAACAAATACGAAATCGGGGTCGTGCGTCCGCCGAAAAACGCGGCAACGTCGCAATCGTAGGTTGCCGCAAGGGCGTCGAGTTCGCGATCGGTGAGCGCGTCTTCCGCAGATTCGGCGGAGGCGAGTCGTTCGAGATCGACGTGCGCGGCCGCCGCCGCATCTTCGAGTGAGAGACCGCAACGGGCACGTGCGCCAGCGAGCGCCTCCGCAACCGCACCGAGTATTTCTTGTCGTTCCATTGCTTACATCCGGAACACGCCGAAGCGTGTGGGTTCGGGCGGCGCCCAGCGTGCGGCGTTCAATCCGATCGCAAGGACGCGTCGCGTGTCGAGGGGGTCGATGATGCCGTCATCCCAGATGCGCGCCGTCGAGAAATAGGGATTGCCTTCGCTCTCGTACTTCGCCAGAATCGGCGCTTTGAATGCCGCTTGCCCTTCGGCGTCGAGTGGCGTGCCTTTGCCTTTGTCGGCTTCCATGCGCACGGTGAGCAAGGTCGATGCGGCTTGCGCGCCGCCCATGACCGAGATTCGGGCGTTCGGCCACATCCAGAGTTGACGCGGTGAGTAGGCGCGGCCGCACATCCCGTAATTGCCCGCGCCGAAGCTGCCACCGATGACGACGGTAAATTTCGGCACGTTTGCGCATGCAACCGCGGTCACGAGTTTTGCGCCGTCTTTGGCGATACCGCGATTCTCGTACTCTTTGCCGATCATGAATCCGGTAATGTTTTGCAAGAACACCAGCGGCGTGCCGCGCTGCGCGCAGAGTTCGATGAAGTGCGCGCCTTTGAGTGCGCTCTCACTAAAGAGGATGCCGTTGTTGGCAAGAATGCCGACCGGATGACCCTCGATGTGCGCGAAGCCGCAGACGAGCGTCGTTCCGTAGCGCGCCTTGAATTCGTGGAAGTCCGAACCATCGACGATGCGTGCGATCACTTCGCGCACGTCGTACCCTTGGCGCGGATCGGCGGGGATGATGCCGTACAGGTCGGCTTGATCGGCATGCGGCTCGCGCGGCGGCTGCATCGGCCACGGGTCGAATTGTCGACGTCCGGAATGCGCGACGATCGAACGTACGATGCCGAGCGCGTGTTCGTCATCAACCGCGTAATGATCGGCGACCCCGGAGATACGCGTGTGGACATCGGCGCCGCCGAGTTCTTCGGCCGTAACGATTTCGCCGGTCGCGGCTTGAACGAGCGGCGGTCCGCCGAGAAAAATCGTCCCGTTGTCCTTGACGATAATCGCTTCATCGGACATCGCCGGAACGTACGCGCCGCCCGCGGTGCACGAGCCCATGACCGCCGCGATCTGCGGGATGCCTTTGGCCGACATGCGCGCTTGATTGTAGAAGATGCGTCCGAAATGGTCGCGATCGGGAAACACGTCGGCTTGCAACGGTAAGAACGCGCCGCCCGAATCGACCAGATAGATGCATGTAAGATTGTTTTGCTCGGCGATCTCTTGCGCGCGCAAATGCTTCTTGACCGTCATCGGATAGTACGTGCCGCCTTTGACCGTCGCATCGTTCGCGACGATCATGCAGTCGACGCCTTCGATGCGGCCGATGCCGGTGATGACGCCCGCAGCGGGTGCGACGTCCTCATACATGCCCGTTGCGGCAAGCGCGGAGCATTCGAGGAACGGCGTGGCCGGGTCGATCAGACGGTCGATCCGTTCGTGTGCCGTCAGCTTCCCGCGTTTGCGGTGTCGCGCGAGCGCCGCTTCGCCTCCGCCCCGCCTGGCGTTTGCAAGAGCGTCTCGGAGGTTCGCAACCAGGCCCCGCATGGCGGCTGCATTGGTGGTGAATTCGTTTGTCCGCTCGTCGATTCGGGTTTCTAGCACGGGGGGAGCTTCCCGCCGCAAGAAGGGCCGACCTCGGCGGATTAAGTGCGGTTTAAGCGGCCGTTAGATGTTCGGTTCGATCCGGGACAGGCGGGCCGGCGGCTGCGTACACTGTGCACACGCACTCACCGCCGCGAAGGATTTGTATGGCTCGTCCCGCTGGAACGCTCGATCCCGCAACCGCGCTTAGCCCTTTCGCTGGTCCGCTCGACACCCGTCGCGCCGCGCATTTTCTGCGTCGCACGGGCTTTGGCGGAACGCCAGCCCAGATCGCGCGATACGCCGCGCTCGCCCCGGCAGCGGCGACCAAAGCGGCGATGGAGTTCTCGATCGTTACGCCGCCGGCCGCGCCGACGCTCAACTCGATGTACGAGCGCGGAATGGCTCCCAAGGAGCGGGCGCAAGCGCGTCGTCAGAACGCCATCGCGCTGACGAGTTGGTGGTACGATCGTATGCTCGCCACGCCCGCGCCCTTGCAAGAGAAGATGACGCTGTTTTGGCACGGCCACTTTACCAGTGCGCTGCAGAAGCAGGCCAGCGGCAACGACATGCTCGTGCAAAACGAGCTCTTCCGACGCTACGCGCTCGGCAACGTTCGCGATCTCACGCACGCGATTTCGTCCGATCCGGCGATGTTAAAATATCTCGATAATGCAAATAGCAGCAAAGCGCACCCGAACGAAAATTTCGCCCGCGAGTTGATGGAACTCTTTACGCTCGGCATTGGAAACTACACGGAGACGGACGTCCGAGAATCGGCGCGCGCGTTCACCGGCTGGACGCTGACGCGACCGCACACGACGGGCTCGTTCATGATCGACCCGGCGCAGCACGACATGGGCTCGAAGACGTTCCTCGGACGGACCGGAAATCTCGATGGCCGCGACATCGTCGATACGATCTTCGCGCAGCGTGCCTGCAGCCGTTTGTTCGCTGCGAAACTCATCGACTATTTCGTCTACAACGACCCCGAACCCGAATTGATCGACGCCGTTGCGCAACAACTCGTCGCGAATCGCTTCGAGGTGCGGCCGGTGCTCGCGATGCTCTTCACGAGCAACGTCTTCTATAGCGAGCGCGCGTATCGCGCGCTCGTCAAGTCCCCGGTCGAATATATCGTTGGCGGGCAGCGCCTCTTCGGGATCGGCGAGATGGACCGCGGTGGGTTCGATGCGCTGCGCCGCATGGGTCAGATCGTCTTCTATCCGCCCAACGTCAAAGGCTGGGATGGCGGCTCGGCGTGGCTCTCGAGCAATACGTTGCTTGCACGCGAAAATTTCGCAAGCGCGCTCTCGTCGAATCCAAAAATGATGCAAGTCGAGTGGATGGCTACGGCCATGCGCAGCGAGCCGGCTTCCCTTGCAAAACATCTCGTCGACACGATCCTCCAAGGCGATGCCTCACCTCGATCGGTTGCTCGCGTGCTCGCCTATCTGAATGGGTCGGGCGTGGAGACGATGAGCATGCTCTCCGGAGAAAATATCGACGAACGCGTGCGCGGCGCCGCGTATCTTACCATGGCGATGCCCGCCTTCCAGCTGAATTAGGATGATGACCATGCAACGCTCACGCTTTCTACTCGGCGCCCTCAGCGGACTGACGGTCGTCGGAAGCACCGACTCGATCTTCTCGCGCGCACTCGCCCAATCGCCGCTGCCCGGACTCCCCGGCGCAGGCGACGATCGGGTTCTCATCGTGATTAATTTTCAAGGCGGCAACGACGGATTGAATACGGTCGTCCCGCACGGACTTCGCTCGTACTACAACTATCGTCCGACGCTCGGAATCGCGCCGAACGACGTGCTACAGATCGACAAAACGGTCGGTCTCAATCCGGCGCTCAAGCCGTTGAAGACGATGTACGATGCGGGCAACGTCGCGATCGTGCAGAACGTCGGTTATCCGCAACCGGATCATTCGCACTTCCGCTCGACGGAAATTTGGCAGACGGCGGCGCCCGAAAAATACGAGCACACCGGCTGGCTCGGTCGGTACCTTGATAGCGCCGGGCTCGATGAGAAGAACCTGTTCAACGGCGTTGCTCTGGCGCAAGTCTTGCCGGAGGCCTTGATCGGGCGTAACATCGATGTCCCGGCAATCGCGCAACTCGGCGGCTACGGTCTTACGAGCGACAAAAGCGCGACGAGCCGCGCGGCGTTCAATTCGATCATCAAAGACGGCGACGTTCCATTCAAATCGCCGTATCTTGCCGCCGTTGCGGAGATCGAAGATCACGCGCAACGCGGTAGCGAGGAACTTCCCAAGCTGATCGCCGGCTATAAGACGAGCGCGAATTATCCGGCGACACAACTCGGACGGAGCCTGGCGCTTGCGGCCCAGATCGTCGGCAGCAAAATCGGCACGCGCGTGCTCTATATCCAGCACGGATCGTTCGACACTCACGTCGCGCAAAAGGGCGTTCAAGATCGCTTACTCGGCGAGTTCGCAAACGCGATCGAAGCGTTCTACACCGATCTTGCCGCGCATGGCAACGACAAACGCGTTCTAACGATGACGTTCTCCGAATTCGGCCGTCGCGTCGGCGAGAATGCAAGTCGCGGAACCGACCACGGCACCGCAGCACCGCTCTTCCTCATCGGAGGGAACGTCAAAGGCGGATTGTACGGCGACTACCCGTCACTCGATACCCTGGATGCCGGGGATTTGCGCTACAGCGTCGACTTCCGCAGCGTGTACACGACGGTACTCGAAAAGTGGCTGCAGCGGCCCGCGGCCGGCGTCGTCGCCGGAACGTTTCCGCTCGTTTCCGCTCTCGGCTGAGAACGGCGCGAGGAGCGTCCATCCGGCTCGGGTAACGACGGTGTTCCCCTGACCGACTGGAGACCGCGTGCGTTTTCGACCGATCGCCCTTGCCGTTGCCTTGCTGGTTTCGCTCAGCGCGCTGCCGCTCCGCGCAGCCGACCTGACCGTCACGATCTCGCAAGGCGTGGATGCGGACACGCTATCGCCGATTCGGACGACGAATACACCGACATTCAACGTCGTCGGGCAGATCTACGAGCAGCTCGCCGTCCCCGAGGGTCCTGGCAACATGTCGCCAGGCCTCGCAACGTCGTGGAAGCGCATCGCGCCAACGGTCTTCGAATTCAAACTTCGGAAGAACGTCAAGTTCAGCAACGGCGATCCGTTCACCAGTGATGACGTGCGATTTACCGTCGAGAAGATTAAAGATCCGGCCTACAAATCGACGCAAGGCCCGTACTACCGCGAAGTCGTGAAAATCGAAACGCCCGACCCATATACGGTCCGATTCACGACGGCAACGCCGCAGGCGCTCTTTCCCGCCTTGCGTCAGCGTTCATATATCGTCGATGCGAAGTATTGGCGAGCGCACGACAATGGCTATCTCGAAGAGCATCCGATCGGAACCGGTCCCTACGTCCTCAAATCGTGGCGTAAAGACGAAGCCGTCGAACTCGAGGTGAATCCAAATTACTGGGGACCGCAGCCGCCGATCAAACATATCGTCTTCAAACCGATCCCCGATGCGGCGTCGCGCGTCGCCGCTCTGCGGACGAACGAAAGCGACATCATCACGAACGTTCCGCCTCAGTACGTATCGACGCTGGTGAGCGGGAAGACGACGGAGATGGCGAGCGTCAAAAGCGTCCGCATCCTTTACATCGCGTTCAACACGCTGCAGCCCGGACCGCAGCAAAATAAACTCGTGCGTCAGGCGCTCAATTACGCACTCGATGTTCCATCGATCATCAAGAACGTGCTCGGTGGCCGTGCGTATCCGGTCCCATCGGTGATTCCGACGAACTTTTTCGGATTCGACCCGCACGCTGCCGGCTACACGCACGACGTCGCAAAGGCCAAGGCACTGCTCGCGAAGGCCGGTTATCCCGATGGCAAAGGGATCGACCTCGTCTTGAATTCACCGAACGGCCGCTACAATCGCGACAAAGAGATTTGCGAAGCCGTTGCGGGTCAGCTCGCTTTGGTCGGCGTGCACGTGACGGTCAAGACCAACGAGTGGACCAATTACACGACCCAAATCGCAAAGAAGCAAGTCGGTCCGATGTACATGCTCGGCTGGGGCGTGATCAACTACGACGCCGACGGCGTCGTGACGGGTATCCTCACGGCCGATGCGCCCAACTCCGCATGGGTCAATCCGGAATTCGACAAAACGGTATTCGCGGCGCGAGCCGAGCTCGATACGACCAAGCGCGAAGCGCTCTATGCGAAGGCGCAAGCGATCGCGCACGATGACGCGCCGTGGCTCTTTCTCTTCCAATTCGAGGACCTCTACGCGATGTCCAAACGCATCACGTGGCAACCGCGCGGCGACGAGTCGATCGTCGCGAAACTCATCAAGCCTCGGTAGTGCTGGCCTTTCTCGTACGGCGACTCATCGGGTCGATCGCCGTGCTCGCGGGCGTCGCCGCGGTCGTGTTTTTCATCTTGCACCTCACGGGCGATCCGGCCGCGATCATGATCGCACCGGATGCGACCAAAGACGAGATAGCGACGTTCCGGCACGCGCAAGGCTTTGACCGGCCACTCGTGATTCAGTTCGCCTCCTACGCTGGTGGTCTGCTGCACGGAGATATCGGGAAGTCGTTGCGTCACGAAACGCCTGCCCTCGCGCTCGTGCTCGAACGTCTGCCGGCGACTATGGAGCTCGCGTTTTTTGCGCTCGGCGTGATGATTCTCGTTGCGATCCCGGCGGGCGTCGTCTCAGCGCTGCGGCCAAATTCTGCGCTCGACTGGTTCGTGCGCATCTTTGCGCTCATCGGTCAGAGCGCACCGACATACTGGATCGGCTTGATGTTCATCTTGCTCTTCGGCGTTGGTCTCGGCTGGCTGCCGGTCAGCGGCATCGGCGGGCTCCGTCACCTCATTTTGCCCGGACTGACCCTGGGATTCTTTTCCGCGGCGAAGGTCATGCGACTCACGCGCGCATCGATGCTCGAGACGCTCGGCACGGATTACTTGCGAACGGCCGCAGCAAAAGGGCTTGCGCCCATCCGCGTGATCGTCAACCATGCGCTGCGCAATGCGTGGCTGCCAATCGTCACGGCGGTCGGCATCGAGTTCGGCACGTTGCTTTCAGGTGCGATTATCACCGAAAGCATTTTTGCGTGGCCGGGAATCGGGCGCCTCGCGGTGCAGGCCGTTGCGGATCGCGACTTCCCGGTGGTCGAAGGCGTGGTGATCGTGACCGCGACGATCTTCGTGCTGATCAACGTGCTGGTCGACGTCACCTACGTCGCGCTCGATCCGCGAATTCGGTACGAATGACGGCGCTTGCGCTCGACGCTGCGACCATCGTGCCGACGGTGAGACGTCGCCCGATGAATCCCTCGATGGTGATCGGGACGCTCGTCATCGCGCTCGTCGGTTTCATCGCGATCTTCGCGCCGTGGATCGTCCACATCGACCCGAATTTCCAAGATTTGACCAAGACGAGCGTGCCGCCGGCGTGGCTTGTCGGCGGCAGTTCCGATCACGTGCTTGGGACCGACCATCTGGGTCGCGATATGTTCGCCCGGATTCTCTTTGGCTCGCGCATTGCAGCGATCGTCGGACTCTCGGTCGTGCTGATCGGTGGGTCGATCGGCGTTACGCTCGGACTGCTCGCGGGCTACGTGGGCGGTTGGGTCGATGACCTCATCGGCCGAATCGTCGACGTGCAACTCGCCTTTCCGTTCATCTTGCTCGCCGTCGCGCTCGTCGCGGTGCTCGGCTCGAGCGTGACGACGGTGATTGCCGTTCTCGGCATCACCAGTTGGGTGCAATACGTTCGCGTGGTTCGGGCGGAAACGAAGGCGCTTCGACAACGGGATTTCATCATGGCGGCGCACGCTACCGGCGCGACGAACGCGCGCATCATCTTCATGCATATCTTGCCGAATATCGCCTCGGTCGTGATCGTGCTTGCTACCTTCGAGGTCGCCCGTGCGATCATCTTAGAATCCGCGCTCTCGTTCCTCGGACTGGGTGTGCCTCAAGCGATTCCATCCTGGGGCGCCATGCTCGCGGATGGCCGCCAGTTCCTCGATACCGCGTGGTGGATCGGCACGTTCCCAGGCCTTGCGATCATGGTCACCGTTCTCGGCGTGAACATTTTCGGCGACGGATTACGCGATTACGTGGACCCCCGTTCGCGCGGTCGTTAGATCGCGCTCGCGCGTGTTCCAATCGTCGACGCGTGGATCCATCAGGCGAAACCACAGCGGTGGTACGAGCGCGACGAGAAACATCGCGGCGTAACCGCTCGGTAATTGAGGCACGGACTGCTCGTCGTAGGTTCGCAAGATTTGATAGCGACGGCTCGCCATCGCGTGATGGTCGGAATGGCGCGCGAGATTGATGAGTAACGCATTCGAGACGCGCTGCGATGCATTCCATGAATGTTCCGGCCGAACGTTTTCGTAACGGCCGGGCTCGAGTTCGCGTCGCCGGAGGCCGTAGTGTTCGATATAGTTGATGATTTCGAGCGATGAGAACGCAACGACACTCTGACCGAGGAAGAAGACGAGCCCGAGGGATCCTTGCGTGAGGAACGCGATCGCCGCGAATGCGATCGATGTGAGGGTCAGCCAGATCAAGCGATTGTGGACGCCGAGCGGTGCGCGTTTCGCGCGGACGAGGCGTGCACGTTCGAGTGCGATCGCGGATGTGAGGGAGCCGCGCACGGACCGGAAATAGAAACGGAAGAACGATTCGCCGCGTCGCGCACTCGACGGGTCGGCCGGCGTCGCGACGTTGCGATGATGACCGAAGACGTGTTCGACGTGCCAGTGGCCGTAGCAAACGAGTGCGAGGAGCAGGTCGCCGAGAAGCTGTTCGTTTCGCGCCGGTTGGTGGATGAGTTCGTGTGCGTAGGTGATGCCGATGACGCCGTTCATGAAGCCGATCGAGAGGATCAGTCCGATCCGGTCGGCGAGCGTCAGGCCTGGCGCCGCCGTCACGAAGAGCCCCCAAATCGTCAAACCGACGCCGACGGGAACCCAAAGCGCCACGAGCGTCCGATAGCGTCGATCGGCCGCGAGCAAACCCTCACGCTCGGGTCGTGGGTTCCAAGCCGAGATTCCACCCATGCGGTCGAGCACCGGGACGAGACCGAACGTGATCGCGATCGGCACCCACGCCCAGATGCCGCGAAAAATCAGCGCGATTGGTATCATGGCGAGAAACAAGCCAAAACCAGACGTGAACGATCCGAAGCGCCCCATAGCCCCGTCTTACTGCACGACCCCGACGGTGCCTGTATCGTGCGCCGCTCGGCGCAAGCGGGACCGATTCGAAAAACGCGCGAACGCGCTCAGCGTGTATATCCGTCAATCAGCGGCCACCTTTGCATTTTTCGCGCTTCTCATAACGGCCGGCGCCACCGGTTCCGCGGCAGAACCCGCGACGATCACGACCCATCATTCGACGGTCGTCGATGGAAAATCGATCGCCTATCGTGCCCGGGCCGGAACGCTTACGCTTCGTGATAAGAGCGGCGACCCGACTGCTAACGTCTTCTCCGTTGACTACACGGCCGACGGCGCATCGCCAAACACGCGTCCGGTGACTTTCGTTTGGAACGGCGGTCCGGGGTCGTCATCGATGTGGTTGCAGATGGGAAGTTACGGTCCCGTCCGCGTGCCGGTCCCCTCCAATGCGACAGCGCCTTGGCCCGGGACGCAACCGGCGCCGAATCCCGATTCGCTGATCGATACGACGGATCTCGTCTTCATCGATGCGATCGGCACCGGCTACAGTCAGATCACCGGCAAAGGTACGCCGAAGATGTTTTACGGCATCGATGAAGATGCACGTGCCTTCGCCGATTTCATCCGGCTCTGGACGACCGTCAACGATCGCTGGGCATCGCCGAAATTCTTGTTCGGTGAATCATATGGAACCACGCGAGCGGCCGATGTCGTCAACCGGTTGCAAAACGATGGAATGGCCGTCTCAGGTGTGGTGCTCCTCTCATCGGTGCTCGACTTCAACGCGCTCGACAACGGTCAAGGTCCCGGGCAAGATTACGGCTATCTTGCGTTCTTACCGACCGAGGCCGCCGTCGCGTGGTATCACAAGCGCGTGACCGGCAATCCGCCGAACCTCGCCGCGTTTCTCGATGAAGTGCGGGCCTTTACGCTCGGTGCGTACGGCGATGCGCTCCAGCGCGGCGACGCCCTCGATGCGAAAACGCGGAGCGCCGTCGTGGCAAAATTACACGACTATACGGGACTGGACGCAGCGTATATCGAGCGCGCGAACCTGCGGCTGGATCCGGGTCGATTCGAACATGAGTTGCTTAAAAAAGATGGCGCGACGACCGGTCGGCTCGACGGCCGCTATCGCGGTCCGGAGCTCGATCGCACCGGCGATTCCGCGACGTACGATCCGACCAGCGATTCGGGATTGACCGATGCGTTCGTCGGCGCGTTCAGCCGCTACGTGCGCGATGATTTAGGGTATCTCGTCGAACGTCCGTATCTCGGCACGAACTATCCTGAAGTCGGTGCGAACTGGAACAACCGGCGCGAAAATTCGATCACGGCAACGAACGTCGCCGGCGATCTGCGCGATGCTATGACGAAGAATCCGTATTTACGCGTGTTCTCCGCAAACGGATACTACGATCTTGCAACGCCGTTCTTCGGGACGGAATACACGCTCGCGCACTTAGGACTCGCTCCGGCGCTGCGCTCGCATCTCGAATACGGATTCTACCCTTCGGGACACATGGTCTATCTCAACGACGAATCACGGCGCGCGTTCAAAGCCGACTTGGTTCGCTTCTATCGCGAATCGGTGACACACTAACATGATCCGGAATCTCTTGGCGCTCGCCATGTTGCTCGCGTTTTCACCACTGGCGGCAAGCGCGCAGTCGACGCCATCGCCGCAGCCGTCCTTTCGACCGCTACCGGGCGTCCACGATGCGATTACCCACCACACGATCGTTCTTGGCGGCAAGCACATCGCCTATACTGCGCGTGCCGGCTCGCTTCTGCTGCGCGACGCAAATCAAGAACCGACCGCCAGCGTCTTTTTCGTTGCGTACACGGCGGACGGCGCGAAAGCCAGCTCCCGGCCGGTGACGTTTTTCTGGAATGGTGGTCCCGGTTCGTCGACGATTTGGCTGCATATGGGTTCGTTTGCCCCGGTGCGCGTGCGCGTGCCGGCAAATGGAACGCAACCGCCACCCAATGCTCCGCTCGTAAATAACGAATCCTCACTCCTGGATACGAGCGACCTGGTGTTCGTCGATGCCGTCGGAACGGGCTGGAGTTCGCTTGTCGGCCACGGCAAGAGCAGCGACTACTGGGGTGTCGATGAAGATGCCAAAGCCTTTGCGCAATTCATCGAACGGTATGCGACGCGGTATTCACGCTGGGAATCGCCGACGTTTCTTTTTGGCGAATCCTACGGAACGACGCGGGCGGCAAACGTTGCGAAGCGGCTGCAGAACGACGGCATGGCGGTGAGCGGCGTAACCTTACTTTCCTCGGCGCTCGACTACATGGTTTTACCGATCGGCGGCGGCCCCGGCGAAGATCTTGCCTACATCGGGTATCTGCCGACCGAAGCTGCCGTCGCATGGTATCACCGGAAGGTGCCCGGGAATCCGCCCGACCTTGCTGCGTTTCTCACGCAAGTTCGCGCCTTTGCGGGTGGCGACTACGCTCGGGCCCTGCGCATGGGCGACAAACTGGATTCGCAAACACGTGCAGCGATCGTCGCGCGCATTCACGCTTTCACCGGTCTTGATTCGTCCTACATCGAGGCGGCGGATTTACGGATCGACCCCAGCCGCTTTCAAAACGAATTACTCCGTAACGAAGGCCGCAACGTCGGCCGCTATGACGGGCGCTACAGCGGCCCGGAAACCGACCGCAACAGCGCAAACCCAACGTACGATCCGTCGGATACCAATGCTTCGAGCGCCTTCGTCGGCGCATGGAATCACTACGCGCACGACATCCTCAATTACAAAGACGAGCGCCCGTACAACGTACTGGATACGAACGTCAATCGCGATTGGAAGTACCAACGGGGCGAGGATTCGAACGCGCCGACCGTCGTTGCCGATCTGCGCGATGCCGTGGTCCAGAATCCCTATTTACACGTGCTCTCGGCAAATGGCTATTTCGATCTTGCGACCTCGTTCTACGGGACGGAGTATCTGCTCGATCATCTGGGCCTCAACGCCTCGCAGCGCGCCCGACTTCACTACGCCTATTTTCAATCCGGCCACGAAGTCTATCTGAATCACGCGGCACTGGTCCAATTCAAGGCTGACATGGTCCGCTTCTACGATACCGCGCTCGCTCGGTAAGACGGCATTTGCCTCGCCAGAAATGGGGGCTCTTATTGCTCCATTCTTCCAAATTTGGTAGAATGGTACCACGATGGTTCTAAGTATCAAAAGCGACGAAGCGAATACGCTTGCTCGGGAACTGGCGCGAGAAACGGGTGAAAGCTTGACGACTGCAGTCACGGAGGCTCTGCGCGTGCGTCTTGCCGTTGTTCGCCAGCGTAAGAGCAGAAAAGTTGCACTCGATCGAATTCAGCAAACCGCGCATTCCCGCATCGTTCTCGACTCGCGTTCCCATGAAGAGATTGTTGGCTACGACGCAGCTGGGGCGCCGATCTGATGGTCCTCGACACATCTGCGATTATTGCAATCCTACGAGATGAAGAAGACGCCGACGTCTACCGTGAGGCCATCGAGCGCGCCGAGAGCCTGCGCGTTGGTGCGCCAACGTTGCTCGAATGTGAAATCGTCGCGCGACAAGCGCTTGGTGACGTCGGATCGGCC
>Ga0123338_10001320_pt1 | contig 24062 bp, 20 predicted proteins | sample grotaG_FD_89793 | JGI IMG/M metagenome (GOLD analysis project Ga0123338, IMG submission 89793) | Glacier valley bacterial and archeal communities from Borup Fiord, Nunavut, Canada, to study Microbial Dark Matter (Phase II) -... | ecosystem: Environmental > Aquatic > Freshwater > Ice > Glacier ...
CGATCGAGCGCGTGATCGCCACAGGCAACGCAACTGGCGCGCGCAGCCCGAAGGCCGACGCCATCGCCGCGCTTGCGCCGCGGGTCTTCGTCGACGACTACCTGCCGTACTTCCGCGGCGTGCCCGCAAGCGTGCATCGAGCGCTGATCCTTCGGGCGTTGACCGGTACGCCGAACACCGGAGCAGAGCTGTCCGATGCCCATTCGATGCATGTGAACCTTGCTGACTTCGCGACATCGTGGCTGGCGGGGAGCAGTGCGTCTGCCACGACCGATCGTCCTGTATCACCCGATTTGCCGCCTTCAACTTCACCGAAGAATGTGCGATAAACGGCGCCCATGCCGAGGACGCTTGAAACATTGACACCGCCCCGGAGCGCCGATGCCTGACGTCGCCGTGTCGGCCTCCACTCTCTCGCCGTTCATCGAGGTTTGGCTGGCGCCGCTGGACGAAGCTTCTCCGTGCGGTCCCAACCTCGAGTACGAACCCGAGTTCCTGGAACTGCTGCAGGCAACAGGCAAGGCTGCGAACCAGTTCGGCCCTGGAGAGCCGGCGGATTGGCCCCGAATTCAGGAACTGGCTCAGTCGCTCCTGAGCCGAACGCGAGACCTTCGTTTGGCCATGTGGTGGGGCCGGGCCGGCGTGAATCTGCTCGGATTCGCGGCGCTACCGTCGGCTCTCGCCCTGATGTACGGCTTGCTCGATCGCTTCTGGGATGCGTTGCACCCCTTGCCCGATGTCGATGACGCCGATTCGCTGGCCCGCCTTTCCGTGATCGGCGGCCTCGACAAGCTCGACAGCCTGCTCGGCGATGTTCGCAACGCCAAGCTGTTGAGCGATCCGCGCTTTGCCACGCTCAAGGCGCGCGACGTCGAAATTGCGATGGGCAAGCTTGCCGCGCGCGCAGACGAATCCGCGCGAACGCAGGGGCAGGTCACCGGCATGCTCTCGGAGGTTCCCGATGCGGCTGCCGCGCTGGGCGCACAGGCCCGCGCCGTGGTCGCGTCGCTCCGCGAGATCCAGTCGCTGATGAGCGGTCGCTTTCGAGCAGACCTAGTCGTCGACCTGGCGACGATGCGAGGCATTGCCTCGAGCGTCGTGGCCGTCGTGCCTGAGATCGCGCAGACCGAGGTCGCGTCCGAAGCCACCTCCGACCAGAAGGTGGAAGTCACGGCCGAGCCGGCGTCGCGTCGCGGCGGCGTTTTCAGCGTCGACACCCGCGCCGACGCATTGCGCGCCATCGAATTGGTGTGCGCCTACCTCGAGCGAAATGAGCCGACGAACCCGGCCCAGTTTCTGCTTCATCGGGCTGCGCGCGTCATCGACAAGAACTTCCTTCAACTTGTGAAGGAACTTGCGCCTGACTCGATGAAGGATGTCGCCAAAATCATGGGCATCGATCCGGCAACGGTCACGGACCTGAATTGAACCCTTCGCAAAGTTGCGTGCGTGCGGCATCATTCGCCGGCCACTTGATCGTCTTGGCAGCAGCGGCCGATGGCAACATCGCGGGCCGCGAAAACGGAGAGTCGCATGGGAAGTAGCCAGAAGTTCATCGCTCGAAATCGTGCGCCGCGCGTGCAGATCGAGTACGACGTCGAGCTCTACGGAGCGGAGAAGAAGGTACAGCTTCCGTTCGTGATGGGCGTGATGGCAGATCTCGCCGGCAAGCCCGAAGATCCGCTGCCGCCGGTGGCGGATCGCAAGTTCCTCGAGTTCGACGTCGACAACTTCGACACCCGCATGAAGGCGATGAAGCCGCGTGTCGCTTTCATGGTGCCGAATACGCTGACTGGAGAAGGCAATCTCGCGATCGACCTGACGTTCGAGAACATGGACGATTTCTCGCCAGCCGCAGTCGCGGCCAAGGTCGACGGCCTCAAGCAACTTCTGGCCGCTCGCAACCAACTTGCCAACCTCGTGACCTACATGGACGGCAAAGGCGGCGCCGAAGAACTCATCACGAAGGTGCTGAACGATCCCGCCCTGCTGCAAAGCGTCGGCGCCTCGGGCAAGCCCGAAGAGCAAGCCTGACATTTATCGCTGGAGCACACCCATGGCTGAAACACAAGCGGCAAGCACCTCGTTTGCCGGCGTCACCCTCGAAGGGAACGACTTCTCCAAACTATTGAAGAAGGAGTTCAAGCCCAAATCGGAGGAAGCCCGTTCCGCAGTGGAAATGGCGGTGCAGACCCTGGCGCAACAGGCGCTGTCGCACACCAAGCTGATCGGGACGGACACGGTCCAGAGCATCGAAGCGATGATCGCCGCGATCGACAAGAAGATGAGCGAGCAGGTCAACGCGATCCTGCACCACTACGATTATCAGAAGCTCGAATCGGCGTGGCGCGGCCTGCACTACATGGTCAACAACACCGAGACCGACGAATTCCTGAAGATCCGCGTCATGCCGATCTCGAAGCAAGAACTCGGCAAGACGCTCAAGCGCTACAAGGGCACGGCGTGGGACCAATCGCCGCTGTTCAAGAAGCTCTACGAAGAGGAATATGGTCAGTTCGGCGGCGAGCCCTTCGGCGCGCTGGTCGGCGACTATCACTTCGACCATTCCCCCCCAGACGTCGAACTGCTCGGCGAAATGTCGAAGGTTGCAGCGGCGGCGCACTGCCCCTTCATCACCGGGGCGTCACCCACTGTGATGCAGATGGATTCCTGGAGCGAACTCGCCAACCCAAGAGATCTGACCAAGATTTTCTTGACACCTGAGTACGCGGCGTGGCGTTCGCTGCGCGAAAGCGACGATGCGCGTTACCTCGCCATGTGCATGCCACGTTTCCTCGGCCGCCTGCCCTATGGTGCGAAGACGAGCCCGGTGGAGGCGTTCAACTTCGAGGAAGATACCGTCGGGGCCGACCACGACAAATACGCTTGGTGCAACGCGGCTTACGCAATGGCCACGAACATCAACCGCTCGTTCAAGATGTGGGGATGGTGCTCACGCATTCGCGGCGTCGAGTCGGGCGGCGCAGTCGAGAATTTGCCAACACACACTTTCCCGACCGACGACGGCGGGGTGGACATGAAGTGCCCGACCGAAATCGCAATCTCCGACCGTCGCGAAGCTGAGCTATCCAAGAACGGCTTCCTGGCGATGATCCATCGCAAGAACTCTGACTTTGCCGCCTTCATCGGCGCGCAGTCGCTGCAAAAGCCATTCGAGTACGACGACCCGGACGCGACGGCCAACGCCGCGCTTGCCGCACGCCTGCCGTATCTCTTCGCTTGCAACCGCTTTGCGCACTACCTGAAGTGCATGGTTCGCGACAAGGTGGGCTCGTTCAAGACACGAGACGCCATGGAGCGTTGGCTAAACAAATGGATTCTCAACTATGTGGATGGCGACCCGGCGAACTCCAGCGAGACTACGAAGGCTCAGCGACCTTTGGCAGCGGCCGAGGTCATCGTCTCCGAGGTCGAAGGTTCGCCGGGCTACTACGAATCGAAGTTCATGTTGAAGCCGCACTATCAGTTGGAGGGATTGACGGTTTCGCTACGGCTAGTATCAAAGCTGCCCTCCGAAAAGACCTGAAGAGCGCATAGGAAATCGTTCAACGTTAACCAATCGCCAGCGTTCGATCATCGGCTGTGCGAACCGCCAAGGAGTGAACTGACATGCCAGGTAATTCATTCATCAAGTTCGACACCATCGCCACCGGTGAATCCAAGCACGCGACCAATTCCGGCAAGAAGGGTTGGATCGAAATCAGCGACTGGAGCTGGGACATCGAGGCCGACACCAGTTACCTGAAGGGCGGCGGCGCAGCGGTCGGAAAACCGCAGCCTGGCACGCTGTCGTTCTCACACTACTACGACAGAGCTTCGCCGACCATCATGGCCAAGATCGTCATGGGCAAGCACTTCCCGAAAGTTTGGATCGTCATGCTCAAGCAGACTGGGGCGCCGGATGGTCAGGGGGAGCCGTACTTCGGCCTCACCATGCAAGAGTGCTTCATTACCAAAGTCTCCAGCAAAGGCGCTGAAGACGGCTCAGTGACCCAAGACGTCGAAATGGTGTTCAAGGTCGTGTCCGTGGGCTACCGGCAGCAAAAGGAGGATGGTTCATTGGAGCCGCAGATCAATTTCGGCTGGGACATTGGCCAGATGCAGATCGACGGTGTGCCGGGAGCCGAACTTACGGCCTAGCTGAGTGCCGCGCGTCGAGGTGTGCGGGCAGTTTTCATTCGGGTGTTTTTTGAAGACGATATGGCGGCGGCACGATGGAAGCAACGACCCAGATCTTCCTGCGCGTCCAGGTCACCGCTGACGAGGACAGCGCAATAGCCGGCGAGGTACAGGTCGACGGCTATGACGACGGGCGGATGCTGATCGACAGCTTTAGCTTCGGGATGGATGCCACGCTTCAATCCCCGGGCCTGGACGTTAAGAAACCAGATCGTAACTGCGGATTCCACCATTTGACGGTCGACAAGGTATTCGATCGTGCTTCGACGCGGCTTGCCGGCCTGCTCAAGCCAGCCTATGGCGAAAAGGATCCGCCTTTGCTGAGCGAAGTCCGAATTACCCTAGACCAGCAGCTGATAGAAGAGGGTGAAGGCTACGCGACGAGTACGCAGAAGGCGCAGAACGCGATCATGGTGTTCCGCCTGTTGGATGCGCGTGTTGTCGACTACAAGTTGAACGTAACCGAAGAGAAGGCGGGTGCGGCTGTGAAAGAGGTGGTGTCGTTCACGTTTCAAAATGTCATGGTCGATTACTACTACAAGGCCGACAAAGACGACAAAGAAGGCATGGAGACGAGCGACTACAAAGGCGAGTTGAGCGCGAAGGACCGGAGCGACTACCGGGATGCCTGCAAAACGTTCCTCACCCTCTACGACCCCCAGGACGGGAACTGAGCGATGTCCGTATCAGGGCAGTACCTGCTCATCATCGGCCAGGATGGCGCCCGAGTCCGTGGCGAATCGGCAGGCAAGGGCGAATACCGAAGGTCCATCGATATCAAAGGCTGGGACTGGGGCGTGACCGACCAGTCCTCTACCGCCGCGGGGAAGGCCTCGGGGAAAGGTGTAACTCATAGCCCAGGCAAGTCTGGAGCGGCGACCATTGACGAAAAGGGCCTGCTCCCCGATCTGTTCAAGTTCACCAAGGGTGTAGACACTTCGACGACGCGTTTGATGCAAGCGATGGACAACAACGAACGCATGAAGAGTGCCAAGTTTGTTCTGCACGAGGAGCTTGCCGAAGGTGCGAACGACGGCCACAAGGCCTTTCTGCTGGAGGTCATTCTCGAAGACGTGTATGTCGTGGGCTATTCGTTGCAGGGCCGGGCGGCCGAAGCGCGCGTCGATCTCGACGAGAGTTGGGAGTTTCACTACAAGACCGTCCGAATCGACTACGTGTCGGCGAGAGGTCGGCCGTCGTCTTCAGGGTATACGACAGTGAGTTTCGAACGCAAGCCAGGAGCGGAGCGCGGAACCAGCGGAAAGGCTGCTCCCGACGTGAACGCCAAGATCGAGAAAATGTCGGCGTTGGTAGAGAAAATGCGTCGCGAGAAGACGCAATCCACACGCGAACGTTGAGTATCGGTTCCGAAGTCGCGATGGAACTGACCAACTTTGAGGATCGGAGCAAGGTCGGCTCGAATACGGGAGCGGGCTTCCAGTTCGAGTTCTTCTGCGCAAACTGCTCACATCGCTGGAAGAGCCCGTTCAGACCGTACCGCCGGGGGCAGTTCACCGGGCTGCTCTACAAATTTGCGTACATGTTCGCTGGGACCGGGCGTTACGTACGCATGTCGAGTGCGCTGTCGGACACGGGCGAAAAAGGCGCGCGCGCAGCGGCACTGCGGGAGGCGCTCGCGCTGGCCGAGTCGCGCTACTTCGAGTGTCGCGATTGCCGCAAGACGGTCTGCGAAGACTGTTGGGACGACCGCGCCAGTCGCTGTTCCGCGTGCCTCGGCGAGGGCCGCAAGCATGCGGCCGATGGTGGCGGTGATCGCGGCAATGGCCACGCCGCCAGCCAGCGTTACGCCGCCCCCGAAGAAGCCGCCATCGCTGGCCCCACCTGTCCCAATTGCCAGAGCGCCCTCGGCGGCGGTCGCTTCTGCCCGGAGTGCGGCTTCGACATGGCGTCGACCCACAAGAGCTGCCCGGGCTGCGGCACGATGTGCGCTCGCTCGACCCGCTTTTGCGCCGAGTGCGGCCATGGCTTCTGAGCTTGGGAGAGACCTCGCTGCTGCCGAGGCGGCAATTCGTGCCGGCGAGCCGAAAGCCGCGTTGGGATCGCTCACTGCCGCTGTCAAGGCTGCGCCTTCGAAGGTCGATTTGCGCATCTTCCTGGCCCAGGTGCTGTGTGTGCTCGGGCAATGGGAGCGGGCTCACACGCAACTCAACGTCATTGCCGACATGGACCCATCGGCTGGACCGATGCGCGAAATGGTCGGCCACGCCCTGCGCTGCGAAAAGATCCGCTCCGCGGTGTTTTCCGGCCGCCGGTCGCCGATGATCTTCGGCGAGCCGGAGACCTGGCTCGCGACCCTCATCGAGTCGATGCTGCGCGAGGGAGCTGGTGAAGGCGCACTCGCGCAGAGCCTCGCGGCACAAGCCTTTGAGGCCGCACCGGCCAGCCGCGGCTCGATCGACGGCACACCGTTCGAGTGGATCGCCGATGCCGATTCGCGGCTCGGTCCAGTGCTCGAGGCGATGGTTAACGGGCGCTATTACTGGGTTCCGTTCTCGCGCCTGGCCGGCGTCGAGATCGAGGCGCCCACCGACCTGCGCGACATGGTCTGGCTGCCCGCCCAGCTGCGCTTTGCCAACGGTGGCGAAGCGATCGCGATGCTGCCCACCCGCTATCCCGGGTCGGAGCTGAGCGGCGACGGGCAGATCGCGATGGCCCGCAAGACGGAATGGCATGAAGCACAGTCCGGGTCCGACCGCTGGCTCGGCCTTGGCCAGCGCGTGTTCGTCACCGATCTCGGCGAGCACGATCTGTTGTCCATCCGCTCGATCGCGATCGAGGCGACCGAAAGCGAAGCGGCGAGCGAACCGACCGCGGCAGGCCATGGTTGAGCTCTATTCGCGCGACCGCCTGCAACCCTCGCTGCTCGACCGACTTACCGACCATCGACCGCTCGATCTCCAGGAAACGGTCGAGTCCCGCGTCCTCTCGCGTCAGCAATTGCGCGAGGCTGTCCTGCGCGACCTCGCCTACCTGTTCAACGCCACGCGCTCCGAGCCGGAAGCCGCATCCACGCGCAAGGGAGAACTCGCGCTCTGGAACCGTAATCCGGATGCCTGCCGTTCGGTGATCAACTTCGGCATGCCCGCATTCGCCGGCAGCACCAAGTCATCGCTCAATCGCGCCGCCATGGAAGCGGCGATTCACAAGGCGATCACCACCTTCGAGCCGCGCATCGATGCCAAGACGCTCGATGTGACGGTGAGCATCGAATCGAGAAAGCACTTCAACTGCCTGCAGATCACGATCCGCGGGCAAATGTGGGCGCAACCGGTGCCACTTGAACTGCTGCTCGCCGCCGACGTCGAGCTCGAAACCGGCAGCACGCGCATGCGCGATCTGCGCAAGTAGGGGCCACGGGTGGATCCGCGCCTTCTTCGCTACTACAACCAGGAGTTGCGCTACCTGCGCGAGATGGGTAGCGAATTTGCGCAGGAGTTTCCGAAGGTCGCTTCGCGCCTCGGCCTCGACTCGCTCGAAGTCTCCGACCCCTACGTCGAGCGCTTGCTCGAAGGCTGCGCCTTTCTGGCGGCTCGGGTGCAGCTCAAACAGGACGCCGAATTCCCGCGGCTCTCGCATCGGCTGCTCGAACTCGTCTACCCAAACCTGCTCGCGCCGCTGCCGTCGATGATGGTCGCTCAGATCGAGCCGGTGCGCGCCGATCCCAACCTGCTCAAGGCACCGCGCATCCCGCGCGACACACCGCTGATCGCTGCGTCGCCCGCACACACGCGAACACGTTGCGAGTTTCGGACCGCGCAGCAGCTGCAGCTCACCCCACTGGTGACCGAATCGGCCGAGTACTTCCGCAGCGTCACACAGCTCGGTCTCGCCGGCTTGTCGCTTCCCGACAGGCCGCGTGGCGGCGTTCGTGTGCGCCTCGGCCTGCCCCCCGGCATGCTGCTTTCCCAGCTTGAGGCGGGTGAGCTGCGCTTTTATCTCGGCGGCCAGCCCGACGTTGCCAAGCGCCTGCACGAGATGCTGGTCACGTCGTTGGTCGGTGTGCTTGTCGGTACCGCGGGCCAGCCCGAAACCCGACGTCTGATCGACAGCGACCGGCTCCAACCCGTCGGCTTCGACGACGCCGACGCGATGCTGCCGGTGCAGCTGCGCATGATGTCGGGCTTGCGCCTGCTGCAGGAGTACATGGCGTTCCCGCAGCGCTTCCTGTTCTTCGACCTGGCCGGCCTGGGAGGCGTACTGCCGCAGTTGCCCGGCTCAGAACTCGAACTGGTGTTCCTCTTTTCCAGCCCCGGCGTCGACCTTGACGGTGTGGTCGAAGCCGTCAACTTCAGCCTGCACTGCGTTCCGGCAATCAACCTCTTTCCCAAGCGCGCCGATCGCATCGCGCTTGAAGATGGGCAACACGAGCTCCACGTCGTGCCCGACCGCACTGCGCCGCTCGACTACGAGGTCTACGACGTGCTCGCGGTCAACGGCTTCGATGAACGGGGCCAAGAGCGCCGCTACGTTCCTCTGTTCGCTCCCGACCACAGCTCCTCCTCGAACCTGCCGGCCTACTACAGCATCTGGCGCGAGCCGCGGTTGCAGTCGGAGCAGGCGCGCCGCGAAGGCCCGCGTTCGGGCTACATCGGCTCGGAGGTGTATCTCTCGCTGGTCGACACGGAAGACGCGCCCACGCCGCACACCTTGCGCCAGCTCGGCGTGCAGACGCGGTGCACCAATCGCGACCTGCCGGTGTTCCTCACCGCTGGCGGTGCGACGCAGCCGTTCACGCTCGACGCCGGCATGCCCGTGAGCGCCGTACGGGTCGTTGCCGGCCCATCGCGGCCGTACAGCGCGCTGAAGGAAGGCGGCATCGCCTGGCGGCTGATCAACCTGCTCTCGCTCAATTACCTGTCGCTGCTCGACACCGGCGGGGGTGAGGGAGCAGCCGCCCTGCGCGACCTGCTGAGCCGGCTGCCGATGGCCGGCGAGCCGGTCCAGCGCCGCATGATCGAGTCGATCCAGAAGATCAGCGCACGGCCGGTGGTACGGCGCCATCCGGTGGCGGGACCGATCGCGTTTTCGCGCGGCCTCGAGATCTCGCTGACGATCGACGAGCTCGGCCACGAAGGCGGCAGCGCGGTCCAGTTCGCGTCGGTGCTGAATGCGTTCCTCGCGCGCCACGCATCGATGAACAGTCATGTCGAAACCGTGCTGCATTCGTTGACCCGTGGAGAGTTGATGCGCTGGCGGCCGGCGCTGGGCGTCCGGCCGGCAGGTTGAGATGGGCACGCCGCAGCCGCCATGTGCCGAGCAACGCCGAGCCGGCCACGAGCGCTGGCTGGCGGAGGTCGCGGCTGCGCCGTATCGCTACGACTTCTACCAGGCGCTGCGCCGCATCGCCGGTGCGCACCCGCATCTGCCGCCGCTCGGCGAGGCACTGCGCCCGAAAGACGAGCCGGTGCGTGTGGGGCAGCCTGCCGAGCTCAATTTCGCACCGGCATCGCTGCACAGCCTGACGCTGCGCGAGGGCGCGCCGCCGCGTCTGCTGCAACGGCTTTTCGGCCTCGTCGGTCCGAACGGCGCACTGCCGCTGCACCTGACCGAGTACGCGCGCGACCGCGCCACGCACCACGCCGACCCGACGCTGCAGCGTTTCCTCGACCTCATCACCCACCGCTTCGCATTGCTCTTCTATCGCGCTTGGGCCGAGGCACAGCCGACGGTCAGCTTCGACCGGCCGGACAGCAAGGCCACCTTCAACCGTCTCGGTGCGCTGGTCGGCCTCGGCCTGCCGAGCCTGCAAGACCGCGACGCGCTGCCCGACACCAGCAAGCTCTACTTCGCTGGCCGCCTCGCGCGCCAGACCCGCGACGCCGATGGCCTGCTCGCGTGGTGCAAACTCGAGTTCGACGTGCCGATCGCGATCGAGCAGTGGTGCGGCCACTGGATGCCGCTCGGCCGCAGCGAACGGAGCCGTCTCGGCAAGGGTGGCGGTGCGCTCGTCGGCCGAGGCGCGGTACTGGGCGCGAGCGTATGGGACGTTCAGCACAAGTTCCGCATCAGGGTCGGGCCTCTCGGGCTCGCGCAGTACCGCCGTTTCCTTCCGGGCGGTGCCGATGTGGCGCGGCTGCAGGCGCTGGTTCGCTACTGGGTCGGCATCGAATTCGCGTGGGATCTGAAGCTTGTGCTGCTTCGTTCCGAGGTGCCTCGATATACGCTCGGTGCACGCGGCATCGGCTTGGGCCACGCGCTGTGGATGGGCCACTATCGCAGGAGTGCCGACGCTGCCGATCTCTGCTTCGACGTGGAGAGCACGCGTGCGGCAAAGGTGGCGCCGAGTACCCTGCCGGCCGAAGCGGATTTTTCGACGCGGCCGCTGCAGCCTGCAGCCGAGCCCGCATGACCCGGAGGAGAACAACATGAGTGGGATCAGCCGCGAGACCCTGTTCGGCAAGCTGAACCCGATCGCCTACCAGTCGATCGAGGGTGCGACCGTATTCTGCAAGATGCGCGGCAACCCGTACGTGGAGCTCGTGCACTGGGTCGCGCAGCTGGTGCAAGTGCAGGGCACCGACCTCGAAGCCATCATCCGCCACTACCAGCTCGAGACCTCGACGCTGGCCAGAGACATCACCACCGCGCTCGACCGCCTGCCGCGCGGCTCGACCTCGATCGTCGACTTCTCCGAGCACATCGAGAGCGCCATCAAGAACGGCTGGCTGTACGGCACGCTGATGTTCGGCCAGGCGCAGGTGCGCACGGGCTTTCTCGTGATCGGCATGCTGCAGATCAAGCATCTGGCGAGTGCGCTGAGCAGCATCTCGCGCCAGTTCGATCGCATCAAGGTCGACGACCTGGCAGAGAACTTCGAGCAACTCTGCGGTGCCACACAGGAAGCCCGGCTCGGCGCGCAAGACGGCTCGGCGCTGGCCGCCGGCGTGGGTGGCGAGCCCGGTACCGAAAGTGGCGCGATGGCCCCGGCGGCGATGGGCAAAGGCGAGGCGCTGAAGAAGTTTTGCGTCGACATGACCGCCCGCGCACGCGAAGGCGGCATGGACCCGGTAACGGGGCGCGACGAAGAGATCCGCCAGATCGTCGACATCCTGATGCGGCGGCGCCAGAACAATCCGATCCTCACCGGTGAAGCCGGTGTGGGCAAGACGGCGGTGGTCGAAGGCTTCGCGCAGCGGCTCGCCAAGGGCGACGTTCCGCCGCAGCTCAAGGAGGTGTCGCTGCTCTCGCTCGACCTCGGCCTGCTGCAGGCCGGCGCTAGCATGAAAGGCGAGTTCGAGCAGCGGCTGCGCCAGGTGATCGACGAGGTGCAGTCGAGCCCGAAGCCCATCATCCTGTTCATCGACGAGGTGCACACGCTGGTGGGCGCGGGTGGTGCGGCCGGCACTGGCGATGCGGCCAACCTGCTCAAGCCGGCGCTGGCACGCGGCAACCTGCGCACCATCGGTGCGACCACCTGGGCCGAGTACAAGAAATACATCGAGAAGGACCCGGCGCTGACGCGTCGCTTCCAAGTGGTGCAGGTGGGCGAGCCCGACGAGAAGAAGGCCGTGCTGATGCTGCGAGGCGTGGCCAGCGTGCTCGAGAAGCACCACGCGGTGCAGCTGCTCGACGAAGCCATCGAGGCTGCAGTCAAGCTCTCGCACCGCTACATCCCGGCGCGCCAGCTGCCCGACAAGGCGGTGAGCCTGCTCGACACCGCCTGCGCGCGCGTGGCGGTGAGCCAGCACGCCACGCCGGCCGAGGTGGAAGACAGCCAGCGGCGCATCGAGTCGCTCGAGGTCGAGGAGGCCATCATCGGCCGCGAAGGCGCGGTGGGCGTGGAGGTGGGCGAGCGCGCGAGCGAGGTCGCGGCCAAGCTCGCCACCGAGCGCGAGCGGCTGCTGACATTGCAGGCTCGCTGGAAGGACGAGAAGGAGGTCGTCGACAAGATCCTCGCGCTGCGCGCGACGCTCCGCGAAGGCAACCAGCCGGTCGACGCCGCTGCGCCTGGTGCGACAGCGGGCGCGCCGGAACGCGAAGCGCAGCTCACCGAGCTTCGCGCCGAGCAGGGCCGACTGACGGCGATGCAGGGCGAGTCGCCGCTCATCATGCCGAGCGTCGATGCGCAAGCGGTGGCCAGCGTCGTCGCCGACTGGACCGGCATTCCCGTCGGCCGCATGGTGAAGAACGAGCTCGAGGCAGTGCTGCGACTGGGCGAAACGCTGGGCAAGCGGGTGATCGGTCAGCAGCACGGGCTGGACATGATCGCCAGGCGCATCCAGACCTCGCGCGCGCGGCTCGACAACCCCGACAAGCCGATTGGCGTGTTCATGCTGTGCGGCACCTCCGGCGTCGGCAAGACCGAGACCGCGCTGGCGCTGGCCGAATCGCTCTATGGCGGCGAGCAGAACATCATCACCATCAACATGAGCGAGTTCCAGGAGGCGCACACCGTGTCCTCGCTCAAGGGCGCGCCGCCGGGCTACGTGGGCTACGGCGAAGGCGGCATCCTCACCGAGGCGGTGCGGCGCCGGCCCTACAGCGTGGTGCTGCTCGACGAAGTGGAAAAGGCGCACAGCGACGTGCACGAGCTGTTCTTCCAGGTGTTCGACAAGGGCCGCATGGAAGACGGCGAGGGTCGCCAGATCGACTTCAAGAACACCATCATTTTGCTCACGAGCAACGTCGGCTCCGAGCTCATCATGAACATGTGCAAGGACCCCGAGCTGCTGCCCGACCCAGCCTCGCTGGCCGATGCGCTGCAGGGTCCACTGATGAAAGTGTTCCCGCCCGCGCTGCTCGGGCGGCTGGTGACGATTCCCTACTATCCGCTCACCGACGACATGCTCGCGCGCATCGTGCGGCTGCAGCTCGGCCGCATCAAGAAGCGCGTCGAGGCCAACCATCGCATCCCGTTCGGCTTCAGCGACGAGGCGGTAGCGCTGATCGTCAGGCGCTGCAACAACGCGGAGGCGGGCGGGCGAATCATCGATTCGATCCTGACCAATACCGTCTTGCCGAAGATATCGGTGGAGTACCTCACCCGTACGAGCCGTGGCGAGGCGATGAAGTCGATCGAGCTCGGCGCCGAAGCGGGCGAGTTCAGCTACGGCTTCGAATAGCGGGCGCGCGGCAGCGAGGAGACGGCCATGGCGACGAATCCGGAAGCCACCTTCAAGTGCACGATCGGCGACGACGCGTTCCGCTTTCGCCGCATGCACGGCCGCGAGGAGCTCGGCCGGCTGCCCGAGTACCGTGTCGAGTTGATGCGCTCGCAACGGCTCGAGCCGGTTGCGGCCGACAAGCTGCTCGGCACGCAGGCCACCGTGAAGCTGCTGCGTCCGGGTGGGCTGTTTCGCTACGTCAACGGCTGGATCACTGCGGTAGATCTCGGTGGGGCCGTCGGTCGCTACGACCTCTATCGCGTCGAGTTGAGGCCTTGGCTGTGGCACCTCACGCTCGGTGCCGATTGCCGCATCTTCCAGGACAAGACCATCGTCGACATCCTGCAGGCGGTGTTCGGCGACTACAGCAACGCCAGCGTCGACGCGACCAAGCTCAGCGGCACGCCGCGCACCCGGCCCTATTGCGTGCAGTACCGCGAGAGTGACTACGAGTTCATCAGCCGCCTCATGGAAGAAGACGGCCTCTGGTACTTCTTCACCCATGCGGAGGGGCAGCACACGATGGTGCTGTGCAACGACGGGAGCGCGCACACGGCACTGCCGGAGGGCAGCCTGACATGGTCGCATGCCGGCACGCTGGACCAGAAGCGCGAAGACATCATCACCACCTGGCGCTACAAGCAGCAGCTCCGGTCGCTCAAGTTCACCCACGACGACTACGACCACGAGGCCCCGCCCACTGCTCTTAAAAAGGACGACCAGCGCAGCGTCGGTTATCCGGTGCCGGGCGATCTCGAGGTTTACGACTGGCCCGGCAGCTACGCCTTTCCCGGCCGCGGCACGAACGACAGCCAGGGCACGAAGGTCGCGAAGGTCGCGGTCGATCGCTTCGAGAGCGGGCACATCGTTGCGAGCGCTGCGTCGCCTTGCCGCTCGCTCACGGCCGGCGCGACCTTCGATTTCGTCGATCACCCCAGCAATGCCGGCGCTTACCTGGTGACCGGCGTCGTGTTCGAAGTCGACATCGGCGACGAGGAAGCAAGCGCCGGCACGGGCGGCTTCGGCTTCACTTCTCGCATCCAGATCGTGCCGAAGGCCGCACGCTATGCGCCCGAAGCACGCACGCCCAAACCGATCGTGCGCGGCCCGCAGACGGCGACCGTGGTCGGGCCTTCGGGCGACGAGATCCACACCGATCGGTTCGGCCGCGTCAAGGTGCACTTCCGCTGGGACCGCGTCGGCCCGAAGAACGAGCACAGCACCTGCTTCATCCGCGTTGCCACCGCATGGGCGAGCAAGGCCTACGGTATGGTCAGCCTGCCGCGCATCGGCGACGAGGTGGTGGTGAGCTTTCTCGAGGGCAACCCCGACCGGCCGCTCGTCACCGGCAGCGTCTACAACGGCGACAACATGCCGCCCTATACGCTGCCGGCGCAGGCCACGGTGAGCGGCGTGCGTTCGCGCTCGAGCAAGGGCGGCGGGGCTTCCAACTTCAACGAACTGCGTTTCGACGACAAGGCTGGCAGCGAGTACGTGTGGCTGCGCGCCGAGAAGGACTTTCACCGCATGGTCAAGAACGACGCCACCGACGAGGTCGTCCGAAACCAGCAGGTGGAGATTGGCAAGAACATCACGACCAGTGTCGGCGAGGCCTATGACCTCTCGATCGGCAAGGCGGCCCAGATCAGCGTCGGTGCCGACACCGGGGCCGACGTCGGCGGCGACCTTAACCTCTCCGTCAGCGGCGGCACCAGCCTCGCGGTGGGCGGTGCGCTCGACTTCAACGTCGGCGCGGCCGCCGCGTTGAGTTCGGGCGCGGCGATGGAGCTGAAAGCCGGCAGCTCGTTCACGGTCGAGGCCGCGAGCACGGTGCACATCAAGGCCGGCGCCGGCGTGGTGATCGACGGCGGCGTTTCGCTCACCATCAAGGCCGGTGGCTCGTTCATCACGCTCGATCCGTCTGGTGTCTCGATCACCGGCACGATGGTGAAGAACAACTCCGGCGGCTCGGCAGGAAGCGCTAAGAGTGCCACCAAGGCCAACCCGACCAAGCCGAAGGCGCCGGCCCGCGTAACCCACAAGAACGATCCGATCGGCTGATGTCGTCGCTGCCGTCGAGCACGCTCTCGCTGGCGCAGCAGCGCCAGTCGCTTTGGGCCGATGACGGCCATCGCGTCTATGCCCTCATCGTCGGCGCCAAGGTGCCGGGGTTGCGCGAGCAGCTCGCCACCGCCGATGTCGACGACTGGGACGGCCTGTGGACGGGCGAGCTCGACGATGCCGAGCGCGCTGCGGCGCCGCTGCTCGTCGCGCTCAAGAAGAAGTCGCCTTTTACCGACTGGCTTTTGACCGAAGCTGCGCAAAGCTTTGCGGGCTGGGGCGCGCTTGCGCTCGGCAAGTTTCCTTTTCTGGCGATGCGCTCGCATGGCCGCGCGCTTTGCCGCGCGCAATTGCCGAACGGCCAGGCGATCCGGATCGACTGGATGGATCCCGACGTGATGGAGGCGCTGCTGCCGGTGGCCGGCGCCGACATGCTGCAGCGCGTCTATGCCAGCTTCGACATGCTCGTCACCTTGCAGCCCGGCCGGTGGACACGCTGGTCGCTGCAGGGCGCGGACCTCGTGCGCACGACCTCGGGCGCGCAATGAAAGGCGATGGCGTCTTGCGTGCGCCGAGGCGGCCATCACCATGTGGCTGCTGAACGGCGATCAGGCGGCGCGCCTCACCGCGCTGCAGCGCCGACGCGACCTGCAGCGCATGGGCGCAGCGCTCGCCGAGGCGTTTCCGGAAGCGGCCAAGCGTGCAGGCGACCGCTGGCCCGAATTCATCGAGCACGGTACGGCACGCGCTGTGGCCTATCGCCTCACCCATCTGCTGTGCGTGGCGCGCTTCCTGGCGGGCTGGATCGCTTGTGGTTCCGAGTTCGAGGCACGCCAGCCGTGGGCCGCGGCCATCCTCACCGACGACCAGCGCAGCGAGGGCGCCAAGGTCTACCAGCTCTGCATTCGCGTCCTGGAGCACCTGCGCAGCTCGGCGCAGCCGGGGCTAGGCAGCGGGGCCGACTTCACGCTCGCGTTGAAGCGGCTCGACGAGACGCTGGCCCCTGCCGGCACGCTCGCCAGCCTGCTGCCGCGCGAGCGCATCCGGCTCGGCGCAGCCTGCGATCTCGACGCCGCCGAACTGCGCCTGGTCGGCACCGATTGGCGACAGCACTACACAGCCGAAGGTGGCGCATGGCGGCGCGAGGCAATCACGCTCGCCGGCACCAGCATCACGCTGCTGCACGACGCTGCCGACGAAGCCTCGCCCGCCTGGCCCGCGCAGGTCACGCTGCTGAGCCGTCCTGCGGGCAGCGGAACCCCGGCGCAGCTGCGCGTGCGCGTCAAGGCCGAGCATCGCTGCGACCCGCTGCTGCACCCGTGGCTGCAATGCCTCGACCCGGGCGCGCTGCGCTCGCTGCGCGGCGACACGGCGTGGGACGCCACGCTCGCCGTGCAGGCGCGGCCGCGTGACGAGGAAGCGCCGCTGCCGCACATCGGCGAAGAAGACTCGCCGCAGTTCTCGCCGCTGCGCGTGGCGGCCTGCGGCCTGCGCGCGAGCGGCGTCTCGATCGGCCAGCTCTCGACCCTGCTCGCGGCCTACGACGCGACCCAGCATCTGAGCGCCTGGCGGCGCGAGCCGATGCCGGCCTGGGAGCTCCCCGCCGAAGCACCGCCAAAGGTCGCTGCGGCACGCTGTCGGCGCGAGCTCGACGGCCAGCTTGCCGACGTATCGGCCTGGGTGCGCGGCTTTCACGAACTCGACGCGCAACTTCAAGCCGGCGTCGAACGGCTGCTGGTCGCGTGGGAGCGCGAGAGCGGCGTGGCGGATGGCAAGCTCGCCGTCGATGCGGCGCTGCTCGTCGGCAGCGCGGGCATCGCTTGGGGCTGGGCCGAGACGCCTGCCGGCATCGGCGCGCCGCCTTACATGCGGCTGGAGGGCCTGCTCGATCTTGTCGCCTGCCGGCTCACCTTGTGCTTCAGCGGCGTGCTCGCGCGTGCCGGATCGCGCACTCGCTTCGAGCTGACCACCGACGGCAGCAGCACGCTGGCGGGGCCGTGGAAACGCGGGCCCGATGATGCGGCGCTCTTCGTGGTGGCCAGTGCGTTGCAGCGCCAGATCGCGCAGCCCTTCGTGCTCGCGCTGCAGCCGCTCGCCGATGCGGGCCTGGCGATGCTCTTGGCCAGCGGGCCGCTGCAGGGCGCGATCCGCGGCAGCGTCGGGCTCGAACAGCGGCCCGACGGACCCGGCTTGCGCTGGTTCGTGCGGCTCGCGGTCGAGCCGGTTTCAGCGCCGGTGCGGATCGTCGATCCGCTGCTCGGCGTGCAGGCACTGATGCTGCCGCTCCTCCCCGCGCAGCCGCTGGTCGACTGGAGCCTGGCCTGATGGAGCGGCTGATGGTGATCCGCCTCGCGAGCCAGGGCTGTACCGCCGAAGCATGGCTCAACGGGCTGCCGATGGCGCGCGTCACGCCGGTTGCGCCGCATGTGGTGGTGCCTGCGCACGAAGCCGCGCTCGCCGGCACGAACCGTCTCGAGCTGCTGGTGGAGACCGCCGTTCCCACCGTGCCCGCTCCACCCAAAGCTCCGCACTCGATGGCCGTGCGGCTGCAACTGCTGTTGCCGCGCGTCGGCAGTGCCATCGACGAAAGCCAGTCGCGCTCGCTGGCCGAGCTCGATTGGGCGTGCGCCGCGGGCGAGCCGCTCGCGCTGCCCGTGCGTCAGGTGCGCGAGGCCGATCTGCCGATCCGCTTCCCTCGCTGGCGTTGGCTCGATGCGCCGGTGCTCCAGGCCACGCCCGCGCTTGCCGGCTCGGCCCACGCGTTCATCACCAGCCTCGCGCGCGACTTGGCGCGTGGCCAGACCGACAGCTTCATGTCGGCCACGCGGCTGCGCACCGAGGAGCTGGCGTTGGCATATCAGCGCACCCCGGAATCCGAATCGTCCCGGCTACGCGAGTGGCTGGAGCAGATGTATGCTGCGGCGCGCCTGGTGTGGCAGCCGCTGGCGCCGGCAGACCTGCAACTGCGGCCGCTGGCCGGTGGCCGATTGCTGGAATGCCTCTGCCGCGAGGGCGCTGCTGCACTCACGACGGTGCCCGACAAGACCGGCAGCACTCTCGCTCTGCCGCTGAAGGTTTCCGTCGTCGAGGGGCGTTTCTACGTGCTGCGATGAAAGGCCTGCTTCCGTGATCACCCTCGCCGTCGTCGCCTTCAACGACACGCCGGCCGACGGCACCCTGCAAGTCCAGTTCGACGAGCTCGGCGGCTCGATCGGCCGCGCCGGCAGCAACCAGCTGGTGCTGCCCGACCCGGAGCGCATGGTCTCCCGCGTGGCCGCACAGGTGGTCTTTCGCAACGGCACGTTCGCCGTCGTCGACCGTGGCAGCAACCCGATCAGCCTCAACGGCCGCGTGCTGCCGAGCGGCCGCGAAGCACCGCTCGCGCACGGCGACCGGCTCAACATCTGCGGCTACGAGATCAGCGTCAAGGTGGGCGTCACGGCGGCCGCGGCGCCGAGCGATCCGTTCTCGGGCCTGTTCGGGCCGGCCGATGCGAGCCCGGCCGACAACCGGTTGCCCGATCCCTTGCTTCGCAGGCCGGCTGCAAGGCCGACGGAGGCGCCGCAGGCAGCCGGCATTCCAGAAGACTGGGACATCTTCGCCGCGCCGCCAGCATCACCAGCGCGGCCTGGCACTGCGCCGCGCCAACGCGATGCGCTGGGGCTCGACGTCGGAGCGGCGGCGCCCGAGTCGCTGGTCGCCGGCCTAGGCACGCCGGCCGCGGCGGCGAGTTCGCTGGATCAGCTGTTCGGTCTCGGGCCGGCCGTCGGTGGTGACCCGCTCGCCGATTCGCCGCTCGATGCACCGATGGCGCAGCCGAACATGGCGGGCTCCGACGACCCGATGCGTGCGCTGCGGAGCGCGCCTCGCGCCAGCGCCACAGCCCAGCCCGATCGGATGTCGGACCTGCAACGCCCGTACGTGCCGCCAGCGATGAAGCCCGCAGCCGCCGCTCCGGTGGCCGTGGCTGCGCCTGCATACCGTCCCGCACCAGTGCCTCCGCCTGCGCCCGTACTTGCATCCGCGCCCGCGCCGCGACCTGCGCCACCGATTGCGCCCACACCCGCCGTTCCAGCCGGTACGGCCGCCGACCAGGGCGCGCTGCTGGCCGCGTTCCGCCATGGTCTTGCCATGCCGTCGCTCGATCTGCCGGCTTTGACGCCGGCATTGATGGAGCGCGTCGGCCAGCTCGTGCGGGCGTCGGTGCAGGGCACGGTCGAGCTCCTGCAGGCACGCCCCGTCGTCAAGCAGCCGCCACTTCCGCAGGCTGCGGGGAGCGCGGCGGGCCCGATCAATCCGCTCAGGCTCGCACCGAGCGTGGAGGTCGCGTTGCAACACATGCTGGCGCCGGCGCGCGGCTTCACGGCGCCCGGCCCGGCCATGACCGAAGCCTGCGGCGACTTGCGCACGCACCAGCTCGCCTACGCGGCCGGCATGCGGGCCGCGCTCGAGGCGGCGCTGCAGCGGCTCGACCCGGCGCAGATCGAAGGGCGCCTGGACGAGCGGTCGAGTTCGGGGCTGCGCAACCTGCTGTCCGCGAGCAAGCAGGCGCGCCTGTGGGAGCTTTTCGTCGAAGAGCAGGCGAGCGTCCGCAAAGATGTCGCGACCGACTTCCACGCCGCTTTCGGCAAGGCCTTTTCGAAGGCCTACGAAGAGCAGGTGCAGCGCCTGCAAGGCCAGCGCGGCTCCGGCCGAGCTGGTCGCTGAGGAGACGCCATGCCGCAACAGATCGTCGGAACCGCCGTCACGATGTGCATCTTCGGGCTCGGGCCCTCGACATTCGTGCCGACGCCACGTACCGTCTTCAGCAGCGCGCTGATCCACGGCGTCATCATCGACAACATCCCATTCACCAACATCATGCCGTTCCCGATGTGCATGTCGCCCTCGAACCCGGCCTTCATCGCAGCCACCGCTGCGGCATTGGGCGTGCCGACGCCGGTGCCGTGCACGCCGGTGACGCCGGCACCCTGGACGCCGGGCGTGCCAACGGTGCAGGTCGCGAACATCCCCGTGCTCGACAACACCTGCACGCTGACCTGCGTGCTCGGCGGGACGATCACGTTCTCGTTCCCGGCCCAGGTCACGCACGACGTTCCCTGAAGGCAAAGCACCCCATGACCTGGACCAACAAGGTGATCTGGACGGAGGGCATGTTCCTCCAGCCGCAGCATCTGCAGCAGCACGACCGCTTTCTCGCCCAGCAGGCGCAGATGCGACTCAACGCGACGGCGCCGTATGGTTGGGGCTCGGTCTCGCTGGCCATCGACACCGCCGCGCTCAACCTCGGCAAGATCGCGCTGCTCTCGGCCCACGGCGTGATGCCCGACGGCTTCGCGTTCAACGTGCCTGGCCAGGACCCGGCGCCCGCCGCGCTCGACGTGCCGGCCGACGCGCGCGATCAGGTCGTCGTGCTCGCCATCACCTTGCCGCGCCCCGGCGTGGCCGAGACCGACGCTGAGGCCGATGCGGCATCGATGCCGCCGCGCTTCCACAGCGCCGAGGTCGAGGTCGGCGATTCGAACGTGAGCGGCCAGCGCTCGGCGCCGATCCAGGTGGGCCGCGTCAATCTGCGTATCGTGCTGGCGCGCGATGCGGGCGAAGGCGTGGCCACCATCGGGTTGTGCAAGGTGGTCGAGCGGCGGGCCGACAACAAGCTCGTGCTCGACGCGAGCTACATCCCGCCGATGCTCGACTGCGCCGGCAACGAGGTGCTGGCCGCCTACCTGCGCGACCTGCACGGCATGCTGCACCAGCGCGGCGAGGCGCTGGCTGCGCGGCTGGCACAGCCGGGCCGCGCCGGCGTGGGCGAGATCGCCGACTTCCTCATGCTGGAGCTCGTCAACCGCAACGAGCCGGTGATCGCGCAGTTCCGCCAGGCCTCGCTGCTGCACCCGCGGGAGCTGTACTACTTTGTGGTCGGCCTGCTCGGCGAGCTATCGACCTTTCGCGAGAGCCGGCGCCCCGGCAACCTGCCGGCCTATACGCACGACGACCTTGCGCTGTGTTTCCGGCCGATGGTCGACGGGGTGCGGCAGTCGCTCTCGATGGTGATGGAGCAGACCGCCGTGCCGATCGTGCTGCAGGACCGCAAGCACGGCGTGCGCGTGGCGCTGATCCCCGACCTCGACATGCAGCGGAACGCGCAGTTCGTGCTCGCCGTGACCGCGCAGCTGCCCGGTGACGCGCTGCGTGCGCGCTTTCCCACGCAGGTCAAGATCGGCACGGTCGAGCGCATCCGCGATCTGGTCAACCTGCAGCTGCCTGGCGTGGGGCTCCGGCCCTTGCCGGTGGCGCCGCGGCAGATTCCCTACCACGCCGGCTTCAACTACTTCGAGCTCGAGACGCGCGGCAACGAGATGTGGAAGCAGCTCGAAAGCTCGGGCGGGCTCGCGATGCACGTGGCCGGCGACTTTCCCGGCTTGGAGCTGGAGTTCTGGGCGGTGCGCAGCTGATGTTTGAGGCCATCGCGTCATGAGCGAATCGGGGGATCCGTTCGCCGCGTTCGGCTCCGACCGGACGATCATCAAGCCGAGCGCGGGCCGTGGTGGCGCGGGTTCGGCCCCCGCTGCACCGGCCCCGGCGCCTGCGGCCGGGCACGCAGCCGGCGGCAAGGAGGTACCGCTCTCGCTCGACACGATGATGAGCGGTAGCCTCAACCCGCTCGTCAACGCCGCGATCCCGTTGCTGGCCGCCGCGCCGCGTGTGCGCCACAGCGCGCGCCACGCCAACCCGGCCGGCCTGCGCGACGCTCTCGCCGACGGCCTGCGCAAGTTCGAGGCACAGGCGCGTGCGCAGGGCCTGCCCAACGAGCAGGTCATCGCGGGTCGCTACATCCTGTGCACGCTGCTCGACGAATCGGCCGCCAGTACGCCGTGGGGCGGCTCGGGCGTGTGGGCCGGCAACAGCCTGCTGGTCCAGTTCCACAACGAGAGCTGGGGCGGCGAGAAGATCTTCCAGCTCATGAGCAAGCTGGCCGAGAACGTCGACGCGAACCGCAACCTGCTAGAGCTGCTCTATATCGTGCTGTCGCTTGGCTTCCAGGGCCGCTACCGCGTGGTCGACAACGGCGAGGCGCAGCTCGACGGCGTGCGTCAGCGCCTGTCGCGAATGCTCACGCAAGGGCGCCAGGCCGAACGCACGCTGTCGCCGCGCTGGCAAGGGGTGGCCGCGCGCGGCCAGCGTTTTGTCGACGGCGTGCCGCTTTGGCTCATCGGTGTCGTCTTGTTGGCGCTGCTCACCGTCGTCTACGCCGGCTTGCGCTGGTCGCTCGCCGATTCGGCCAACGGCTTGTTCGACAAGCTGGCCTCGATCGACGCGAAAAGGGTGCAGCTCGCTGCGCCGCCGCCACCGCCACTGCCCGCGCCCGTGCCACGGCTGGCCGGCCTGCTCGCGCCGCAGATCAAGGCGGGCCAGCTCGAGGTGCAGGACCTGGTCGACCGATCGGTGGTGCTCATCAAGGGCGACGGCTTCTTCGAGCCGGGCAGTGCCACCGTCGCGCCGGGCTTTCGTGCCGTGCTGCCGGCCATCGGCCAGGCGTTGGCGAAGCTGAAAGGCAACGTGCTCGTCACCGGCCACACCGACAACCAGCCCATCCGCACTGCGCGATTCCCTTCGAATTGGCACCTCTCGCAGGAGCGCGCCGAGGTCGTCAAGAGCGAGCTCGCACGCGTGGTCGCTGCGGACCGGCTGCGCGCCGAAGGCAAGGCCGACACCCAGCCGCTGACCAGCGATACCGGCCCTGCCGGCCGCACGCGCAACCGCCGCGTCGAAGTCACGCTGTTCGTGACCAACCCGCAGTGAGCAAGGGACGATGAAGCGCGTGCTCGCCTTCCTGACCCATGCGCTGACGCTGGCGGCGATCGGCTTCCTGCTGCTCGCCGCGCTCATCTGGTGGGCCGGCCCGCTGCTCCAAGTGGGTGGCGATCACCCGCTCGACGGCATCGGCGAGCGCGTCATCGCCCTGCTGGTCTTGCTGGCGATCTTCGCGGCGGTCTTCGGCTTTCGCGCCTGGCGCCGGCGCCGCAGCAACAAGCAGCTGGTCAAGGGCCTGGCTGGCGGGCCGAGCAGCGTCGAGCGCGAAGCGCAGGCGCTCGAGCAGCGCTTCACGCAGGCGATCAAGGTGCTGGGGGAGAGCGCGCGCCAGACCGGCAAGAGCTCGTGGCTGCGCCGCGGCCAGTATTTGTACGAGCTGCCGTGGTTCATGTTCATCGGCCTGCCCGGCTCGGGCAAGACCACGGCGCTTCTGAACGCCGGGCTCACCTTTCCGCTCGCCGGCAAGATGGGCCAGGCCTCGGTGCGCGGCGTCGGCGGCACGCGCAACTGCGAGTGGTGGTTCACCGACGACGCGGTGCTCATCGACACCGCCGGCCGCTACACCTCGCAAGACTCCGACTCCGCCACCGATGCCGCCGCATGGGAGACCTTCCTCGCACTGCTGAAGAAGTCGCGCCCGCGCCAGCCGCTCAACGGCGTGCTGATGACGGTCAACATCGAAGACCTGCTGCGGCAAAGCCCGGCCGATCGCAAGGAGCACGCGCAGCGACTGCGCACGCGCCTGCAGGAGCTGCACCAGCGGCTCGGTGTGCGCCCGCCGGTCTACGTGCTGGTCACCAAGTGCGACCTGATCGCAGGCTTCAACGAGACCTTCGGCGAGTTCAGCCGCGAGGATCGCGA
>Ga0123338_10001321_pt1 | contig 24051 bp, 26 predicted proteins | sample grotaG_FD_89793 | JGI IMG/M metagenome (GOLD analysis project Ga0123338, IMG submission 89793) | Glacier valley bacterial and archeal communities from Borup Fiord, Nunavut, Canada, to study Microbial Dark Matter (Phase II) -... | ecosystem: Environmental > Aquatic > Freshwater > Ice > Glacier ...
GCGCGATGCTCCGATCTGGCCGATGAAAAGCGGCCAGACGGCGCTGGTCGCGGTGGTTCCGAATCCGAGCCCGCCGTCTTCGAGCGATTGCGAGAGCCGATCTCCCCTCGATGCACGGAGCGGACGCGTGAGAAGAGAGCGATCCAGAACGCCAGCACACCGTCGATTTTGAACGCGTCGTCTGCGAGCGCCGTGAGTGCGATGAGTCCGAGGAACAATACGCCGTCGTAACCAGGCCGACGTTCACCGTCGTCTCAGGTGCGGCTTCTGGGCCTCCGAGGCAACATTCACAACCGAACGCGCGCGATTCGTTGCTCTCAGTGAGGTCTACACCGGAAGAGTGCGCGCAGCGGCGAGGAATGCGGCGAAAAGTGCCCGGGACACCGGATCGACGTCCACCGTTCGTTCGGGGTGCCACTGAACGCCGACGAAGAACGGATGCACGAACGTCGCCTCGATCGCTTCGATCGTTCCATCCGGGCAGACGCCCACGACGCGAAATGCCGCGGGCACCTCGCACAGGGCTTGATGATGGCGCGAGTTCGTCGCGAGCGCCTTGGCCCCGACGATCTCCGCCAGTCGACTCGTCGGCTCGATGGTCACGAGGTGCTCGGGAAAGATCGCATAGGACGATCGCCCGTCTTCCGTATGCTCGTGCGATGCATACGCTGCGCCGCGTTCGCTCGGAAGATCTTGGTACAGCGTTCCGCCGAAGACGACGTTTGCCGCCTGCATGCCGCGGCAGATGCAGAGCGTCGGCAAAGCGCGGACGCGCGCGTGTGCGATCGCTGCGAATTCGAACGTATCGCGGTCCGAACGATGCTCGTACGCTTCGCCTGGATAGCGGTCCGCTTCACCATATCGGCCCGGGTCGACATCGACGCCGCCGGAGACGAGCAGACCGTCGAGCGTACCGAGCGTCTCGCGTTCGGCCGCATCGTTAAAGAGCGCGATCGGTTGTCCGCCCGCCGCATCGATCGCCGCGATGTAAGCCGTCAGTTCGCGAAAGTCGTGCGGTTCCGTCCCCCGCACGATCGAGGAGGTGATCCCGATCCGCGGGCGACTCACGCGACCAGCAGTAAGCTCAACGCGTAACGTCCGGCGGCATCGGTGAACGTCTTGCGCTCCACAAAACCGCAACGCTTCGCAAGCGCGACCACTTCCGCGGGAGTGAACTTGTACGACGATTCGGTGTGAATCGGCTCGCCTTCCGCGAAGGCAACGTTCATACCGAGCGCCCGCAATTCGACGTTGTGTTTCCTCGTCGCCACCAAAAACGAATCCACGGCGCCGCGCGCATGATCGTACTTCGCGGTGAAGTGGAATTTATTCAGGTCGAAAGTGCCGTCGAATTCCCGATTGATGCGCGCGAGCAAATTCTTGTTGAACGCCGACGTCACACCGGTCGGATCGTCATAGGCCGCCTCGAGAATCGATGCGTCTTTTTTTAGATCGTAGCCGACGAGCAAACCGTCGCCGCGCCGCAGAGCGGCTGCGAGCAATTCGAGCAGCGTCCGCGCCGCATGCGGTTCGAAATTTCCGATGTTGGAGCCGAGATAGAGGGCGAGTACGCGATCCTGCGTTGCGAGTTCGCGCTGACGCAAGAGCGAGAAATAGTCGGCCGCATACGCTTGAACCACGAGATTCTCGTGCGATGCGATGAGGGCCAGCGTCGATTCCAAGAGTGCATCGGGCGAAATTTCGATCGGATGGTACTTCAGCGCCGCTTGTTTTTCGAGGATCGCCTCGATGATGATGCGCGTCTTCGTCGCGCTACCGCTGCCGAGTTCCACCAGTTCGAGCGGCTCGCCAAACGACGCCACGATTTCACGGCCGTACGTTGCGAGCAGATCGCGCTCGACGCGCGTGAGATAGTATTCGGGCAGCCGGGTGATCGCCTCGAAAAGCGACGATCCCAGGTCATCGTAAAAATATTTGGGCGCGAGCGTTTTCGGGACCGCGCTCAGTCCGCGACGCACGTCCTCACCGAACGTGGCGATGCGGGCCGGATGCGGATCGCGATAGATAGTCAGACGGTCGGTCACCGCGGTCAGCGTGGAATCCATGAAAACCTCACTCAAGGGCACTCGTCGAACGTAACAGGGCCAAACGGGAATGTGTTGCGATGCCGCGTATCTGCGGATTCCCACGTTTTCATACGCGCAATCTAGGAGGCAGTTTCACCTTGCAAAGTTCCCAGTTCACGATTACCGTCGCAGGCGCGGCAATGCCGGTCTATCTGGCACGCCCCGACGGCGACGAACCCCGGGGTGCGGTAATCGTGCTGCAAGAGATCTTCGGCGTCAATACGGAGGTCAAGCGCATCACCGACCTCGTCGCCGCAGCCGGCTACGTGGGGATCGCACCCAACTATTACTACCGAACCCATCCGGACTTAAACGTCCCCTACACGAGCGAAGGCCTCGCCAAGGGGTTCGAGGCCGCCGGCCAGGTGACGGTCGACAACCTCAAGACCGATTTGCAGTCCGTCATCAACTACCTCAACGATCAGCCGTTCGTCCACAATAACCACATAGCGACGTGGGGCTTTTGTTTTGGGGGATCGGTCGCGTTCATCAGCTCGATGATGCCCGGCCTCTCCGCCGCCATCGCCTTCTACGGCGGCCATATCGCGCAAGCGATGCCGAACAGCGACTTCGTGCCGATCGACCACGCCGCTGAGGTCCACGTTCCGCTACTGCTTGTGTTCGGCGGCAAAGATGCGTATATTCCGCAAGAAGCAGTCGACAAGATCGAATCCGGTCTCACGGCTGCGGGTAAGCGATTTGAGGTGCAAGTGTATCCCGACCAGGACCATGCCTTCTTCCGCGATAGTTCGCAGTCGATGAACGAGGGGACGGGCGATGCGCTCTCGCGCGACGTCTCCGATGCGTGGGAGCGCGTTCAAGCCTTTCTTGGGGTGCACCTGACGTGAGGAGCGAGCACGTCGCGATTCCGGGTCCGCACGGACCCATCCCCGCGTACGTCGCACGGCCCGACTTCGGCGTGCATCCTGCGGTGATCGTGCTCGAGGGTGTCTACGGTTTCGACGACGAGCTCAAGCGTATTACCGATTTGGTTGCGGGGGCCGGGTATGTCGGTTGTGCGATCGACTATTTCCACCGCAACGGAACGACGTTCAGCGCCCCCTTTACACCCGAAGGGCGCGCACAAGGCGTCGCAGCGTCGAAAAATATTTCGAAGACGGAATTGCGCGAAGACGTGGCTGCCGCGGTCGATTGGCTCAACGCGCAAGCCGACGTCGAGCAGGGCGATATCGCAACGTGGGGATTCGGATTCGGTGGTACGGCGGCGTTCGTCAGCGCGACCTTACCCGGCCTGAAAGCCGCGGTGGTTTTTTACGGACAGAGCATCGGGAAACCGATGCCCAGTGGTGATGCGGCACCGATCGACGATGCCGCATCGCTACGTACGCCGCTGCTGCTCGTCTTCGGCGGTCAAGACGAATTGATCGAAGCAAACGATGTGGAGCGCATCGCCTCGGTCTTGACGCAACATGGAAAAAAGTTCGACTTGCAGCTCTATCCGAATGTCGGCCACTCGTTCTTCCGTGATACCTCGGATTCGGTCGCCGCACGCGAGGCCGCCGATGCTTGGGATCGCGTGCAAGCCTTTCTCGCCTCGCGTTTCCACTAGCGAGTTTTGCGCCGTACGCGCGGCACCGGCGATTCGTCCTGCGCGATGCGGGCCCAGCGCTCGACGATGTCGCTAATGTACTCGCGTGTTTCCGCATACGGGGGCACGCCGCGGTATCGCGCTACAGCGCCCGGCCCCGCGTTGTACGCCGCATCGGCGAGCGCATACGGATCCGCGTCGCTTGCATACGCGCGATGATATCGGCCGAGTAAGCGCGCCGCACCGCGAATCGCATCGAACGGGTCGAGGGCATCCACGCCGTACGTTTCGGCGGTCTCGGGCGTGAATTGCGCGATGCCGTACGCGCCGGCCCACGAGATCGCCAGCGGATCGAACGCCGATTCTTGTAAGATGGTCGATACAAACCAGCGTCCATCGATCTGATTGCGAGCGGCGGCGGCGAGCGCGCTGTTGGCAAGAACGAGTGCATCGAACGACCCGATTCGTGGGTTTGCACGAATGATGGATCGTACGACGGCAACGCCGGGAGCCGCCGGGCGCGGCGCGTCGTCGAAGAGCCGGAGACCACGAATGGATTCATGCGGCGGGGGTATATGCCACGAGAGGGCGAGGTTGCGTAAGCGCTCGATCCGGACCGTGGAGGGTGAGGGAATAGCCGCGTCAAGCGGCCGCTCCGAATTCGCCGTGCATCCCGCCAGGAGCACGATGAACGCGAGCGCAACGAACCTGATGGCACCTTGGGTTGCGAGCAAAGGTATTCGTTCTCCAGACAACAATGCGCCCCGATAAACCGGATTTCTAACCTGTAAGGATGACCGTGAGTTCGATTGTAACGTGTTCGCCGTGCTAGCTCTCAATGTAGTCGGTGCGATGCTCGTCGTGCTCGTCGTTGGCGACTTCGCCTCGACGTTTCTCTACCACGTCCCGCAGCACGTGTGGTTTAAACTGCACCTGCGGACGCATCACGACCGCAAGCGTTCCTATTGGGACCATGCCGTGATCTCCCGTAACCCAGCCGTGATCGCCGACGGCGTCCTCGGCGCGATTCCGTACCTTGCCATCGCGGCACTCTGCTGGAAGATCTCGATCGTCGGCGCGCTGCTCGGGTTGCTGCTCGGTCAATTGCACGTCTGGTGGCGCCATACGACCGAGCTCGGTTGGAAGACGCCTGCTTGGTTGGCGGCAGTCGCGCGTCCCCTGCAGATCGTGCTCCCCGAGGACCATGACGGCCATCACCGAAATCCTGAAGTCGAGTTCGGCGACATCTTTCGGTTTTTCGATGCGCCGGCACGCTATGCGATCAAGACCCTCCGTGCAGTGACGCCGCGTCGGCGTGCCCCCGTGCGGACGATCAAGCGCAAATCCCAGATCCGGACGGTTCCGGGTCGCGGGTAACCCCGTGGAGCCCGGATGACAAAACGCGTCCTCTTCCTCATCTCCGATACCGGTGGCGGCCATCGCAGTGGCGCACAAGCAATTGGTGCCGCACTCGATGAAATCGAGGGAGAGACTCGTTTTGAGTGGCGCATCGATGACATTGCCACCCATTGCACGTTCCCGCTTTCTCAACTCGGGCCAGCGTACAGCGCGGCCCTTCGCTTTGCTCCCCCGATCTACGGTGCGCTCTTTCATGCCACCAACGGGCGGCGGCGCTTCAAATCGATCGTGCGTTTCTGCGAGCCGCTCTACCGCGAGCGCCTGCGCGATTCGTTCCTGCTCTTCAAGCCCGATGTGATCGTCTCGGTCCATCCGCTGCTCAACCATGCCGCGCTACGCGCCCGGGCCGATGCCGGCATCAACGTGCCGATCGTAACGGTCATTACCGACCTTGGCCGCGTTCACGAAGCCTGGCTCATGCCCGAGGCCGACGCCGTCGTCGTGCCAGCACCCGAAGTCTACCAGCGCGCGCTCGAGCGGGGCGTCTCGCCCGACCGCCTGCGTTTGCTCGGTCATCCGGTCCACCCGAAATTCGAGGATGTCTCGCAATCGAAGGCCGAGCTGCGCAAGTCGCTCGGACTTCCGCCCGACAAGACGATCGCGCTGCTGATGGCCGGCGGCGAGGGCGGCGGCAAGCTGCTGCCGACAACGCTCGCGCTAGCGAAGTCGAAACTGCCCTTCCACTTGGTCATCGTGACGGGCCGTAACGCCGCCCTCAAAGCCAAGCTCGAAGAGATCGCACCGAAATTTGCCACGCCGATGACGATCCTCGGTTTCCGCAACGACGTACCCTCGCTGATGCGCGCGGCCGACTTGCTCGTAACCAAGGCCGGTCCCGGCACGCTTGCCGAGGCGAGCATCACCGAAGTCCCGGTCGTCGTCTATGATTTCGTCCCCGGCCAAGAACGCGGCAACCTCGATTACGTTCGCACGAACGGAATCGGCGTCGTCGCTCTCAACAGTGCCGATGTCGTGCAGTCCGTCTCGCGCATCGTCAACAATAAAGAACGCATGGCGCAAATGCGTCTGCGTCAGGGCAGTATCGCGCCGCGCGGAAGCTCGCGCCGCATCGCCGAACTCATCGCGGAAATCGCTACGAGCGGTTCCGTTCCGAAAGCCGAACACCGCATACCCGCTGCCGTTTCGTAAGGATCAATGAGCGTCATCGATATTCCCGCGTCGCTCGAAGCGGCGGTCATTGCCTTACGTCGCGACTTCCATCGTCATCCCGAGATGGGATTCGAAGAAGTACGCACCGCGGGGGTCGTCGCAAAGCGGTTGCGCGAACTCGGCTTCGCGGTTCACGAAAAGATTGCGACGACCGGCGTGATCGGCGTGATGAAGGGCGCGAAGCCCGGCCGCACGATCATGTTGCGCGCCGATATGGATGCGCTGCCGATCGAAGAAGAGAATACGATCGATCATGTCTCCACCAACGTCGGGACGATGCATGCCTGCGGTCACGACGGTCACGTTGCGATGTTGCTCGGTGCCGCCGAACTGATCTCGCAAGGCCGCGAGCGGCTTGCAGGCACCGTGTGCCTCGTGTTTCAGCCGGCCGAGGAAGGCCGCGGCGGCGGGAAAGCGATGGTCGAGGAAGGTGTGCTCGAGCGCTTTGGTATCGAGCGTGCGTACGGATTGCACCTCGCCTCCGCGCATCCCGTCGGTCAGCTCGGATTTCGCGAAGGCGCTTTTTACGCATCGAGCGATTCGATCGAAATCACGATCGAAGGCAAAGGCGGCCACGGTGCCGCGCCGCATCTGTCGATCGATCCGATTTTCGTCGCGAGTGAATTCATCGTTGCCGTACAGCAGATCGTCAGCCGCATGATCGACCCCATCGAACCGGCGGTCGTGACCATTGGCGCGATTCACGGCGGCACCACGCACAACGTCATTCCGAGTCGCGTGAAGTTGCTCGGCACCGTGCGCGCCTTCAACGGCGAGGTCCGTGCCAAGATGGCCGAGCGTATCGAGCGAGTGCTCAAAGGCGTCTGCGATACCGCAGGCGCGACATATGATTTCAACTATCTGTGGCGGTACCCGGTCACTTCGAACGACGTGGAGCAGACGCGCTACGTGCGAGCGCTCGCGGAGCGCACCATCGGCGCGGATCGCGTCGCCGAGGTGCCGCAACTCATGGGTGCTGAGGACTTCTCATTCTTCGCCGAAAAAGTGCCCGCATGTTTTTACACGCTTGGCGCGCGCGGCGACGAACGCACGTCTTGGCCTCATCACCACGCGCGCTTCGACATCGATGAAGCCGCACTGAAAACCGGCGTGCAAATGATGGCGACGATCGCCTTCGATGCACCATCGAACGCGCCGTAGAGCAAACGCCGTTTTCTCCGAGCGGCTTCTGCCCCCGCCGGCGGATGGGCTTTTTCCGCTCAACCGATCGACAACAACGATCTTGGTTCCCGGGACGGCGTCATCTCCGTCCGGTCAGCCGTACGCTCGCAAAATTACGGCACGAGTCCGATTGCTATTCCCGTCCGCAAGCGGGTCGAGCAATCCCGGATCGACGCGGCATTCGTGTATCTCCCGACCGTCTACGGGCCGAGCAAACCGTTCGCCGAGGCGTTCTTCCCACAAAGTGCAGCGGGAACGTAAGGCTCTACCGCCTCGAACGACGGCGCGGCCCATTTGCGCGTGCCCTCATTCGAACAGGCGCGCGTTGAAGGCCCGCTGACGGGTCAGAGAATCTCGATGACGCTGCGCTACGAACCCATCGTCGAAAGCTTACCGCGCATCGCCATCACTGCGGCTCCAACCGCTCCCGCGTCGTTGCCCAGCAACGCCGTAACGATCCGCGTCGTTCCGCGCGGCGCCATGGTCGTCTTCGCATCGACGATCGGGCGCACCGCATCCAGCATAAATTCGCCGGCACTTGCAACGCCGCCACCGAGTGCGATCAATTCCGGGTTCACAAACGCGACGATGTTCGCAATTCCGAGCGCTAGATCGGCGGTGTAGTTTCCCCACGCCGCAAGACCGTGACCGTCGCCCGCTTGTGCGGCTTTGCGAATGGATTTCGATCCGAGCTTCTCGCGGGCGACATCGAGCAACGCGCTTTTCGGAAATGACGGTGCAACGGCAAACGCGTGGCGGATGAGGCCCTGCCCCGAGGCCTGCGCCTCGAAACAACCGATCTTGCCGCAGCCGCAGATGAACCCATCGGTCGGACGGATCTGGTGATGCCCGACCTCACCCGCTGCCATTTGATCGCCCTGCAAGAGCTGGCCATCGGCGATGATGCCGCCGCCGATTCCCGTTCCGAGCGTCAACAGAACGAAATTCTTCGACCCTTTGCCGGCGCCGTGCGTATACTCGCCGAGCGTCGCGCAACGCGCGTCGTTGGCGACGAACACCGGATAGGAAAACATCGCGCGCAGCTTCTCGCCGAGCGGAACGTTTCGCCAATTGAAGTTCGGCGAATAGCGAATCATGCCGGTGGTCGGATCGATGTTGCCGGGAGATCCGATCCCGATGCCGACGAGTTGTTTTTCCTTCGACGCCTCGATCGCGCCGCCGATCGTCGTTTGCAGTGCGGCGAGCACGGCTTCGGGCGAATGGTCCTCGATATCGTGTTCGTGTTTTGACGAAAGCTCGCCGTTTTCATCGACCACGGCCGCCATCACGTGCGAACCGCCGAGATCGACGCCGATTGCCTTTTTCACTATTTCGGCACGTCGACGACGTTCGCTTGGCTGTTGTAGTCGCTGAAGACGATCGACGTTTTATCGCTATGACAACGAACGAGCCGATACGTCGACTTATCGTAATTGCAAACCGAAGCTCCCGCCGTTTTTTGACCCGATGCGGTCTCGGACTCGAACGCGCCGACGATCTTTCCATCGAATTTCTCGTCGGGAAGCACTTTGAGCACCGACTGGTCTTTGAACGATTTTATGTCGTTGATTTTCATCATCGAACTCATCTGGCCGGCCATCGCGCTTGACACTTTGCTCCAGGGGCCGCCGTTCATTTGCATGTACATATCTTCGCCGATGCGCACGGCCTTCACGGCCATACCGTGCATCGCGATGTTGAACGCCGACTTGTCCGGCAATACCATGATGCCGGTCATCGCGCCACCCTCCGGCGTAGCGATCGTCAACTTGAACGATTTCACGTCTTGCCATGCCGCGAACATTTTCGCTTTGAGCGATTCGGATGCGGGATCGGCAACGACAGGAAGCGCTGGTAAACTGACGGCAACGGCCATCACGGCGGTACATATGAGACGCGGGACGCGCATGGAAGAGCCCTTTCACTACGGTGCCCGCAAAGACGCGGAGCACGGGGGGAGCCGATAGTCGATCATTTGCGGCTGCATCGGCGTGTCCATTCAGTCCGACCAGCTCCGCGGCGGGCATCATGCCTCGTGGAGCGCTTCCCCGAGCAGATCGTAAGGAAGCCCGCGCCCGGAATACGTGTTGAAGAGATCGGCATAGTCCGTATTCGCCATGACGATCAGCGCGATGTCTTGTTCCGGAGCGATGAGGTTGAGAATTTGAATTCCGCCGATATTTCCTTGACGCTCGATGCAGTGGACCCTCTGCCCGCGCCCGGCCACCCGAAGATCGTAACTCCAACTTCCCAAAGCGACGTAGCCAAACGCGTTGTCGGCAGCGAACATCTCGCGCGTTGCGGACCGCCCGAGGAGTCGACCGCGAAGCAACGCGCGATCCCACAGCCGCATGTCCTCGAGCGTCGAGTACATCGCCCCCGACGGGCCAAAATTTTGCAGCCGATCGATTTTCTCCGGGACGAGCGTCTTGCCGGAAAGTTCGTAGCCTTTGACGTCGGAATCCGGTATCGTCGGCCCGTACACACCGGTCGAGCGCATGCCGAGCTTATCCGTGATACGTTCGCGCACGAGCACCCCGAACGGCCGCGCCGTTACGCTCTGCAGTATCGCCCCGGCAATCAAAAAATCGAGATTGTTGTACGAAAACTTCGTCCCGGGCCCAGCGAGAAGCGGTGTAAGCGGTAACGTTTTCACGTAAGCGGGCAAGTCGTCGAAGGTACCGTCGATACGCGTGTAGGCGTTGGGAATCGCATCGAGATTCGGCAAGCCCGAGGTGTTCTTGAGCAATTGACGCATGGTGATCGCCGCGACTTCGTGCGGCAGCGCGGGGAGATACGCGGAGATCGGCGCGTCGAGATCGATCGATCCGCGCTCGACTTCTTGCATCACGAGCAGGGCGGTGAACTGCTTCGTAACGGAGGCGATGCGAAAGCGTTCGTCCACATCGTGCGCGAGCGGCCGTTCGCGATTTGCCAAGCCGATCGCCCCCCGGTACATCGTCCGATCGCCCCGTGCGAGGAGGACGATTCCATCGAAGTGTCCGGCGTTGAAGTAGCGGTCGAGTATTTGCCCGTAGCGCGCATCCGCCGCGGCGCTTGCCGCCGTACCGTAGACGAGAGGAAGACAAAGCACTCCGGCCGCAAAGGCGCGGCGCGTATAGGCGGCGTTCATCGACATAGCCCCCGGGTTCCCGGCGTGAGGGGCGATTCTCTTTCCGCGTGGCGCGGCGCCTACATCGGTCGTGGTGATGGACCGGGAACGAGCGTTCTCGGCGCGATGGTTCGATCGTTCGAAAAATCGATCGCGAGGTCGCCGCAATCGCAGTGTTTGTGCAACAGCGTCAGCTTCTCGCACGTGCACGGGATCGGCTGCGCGGGACCGTCGAGGCGACGAGCGTCACCCCGTTCATCGCGGCGCTCGTGCGATCGCGGACAACGCAAAACCGCGTCCGATCGAGCGACCGACCTCGGCCGTCGATTTCGAGTCGTCCGGACGGCACCCTTCGCGATGGGTCCGTGCGCCGTCGATATCGAAGGGGCGTGCATGCAAGAGACCATCGATCTCATCGTCCATCGCGAACTCCGTAACCTCAAGCGCTTCACCCGGGACACCGGCCAGCCGACGCGCATCGACGAGCTGGACCCGACGCCGATGCAGCACGTTCAAGAGATCGAGATTACCGAAGAACACGTTACGATCAAATACAACGAAGAGATCAAGCGCATGTACAATGCGAATGAAATCACGCATCGGGAGTGGGTGTACAAGTACAACGACGATCCGGAGATGGTCGCCGCGATCGCCCGCGTGATCGAAGTCTCGCGCAAACATCTCTACGATCTGCCGGAAAACGTCGCGTGCCCCTCGGGCTGTGCGGAATGCTGCAGCGGCTACGAACCCTTCGTCAATCACGGCGATGTGAAGCGCATCGCCGACCACTTCGGCTGGACGGTCGATGAGGTGATGAAGGAATATATCATCGAGCGACCATCGGCCGACGGCTTCGTCGCGGGTTGGCTGCGCAAAGTGACCGACGATACGGCCGACAAGTGCGTCTTTCTCAAGGGGAGTAAATCGGGTAAATACTACTGCGGCATCTACAATGCGCGACCCGATGATTGTCGCGCGTTTACGCCTGTCGGTTGCCAAGATGTCGATGAATCGCTCTCGTTCGGACCGTATCCGACCGGCCCGGCGTTCCAGCCAAAACACAAACGTTCGCGATGATCTACGATGTCGCCGTAATCGGCGGCGGGCACAACGGTCTGGTTACGGCGGCCTACTGTGCGCGTGCCGGCTTACGGACGATCGTTCTCGAGCGACGCTCGATCCTGGGCGGCGCGGCCGTCAGCGAAGCGGTGTGGCCGGGCTACACCGTCTCGCTTGCATCGTACGTCTGCAGTCTGCTCGACCCGCAAATCGTTGCGGACTTGGATCTGCCCGCCTACGGCTATCACGCCTATCGCAAGGATCCGGCATCGTTTACGCCGCTTCCCGATGGCCGCTCGCTTTTGCTCGGACGCGACGATGCGCAGAACGCACGCGAAGTCGCTGCATTCGACGAACGTGACGTTGCCGGTCTTGCCGCATTCGAGGCGGAGGCCGTGCGACTCGGAGCCTTGCTCTTCGATTCATTCGCCGACCACGAACCCTCATTCGCGCGTTTCGATGATGCAACGCGGGCGACGCTCGAGGGCTCAGCTGCCGACCTCGTGGAGCGCTTCGTCCGCACGCCGGTGCTTGCGGCAACGCTCGCAACCGACGGGCTGATCGGAACGGCCGCAGGGCCGCGAGATCGCGGCACGGCCTACGTCCTCGCCCATCACTATGCCGGTCGCGCGCTCGGCGCGCAGGGCGCATGGGGATTCGTGCGCGGCGGTATGGGCGCAATTTCGCAAGCGGTTGCGGCCGCCGCACGCAAAGCCGGCGCCGAGTTGCTAACGGACGCCGTCGTCGAGCGCATTCGCGTGCGCGACGGCCGGGCCGCCGGCATCGAATTGCGCGACGGCCGAACGATCGACGCGCGCGCCATCGCCAGCAACGCCGATCCGAAGACGACGTTTCTCAACTTGCTCGCAAGCGGCGATGTGCCGACGATGACGCGCGAGCGCGCGCAAGCGTGGCAGTCGGCGGGTGTGTCGTGTAAGTTGAATTTGGCACTCGGCGAGCTGCCGAATTTCAGCGCGCGGCCCGGCACGAACGTGCAAGCTCACCATCGCGCGACGATTCACGTCGCGCCGACGGTCGACTATTTGCAGGCGGCGTACGACGACTGCGCCGCGCACGGCATCTCACGCGAGCCGATGCTCGAATGCTTCATGCAAACCCCGACCGATCCGACGCTCGCTCCGCCCGGCAAACACATTCTTTCCATTTTCGCACAATACTATCCGTACGATCGAACCGACCGCCCGTGGTTACCGTCGGATCGCGCGGAAATCGCCGATCAGATCGTTGCGCTCTTGGCGCGCTACGCGCCCAATTTGCCCGGCGCGATCGAACATCGTCAGATGATGGCACCGCCGGACCTCGAGTCGATCCTCGGCCTTTCGGGCGGCCACATTTTCCATGGCGAATTGCTTCCGGATCAGATTTATGAGAAACGCTTCGGCGTGCGTACGGCGCTCGATGGACTCTACTTGTGCGGCTCGGGAACGCATCCTGGCGGCTGTGTCAGCGGATTTCCCGGTCGACGGGCAGCGGAGGCGATGATCGCCGATCGGGCGTCGTCTATGAAAATGGTTTCCGCTTGAAAGCAAGAAGCGGCCGAAATCTTAAGGGAGAAACATATGAAGCGTCTTTTACTTTCGCTCGGACTTGCCGCGGTCGTGACCGCGAGCGCAGCTAGCGCCGCCATCCACCCGGATCAATTCCGACTCTCGGCACAGAACGGATCGGGCGAAACCGGTACCGCTACGCTCCTCCAAAGCACCGGCAACCCGGAAGAAGTTATCGTCCAGGTTCGCACGAGCAACGGTGGAGACGAACCGCAGCCGGTGCACATCCACAAGGGAACCTGCGAAAAGCTCGATCCAAAACCCGCCTTCCCGCTGACGACGATCATCGATGGGAAGTCGAGCACGAAGGTCAAGGGCATCACCCTTGCTCAGCTCGAGTCGGGCGTCTATGCGATCAACATCCACAAATCGACCAAAGAAGTCGCAAAATACGTCACCTGCGGCAATCTCAAGATCGCTGCGAAGTAGTCACCGAGCCCAAAGGCTAAGCCAACGGACGTCGCGCACTGCGGCGTCCGTTTGCTTTTGTAAGGAGTCCATCATCGATCACGTATCGCGCTTCGGAGAGCCCGACGAGGCAACGCTTCCGGACGACATTCGCGAGATCTACGAAACGAGCCGCACCAAACTCGGTTTCGTGCCGAACGTCTTTCGCGCGTACGCAAAACGCCCCGAACATTTCCGCGCCTTCATGCACTATCACGACGTCTTGATGAAAGGCGAGGGCAATCTCACGCGGGCCGAACGCGAGGCGATCGTCGTTGCCGTCTCCGCCGAAAACGAATGCCAATACTGCGTCACCTCGCATAGCGCGGCGCTGCGCGTTCTCGGCAAAGATCCGATCCTCGCCGATCAGATCGCGATCAATTGGCAGACCGCGAACACCTCACCGCGGCTCGATGCGATTCTCACCTTTGCATCGCGCGTGAACGAACGCGGATTTGCCGCAAGCGACGAAGAGATCGAAGACCTGCGCGATGTCGGCTTCAGCGAGGATGACATTTGGGATATCGCGGCAATCGCTGCGTTCTTCGGTTTTTCCAATCGCATGGCGGGCGCTCTGGACATGCGTCCGAACGTCGAGTTCTACGCGATGGGTCGCGGTACACCCTCACCGCGTTAGCGCTCGAGCGTCACCCGTTCAGGATTGCGGCGAAGACCGCCGGATCGACATTGCCACCGCTGATCGTCGCCCCGACGCGTTTGCCTCGGACGTCGACCTTGCCGAACAGAATGGCGGCAAGTGCCGCTGCACCACTGGGTTCGATCACGAGTTTGAGGCGTTCGAAAGCAAAACGCATCGTCGCGCGCAGTTCGTCGTCGCTCACGGTGACGACGCCCGCGCAGAGCTTCTGCACGATCGGAAAGGTAAGAACGCCCGGCGCCGTCGTCTGCATTCCATCGGCGATGGTTTTCGGAACCGGAATTTCGATGCGTTCGTTTGCTGCGAGCGACTGCACCCAGTCATCACCGGCTTCCGGTTCGACACCCCACACCGCAATGCCGGGGGACATCGCGACGGCGGCCGTCGCGCATCCGCTAAGAAGTCCGCCGCCGCCGGTACAGACGACGAGCATATCGAGCGGACCGGTTTCTTCGATCAACTCCATCGCCGTCGTCCCTTGGCCCGCGATCACTCCCGCATCGTCGAATGGTGAGACGAACGCCGCGCCGGTCTGCGCCGAGAGATCTTTTGCGATCGCGCCGCGATCGTCGTTGTCCCGATCGTACTCGACGACGGTTGCGCCGTAGCCGCGTGTTGCCGCGAGCTTGGCCGCGGGCGCATCGGTCGGCATCACGATCGTCGCGGGAATTCCGAGTAATTTTGCCGCGAGCGCCACGCCCTGCGCGTGATTGCCGCTCGAAAATGCGACGACGCCTTTGTGGCGATCGGCATGCGGGATTTGCGCAAGACGATTGTACGCGCCGCGAAACTTGAAGGCGCCCATGCGTTGCAAGTTTTCAGCCTTGAGAAAGACCGACGCTCCGACGCGTTCGTCTAGTGTCGCCGAGGTGATGACCGGCGTCCGATGCGCGACACCGCGCAACCGTGCCGCTGCATCCTCAATGTCTTGGAACGAAACGGCAAGCTGCTCGATCATCTTACTTGTTGACGACGACCTGATCGTAGTTGAAGCCCGCGGCTTTGCCATCCAGATCGTATTTGAAGCGCTCGCGCGCCGTTCCGTGCTCGAAGGTCAAGACGAACATATGCACGCGATCCGCCGTTCCCGCCGGCGTATCTTCTTTCACCGACTTGAGTTTTCCGAGCGGTGCGAGCACATCCGAGGCGGCGCCGACGCGCTGACGCGTCATCTGTTCGCGCGCGGTCGCATCGAAGTCTTTTGCAAGCGCGGCGCTATCGTTCTTTTGAATGGCCTGCGTCACGTCGCCGGCCATCTTCTCGAATTTGTTTTCGTGCGGTCCGAACGTGCGGAACAGCACGAAGGCGAGCACGATCGCGACCGCCGCGATGAGGATGTTGCGCTGGTTGGTTTTCGCGGGCGGGATGGTGGAGCGTTGCATCACGAGGAAAGGGCCTCCGTTGTCAGTTCCTTAGTACCAAAGGGCTCGAAGCGCAGCGTCGGATTCCATTCTTCAGCAAGTCGCACGCTCCACTCGCTCTCGAAGAGCGCGAGCGGTTTACTCTCCCAATCCTCGACGAGTTTCGCATTCGAGGGTAACTGCGCGTTTGGGAGGCGATCGAGGTCGCCGCGCACGTGGCGGGCCAGTCCGAAGTTGAGGCGCGTGAACTGCGTTTTCACGTTGTACTCCGCCTCGAGTCGATATTTTACGACCTCGAATTGCAACTCGCCGACCGCAGCAAAGATCGGTTCGCTGCGTTGCGTATCGTTGTACGGATACATCACTTGGATCGCGCCCTCCTCACGGAGCTGTGCGATGCCTTTTTGAAACGATTTGTACTGCGCCGTATCGAGCGCGCGCACGAGCGAGAAATGCTCGGGTTCGAAGGCCGGTATCGGATCGAAGGCGAGCGAGTCTCCTTCAACGAGCGTATCGCCGATTGCGAAACTTCCCGGATTGGCGAGCCCGACGACGTCGCCCGCAAAAGCGAGATCGACCGATTCGCGTTCGCTTGCAAAAAGTTTCATCGCGCGCGTGAGGCGCACTTCTTTACCCGTGCGCATGTTGCGTACGGTCATGTCGCGCTCGAATTTGCCGGAGCAGACGCGCACGAAGGCGATCCGGTCGCGGTGGCGAGGATCCATATTCGCTTGAATCTTGAACACGAACCCGGAGAAGTGGTCCGTGTTCGGATCGACCGGCATGCGATCCAGATCGGGCACGGCGTGAATCGCTCCGTTGCCGTGGTGCGCCATGCGCGGCGTCGGCGTCGGCGCCATTTTCACGAAGCCGTCGAGAAAAAGCTGGACACCGAAGTTCGTGACGGCACTGCCGAAAAAGACCGGTGTTGCATCGCCGCGCAACATCGCGTCGCGGTCGAATGCCGCACCCGCGCCTTCGAGTAGATCGATCTGATCGAGGAACGTGCTGTACGTGCCCTCATCGGTGAGCGCGGCGATGCGCGGGTCACGCACGTCGGTTACCGAGACGGGTGCCATCTTCGCACCGTGTTGCGTGCGCTCGAAGAGATGCACTTCGCGCGTCGTACGGTCGTAGACGCCGCGAAAATCCGGGCCCGATCCGATCGGCCAATTGATCGGAAATGCGCCGATGCCGAGAACGTTTTCGAGCTCGTCGAGCAGTGCGAGCGGATCTTGACTCGGTCGATCGAGCTTGTTGATGAAGGTGAAGAGCGGGATGCGCCGCGCGCGACAAATCGCAAACAACTTGCGCGTCTGCGGTTCGACCCCTTTCGCCGCATCGATGAGCATCACGGCACTGTCGGCCGCGAGCAGCGTCCGATACGTGTCCTCACCGAAATCTTGGTGACCCGGTGTGTCCAGAAGATTGAGCGTCAACCCGTGATACGGAAATTGCAAGACCGTCGATGTGATCGAAATGCCGCGCTCTTTCTCGAGTTCCATCCAGTCGGACGTGGCGGCACGCGCACGTTTGCGAGCGGCAACTTGCCCCGCCGTGTTGATCGCTCCGCCGTACAGCAAGAGCTTTTCGGTCAACGTCGTCTTGCCCGCGTCGGGATGCGAGATGATCGCAAACGTCCGACGCTTCGCGACTTCCTCGCGTAAATCCATGACGACCTACCGTTCGACGGCAAGCACGACGACCTTTGCCACGTTGCTCCCCCTCGCCAGCCTCTTTTTTGGTCCCGAAAGCGACCGCCTCAGCGTTCGTTTGCGGGCGGGCCGCCGGTCAGCCGTGAGGCGAGCGCCTTCACGGGTGGTGCGCGCCATTCGACGCGACCCGATAGCTTCGCGCTTCGACCATCGTCCCGCGGTCGACATCGATCAGGTACCCGCCCGCGATTGGGAACAGGCGCGCGTGCGGTGGAACGCGCACGCGATCCGCGCCACGCGTCGCAATCAGATCGTCGGCCCGCACCTCGATCGTGCATGCTCCGAGATGCAAACGCGTCCCGGCGAGCAGGGCCGCTCCATGTGCGGGCAGATGCGCGTTTACGAACGTACGCGTACCGCGATAGAAACCCGTTTGGAGAACGCAGTCGGGTAAGGTCGAGAGCGCACCGGCATGTTCATAGCGGATGCCGGTCGACGATTTTTTCACCGCCGCGTCGCGATTGTAATCGGGCCGGGGTGAAACGCGTACCTGCGCGCTTGCAACCTTCACTTCACCGCGCAGCCAGCGTTGCGCGACGACCGTTGCGCCGATGAGCACGACGATCACGGTCGCGATCAGATAGTAGCGCAGCACTAGGCCGCGTTTTCACTCCCAGCCGCGGCGGCAGCCGGTGCGAGTTCGAGTCGCGCGCGTCCGATTTTCGCATCGGCCATGCCGTAATACACATCGAAGATGCGCTCGCCGCGCACGTCGAGCGCCGTCGGGAAGACGACGTTGTTCACGATCCCGTGCGTTTCGTCGCGACTCTCGGGTACCAACACGGGCGCGGGCGAGCGATAGAGAACGATATGCGGTTGTTCGTAATCGTGAATCACGAAACCGGCGCTGTACCGCATGCGGAAGTGACCGTCGTTTTCGATCGCATCCACACCGTGAAAGAGCGAGAACCACCCTTCGGCGATCCGCACGGGAGCCGTGCCGCCGCCGTTTTTGATGCGTCCCCATTCGCTGTCCGGCGTGAGCACGAGCGCGCTTTCTTTGACGTGCACGATATTCGCGATGTCGGCCAGAATCGGCTCGAGCGGAACGTAGGCGATGCGCGTACTTTCACGATCTTCCGGCGGCATGCTCAGAATGATCGGAATCGCCGCTTGACCGTCGAGCGCGGAAATGTGCAGCATCGGCCGGTGATAGAACGCAATCGAGAGCGCACCGCTCGGCGAGCGAACGGGCTCCGGGAAGAACGCGGCATCCTTGTCATCGCCGCTCGGCAGACCCGGACCCGAGAAATCGGCAAGGCCGATCCGTTCCCACACATAGCCATCGTGGGAATGGGCGAAGGCGATGCGCGGCCCGCTCGGGCCGAACGCCGTGTAGGCCATCAGGTATCGATCGAGCGCGGCAACGAAGGTGACACGCGGATCTTCGCACCCCATGCCGCCCGGAACCGTGCGCAATTCGTACGGCGCACTCGGTTCGAGGGCGTAAGGACCGCGTTCGAACGTGATCGCATCGCCGGCGAGTTCGATCCCGCGTGCCGTACCGATTCGTGAGGTGTTGCCGGCCGCGACGAGCCGTGGATAGAGCACGAAAACGCCGTCGCGGGCGCGCACGCCCGCCGGATTGAGGACACCTTCGATTTCATCGGGTTCGCCGCTGGGTTCGAACACGACGCCCAGTCGGGTGATGCTCGCATCGAAGCGGGTCAGGGTCGCGTTCATGTTCAGGGCGTTTCCAAATCAGCGCGGCGCGCGAGCGAGCAGACGAGTTCGTGAGGTAAGCGATCCGCTTGCGCGGCCAAAGCATCCAGATCCGTCGACCGATCGATTAGCAGCACGGACGGGCTGTCGCTGCGCGTGATCGTGGTCGTGTACTGCATGCCTACGGAGAGTATATCGGCACTCCCGGCCAGCAGCGTAGGAAGTCCATCACCGTACCCGCAACGGACGACCGAAACACCACGGTCGGGGGGGATGGCGCGCTCGCCGTATCCCGCCCACGCCATCTCTCCCGGCGCGTGGCGCCGAACGAGCGGCGCCGAGAGGCGAATCGCGCAGTTCAGCGTCAGCGGCACGCCGAGGCGAGCGCCGAAAAGCCCGACGCCGATCCGAACCCGGTCGGCCGGGCGCCGCAAATGTGCGGAGCCCGTGCTCGCGTAGTCATCGGAAATCACCTCGACGCCGGCATCGCGAAACAGCGTTTCGGTCTCGCCGAGCGTGCGTAAATTGACGGTCTGCCGCTCGCGCGAGGTGATGTGCGTCCACACCTCGATCGAGACGCGCGAGCGTGCGGCGAGCTCGGCGAACGTCCGCAATTCTTTCGGCCGCACGGAACTCCAACTCGTGGCATCGACGACGCCGACGCGAATGCGCGCGACGACGTTCCTTTTTCGCGCCCACGTGTCGACGCGTTCGAGCGCGCCACGATCGCTGACGTTCACGATCGCACCGCGATCGAGCACGTCCTCGAGTCGCGCGTTCGGCACGTCGTTGATCAGCCGCACCGGCTTCTGCGTGTGCGCTCGCAAAGCATCGAATTCATCGGCATCGGCGACGAAATAACTCTCGACCAGATCGTCGATCGCGCGCGCGATCGCGGGCGCACCCCAACCGTACCCGTCGTTCTTGACGACGGCCGCGACGTTCGTGCGCGTAAAGCGCGCCCAGGCGCGCACGTTCGCGCGCAGCGTCTCGCGATCGAGCGTTGCCCTCGGAGCGATCATCGTAGCGTCGTCGAAACGATCAAGTCGCCCGATGGCGTGACGACATCGACGACGGAACCGGCATGATAGGCCGAATTGGGGACGCGCCAGATCGTATAGGTGCGGTATTCTTTGCTCGGGACGCCACCTTCGAGGGCTTGGCGTTCGAAGGCGACGATGCGCACGCGCTGGATATTCGCGCGAATCGATTCCGTAAATTGCGTGTAGCCGGTTTCTTTGTGCGGGCCCATGAGTAAGATCACGCCGAATTCTTTTGAGAATCGAAATGGGGATTTGATACCAAACGCATCGAGCGAGCGCTGATTGCGGATGACCTCGATCGCGTTGACGCCCGGGCTGTAGGTAATTCCGGACCCCGAGCTGTTTACTCGGACTTCGCGGCAGCCAACGAGCGCGAGCGTGAGGAGAATGAGAAAGACGGCGCGCATCGCCGCGCTTTTCGACGCCTTCGGCCGAGGATACCCCGGTCGTGGTGCGCGAACGTCCTTTGGTACGATCATGTTTGCATTTTTGCTGCCCGTGCTAATGCTCGTATCGACCCCCGAGCCAAGTGCACCGCCTCAGGCAAGCTCCCCGCTCAAAGAGATCGGCCGCGTTCGCGCGCTTCCGGCCTGTACGGCCCTGGTGGTTCACGCCAACAGCGCGATCGACTCGGCCCTGCGCAACGACAATGCCTTGGCGGTCTCGGTCAACCGCCTCAAACACGCGGATCTGGATCAAAGCCCGCTGAGCCGGACGCGCAGCCTCAACGAGCTCATGGCCATCTCTCGAGTCATGCGAAAGCAGGCGGTCGAGGCCGAGGGCGAGGTCAAACGCCTCCGGGAGCTTTCCCCCGTCTCCGATGATGCGACGCGCAAGGCGGAGCTCAAGGAATTCGCCGATGCGCTCGGCGGAGCGGTTTTTCGTCAGAAGCGCGCGTCCGAAGATCTGGCCCGCTTCGTGACGATCGTCGAGGGTCGCGTAGCGACCTCCGAGGCGCGCCAGGACATGGACAACGGCAGCGACCCCAATAGCGGACTGCAAAAGCGCAATCCGGCGACGGCGACCATGCCCCCCTGGAGCCCCTCGCCGCTCAATCTCAACGTCACCGCGCGCGATGCCGCCGCGGATTTCGAAACCAAGATTTCGCTGATCGTGGCCGACGAAGCCAAGGCCGCGGACCATTCCATCGGGGCAACCTCCGGCTGCTGATCCCGCTGTTGCTCGCGGCCGCGCTCGATGTGGCGCCCGGTCCAAGCGTCGTCATCCCGCCGCCCACCCGTTTACGCGAGATCGGTCGCGTCCGTTCGTCCATTTGCTCCAGCATCGTCGTCCACGCAAATGCCGCCATCACGACCACGCTGGCGAACGACGCGACCATGGCGGCATCAATCAAGCAGTTGCGCACCGTCGACCTCGAATCGAACGAGATGTATCGCTCGCGCGGCCTCGATCTGCTCAACGCAACCGGCTCCAAAATGCGCCGCAGCGCAATGGAGGCGCAAGCCGAGGTCGAGCTCCTTTCCTCGATCGCAAAAGAGACGCCCGACGTGAATCGACAAGCCGAACTCCGCACTTTTGCCGACTCGATAAACGATGCCATTCAGCGCCAAAAGAAGGCGGGGGTCGATCTCCAACGCTTCGTGACGATCATCGAAGGGCGCTCGGCGGGTTTGGATATCGGCACGAAATTCGACGGCTTCGACCGCATCGACGACGGTAATTTCCGCGCAAATCATTTTACGATGACCGCCCGCGAAGCGGCGGCCGATTTTGCAGATCGCCTCCCGGCGATCGCCTCGGCTGAGAGCCGGGCCGCCGACCACACGCTCGGCGCGGTCAGTGGGTGCCAATGAGCACCGAAGTCATAGCCTCTGCGCGCGCCTGCGCGTAGGCTAGGATGTGATGTTCCGGCTTTTTGCCCTCGCCGCCGCTCTTGCGGCCTATGGGGCAGCTGCACTCGGCAGTTGGATTCGAATCAACGAAGCGGGGATGACGTGCCCCGACTGGCCGCTGTGTAACGGCGCTGTCGTGCCGGCGCTCGCCGGCGGCGTCGTGCTCGAGTGGGGCCACCGCATGATCGTGGCCTTCGAGAGCGTGCTGATGGTCGCCGCGCTCGTTACCGCGTGGCAGCAACGCGAGCGCATCGCCGGAATCGGCCGCACGACGGCGTTTATCGTCGTCGCCTATTGCGTCCAGGTGGTCTTGGGTGCGGCAACGGTCGCCCTCTCCAATAGTCCGTGGTCGGTCGTCTGGCATTGGGGTGCCGCGATGGCGTTCCTTGGCGGGCTCTCGGTCTTGGTGATTCTCGCGTTCGTCGAACCGGCGCGCAAACCGACGCTCCCAGCCGTGCAAAACGGGCTTTATCCGCTGATCACCGCATGTGCGGTCGTTGCGTTTGTGACGATGTGTGCGGGTGCGTACGTTAGTTCCAGCGGTGCGGGGCTTGCATGCCTCTCCTTGCCGTACTGTAACGGCACGCTCTTCGGTCACTCGGCCGCGCAGCTCGCGCAAATGGTCCACCGTCTCTTTGCCGGACTGTTCTTCGTCTTTGCGACGCTTGCCGTGTACCGCGTCGCGGGCGGCGCACCGCTCTCCGTGCGCGTGGCGACACTTGTTGGGTACACGCTCATCGTCGTGCAGATTCTGCTTGGCTTTGCCAATGTCGCATATCTCTTGCCGCCCACCCTGCGCGAATTGCATGCGGCAAACGCGAGTCTGACGTTCATTGCCTTCGTGTGCGCGTTTGCATTTGCGACGATCGACGGCACGGTCGCGCTCGCACCGAGCTCTCGCCGCACGGCGCCTTCGGTTGGCGCAGGCGCTCGATGAGCAGCACGCTCTCACGCGTCGATGGCCGGCTGCCGATCCGTCCGGCGGGACTGCTCGGGACGATCAACGATTATTACGAGCTGACCAAGCCGCGCATCATCTATCTCCTACTCATCACCACCTTTGCCGCGATGGTCATGGCCGCGCGCGGCGTTCCGCCGCTGCTTCTCACGCTCTACACGCTCGTCGGCGGCGCGCTTGCCGCAGCCTCAGCCGGCGCATTCAACTGCGTCATCGATCGCGATATCGATCGCCTGATGAAGCGCACGATGTCGCGGCCAGTTGCGGCTGGGCGCATCTCCCCGCGCGACGCACTGATCTTCGCGACGATCGCCGGTATCGTTTCGTTTACGATGCTCTACGTCTTGGCAAATCCGCTTGCGGCATGGCTCTCGCTTGCCGGAAATGCCTATTACGTGTTCGTGTACACGCTGTGGCTCAAGCGCACGACGCCGCTCAATATCGTCATCGGCGGCGCCGCCGGCGCCGTTCCGCCGCTCGTCGGTTGGGCCGCAATCACGCACGCCGTCGGTGGCCCGGCGCTCGGGCTCTTCGCGCTCGTGTTTCTTTGGACGCCGCCCCATTTCTGGGCCCTGGCCTTGATGACGAATATCGACTACGACAAAGCGAACATCCCGATGCTGCCCAACGTACGCGGCGTCGCCCATACCAAAAAAGAGATCGTCGCCTATTCCGTTTTGCTCGTGGCGATGTCGCTTGCGCTCTATCCGCTGCACGTCATGGGCGCGTTCTACTTTGCCGCCGCAGCGGTCCTTGGCGGCATCTTCTTGCTCGATGCGATCAAGACGCTCAATGACGTCACGAAAGCCGGCGCGCGCGCGCTCTTCAAGTACTCGCTGCTGTACCTGGCACTGATGTGCCTTGCGATGGTCGCCGACCGCATCATCGCGTAGAGCGATGGCAGCTAGCACGTCGGTCGCAGGCCATCGTCTCGACCGATCGACGATCCCGCTCTTGATCACACTCGGCCTCGGTGTGTTCGCCGGTGCGCTGGATCTCGGCGTGCTCTCACCGGCGCTGCCGGCGCTGGCGACGGCCTTCGGCGTTGGCGCGCGTGACATTCCGTGGGTATTCACGCTCTATCTGCTGGCGAACGTCGTGAGCATTCCGATCATGACGAAGCTTTCGGATACGTACGGTCGGCGTCCGATCTACATCGCATGCGTTACGATTTTTGCGATCGGAAGTTTGCTCGCGATTCTCGCGCC